>Ga0247611_10002526_pt1 | contig 29332 bp, 24 predicted proteins | sample 177DNAGHGhighgp2_FD_192422 | JGI IMG/M metagenome (GOLD analysis project Ga0247611, IMG submission 192422) | Sheep rumen microbial communities from Palmerston North, Manawatu-Wanganui, New Zealand - 1770 DNA GHGhigh gp2 | ecosystem: Host-associated > Mammals > Digestive system > Stomach > Rumen... | reverse complement strand
AACTGCACCACTGCTGTAAATCATCAGCAAAGTGACTGGTATACCCCAAAACTCAATACTGTTTACCATGAAATGGCAGAACACTATGGTGTGGCCATAATTCCGGCGCGAGTCCGAAAACCAAAGGACAAGCCTGGAGCCGAGGGAAATGTCGGAAACATTTCTACATGGATCACAGCGGCATTACGGAATGAGCAGTTCTTCTCGTTGTCTGAACTCAATCAGGCAGTCCGTCAGAAACTTGAAGCCTACAATGCCCGTGATTTTCAAAAGAAAGATGGTAGCAGGCTGAGTCTGTTTCTTGGGGAAGAAAAGCCATTGCTGGCACCTTTACCTGCTACCCGCTTTGAAATGTGCGAATGGAAAGAAGCTACCGTACAGTTCAACTATCACATCGCCGTAGATAAGATGTACTACTCCGTGCCTCATCAGTATATCAAAGATAAGGTTGATGTGCGAGTAACAGATACAACCATTGAGGTTTTCTATCATCACAATCGAATCGCGTCCCACAAGAGGCTTTATGGACGTCCCGGACAGTATTCTACGGTTACGGCGCATATGCCGGAAGACCATCAGAAATATCTGGAATGGAACGGCGACAGATTTCGCAGGTGGGCAGAAACGATCGGTATAAACACAGCTAAGGTAGTAAACTCATTACTTACCTCCGGCAGGGTGGAACAGCAATCCTACAGAGCCTGTATGGGATTACTGAAACTTGCTGAGAAGCACACACCGCAGAAGTTAGAGGCGGTATGTGAAAAAGCTCTTCAGTACAGTGCGTCACCCAGCTACAAAAGTATCAAAAATCTTCTTGTTAACCTTAAGTCATCTCAAGAACCTGTTAAGGAAGACACACCGAAGAAGGCTAACAACTACGGCATTACAAGAGGTGCCGGATACTACGGAGGTAAACATCAATGATCAATACAAGTACAAAAAACAAACTTATCGAGATGCATCTATCAGCTATGGCTGATGCATTCGTACTTCAAGAGGGGGATCCCTCTATGAAGGAAGTAGCATTTGAGGAACGCTTCGGTATGCTCGTCGATGCCGAATATACGACTCGCAAAAACAACCGCTACAAAAGGCTTATCAAAAAGGCAGAATTAGAACAGCCCGATGCCAGCATTGCCGGTATTGATTACCATTCAGGACGGAAACTTAACCGTGACCTCATCAACCGTCTGGCGACCTGTGACTATATCTCTGATTACAGGAACATTTTTATCACAGGAGCGACCGGAAGTGGGAAGACGTATCTCGCCTGCGCATTTGGACTCGCCGCATGCAAACGGTATTACTCAACAAAGTTTGTCCGTATGCCGGATATGCTGTTGGAACTCCAGTCCGCCCGTGAGGATGGCACCTTTGTCAAAGTTCTTGCCAAGTATACTAAGCCCGTGCTTCTGATCATAGATGAATGGCTCTTGATAAAGCTCAATGACCAGGAAGTGCGAAACCTCTTTGAGGTGATCAGTAAGAGAAGAAAACATTCTTCTACAATCTTCTGTTCACAGTTTTTAGAAGAAGGCTGGTATGATCAGCTCGGAGGCGAAGGCACCCTCGCCGATGCGATCATGGATAGAATCTCTTATGATTCATACAAGATCAACATCGTAGGCATAGATCCATCGAAGGACATCTCGATGCGTGAGGTATACGGATTGGATCCTGCCGAAGCACAGTAACAATAATCATTACAATAAAGTGGCTCCCGTCAGTCCGGACATGTGGCTCTCGCCACACCGGACAGGCGGCTCCGCCGCGCGAGAATATTCATCCAGCTCATCAAGCAGTGACTGCATGGTGTAGTCGCTGAACAGGCCGTTTTTATCCATCTGCTTTTTGATATAAGACATCAGCTGCAGCGCTATGAACTGCACAAAGAGCTTGCCTTCAAAGTTTTCTTCGGATGCGACAGACATCCTGCGCATGGAAAGGCGCTCTTTGAGGTTGCCAAAGGACTTCTCGATGAGATCCTTAAGCCTGTAGATTCGCAGTGCTTCAACAGGATCCTTGACACCATTGGTCATGAGAGCAAAGTAACCATAGTTACGCTCAGCTTTGCGAATAGCATCTTCGTTGAAGGAATAAACCTTTCCTCTGACCGGTGTCTCATGTATTATAAAGTACTTCTTATACTGCTTTGCATCTTCCGGATCAGGAGTGCCATTTATCAGGTTGTTTTCAAGGCGGTCAAGCATGGCATTGAACCTGACCTTGTCATCAGTAGCTTTCTGGTCATTGTAGTAGAAATGGAGATATATTCGACGCTTGTCAGTAATGACTTCGCCGGAACGAGGCTTTTCCTCGGTGTATTCCCATTCTTCCGTGAATGACATGACATAGAGCTTTAGCTCAGAATTATAGTTAATGCGGGTAACGAAATCATCCCGGATCTTGTTAAGGCGGTTGCTCACAAGGTTAAGCGAGAGCCTGGCACCGATAAGGAACTTGTGATGATGCTTCATCAGATCATTGATGTTCTTTTCGCTGTAGAAGCCTCTGTCCATGACAAGCTTGAGTTTCTCAAGCTTGAGGAAATCAACATCCTTTACAAGGTTCTCAATAGTCTTTACATCGGTGATGTTACCTGCGAGTTTCCTGTAGTAAACAGGGAGCATTGATTCCTCTCCATACAGCAGAGCAAGATTTATCTGCGGAAGGGAATCACCTTCTTTGTTCTTTCCATACTTGGCCTGCTTTATCAGTGTTGAGTATGAAGAGATAGATGTTGTATCAAAAGCAAGGTATTCATCGCAGGAGTGGCGCTTTGCCTGGTACCTGAAGTAGTCCATCTTGGATTCTTCAGTGATAAGGCCAAACAGTTCACTGCTCCTCTGGGAAGGAATATCCTTGCCATACGGATGCCTGTGAGTGCTTCCCCATTTGGCGAAACGGTATAATGGCAACCCTTCCTCAACAACGAGGTAGTAAGCTATGGAGAGTATCTGTGAAGCCATTGAGCCATAGCACTTCCCAAGATCAGCAGCGACGCCAGTCTTCTCGGCAATCCTGTCAAGAAGATATGTGGCTCCATAAAACTGGCGGAGACATATGTCAGTTGGAACCGGACCGGTCTTGGATGCTGTGAGGCTGGCTTCATACTCGGCTTTGAGACGCTGGAAGTTCTTGTTTGGCTTGAAGCTTGTTCCGTCATACTTGCCAATGTACTCACGCTTATGATCAGCCTGCTGCTTTTCTGCGTTCCAGAATGGATGATCGATGTATGCGTAACCATTCTGGATGCGGACTTTATCGGTAATCCAGGGCTCATTTATCTTGATTTCCATAATTGTCCGTTAACTTTCCTCCTTGGTATAATTATACCAAGGAATTGGTGAGAAATCAAGTAAAATCTGTGTTTTTGATACAATATTTTGTATCCGCAAAGCCCGTAATATCAATGGCTTGCGGTAGCAACCATCAAAGTTTTATACCAAAACCTTGGTATAATTTCGCGGGAGCGCAGGAATCATGACAAAGCGCGAGGATACTACACGCAGCTCAATAGTGCTGTCGATCATCTCAATGAACCTGGATAGCCTACTAAGGCTTTCTTTGTTCCAAAAATTGATTTTGATATTTTCAAGGTACAATTGTTGTTATATTTTATGCGAAAGCATCGGCTGAAAAATCAGCCGGTTGCTGAGCATACACTAATTTATGAGATAGACATGTATTATAATCTGTAAATCGAACCCTTTCTAATGCACACCATAAAAAAACGATAGTTCAACTTTTATCTCCAAATAAAAAAATAGGACCTATCCCTAAGATAAGCCCCATAGTAAGCCTTGTTATATAGTTCGTATTGAACACATTCATCGATATTTATCATCATCAAATTCTTCAAATGCGGCAAGCTTCAATATGTCGAAGTCATAAATCCTTTTATCTCCATATTTCCATACCCAATTCCCGTTATAACAAAATCCCCAACTTCCATTTCTTTGAATGGCAGTAATATTATACCCCTTATAACGCAGAACATAGTTACCCTTGGAATTTAAGTTCCATTCTTGTTTAAGAAAATTACGCCTTCTACTAGCTCGATTTTTCGCACGTCTTTCCAGTTCGAAAGGAGTATCATAATCTTCTGTCATTCTACAAGCGCAATCACACCCCACCCGTAAGACTCTATCATAATTTGGATGACTCAATATATGAACATATCTAATTCTCTCGTGTTGACACATTTCACAGATTTCATATTCGAAAGACCTATCTCCAATGCAATCTGCTTTAATATCTTCTATACCCTCAAGTACCCAGCCCTTATGTGGAATACCTGGCTTATCCCATCTCCTCATAATGCTATTCCTCACTATTTCATGCACTTAACATTACAAAATCATACTCATATCAAGAAATCCACTTGAACTCTTATCCAATAAGGCAATTCATAATAGCTCTCTTTTATCCTATTTCTTACTATTTTTTCAATTTCCAATCCATTTTTTATATCCTTTAGATCATTCCCAGCAAAAATCTTTTTAAATAGAAATAATGCTGTCTCTCGAGGAATCCCCATTTCAATCATGCATCTTGTCAATTGGTCAAACGCTCCTAATTGCATACATGTCAAAAAACAGCTATCCGGATTCTTCATGTCATAGATTGGTTTTAGTAAAAGAGGAAGTCCATATGATATTGTATTCTGAAGCAATTCAATTGTATCGTCTATATGCTCCTCGCCCTCATCTCCCTCATACCAACTACCACTTAGAATATCATTTAAAGCATCCCCTTTTGCCCATTTTAAACCTAGTGAAATCATTATGCTTCGTTTGTTACCATCTTTATATTGTTTAGGAATATATTTGTTATACATACTTGCAGTCTCATAGGTATCTCTTAAATATCGTAACACATCATCCAATCTGCTTTTTGCATTTCTCTCCATCGGAGTATTTGGTATACTGCCATTGTACGTTTTATAAATTGTATCTAATACAATCGGATCCCAATATCTGTTTTTATAACATATTTCCTTTGGTACAGATATCTCCTCTAACTTATGTATAATCGCAGCGACTTGTTTTTGAGTCAATTTAATCCCTACATCTTGCATCCTTCTTTTCGATTCAGAACCATATTTCAGAACAGACTGTCGGATATATGAGATAATATAACCATATTTCTGCATTGTCGGATCAACAGCTATGTTTTTGTCAAGTACATCCCCTATAGGTTCTTTGTACTCTTCATATTTTTGAGCATAACCAGTCGGAAGTTCTTTTGTCACGTCTTCAAATAATTCTAATTGTTCATAACCTTCTGTATCGATAAACTCACTTTCATCCAAAACAAACGCACGTCCAATATAATCCTTTAACAATCGTCCTGCACGCCCTCGTAAATTAGCCATTTCGTAGTTTGTCAATTCCGCAGAATTATTTTGTTTTCTAATATATAAATGCGGGTTCCTTATAAATACATTCTGAGCTGGAAGATTCACTCCTTGAAGCAGCGTAGTTGTACATACTACATTGCTAATTTTCTTCTCAGAGATAGCCTTTTCCAATGTTCTCCGTACATGCTGTGGCAATTTCCCGTGATGATATGCGACGCCTTTTTTCAATGTTTTACATAAAGAATAATTGCTCCTTATTGTATTAGAATAGTATTCAATAAGATCTTCTTCAACTTGTGCATCACACCCCTCTAGTGCAATAGCAATCTTTCTGGCAGTAGCCGATGTCGGAGCAAATATAATGTTCTGTGCTCCTTTTCCTGCATTATTGACAAGCATACTTAAATATGACATATACTTCTCGGTATATATCCTTTGTCCATAGCCTTCAATTATTTCTGGATGATCAATTTCTAAAATTTGGGGATTATCTGTCAAAGAGCAATACTGCTTTAGGAAATACCTATTGCCATATTTCTTTATACTATAAGTCATATTAAGTACCGGGCTTGTATTCGTAGTATGATCTTTGGTTTCAATTCCAAAAATATTCTTTCCAACTTTATCAATTTCCTCTATGCGTGGGCCAGAAATAATTATCTGTTCAACATTTTCTCTATATCTAAACTCTATTAATGTGTCAAAAAGGATTTTTGCCCTTTCATCTGTGTCTTCCTTTATCCTTTCAATATTTTGTATTTCATCTGCTACCAAAATTAATTTTTTTGAAAAAGCTTTATCTGAATCTGAAAAAGCTGCTATTGCCTTTTCTTGTGTCATAATATAGATATTCTTCATATCCATAGATTGATTTTCGTCAAATGTATTCGATATCCAGTAATTCTCTACTCCAGCTTTTTTAAGTTCACGATTAAAATCTTCCGTCACTTGAGTCAACAAGCTTAATGTAGGCACTATATAAACGACATCAAAATTTTCATTCCTTAATCGTTCACATAACTTCAACAATATAACGAATGATTTTCCGGCTGAAGTCGGTGCAGATATACCCAATATCCTATCATGATTCATACTATCCCATATCTGTTTCTGAAAATTTGTCAACAGATATTTTTGATCAGATACTGATACTTCATTTTTTATTTGATAAATAGCGGATGTAACTTCATCAATCCAACTATCTAACATTGAAAAGCTTCCTTGTTCTTTGTTATAAGCATCATCACATATTATTGCAGAAGTCGGATACCCTACACGTGATAAACACTTTATTATTAATTTCCTAATATCGTATTTTTTGTGATCTATATGCTCCCACATTAGACCAATTATTGTAATAATATAATTTACAGATGGATTTTCCTCTATCAGTGACTCATAATCAAGGCAACGAACCGTTTGCATTATTAGGTTATCTGTTGCATCAACTTTAGAATGTGTTAATCCCATCTTGGATGCTGTTTTGCATAAGTCTATCCTTAGCCATTCTTCCAAGACTTTTATTTTTGTATCATTCATAAATAATGTTATCTCCGTTCTAAATTATGCTCTGAAATAATTCAGCCAAACCTTTTAAATCCCATACCGGAAAAACAATATAAGTAATCCTCTTTAAGATTGGATTATTAGCAATATCTATTTTCTTATTATCATATTGTTTATATCGCTCTTCTATTATCGCTTCGATTTGCTTCTTTATGTCATTTTTGTCACTAATATTTAGTGTTTTATTTTCGTTATATGTAACTATTACAACCAGTTGTATTTCTACATTTTCAAGAGTATTAGTAAGATATTTTTCAGCAACATCATTCATTTCACTATCCAAGAAATCTTCATGTACATAGAGATTCAGCTCTTTGCGATGATTCTCATATGTACTTAGGATGCTCTCTATTGCATCAGAAAACGCATCAGAAAACTTATAATTGCTAGTATATGTTTTTGCCTCACCCAGAATAATAATGTTTTTACCGTTTTCAATTTTATAGTGTATTGCATCCGCACCAAACCTTTCATGCTGGGATGATGTTGCTATTTTCATTTTGCGCAATAAAGGAACTGCTCTAAAACATTTTTGAATAAAATGAAACAGTAATAATTCACCTAGCTGTCCTTGAATCAACAAATCCTCACTGTTATGATCAGCACGGAATTTCATCTTGGCTTTCCTGCCAATTTCCATTGTTGCAGAACTCTCTGGTTTTCCTTTTTCCATAACTAATTTTTTTAGGTCGGAAAACTTTTCAGAACTATAAACCCAACTAACAATTGAATCTGCTAATTCATTTACAAAATCTTCTCTCAATTCTTTTAGGTCTTGATATTCTATATAGGCACCTATATGTTCTTTTTCTTTAGGAATAATGTCATATCTTTGCGATACAATACAGACATTTCTAAACAAAGCTTCATTTTCTTCTAACCTTCTTGCAATTTCTTTTTCGTCCAATTGTGTATACCCCACTTTATACATAATTCAGCAAAACACTATAATACTTAATATCTTTTCAACTCTAAAATTATTTTCTACCATTACAAAAGTAACATGAATAAATAGCAAGATTTTTTGTCCTTCATAAACTCATTTTACCAAATGGATCTATCAAAATCCAATCTCTATTTCATATAAATTGTCACCAAATATCAACAGTATTAGTATAATAGTAATATAATAGTCCGGGAGCACTTTAGCCCCCTGACTAAAAATAAAAAATTCCCACCTCTTAGAAAAAAATATATATATCATAACACGCCATTTCCATTAATTCCCAACTATTAACACAAATATCGCAGCCATGCTAATCCCCATAACAAGTACAGAACATAATAAAACCGCTAAATTTAACCTGTTCCTTCTCTTAAATAGTGTCTGCTTATAGCTAATAAAAATTGCGTTGAACCTTGAAAATACTGACTTTTTGTACAGCTTTGGTATAATAAAGTGCATGAAAAAGCCCCGTTTCTTTTCAAAAACCTTGCACTTCGGAGAAAACTAAATGTACAAATTTGATCGAAATCACCAGTTCACGCTTTCAGATTTTAACCAGCCCATCGGATTGAAAATGAACCCGGAAAACCGTTGGGTGACAAGGGCAGCAACCATACCATGGCGCGAGATCGAAGATCGCTACGCCGGGTTGTTTCCCAGTAAAACCGGAATGCCTGCCAAGCCACTGCAGGCTGCCTTGGGTTCACTGATCATCCAGAAACAGTACGATTATTCTGATCGTGAGCTTGTGGAGCAGATCCGTGAAAACCCGTATTATCAGTATTTCATTGGATTGCCCGGCTATCAGGATAAACAGCCATTTGTACCATCTCTTCTGGTCGAGTTTCGTAAGCGGCTCACACCGGAGATACTTGATGAGATCAATGAGATGATCGCTGAATATAATCATCCGGATGATCCTTCTGGCGGAGATGGAGGGGATGATGATCAATCGGGTAATGGGTCGGACAATCAAGGAACCATCATACTTGATGCCACATGTGCGCCGCAAAATATCTCATTTCCTCAAGATATCAATCTCCTGAACGAGGGAAGAGAGAACCTTGAAGCGATCATCGATCAGGTATGCTACGAATACAACTTTTACAAGCCGCGAATGTATCGTCAGAACGCCAGAAAGGATTACCTGAATCTCGCCAAGTGCAAAAAGCGCACAACGAAAAGAATCAGAAAGGCGATCAAAAAACAACTGCAATACATCCGGCGTGATCTCGGATACATCGATGACTTCATCAACCTGAACGAAGTTGTGTTATCAGATAAGATGCAACGTCGGCTTGAGATCATCCGAAAGGTGTTTGAGCAGCAGCAATACATGTACGAGAATGGCACACACAGCGTCAAAGACCGTATCGTCAGTATCAGCCAACCCTACATCAGACCGATCGTGCGAGGGAAAGCAAAAGCCCCTGTTGAATTCGGCGCCAAGCTCGACATGAGCATCGATGAAGGCGGGTTTGCACGACTGGAACGGCTGTCCTTCGATGCATACAGTGAAGCTGATGTACTGATCAACACAATCGAAAAATACCACGACCGCACTGGACACTATCCGGAACGCGTTCTTGTCGATCAGATATACAGAAACCGAAAGAACCGTTCGTTCTGCAAAGAACACGGGATTCGAATATCCGGACCGGCATTGGGGCGTCCCAGACAGGAAAGCTACGAGGAACGGAAACGAGCCTATCTGGATAACACGGATCGTATCGAAGTAGAAAGGGGATTCAGCCTGGCCAAGAGATGCTATGGCATGGGACTTATCCGAACAAAGCTCGATACGACGACCCGCGCATCGATCGCGCTGTCGGTCATCGCGATGAACATCAACCATCTGGCAGAATGCTTTTTGCGCTGTATTATGATTTCAATCTTTTCAAGGTACAGGTGGCAGAAAAAACTGCCGGAAAGCTCAATACTCGCATGCCAATTTCAATGGGCGGCTTGTTGAGCATACACTAACTTAATGCTGATTTTGGATTTCAGGCATAATTTTGAGAGAGTTTTGCTCCGAGAATACTTAACTTAATGGCATTGGGCATTTATCCCCCCTCCTTTATATGGTAACAAGACACCAACTCATAATACTGAATGAAGTTACTCAATGCGATTATAGACTTATTACAGATATCATTCAAGGTTACGAGTCGAGAAGGACTCTCCTTTGTTCTGAATTAAAAAAACTCCCGGTTCCCCGGGAGCTCACTCATTCTTCCTCTGTATGATCAACTAAGACCTCCTCCACCTTCCCCTCCACAAACCCGTCTATGTCCTTGCCGACGTCGTTGACGACGGAGCTGTAGATCATGTCGATCAGACCGTTGTAGAGGAAGAGGTGGGCGAGATCCTTGTCGGACATGCTCTGCACGCGGTAAAGAAGGATCCGGGCGATGCGGCGCTTCATGGATATCTCCTCGGATTCTGCGAAGACATTGGATTGAGAAGAACCGGTCGTCTTCAAGAAGTAGGTCTGCCATTCGTTTGTGATCTTTTCTGTTACGCGGCTTAGTATTGTTTTTTCATTCATTTTCTGTTCCTCCGTCATTCTGCGGCACAGGGGCTGTGCCTGCATTTGTTTCTGATCCTTCAGCTTCATTTGAGACGACCACGGAATCATTTTGGACAGCCCCGATTTCTATACCCGGGACGCGGCCAAAGCCTGCGAAATGCGCCTGACAGTATGGCGTGTCTAGCCTTGCGTAGGCTACGCCGTTGTCGCCGGCCTCATAGATGATATTGTCGCCGCAGTATATGGCGACATGGGTGATGTCATTTCCTGTCCTTTCGCTCGTGCCTCTGAAGAAAACGAGGTCGCCCTGGGCGGCATCTGCTTCCGGAACATAAGCACAGAAATCGCACATACTCTGGGATTGGCGCGGGAGCTCTATCCCAAGAGCGTTCCTGTAGACATACTGGACGAGGCCGCTGCAGTCAAAGCCGGTTTCCGGAGAAGAGCCTCCCCAAACATAAGAGATTCCCTGATACTTCAGCATCTCCTCTGAGATCTTCGAAAACGCCTCAGTACTCACGGGCGGAACCTCGGGATGAGCTTCGGCTGAGATTCCGGCAGCAGAAAGGATAGGAACGAGGACTACAATAATGATCATAAGAGTAAGAAGCGCTGTAATTATCACCGGGAGAAGCATGGCGCCTACCAGCGGAGTGAAGAAAGCAAGGAGCTTTGTGCCCGTCTTTGCTGACTTGTGGGATGTAAGATTCGCGTTCTGCTCTGAAACAGTCATACCTCCTGCTTTTGAACCGCCTCTGGCTCCTTCGTCCGGGGAAGCTGCTGCTTTTTCCAGGCCTTTTTTTGATACATCAAAAGTCTTCTTTGCGAACCTGAAGCCGGACTTTATCGCATGGAAGGCTTCGCTTGTTCCGGCTGTTGCTGCGGCACTTCCGGCCCGGATCGCTGTTTCTCCTGCTTTTTCAGCTGCCTGCCCCACAGTCTCTGCGGCTTTTTCGGCTGCCTTTGCTGTGGAATTTGCTGCTTCCCCTACCGTCTTTGCTGTGGTCTCTGCAGCTCTCTCTGCCGTCTTTCCTGAGTTCTCTGTTGTTTTCCCTGCCGTCTTTGCTGAGCTCTCTGCTGCCTTTCCGGCCGAGCGCGTCATAGTATCAGCGCCTTTTCCGGCACCGTACTCAATTTCTCTTTCTATCCCGTACCTTCCCCTGCCTGAAGATCTGTTTGCCGCCTTTCCCCCTATGCTTTGCGCGGAATAGCAAGCGGCTCTGCTCCTGTGAAAAGTGCGTCCCGAAGAGGTCCTGACCTTTGTTCCTGCCTCCCTGATCGACTGGCTCCGGACGGCGATACGGGTGCGCCCGCCGGCATAATTAACTGCCATTATCCTTCTCCGCCTTCTCGTGGAAATTGGTGGAATAAATGTCGTAGAGCGGATTTTCGCGGTTCATGCGGGAATCGAGGAGTATTATCTTTTTTCCCCAGATCATAACGCCGTAGCCCGGGACTTCTTCGCTCAGGGCCTTGAACTCCGCGTCAGAAAGCTTCTGGATGAGGGCGATATTCCGGGCATCCATCCCGCCCTGATCGAGGAAGCATTTGTACTCGCAGTTTGAGAACATATCCCGGAGGGAAGGGTTTTCAAGGGCGCGGGAGAAATTCTGCATCGCCATAGTGCAGATACCGCCAAACTTCCTATAGGTCTCAACGGCCTTTAAGAGCATGCCTGCGGATGCCGGATTCTCCGTCACGACCTGTGTCTCATCAATGATGAAGCGGGTCGCACGCCGGAGCTTCTGGTTGTATTCGAGACGGGATGAGAGGAAGAACATGATCGTTATCATTACGGGCTCCCAGCATTCAAGCTTCACATGCCCAAGTCCGAAGACCACAAAGCGCTTTGTGATGTCGATATTGCTCTGGTGGGAAAACATATCGTAAGCGCCATCGGTATATTCCTGAAGGGCATTGTAAATGCTGTGGATCTTGTCCTTGTCGGCAAGGACCTTCTTTTCCTCCTCAAGTGTCTTCAGCTCGTCACGGAGATCCCTGATAGTCGGGTGCGATTTTAGATGACGCGCTGAAAACGCTCTCTCATAGAGCCTGCGCACGCACTCACCTATGAAGGATCTATGTTCCTGCGTGACAGCCATATTCTTCATGACAGCTGAGCAGAAGGAAAAGGCCCAATCCGTGACCTCCGCAATGAAGGCTTCACGGCCGGACGGGATATTATTATTTGGATCCGGAAGCCCGTCACTATTCCGGTTTACCGGAATAGTTTCGAGCAGAGTTTTCGGGATCTCCATGGGATTCACATGAATACTGCTCTTTGGCGTGAGGTCGAGGAACTGTCCGTGAAAGAGGCTGCAGATCGACTCCATCTCGTTTTGAGGGTCAATGACAGTCACGTCGTCATCAGTCGAGAGTAATGTCTGCGCGATCTCTGTACTCTTGATCAGGAAGGACTTGCCTCCGCCGGAATGGCCGATTATGATGCCGTGGGGATTCTTCAAAGTCTTTCGGTTTGCGAATACGAGGTGGCTTGTGGTGCGGTTCAGCCCGTAGAAAGTACCTCCTGTCTCTATCAGATCCTGCGCAAAGAAGGGCTGGATCGCAACGAGAGACGAGGAAAAATAGGCTCTCATGCACTTTACGGTGCGGCAGCCTATTGGAAGCGCGGTATTGAAGGCCTTGATCTGAACCTGATTGTAGGTATCGAGCATGAGGCCGACCCTTTTTCCCGCGCGTCTCATTGACTGAACCCTTGTAGCAAGCTCGTTTTCTGAATCTGCTGTTACGACAACAAGGATACCTGCAAGGATGCAGGACTCATTGTTCTCATCGACCTGGGAGAGATAGCCTTCAATCTCCTGTTTTTTCGCTGCCTTTTGGTAAGAGATCCCGGACATGGCGTGTCCATTTTTGAGCTTCGAATCGATCTCCTGTGCGATAGCGCGTTCATTGTTGATGTCAGCGCTTCGCAGCTTTGCCATAAGGACGGATTTGTCCACGGGAGCGTAATCTATCGTGAGGAATGAGGGGTAGGGAACATTGGTAAGTTCCCTCACTACCTGCTCTTCATTGAGCCCGCTTTCCGTCTTTCTTGAAAATAAGACGGAGACATAGCGGTTTTGGTTCATTATCATATAGTTTGAAAATCCCTGAACATCATAAGGGATGACATCAGAGAGGCTGTCATGAGCAGGGTTTTTGAAGTCGATCCTCCCGATATCCTCATCCTCGTAGAAAAATTTCCTGATGGTATTGAGCCGCTCTTTGCCGGTCAGAGGTATGAGGGTGCTGCCTATAACCTGGAACAGATTCTGAAGCTGTGATTCCATCGAGAGAAAATAATCGCGGGCCTCATTGTATGAGTCGGCACGGGTTGTGATCGTGAGATACATTATCTTTTCAAGGTCGTGGATGTCAGCGGACTCGGATTTTTCCCTGATCCATTTTTCCATGCCGTCGGAGATCTCCGGATACATACTGCCATGGCGGTCTTTGAAAACCTGCTTTATGAAGGCGCTCATGTTCTTGTATTCAGAAGCGACAGTGATCTTGAAATCCGCGCTCATGAAATTGAGGAAATCGGCAAGGGACTCCATCAGGGAATTCTTTTGGTCAGCGTCCCTGTTGATATAATTGATGTCAGTAAAGGCGTAGCACCTGTCGTACAATCGGGGACTGCCTTCGTCCTCAATAGTGAAGATCCCGTCCTTTCGGACTTGCGATATAAAAAACAGGTCACGGACCGAACGCGGCTTCAACCGGCGCTTTGAAAGACCGGTAGTCCTGATATTGTTTCTGAAAGCCTTTTCAGCGTTGATTATGAGCGGCATGATTTCCTCTTCTTTTGTTTGCCTTCTGTGAGATATATTTTGTATTTTCTCGTGCCGATCAAGACATTGTCCTGTGACTCGAAATGCAGGTGGCGTGTGCGTTGGGTGAATACTATCTCCTTCATAAGCTCTATCGGAGAGAGATAACCCTGATATCTGAAGAAGCCAAGGAGGAGGATTGGAAAGGCTGCCGGGAGTGCGATATAGACAGCATCCGAAGGCTTCATGCCTGAAAGGCCGCTTATCAATGCGACGATCCCGGCCGCGACACCGCCTGCAACTATGATGGTGCCAAGTTCGCGGCCCGAGAAGCCTTTCCACAGGTCGTCCTTGTACTCTGTGAGGAAATCCTTGTTGATGTCTACTATCATTATCTTCCTTCCTATCTGAGGTTGAATGCGCGTTTGATCAATCCGTCTGCACCTTTTACAGCGCTTGTCATAAAAAACATATTCATCATTGAAAAAAGTACTGATGCCGAACCTGAAAACATCCCAAAGATAGTGCCGTCTGTCGTGCTCTGGAAGATCGTATTCTGCCCGATCAGGGTTCCGATCCGAAGCACCAGGGCTATCGCTACAATCTGGAACACATTTGTGAGGAAGCTCTTGATCCACGCAAAAGCCGTATCTTCGATCCCCCTGCCGCCGGCCCAGGTGGAAAGAGCTACAGGCGCGACAGCTACGAGGATATAGAGATTGAGATAGCGTGACATCACTTCAACAACGATCATTATCCCGCATACTGCGGATCCGATGAGATAGATCAGCCCGACCACGAGGTAGGCAAGTACCGCACCGACATCATTGTCAGTGGTCCAGATCGATGGCAGTGAGTCGCCCATTATGAAAACCGTGTTTCCTGCAGCGATAGTAAAAATGTCGGCCATTATTGAAAGGCCATAGCGCATCAGGAGATTGGCGATAAGGGTCTTTATGAAAAGCTCGATCCACATCTCCATTGTGACATTTTCCTTCAGGTTCGCTGCCTGACGGACGAAGCCGATGAGGCAGAAGAAATTGAGGAGGATAGTTCCTATCGCAAGGAACCACGGATAGAGCGTTTGGGTCACAAAGTTCCATGCATCCGGGGAGAAGGTTGAAGGGCTTGTGCCCATCAGCGCCCGCACCATGTTCATGCAGGTATTCCAGATGAAACCCGGACCCTGAAAGAGGCTGTTTGTACCAAGCATCTGGTTTACCCAGGAAGGCATGACAAGACCTCCGATCGGTTTTGATACGCTCCTGCAGTGGTTCGCTTATTGAAAAAATAGTCCATTGGCATTTCCGCCTCAGCCTGTAAATACGGATATAAGCTGGGGCGCAAGCACCATTACAAGACCGCCGCCAATACGCTTGAAGGCAGACGATTGCATGACTCCGTCCTGCGACTGCATCGATGTACCCCATTCAAAAAATCCCCAGAGAAGGACTATTGTTCCGATCGAGCTGACAAGGGATTTTACGATATCGAGGAGATTGGTAAAGCCGCTCGTAATAGTGCCTCCAGCCGCACCGCCGCCCTCTGCGCCTGAAGCAAGAGCCATGGTCTCCGGTGAGAAGAATATAAGGGCTGAAAGGAGCGCAGCGAACGCGAAGGTGAATATCTTCAGAAACTTCTTTCTCCCGGTTTGGGTAATTTTTTGCATTTTTTGTATCCTCCTGTCATTAACGCCGCTTGTTCAGATGCCTTCCGGCAAGCAAAGCTCCGCCTCCGCCGATTCCTATGATGATCCCCCAAAAGACGAGGCCTTTGTATTGTGAAGCCTCCGGGGGCAGGGCGTTTCGGACAAGCAAGGCTGCCGCTATCGCTGCGGCTGCCGCGATTATCATCACGATTACTGCAATTGGGTTGATTCCGCGCTTCATTTTTTTCCTTCTTTCAAAAAAACAGGATCCGGAAGCATTTCGTATGCCTCCGGATCCTTCATTTTTCCAACAAGTATAATCTACCAGAGCGATCCGCCCGCGTACAGGTGCAATCAGGTTCAAAGCCCCAGGGATTTTGTGGGGATGCTGTTTGCGATATCAGGGGCTTTGCTTACAAGATCTTTCCCCTTGTCTGCTGCGTTGTAACCGTTTTGTGCAAGGAGTTTCTTTTCAAGTTCATCCCAATCATAATTCCGGCTTGGGAAACCCCTCGAAGAGTTTTTCACAGAGCTTTTGGGAGTGAAATCGCCTTTCTTCTTTGGCTCGATCCCTTTCCAGCCTTCCCTGATCTCGTCCTTTGAAAGCTCTGAAAGCCTTTCAGGGTCATAGGAATGATGTTTTCCCTGCTTATCGAAATTCTGATAGAGCTCCTCACCGGTTTTGTACAAAGGATCGCCGCTTCGTAAAGCACCGCCCTTTATGACCGCGGGCGGCTCATCTCTTCTGATAAATGCGATATACCGTGATCGCTCGGCTCCATCCACCTTGAAAACCTGCTCCGGCGGTATCAGAAGGATCTCTTCATCTTTTCCGTAAGTTCCGGGAATTCGGCAGGCAAAAAGCTCCGGATTTTTCATCTGAACATCGAAAAGGGTTCTGTCTTTCGGATCGTGGACGAGGGAACTGTCATCGATAGAAAGCGGAATGAAATTCACGTTTTTGAAATACTGGCCACAGGCAAGGGTATCGGAGTCTCCGGGTTTTCTCATTTCAGACTTGAGGTCCGCCTCATCAGGCGATATTTCATGGGAGAGCGGCTCCATAGCTTCAGAGACTTTCGGGTCGCCCATCTGCTTTTTTATATATTCCTCATTTGTCATCCTGGCTTTCCCGGTGAATTCGGACGGGTCTTTGAAGACCTTTGAGTCGCCTATTATCTTTCCATCTTTTTTCATATCCTCCTGCAGAGTCTTGTAAACGAACTGAAGGCGGGAAAGCTGGCTGTTTGGAACAAGGTATTGGGTGTGATGCGGTGTGATGTCAGCCGTGATCATGGAAAAATTGATGCGGAATTTCTCCATAGCCTTTTCCATAGGTGCTGTGGTCTCGTCGGGAATAGAAAAGACAGTAGTCCTGCCGTCTGTAAAATTCCTGAGGTCGTCTATATTTTTGCTCCCGCCGGTAAGCTCGCTCTTCACATGATTCATGAAGACTTCGGCAAATTTCTGCTGATCCTTCTCATAAACCGCGATATAACAGCTTTTTTCGCCCTCAGCGCCTGTAAAGTCCGGAAGCATGCAGTATCTGACACCGGCAGCATCCATTGCCTGCTTCAGCCTTTCAATATCTTCGGACACATCGCCCTTTGCCTTCAACGGAACACGGGAGATATTGTAATCCCCTTTTGTTGCCTTCAGGAAGACGGCGAAATCGTCAACCTCGCCGCCTGAGAGGATCTTTTGCTGATTCAGCCTTGTGAGGAAGTGGATCAGGTTTATCGCTCCCTTCGCAAGTCCGACGATCAGAAAAATGGAGGCGTTTGAAGCCCCCATTGTGTGAGTCCACTGCATATACATATCCTGAGTATTCTCTGACATCAGCCGCGCCTCCTTTCAAGATCCTTCACTTCACTTAGAATGACATCGCCATTCCGGGAATTTCGACTGCTTTTTTCATAGCATTTTCCATTGATCTTTCCATTGTCTTTTCCTTTGTCATCTCCATATTCAGCTTCTCAAATCTTTCAGCAAGCATGAATCCGGTTTCTTTGTCGTAGTGATAGGGTTTGGTTCCGAGAATTTCGACATCTGAGACCTCTGTCTTGTTGACCTCAACTATCATTTCAGCGATCGCGCGGACAGGATCATTGATATGATTTGACTCACCTGCCGGCATGGCTATCATTTCGTGGATACTGCTCGGTATCAGAAACATGGATCCACCCATCTTGTCACAAAGCGCGTCCATTGAAGCTTTGTCATAGAAGGGTACGGCTGCGCCATTGACCTTCTGTTCATTTGTGATGACGTAAAGCATTCCCAAATTGTTGTCTCCTTCGCCCACGGGGAAGGGCGAGCCAAGAATAGATGAAAGGACATTTTCCATCGAATCCACCTTTGTCGGGAGGAGACGGGGGGTATTCTCGACAGCAGCGCTAAAGAGGTCTTCCTCCCTGATACCCCAGGTATCGAGCATACCATTCCGGATCTTTATAGAGCCAAGAGTTCCGTCATCCTCCTTTTGGAGAAGGATCCGGTAGATGATAGAGAGATCCTCAACTTCACGGTGCGGAGTGTCAGCAAGGCTTTCAGAATTCAGCTCAGTATTCACGACCTGCATGATGACGGAATCCCTGATGGTTTCAAAGCCTTCATTTATGCTCCTTATGGCTCGGTCAGCCAGGGATTCCCCGCCCTTTGCGTTCGCAGCAAAGGCCCTGCTGATATCAGAAAGTACCTCATCCTCGGAAATGCTGTCTTTGCTGAGAGCCTCTGCAAACTGATCAAGATATATCGTCGGGCTCACATTTGTGCCTTCCGGCGTGATAACGACTGCATGGAGCTTCTCGTCGTTATTCTTCGTGACATCCATGAACTTGACCGAAGATCCCCGGTACTCCTGTGGAAGAAAATCATCGATCCTCTCCCTGATCGCGTCCTGCAGCCTCGTTATCATTTCTGTGCTGTCCATTTTTTGATTTGATACTGCCATCTTCTTTCCTCCTTGCAAATCCTGCGTTTGGTGTAAAAAAAACCGGACGGGAATATTTCTCATCCGGTTTCTTTCTTTGGTTTTCTGATCCTACATTACTCTCTATGAACATCATTTGAAAGGGTCAGAGGGGGCAGGAGGGGAGAGGGCAAAATGCGCTAAATATCTGCAGCTGCCATCCGAAGTGCAGGTACAGAGGGTCAGATCATATGGAGCTGAGGCCAGGTACACATCTTCGGGATCCCTGATCTCTTTCTTCTCGAGAAGATATCTCCTTTCATCCGTCGGCGTATAAAGAAATAATTCCCCAATTTCTGTATTTGTAAGGCTTGCAAACATGGTGCCGTCCCGCATATTGTGGCCGTAGATAATTTTTATAGAGCCGTCCTCTGCGATCTCGCTCCGGCGGACGTATATGCCGCCATGAGAATTGTATCTGCCTTTGATATCCCGCCTGAGATAATGATCCTCATCCATCCCCTCCGGTGCGCAGAAAACCGGGTAGTCAATATCCGTGCCGGGAATATAGATCCATGCGATGATGTCAGGATTTATTTCCAAAAGCGCCGCAAAATCTATCTTTCTGGATACCGGGTCATTGGAAACTGCATAGCTTTGCGGGATTCCCGGTTCTTCAGATGTCAGCACTCTTACTCTTTCATGATCAAAGCCTGTTTCCCGCTGATCAGTTTCTTCACCGGAGGCTATCCTCCTGATCCAGTCATCAGTCCGCTGCTGTTCTGTATTCCTGTAATGGAAGAAGAGTGCGAAAACTGCTGAAACAACGATTCCCGCAATGAGGACAGCCTCTATATATTTTGATTTTCCCCGGTTCATCAGATCACATCCTGCCGGACGTCTTTTTTCTCTTCAATACTCTCAACAAAAGTACAAGTGAGAGAGCAACAGCGCTCAATCCGAAGAATCCGGCAGGAAGTGTTTTTGAATCATCAAAGGTCTGGGGCGGAGTGGGAGTCTTTGGTTTCTCCGGCTTTTCAGGGATCTCAGGCTTCTTGAAATGAACCGACTGAGCTGTATCCTCAAGATCCGCGTGAGCTCCTATCTCTGTCTCGCCAAAGTAGATGCTCTCAAATACTACAACCGTCTTGTCGTAAAGCTCTGTCGAGTCAAAGACGAATTCCATATCAATGGAGCCTTCAGAGGTTTCGGGCTTAAATATGAGCTCTTTTGTGAACTCAGCGCCGGTAGCATCCTTCAGGGCTTCTTTTGTCTCCTTTACCATAAGTTTTCCGACGATCCTGTACTCCTTGCCGGGAACAAGGTTTTTGTACGAGACAGTATCAATGAGCTTTGTGTCCTTACCTGCTACAGCCTCGTTCTTTCCGTCCACTGAAGCTTTTGTACCGATCTCCGGGAAATATATGGTCTGATCCTTGTCCTCTATGTCCGCATGGCTTGTGACCTTGATGTCATTGTGGTAAAGGTCTTCAAAGACTACAATAGTCTTTCCCTTGAGAGATTCAGCCGTATTGATGGTAAATGTCAATTCTATAGTCCCCTCAGACTTTTCAGGAATGAAGGTCTTTTCTGCTGTGACCATGGCGGCAGCGGAGACCACGGAATCGGAATCTATTTGTGAAATACCGGTGGTCTGAACAAAGGGTTCACCTGTCTCCTGATCCACCAATATCCCCTTGATCATATACTCTTTGCCCGGTACAAGGTTCTTGTAGGAAACTGTATCTTTTATCTCGACAGACTCATCGAGAGTGTTTCCGATATGATCCTCTGTTGATGAATCCGAAGCACTGGTGTGGATCTCCGGGAAATAGACTGTTTGGGCGATATCATTGATATCAGCGTGAGAGGTGAGCTTCCTGTCGCGATGGAAGAGATCCTCAAAGACTACAACCGTCTTTCCGGTAAGGAGAGATGCGTCAAATTCAAATACGATATCAATCGTCCCTGAAGTCTTGTCAGCGTAGAAGGTCTTCTCTGCCGTGATCTCTTTGCCTTCACTGTCGAGAACTACTTCCCCGGTCTCCTTGTCCATAAGAACTCCGGATATCCTGTATTCAAAACCTATATTGAGGTTTGAATAGTAGACAGTATCTGTGAGCGATGCCTTTTCTGAAGCTGCGGCAACATTGTCAAGCGTATTTGTGTCCTTTGCTGTTGTATGGAGTCCTGAAACATAGATCGTCTGTTTGTCGTTTTCAAGATCCGTGTCGTCAGCGAGGGTGTTTACTGCTTCTCCCGATCTGTAAGCCTCTGCCTCATAAAGATATTCAAATACTACTATCGTTTTTCCTTCAAAGCCTGTGAGATCAATGTCCTCGAAATGCACCCAAAGAGTGCCGTGGCTGTGGCCTTCGGTGTCAAGCGGTGTTTCGATGGTAAATGACTTCCCGGAGGCATCTACAAAGGGTTTTCCCGTAGCTTTGTCAATAAGCTTTGAAACTACCACATATCCTGTATACTTCGGATTATCAAATTCCCATGTGACCTCATCAGTGATCGCCTGACCGGGCTCCGAAGAAACAAGCCTTGCACGGTTGTCTCCGGCACCGTTTACTACTGCCGTATTCCATGCAAGGGATCTGATGGTATAGTCATGGCGGTCAAGAGTGTCATGAAGAGTTCCCTCATCAAGAAGGAAATTGTTGTCAGTAGGTGTTGATGAGTAATGCGTCAGATCGTCATCATCCATCCTGTCTGGATGGATAGTGAGATCAAATGAGATCAGGTCGTATTTTTCATTCGCCTTGCAACGAAGCTCCTGTACAGTATAGTTTCCATAAGGGAGGGCACCCATACTGTCATCAACCGGAGCCTTTCCGAACCAGATCCCATTCTCCCAGCTGCCCTTTCCGATTTCAAGATCATCATTTCTGTTGGTATTGGTTGAATGTTTGACTCCTATACGGTTCTTGGTAGTGAGCTTTCCGTTATCATCCGTGTAGGCAATATGGGATTCCTTTACATTGCCGTTTTTGTCAAGAAGGCTGATCTCAAAGGGAATGGATGCCATTGGCTTATTGTCCTCGTCCTTTTTCAAGAAAGTAAGGTCACCGCGCATCACCCGGTCTGAAATAGATGTTTCATAGGTTTTAAGCTCAACAATCTCACCATCATCAGTGACAGTGAATTCCCTTTCAAGAATCCCCCAAAGGAAATATCCCTCCGGCGCTTTTGTCTCAACTGCCTTGTAATGACCTACAGGAAGGGCTCTGTCAGATGTCTCAGCGATACCCTTTGAATCCGTAGTCAATGTGCAGACGACTTCGCCATTGTTGTAGACCCTCCTGCTCTCATCCGTTACCGGCTGAGCATTGAGTGAAATAATATCAAATTTCGCACCGGAAAGATCAGGAGTTCCCTGACTCTCCGGAAGTTTTGAATCAAAATCAAACTTCTGGATCTTCACGCCGCCCCGCTTCACCTGATCGACAATGCCGTTTTCAAGGTCTGTAAGCTCTGTGATCTGTCCGGCTTCTACTATGAACTGGCGCTCAAGAACAACGCCGCTGCAGGCTGTACCGTCATTTCTTTTGTCCAGAAGATAACCGTTGGGTGATATCGTCTCACGGGCTATGTATCTGCCGACAGGAAGAGCGTTCACGCCTGTTGCCGCATAGCCATTGGCATTCGTAGTAAGTGTAAGCACAGTTTCGCCTTTTGAATGGAGTTCTCCGTCCTCTGATGCAACAAGTCCGTCATTGTCGTTGATCACCTCTATCTTTGCTCCGGAAAGGACGGCGGAACCCTGTGCCTGCGCCTCTTGAAGCTCAAGATCAAATTTCTGTACCGAAACACCGCCCTTTTCTATTTTGTCTTCATAAGTTGCATCATTTCCAAAGGAAAGTACAGCAAGGCCGTCCCTGTCATCATCCCGGATCTGCCCGAAAAGAGGGCGGTTTGATGTCGCGATCACCTCATTGTTTGAGTCAGTCACCTTCATGACATCGGTTGTATAATTCTCAGGGGCTTTGGTTTCCTGAATTGTAACGGTTCCAAGCGGAAGAACTACTCCGCCGGCATCATAAAGCAAATCTCCCGAAACCAGAAATTCATTGGCAAGACGAGCATAGTAAGTTCCGTTAAATTCCTTTGTTTCAATCACCCAGCTTTTTTTGGGGTATTCGGGAAGATTGGCTTCGGTGTAATATCCGTCATAATAATTGATCGTAAACTGTGCACCGGAAAGCGGATATATCGTATTTCCCTCTCCGTCAAGCTTGTAGACAGTCAGTATCGCAGGATCAAGACCAACAGGCTCAACAGATGTGACAGTAGCAGTCTCTCCCGCTGCTATCTCTACAGTATGTTCCGTATCATCAAGAATGAAGCCTTTTGAAGGCGTGAGCTCCCTGATCGTATAGGTTCCGGGGGTAAGATTGAGCTCTTCTGTATCTCCATTCTCATCAGTTGTCAGCGTGTCGATCTGTTCCCCGTCTTCATCATATACGCCGTATATAGCTCCCGCGAGGGAATAGCAATTATTACCTTCCGTGATCTCAGGATTTTCCGATTCCTTTTTGAGACCTGCAGAAACACGCTCAATCGGCTCTCTTGATGTAAATGATGCCATCTCTCCGCCAGAAACAGTAACTGTATAAACAGTTGTATCAAGCTGATAGCCGGGTGAAGGCGTGACTTCCCTTGCGGTATATGTTCCCTCAGGGAGCTCGATGATATTTGAGTCACCATTTGCATCTGTGGTCAGCGTGCCGACTTCCTCTTCTCCGCTATAGACCTTGTATATAGCTCCGGCGAGAGAATAATAATCGTCACCTTCTGTAACAGTCGGATCTGAGGACTCCTTCTTCATCTTCACAAAGCCGTTTGGCGTATATCTCCAGCCTGCCATAGTCTGTTTGTCTGAGCTGGTCTCCATATAATAAACTTCAAAGCTTGCCGGAGGATCCGGAAATTCGTCTGAAAGAAAGGCCTCGGTCTGCTCAATGACACTCTCTTTCAGAAAGCTGCTGAGACCGGTTGCCCAATCCTCACTGTCACTTCCCAGAACATATTTCGTGTAGCAATAAGAAAGACAGAGATGTGAGTCCACAACAGCCTCTCCTACCCTGTCACCGGTCCAGTTAAAGCCTGCAGGCGCGAGTGCAGCGCCGGGTGAGCCGTAGCATTTCCACATGACCTTCCTGAATGACAGGTCATTGCACAATGTAACCGCGTAATTTCCATCATCCGGCGTGGGTTTTTCCGGAACAATGCAAAACGCGTTTCCGGACGGGGTTTCTGAGTCTCCTGCAAAATCCATGCTGAATAGATTGGTTCCCCAGCCTTCGTATGAATAATGCTCTCCAACCGAAAGCGCTGCAGTAGCCGCACTTTCAGCTTTTGCTGAAATAGGCGAGTATAGGGCAGTCACAGCTGTCACTACGGCCAGCGCGACTGCCGAGAGTTTTTTCAGGATCTTCATTTCCTTTTCTTTCCTCCGTTCTTTTCCTGATCCATTGATACGCTGCTGAAATGGTGTAATTGCTCAAAGCAAAAGAGCCCGGTCAAAAAGACCGAGCTCTCCTGATAAGAAAGGGTGGCTTGTATGAAACAAAAACAAGGCACTTGAGAAACAGCACCGCTTTGTTCTTCAGCGACTCTAATGTATCATCAGACTATATTCGGATAAAGGTTCAACATGGTTCAAAGGTACCATGCATCTCTTGTTTCAATCCTCAAGCCACATCTTCTTTGTCTCCGCGGGGATTGTCCTTTCTTTGTAAACAAAGCCGTCCTTTGATCCGAGGGAGCGCCTGTATTCCCTGAATTCCTCTTCTGAAAGACCTTCCATGGCCTCGTGATGAATAGTACCAACCTGATGCTTTTCCAGATACCAGTTCCCCCGCCCAAGATGATTTGTGACAACATAGAGAGAGTATTCCCCGACAGGGTCACTTGATACTGAACCATCGGCATTTGTTGAAACAGCGTCTTTGCCGGCAGGGATCATCTTCAGTATATTGCCGTCAAAATCATAGAATACGTTGAAGGTGTCCATTACAGGCTCGTCAAATGCTGAAACGTCATATACTTTGCGCTCAGGTGTGATAATGACGGTTTCGTAGTGACCTGAAGGTGCAGCGGGAGGTTCGTTTTCAGGGATCAGCACCGGATCCTGAGCCGGTTGTGCAGGAAGCACAGGCTCTGAAGGTGTCGTAGAAGGTCCAGGTTCTGAAGAAGTCACAGAAGGCGCAGGCTCTGAAGATGCTGTAGAAGGCGCAGATTCTGAAGAGGGCACAGCCTCTGAGGGAGTCACCAGCTCTGAGGGCGTCGTAGAAGGCGCTGGAACCACAGGCTCTGAAGGTGCCATAGCAGGCTGCACCTCCTCAGAGGGGCTTCTGCTTTGGTTGTCCTCTACGATTTCTGGAATATCCTTCTCAATTGAAATTTGGGACGTTTCCTCTATTGTAGGAGCAGAAGGAGCCTTTGGCACTTCACTCCAGGACTTTTGCACCTTCAGGCTTTCATCGATCTTGAAATCATCAATGCTGACGGGCTTTACATTTTTGCTTACTGCCGCAACGGTCATAGTCACCATAACTGCCAGACTTCCTACTGCTATCACTCCTGCTACTATTATTTTTCTTCCAATATTCCTCATAATGATTCCCTCCCTTTCTTAAAACTCTGTTTTCAACAGCTCATAGCCCTTTCATATGCGCCTGCCATAGCAAGCTGCCTGTTTGTAAGAGGCGATCTGTACATCTTCAAAATGGTCTTTATACCATTCCTTCTGAGACGCTTGGCTGAAGTATCGGGGATCCCGAGTTTTGAATCACAGTCTATGAGTCCTGCGGTCGTGGATTCCGATATCATATCCACAAATCTGACCACTTCTTTTTCCTTCCCGTCGGGGAGTGCCTGAAAGCAAAGCATGATGCGGGTCATAGCCTCTTTCTTTTCGGTGATCGTCTTGATGTTCCGGAATGAACAATTCACAAATTCCCTGTCGAGATCCGCGTACCTGTCGCAGACGGTCTGAAGATCGGAGAATCCGCTTTTCTGCACCGCAGTCCCGGAGATATCATGACCGGGCAATGAAGCCGCCCTCATAAGGTCTGTCCTGTCCGCCCCCATTGTTTCCCGGATCCGCCGCGTCTCCCTTACAATGTCATAATCCAGCTGTTCCGCGATCCTGTCATAATATCTCAATGTTTTCTTTACAAATTCCTCATTTACCGGGTACATAAAACATCTCCTTTGCGATCAAACCTGACACCTGAAGCTATGCTTTGCATCCTGACTGCTTCACACCAGCCCCTCAGACATATCATGGGCTACAAGCCCCTGATAGTGGCTGGTCTTCGTATTCCTCGAATTGTAGATCGTCGTAATGAGATAATTTCTCTCACTCACACGCTTCGTCGTTGTATTCCCAAGGCTTTCAAGCATATATTCCACATCAAATCTGTCGATCTTCATGAACTGGGACCTCACGACATTGTAGGGATAATCCGTCTGGTTCACAGGCACGGTCCTTCTCGGGATTGCCACAATATCCACTATCGTCCTGAATATCTCGTCAATAAGCCCCTGTTCTGCCGGGTATTGCTCCAAAAGCCCTTCATACTGGATATTTTCACGGATGAAGTTTTCATAGGCCTGATATTCTCTGCTTCCATCTTCAACCGGATCGAGAGATTGATATTCTTTGTATGAAGTCTCTGTAGTAATCTCTGTATTTGTACCCTCGTTTTCCGAAGGACCTCCTACATTATTCTGCAGGAGGGTACTGCCGCTTTCTGTGGTTCCTCCCCCGCTTTTTTGCAGGATATCCTGCTCCTTTTTGAGGGGGGTGGTACATTTTTTTGTATGACCCCCGTCGGAATTTTGTACTACCTCCTGCAAAACCCTGTTTTCATCGGCATTTCCCGCTTTCTGACCTGTAGAAACGCTGTAAACATCCTGCGGAAAGGTAAGTGTTCTTAATACATCAACATTGAGATGGATGTACATTATGTTTACTGCCAGGACATTATCACTTTCATCCCGCATATCCCGAAACTCCCGCCTGATCACGCCTATGGCTTCAAGCGTATCAAATGCCTGCTTGACGCTGCGTTTTGATTCGCCGTAAAGATCCGAATAGGCTCTGTAGGATTTCTGCAGGGCATCGCTTTTGAATTTCTTTCTGATACCGACAAGCTGTCCGGTAGGCTCATCCCGGACTATGGTGGGCCTGTACCAGTAAACGATATCTGAAAGGATCGTGATCGCAAGAAGATACGGCTTTCCGTTTTCCCGAAGTATCGTCCGATACCATGCCTGAGGGATGATGTTTCCTTCAAAGCTTATCTCAAGCATCTCGTCTACAGCTTTGTTTCCACTCGTCATCTGATTCATATCAGCCTTCCTTTTGCTTCCTGTGGTTTTCAAACCACTCGTCGAGAGCTGCAAATATTACCTTCTGAACGTCTTCCTTTGAGGAATCACGTGAAAAATATTTGTCGTAGATATCCTGTGTAAAAGAAAATGTGAAATTCCGTGGCTTTTCAGAAACAAATATCTTTTTGAGCCTTTCCTCCGTGAAGTCCTTTTCACGGCTTGCCGCCTTCAATGCCTCTGCCTGCTTTCCCGAGATCACGACATTTCCTTCACCAAAGTACGAATGGAGCTTCTCCTGATCCTCAGGCGCGACATAGGATAATGTTGCTCCCGTGCTGACCCCAAGCCTGTTCTGGTCGACGAGATCCTGAAAGAAGGGATCAAGTTCTGTAAGGCGGATGTAGCGTTTGACTGTATCGCTGCTCATCCCTTCTGCCTCACCGATTTTCCCTGTCGTTAACTTCGGTGCAATTTGCACCGAAGTTAGATCCGTCCTTTTTCCCTGATGCTTAAGAGCCTCTGCCTTCATCCTGAAGGCCTTTCCCTTCTCAACCGGAGAGATATATTCCCGCTGCATATTCGCATCAACCATTGCAATAGTCGCCTCGTCATCATCAAGGTCCTTCACTATCACGGGAACCGCCTTGATCATAGCTGCTCTTGCGGCATGAGCCCTGCGATGACCGGAAATGATCTGAAACCCGCCCTCATTTCGATCCGGATTCTCTCTCACGATAAGAGGGGTATATACGCCGTTTTCCCTGATACTTTCGACAAGGGTTTCCATCTCTTCATCATCCACGACCTTGAAAGGATGCATATCAAGCTGATCAGGGTCATCGGGATTCCTCCTGCAGAATGGGAACAGCCTGTCAACCGGAACCAGTATCACTGTGCCTCTCTTCTTGATCGATGAAAGCTCCTCCTTTGGTTCTGAGGAACCAAAAAGATCCTCAAAGGACGCCATACGAAGTTTTTGCGCTACTCTTTCACTCATGCGCTCATCGCCCCCTTCAGTTTTTTCTCATAGGAGGAAAGACGGCTGCTGTCATCCAGGAGTTCTGATACAAAACTTTTATAGGCCGCAGCGACTTTTCCTTTTGGATCATGAAGGAAGATGCTCTTTCCCGCAGCTGAAGTTTCGGCCGCCCTTACGGAATAAGGGATGTGGGTCCTGAATATCCTGATCCTGCTTCCATAGGATTCTGTCAGGAGCGAGATAATGTCCTTCGCGTAATTCGTCCTCTCATCTACCATAGTAAGAAGGACACCGCCTATATCAAGCTTCGGATTTAACGCCTTTTTCACCCTTCCTATAGTCCTGATCAGCTGCTGGAGCCCGATAAGCGAAAGGTAAGCGGGCTGTGCCGGGATGATCACAAGGTCTGCAGCGACAAGAGCGTTGATAGTCAGCATCCCGAGGGACGGCAGACAGTCAATAAGGATAAAATCATATTCATCATCATATTTTGAAAGAAGCTCCCTAAGCACTGTCTCCCTGCTCATTACATTTACAAGAGCAACCTCCATACCTGACAGGGCAAGATTTGAGGGAAGAAGCGAAACTCCTTCAAGATCATGGATGAGAGCTTTCTTTGCATCCACCCCCTCATCCTCAATGATCGCGGAAAGCTCCGTACTCACAGTCCTCTCAAGTTTTTCCGCCTCCCTGACTCCAAAGCTCGTAGTCAGATTTCCCTGCGGGTCAAAATCCACACAAAGGACCTTAAAGCCCCGGTTTGCGAGTTCTACTGATACTGCAGCGGTGCTCATGGTCTTTCCCACCCCGCCTTTCTGGTTTGCAAAACAGATAGTCTTTGCCATAGTTTCCCTTTCCTTTCATACTTTGTTATTTTGATAACCGAAGTGCAGGGTGCTGCTCCTGCCCGTCTTCCCGATTTAAAAACAAAAAACTCCTCCGGAATTTCTTCCGGAAGAGCCTGTATGAATCGGATATAAACCTTTTTACTAAGACTGTTTATGCTTTACTTAAATAACCTAACTGTTTCAGCCATTTTTCCCTTTTTCATGTTGTACGGGATGTTGTACCTCGGGTGCGTCGGATCTTGAAATCCTTGCTGTTACTGCGTTCCGTCCTTCAAGGACTTCATCGTCGGGAACAGCAGCACATCCCTTATCGCGGCACTGTTGGTGAGCAGCATCACAAGCCTGTCTATGCCATAACCTATTCCGCCGGTAGGCGGCATGCCATTTTCAAGCGCAAGGAGGAAGTCCTCGTCGGTG
>Ga0247611_10002525_pt1 | contig 29332 bp, 25 predicted proteins | sample 177DNAGHGhighgp2_FD_192422 | JGI IMG/M metagenome (GOLD analysis project Ga0247611, IMG submission 192422) | Sheep rumen microbial communities from Palmerston North, Manawatu-Wanganui, New Zealand - 1770 DNA GHGhigh gp2 | ecosystem: Host-associated > Mammals > Digestive system > Stomach > Rumen... | reverse complement strand
TACCTGCCAGTGAACTTGCCGACGAAGAGGATCACTCCCGAGGAGGCTTCGCGGATGACATAGACGAAGGCACGATTGGCGTGGAAAGTGGCCTTGGGATAGACCTGTGGTTCTGGTGACGCACTCCCATAATTCGCCGCTGCTACCGTTACGGCAGCGGCCTCCGATCCTTCCTCGTTCACCTTGATCTTCGCCTTCTGGCGCATCATGCTGATGTAAACAGGACGCTCGCACATATTAGGAATCTCAGCCATTGTCCCATTAAAAGCCAGGCGGATGCCCATCTTCTGCATCAGGCCTATCAGGCTGCCTTCAACTTCGTCGGTATCTGAGGAGGTCTCAAAACGCGGCAGTTTCAGGTCGACCTCGTAAGGGCGGGCTTTATCAACAGGTGAGGCGACGTGAGCCAGATAGCCGATGATGTCGTCTGTGGTCCTGCCTTCTTCAGGCAGCAGCATGTCCATGCTCCACATGCCGTTGCCGTAGGGTATCTCGACGGCTGAGTAAGTGTCATTCTTCACATATTTAATCAGCACTTTCTGGTGCATCAGCGGCAGGGTGGCGCCGCCATTCTCTGTGGTGAAGGTCTCGTTGCGGGTGTTCTTCTCTTCGAACTTCGAAGCCCAGTCTGCTTTAAAGTAGATGGCATTGAGCAGATAGGTCACGACTTCCGGATCCACTTCGTCGAGTATCTTGGGTATCATGCCGTTGGTGTGGTCGTTGCACCAGCCGTTGATGATGTCGAGGGTGGCGGATGAGTAGAAATCGAGATTCTCGGCCTTGGCATCGTAATACTGCGTCATGTCCTGCTGATATGGTATCTTCAGCGTCGCCTTGTTACGGTTGACGAACAGGGCGTTGGCGATGTTGAGCGTCACCTTAGGATCGACCTTCGGCAGATGGTCGATGAGGTTCTTGCAGTAGTCGTTGACGGCCTGGATGCCGCCTTCGTGGAAGCCGAGCGTCTGCTCCAGCTCCCTTTCCGTCTCGCCTACGGCTGCATCGTTCACCATTCCCAAGACGTAGGTGATGCTCAGCGGCGAGTAGATAAAGCTCTTGCCGCTGCGGTCGGTCTCATTCACCGTCTTCAGGAAGTTCAGGGTAAACTGGTTGTTGTCGTTGACGAACACCCGCTGCGCTTCTGTCAGCTGTATCGGCTGAACGTCCGACAGCATGTTCACCGCCTTAGCCTCGCCAAGATCCACTTCTTCATCATCTTTGTCACAAGAGCAAAGCATTCCTGACATCAGCAGGAGCACATTTATCCATAAAAGACTTTTCTTCTTCATCTTTGCATATTTTTTGGTTTCATTCTGTAAATATAATGCGGAAAAAGGGGAAATCTTGCATGGCAGAGCGTTAAAGAATCTAAAAAGATGGTGAATCCATACAAGATTTGCGTACTTTTGAGATTATAAAAGTAGAACGCTAAGAAAAAGGATGGTCAAGGAACTCGTTGAGCGCATACGGCAGAAAGACCAGCGGGCGATGAGTCAGTTCTATCAGCGGTATGCTGGCGAACTGTCATCGGTCTGCTACCGCTATGTGCCTTCGGAGGACGATGCGAAGGACGTGCTGCAGAACAGTTTCGTGAAGATATTCACGTCGATTCCCACCATCGAGTACCGCAGCGAGGAAGCCCTCAAAGGCTGGATGAGACAGGTGGTGACGAACGAGGCGCTCGCGTTGCTGAGAAACCGTAAGAAACTGCTCTTTGTGGAGCGTCATGGGTATGAGCCCCTCTTGGATGACGACGACCCGCAGCCAGAACGTATCTCGCCAGACACGCTGCACCAGCTGATCAGCGGACTGCCTGACGGCTATCGGACGGTGGTGAACCTCTACGTCTTCGAGAACTATACCCACAAGCATATAGCAGAACTGCTGGGCATCGCCGAGAGCACTTCGGCCTCGCAACTGCATTACGCGAAACAGCTGTTAGCAAGGAAGATCAAGGAATTAACAAACGGCAAATGATGAAAGAGAACTGGATAGACCAAATGCGACGGAAACTGGAGGGTCACGAGGTGGCTCCCCCAGAAGGTCTTTGGGAGGACATCTGCAAGGAAATGGGTCTGACACCAGAGCGCGTGAGGAAAACGGCCGCCAGCAAACGATGGTACTGGGCAGTGGCTGCCCTCCTGGCCCTCGCCGGATTCTTTGCCTATTATCATGAGGACGGATTGAGAGGTAAGAACGAAGAGGCAAGAGTTAAGAACGAAGAATTAAGAATTAAGAGCTATGATTACTCTCAGGACGAGAATAAGCCGAAGAAGGGTAATTATCATTCGGCTTTGCCGCTTGGCTCTGCCAAGAACTCTTCACTCTCTTCAAAATCACCCGTTCTGGCAGCAGAGAGCCGTAAAGACATCTCTGCCGATGATCAGGAAACGGAAATCAGCCAGCCGCCGGAAAGTGCCAGCCAACCGTCGGAACCCTCGCAGGATGCTAATGCTCCTATCTCCGAACCTCGTTCGCCCATTTCCGCTGATGCACCTGCCCATAGCCATTCGATGGCGACAGCAAGCGGCAAGCCGGTTTCCGGGAAACAAGGCAAATGGTCGGTAGGCCTGAATGCCTTGGGAGGATTGTTGGCTGCTACATCCGTTGAAACCTACCGTCTGGATGGAACTCAAAAAAACGAGTCACTAGGATTCAGTCATTATGATGGACTTCCAAACTACATCCCCACAGAATACACCTGGAAACACCGGCTCCCTTGGCGGCTGGGACTGAATGTGCAATATCAGCTGAGCAACCGCCTGACATTGTTCAGCGGCATCAGCTATACCTATCTCTATTCTGAGTGCGACATCCTTCTACAGAAAGAGCTGCATGTTGAACAGAAGCTTCATTACTTGGGTATTCCTCTTGGCATCTCCTGGCAGCTGTGGTCGTCAGACCATCTCCGATTCTATCTCTCAGGCAGCGGGATGCTCGAAAAGTGCATCAGCTCAGAATACAGCGGCCTGCCCTCTCAGGCTGTCGACGGCAAGAAGCCTTGGCAATGGTCTGTTCAGGCAGCAGCAGGTGCGGAATATCTGTTCACCCCATTGTTCGGCGCCTATCTCGAACCCTCGCTCGGCTATCATTTCGACGATGGCACCAGTCTGCAGCATTACTACAAGGAGCATCAGCTGGCTCCCTCGATTGAGTTCGGCCTGCGACTGCACCTGAAGAGATAACAGTGGCTATGACTGTCTCGGATGTGCTATGATGAAGCTAAAGTGAGTCATCTTCAGCCCAGAGTGATGTTTTCCACATCGATGGACTCGTGGAGGAAGAGCTGGGCGGACTCTTTGAATTTTTCTGGGTTTTCCGTAGTAAGGTAATGGACGGTGGCGTTCTTGGAGCACTTCGCATCCATCTGGGGGTGGCGCTCCAGATACTGCTTGAGGCTCTCAGCCACATACTCGCCCTGCGGAATGACGCGGACACCTGCAGGGAGGTATTTCAGGATCTTCGGCATGAGCAGCGGATAATGGGTGCAGCCGAGGATGATGGTATCGATCTGGGGGTCGAGACGCATGATCTGATCGATGCGCTTCTTCACGAAATAGTCGGCTCCGGGCGAATCGGCCTCGTTATACTCCACCAAGGGCACCCAGAAAGGACAGGCGACGCCTGTGACCTGAATATCGGGGTGAAGCTTCTGGATTTCGAGGGTATAGCTCTCGCTCTTGATGGTTCCCTCGGTGGCGAGGACACCCACATGACGGCTCTGGGTGAGGCCGCCGATAACCTCTGCCGTAGGACGGATGACGCCCAGCACACGACGTTCGGGATCGATCTGGGGGATATCGTGCTGTTGGATGGTGCGCAGGGCCTTTGCCGAAGCGGTGTTGCAACCCAGGATGATGAGGTGGCAGCCCATCTCGAAGAGTTTCATGACAGCCTGTCGCGTGAACTCATAGACCACCTCGAAGCTGCGCGGGCCATAGGGCGTACGGGCATTGTCGCCCAAATAGAGATAATCGTATTCGGGGAGGAGCTGACGGATGCCATGCAGGATGGTAAGGCCGCCATAGCCGCTGTCGAAAATGCCGATGGGGGACATCATTTTGAGAGAGTAGTAATAATCAGGGCGTTGAGGTCTTCGCCCCAGGCGGGGTTGATGTAGGGACAGGCGTCGGAGTCGGTGTTGACCACGAGGGCGAGATGACGCTCGGCAGCGATGCGGGCGATGGTCTCAGAGAGACGGATCTTGAGCGGTGCCAAGGCCTCGCGCTCAGCCTGAGCCAACTCCTTGAGGCTCTCTTCCTTGAAAGCCATGTTGCGCGTCATGATCTCCTGCAGCTCTGTCTGCCGCTTGCGAAGAATGGTCTTCGGAAACTCGTGCTGTCCTTCGAGGAACTCCTCGTATTTGCGATTGAACTCATCGGTGACGCGCTGCAGTTCTGCCTCGTACTGCTGGCGCAGATCGGCCATCTGCTTCTGTACCAACGCGTACTCAGGCATAGCCTGGAGAGCCTGCTGGTGGCTGAGATAGCCGAAACGAATGGAAAGGCTGTCCTGCGCGGAAACGCACAGGACAGCACCTATTGCTATGATCAGTATTGCTAATCGCTTCATCGCTTACTTCAGTCCGAGTTTTGCCTTGACCTGAGCGGTGACATCGGTAGAGAGCGTGGTGCTGATATAGGGCAGCGAGTTGTTCTCCATGATGTAGACATAGCCGCCAGCGGTGCCAATGGCCTTGATGGCATCGATTACCTTGGTCTGGATGGCCTGCATCTTCTCGCTTGAAGCCTTCTGGAGAGCCTGCTGGTTGTCCTGGAAGCTCTGCTGAATCTTCTGATACATGTCCTGGAGCTCCTGCTGGCGGCGCTGCTTGATATTATCGGGCAGAGTGGCCTGCTCCTTATCGAAAGCCTCACCCTTCTTGGTGAGCTCGTCCTGCATAGACTTAAGATCGGCCTCATACTGATCCTGAAGCGCCTTGATTTCAGTCTGAGCCTTCTGGTATTCCGGCATAGCCTGAATAATCTCCTGGGTGTTCACGTGACCGAACTTGGCCTGTGCGTTAGCGGTGGTGAAACCGCAAATTGCGCAGATTGCGCAGATGATTAATTTTTTCATTTTTTTACTACTTTATTGATGTTAATTACTATACCCTAATTTACTCAGCACCTCGGAAGAGATGTCGATCTTGGGGGAGCCGAAGATGATGCCTGTATCGCTGGCGCGATCGAGGATGAGCTGATAGCCACGAAGGTCGGCAATGTCCTTGACGGCATTGTAGATCTCGTCCTGAATGGGCGTCATCAGGGCCGTACGTTTCTTAAAGAGCTCACCGTCGGGGCCGAAGTATTTCTTCTTCAGATCGGCGGCCTCCTTCTCCTTAGCGACGATGGCATCCTGCTTGGCTTTCTTCTGCTCCTGCGACAGGAACACCACCTCGTTCTGATAGTTCTTATACAAGGTCTGGGCCTCGGTAGTCAGTGCGTCAACCTCAGCCTGCCATTTCTTCGAAACCTGATTCAGCTGCTCGTTGGCACGCTCATAGGCGGGGATATTCTTGAGGATATACTCCATATCCACCAATGCAAACTTCTGTGCCTGAGCCTGAAGGCCCATGCAGACGGCACAGATTGCACAGATAATTAGTCTCTTCATATTCTTTCTTTATTTAATGTTACACCACCTTTGACGAGAAAGCCCGTGAGTGGTTTAAAAGTTTCCAAATTAGAATTCCTGTCCGAGGATGAAGTGGAAATTGCTGCCACCTCTGGTACGGCCACCTGACTGGTTGGTAGTGACGTAGTCGAAACCATAAGCCCAGTCGATACCCATCAGACCCACCATCGGCAGGAAGATACGCACACCCAAACCTGCCGAGCGCTTCATCTTGAAGGGGTTGAAATCCTTAGCCCTTGCCCAGGCATTACCGCCTTCGAGGAAACCGAGGCCGTAGATGGTGGTATTACCCAGCATGAACGGGTAGCGGAGCTCGAGGGTGAAACGGTCGTAGGCGTAGGCATTGAACGACGACAGGTTGATGCCCTGACTCATCAGATCGTAGGACGAAGAGTAGGAAATCGCACCGTTGTCGTAACCGCGCAAGCCAATCGTCTCCTCAGAATAACCGTAGCTGTAGCCACTCATACCGTCACCTCCCACATAGAAGGTTTCGAAGGGCGAACGCTTGTCTTTATTGTAAGCACCCAGCAAACCCAGCTCCACACGTGTCATCAGCACGAAGCACTTGGCGCCCCCTGTAAGAGCAGTGAAAGTGCGCGCCTTGAACTTCCACTTATGGTATTCAATCCAGCGGTATACATCCTGCAACTCATCCTCGTATCGGGAAGAATTGGCATTCTTTGCCAGAGTGCTGTAATCCTTATTGTCGAAGAGCGACCAAGGCGGCGTGAGCGTGACAGAGGCCATGAACTCAGAACCATGACGCGGGAACAAGGGGTTATCGGTAGAGTTACGCGACAAGGTCAGACCTAGGTTGATGTTGTTACAGTTACCATTCCGGATATAGAAGTACTGCCAGTCGCGCAGCATATAACGGGTATACCCCAATTGTGCGGAGAGCTGGAAGTAATCGTCAGGCCAGCGCAGACGCTTACCCCAAGACAGAGCGGCTCCGAAGACCGTCATCGTCTTGTCGTCGTCGAGCATCGACTCATAGTTGATGGCGTAAGGATTGTAGCCGCTCATGCCATAGCTATAACTCATGTAGTTGTTATAAAATGCATTGTTGCGGTACATGCTGTTAATATCGCTCTGCTTCGAATAGAAAGCGCTGACACTGAAAGCATTAGGACGTTTGCCGCCAAACCAGTTGGTACCGTAGTTGGCACTCAGCGAGCTATAGTAAGAACCGTTGGTCTGGAAATTGAAGCCCAGCTGCTCGCCGTCGCCATAAGGCAGGATGCCGCGATGAAGCTTGTTCTTACCAAAGAGGTTGCGCAGGGAGAAGTTGTTGAACTTGATACCAATACGTCCTATGATACCCGTCTGTCCCCATCCCAGCGAAAACTCCAGCTGGTCGTTGCTCTTCTGCTCGAGCTGCCAGTTGATATCGACAGTACCATCTTCGCCATTAGGCTTGATTTCAGGGTTGATGGTCTCCGCATCGAAGAACCCAGAGGAACCGATTTCACGGGCAGAACGCATGATGGCATCCTTATTAAACAGGTCGCCGGGCTTGGTACGAAGCTCACGACGCACCACCTCTTCGTAAAGGCGGTCATTACCATAGATGCGCACGTGGTTCAGACGGGCCTGCGGACCCTCCATCACGCGCATCTCGAGGTCGATGCTATCGTTGACGATGTTCACCTCGACGGGCTCGATACTGGAGAATACATAACCATTGTTGTAATAGTAGTTGCTGGCAGCATCATCATCTTCCTGCAGACGCTTCTTCAGCAGGCGCTGGTTGTAAGCATCGCCCTTCTTCATGCCCAGCACAGCGTTCAGATAATCGGAAGTCACCACAGTATTACCTACCCAGGTAATATCCCTGACAAAATATTTGTCGCCCTCATCCACACGTAGGAAGACATTGACATGCTTCTCGTCGTTGTTCCAGACGGAGTCTTCAAGGATGGTGGCATCGCGGAAGCCCAGCTCATTGTATTTCTCAATCAGTTTCTGCTTGGCCTCCTTATAGCGCTCGTCGGTGAATTTCTTGGCCTTGAAGAAATTGCCGAACTTTCCGGCCTCGTGGATTTTACCGAAGGCACCCTTGCTGAAGAGCGAACCTTTGATCTTTTTATCGCTGAGCTTATCGTTACCCGTTATAAAGATGTTGCGCACCTTCATCTTGTCCTTCTTGTCGATATTGACATCGAGCATCACCTGACCCTTATTGTTGGGATCGTCGCGCTGGACAATATTGATCTCCGCATTCTTAAAGCCCTTCTCGTCGAAATACCTCTGGGCAAGAATCTTCGCACGGTCGATCATATTCGGCGTAATCTGGCTACCCTTGATGATACCCAGCTTCGATTCCATATCGTCGCGCTCTGACTTCTTGATGCCGTAATAGTTGATGGTGCTCACACGAGGGCGCATGGCCAAGGTAATACGCAGATAGACCTTATTGCCTACGATGGAGTCGGCACTGATCTGGGCATTCGAGAACAAACCGTGACGCCAATAGCGCTTGACAGCTTCGGTAATCTGGGTGCCAGGCACCTCCACTTCCTGACCTACCGTCAGTCCGGAGAGGCCTATGAGCACATAATCCTCGTAGCCCTCAACACCCTCGACGGCAATGCCGCCAATGGTACATGTGCGGGGGGTACCAGCATAAGAAATATCCGGATGTACTATCTTATCCTGAGCAGAGACAGATAAAGGTAAAAAGGCTAGAAGGCAAAAAGGCAGAACACCTTTCACCAATCCTTTCACCTTATTTATAATATAATAACAAGTCACTTCTATTTTTACCTTTTTACTTTTTTACTTTTTTACCTTTCCTCTCCTTCCACCTGTGCCTCAGTCTTGCCAAAGCGGCGCTGGCGACCCTGATAGTCGACGATGGCCTTATACAGAGCCTCCTCGTCGAAATCAGGCCAGTAGGTATCGCAGAAATAGAATTCCGAATATGCGCACTGCCAGAGCAGGTAGTTGGAGATGCGCTGTTCGCCCCCCGTGCGGATGAGCAGTTCGGGGTCGGGCATGAAATTAGTGCAGAGGTGCTGGCTGACGAACTCCTCGGTGATATCCTCAGCACGGATGCCGCCCGTCACCAGTTTCTTCAGTTTGTTCTGGGGAAGCGGCAGTTCCATATCGTTCACCTCTGTCACAATCTGGCGCACGGCATTGGTAATCTCCCAACGGCTGGAGTAGCTCATAGCCATGACGACAGTCATCCTGTCATTGTCTTTCGTCAGATCCTCCATGTAGCTGATCTTCTCCTGGACACTGTCAGGCAACCGTTTCCTGTCGCCAATCATCCTGAACCTGATGTTGTTGTCGGTAAAGAGATTCATCTCGACAAAGCTGAGCACCAGTCCCATCAGCGCTTCTATCTCATAAGCCGGGCGATTCCAGTTCTCCGTAGAGAAAGTGTAAAGCGTCAGGTATTTCACACCCAGGCGGGCGCACTCTGATGTGATTTTCTTAACGGTGTCAACGCCCGCCTTATGTCCGTAGGTCCGATCCAACCCCCGGTCCATAGCCCAGCGCCCGTTGCCGTCCATAATGATGGCAATGTGCTGTGGGATGCGGTTCATGTCTAAAAGCTCTTTCATATTTCTCAATGTTCAATTTTTAATCGTCAATGTTCAATCATCACTAGTCTCTGTCATTGTGGCAAGTCTTGCACTTGGCCCAGAGGTCGTAGGTCACTGCGAACTGCAATACACTGTAACCGTCGGTATTCTTGAAGAGACCGCTGCTCTTGATGCCGTAAGGGTCTTCCTTTCCGTCGAGCAGGTCACTCAGGGTGAAATGCACTCGCCATTCGGCTGTGAGGTTCACACGGTCGGCTATCTTGTATTTGACACCTGCTCCAATAGGCAGACTCACTGCAAAGCCCTTCTCCGGGTCACCGTGAATGGCTGATCCCACCCCTAAGGCGATGAAGGGTACCAGTCTACGCGCTCCTCTATACTCTTTCCCTGTGCCATAAGCCCAGAAGTTGTATTCAAAGCGCAGATTGATATCAATCAGGCTCTTACTGAATTCGTAGCGTTCACCTTCCGGATACCAGGTATTCGCCTTGTCTGAAGAGCCCTGCAGCTTACCAAAGCCAGCTGTCAGCGCCACCGCCATATGCGGATTAGCCTTATATTTCGCCATTACTGCCCCCAGGGGCTGCAACTCACCGAACAACGAGGCGTTATAATCGCCCAAATAGTTTACGACACCTGCACCAGCACCAATCTCCAACCGATATTCCGGTTCATCCTGGGCTTGTATGACTGTTACGGCAACAGCCATCAGCAGGGTCAATACTATTTTCCGTACCATATTGTACCATTCTCCGAACTCTCCAGCCAAATGCCTCCATCGGCATCAATAGCTGCATCGGCAACGCTGCTGATTGGTGACTGAAGAGCGCTTGGAATCTTCCAAGTTATACCTTGATCACGACTCTGATAGATAACACCATTGCCATTAATGGCCAATACGCTACCATTGGTATAGGGCAACAGGAAATAGCGCACGCCCTTAGGCAGGCCATAGGTATTGCTGGTTTCCATCGGAATATATACCCAACTTGAACCCATCGGATTGTCATTATCAATGACTTTACGCCAAACGGCAGCATATTTGTCTTGTGCTTCACTATCGCCGACGAGCAGGGCATAGCTCAGGCCATTATTCAGTTTCCAACAGGCAAAGCTACCTTTGACAGGCAGCAAGCGACTGTCATCACCGAGGGTCTCTTCAATTCGTGTAGCCCAATGGTCGTTTGAGGCCACGATGCCATTACCCGCTTCGTTATAAGCGAACTCCCATCCTGCCATAGGCGTCGTGGGCATCGTGGCACTTTCAGGCATCTGCTTCCAGATCACCTTCGAGGACTCCTCCTGTGACATCACATTGACCTGAACCTGATAGTCACGGAATTTTGAACCCGTGTTGTTAAAGACACGGAATACGCGAACGGTCGAGAAATCTATGGAGTCGGTATTACTAAAGTATCTTATGGAGTCGCTGATAGTACTCTTTAAGGCAATGGCACCTGAATAGTTGGTAGCCGCAGCTAACACAACGATATGCTTCAGGTCACAATCAGCCGGCAAAGGGTTGATATTATAAATCTTGCGCTGATATTGATCGATGGTGAAAGGGTAATCAGCAACTGCCAGTTTCGTCAGGTATACGGAGTCGCCTCCAGACTTACTGGTAGTATGAATATATCTGTTGACAGCCGAAAACGAGAAACTGCTCATGGCTGTATCATCATAGACCGTGACTTCTGCCTCTTCCGAGTTACCCAAACAGGAGGAAACAGCTATGGCGAAGGCCAAAAGCACGGCTATCGTATAGAGCTTCTTTTTCATCAGTTCTTTGTAAATTTCGAAATTCGGATGCAAATTTACGCACAATTCCTCAAAAATGTGTCATTTTCACCTTATAATTAAAGAAAATAAGTTATAATTTGACTGATTTTAAGTTAGTTTTGTTTTTCTCTCTTCCTTTTTTTCATTTTTTGACGTAAATCACAAAAAAGTGCGGTATGAATCACTCACCCCGCACTTCTTCTAACGAATGGTGGTATGCATCAGCGTTATGACACTAAGTATCATCGCTACAACGACGCAAACCAACATCATCGTCGTTTGAAAATCTAATAACATAATCTTTACCTTAAAAATCTAACTACTAAACCTAATGAATTTATGAACGTAATCTCACGATTACAATGCAAAGGTACGAAAAAAAAGGGAAGATGGAAAAGGAAAAAGCGAAGAATTTACTACCGTCACAAAGTCTTTTTGACATACATCAAAAAAAATTGGCTGCACCTTCCGGCACAGCCAACTTTTTATCAGTATCTAACCTTAAAGTTTCGGACCAGCAGCAACAAGAGCCTTACCAGCCTCATTGCCCTCATACTTCTTGAAGTTCTTAATGAAGCGGCCAGCCAGATCCTCAGCCTTCTTGTTCCACTCAGCAGCATCAGCGTAAGTGTCACGAGGATCAAGGATGTTAGTAGCTACGCCCTCAAGCTCTGTGGGAACCTCGAAGTCGAAATAAGGAATCTTCTTGGTAGGAGCCTTCAGAATAGCGCCACCCAGGATTGCATCGATGATACCACGTGTATCTTTGATAGAGATACGCTTGCCAGTACCGTTCCAACCTGTGTTAACGAGATATGCCTTGGCACCGCTCTTCTCCATCTTCTTAACCAGCTCCTCAGCATACTTGGTAGGATGCAGTTCGAGGAATGCCTGACCGAAGCAAGCAGAGAAAGTTGGAGTAGGCTCAGTGATACCACGCTCTGTACCAGCCAGCTTAGCTGTGAAACCAGAGAGGAAGTAGTACTTGGTCTGCTCAGGGGTCAGGATAGATACTGGGGGCAGTACGCCGAATGCATCAGCAGAGAGGAAGATAACATTCTTAGCCTCGGGACCTGCACTCTTGCCATTCACCTTCTGGGCAATCTTCTCAATGTGGTTGATAGGATAAGATACGCGAGTGTTCTCGGTAACGCTCTTATCGGCGAAATCGATCTTACCATTAGCGTCTACGGTCACGTTCTCAAGCAGAGCATCACGACGGATAGCATTGTAGATATCAGGCTCGCTCTCCTTGTCGAGGTTAATCACCTTAGCATAGCAGCCACCCTCGAAGTTGAACACGCCCTCGTCGTCCCATCCATGCTCGTCGTCACCAATCAGGAGACGCTTAGGATCGGTAGACAGTGTGGTCTTACCTGTACCAGACAGACCGAAGAAGATAGCTGTGTTCTTACCCTCCATATCGGTATTAGCAGAGCAGTGCATTGAAGCGATACCCTGCAGGGGCAGATAGTAGTTCATCATTGAGAACATACCCTTCTTCATCTCACCACCATACCAGGTGTTGATGATGCACTGCTCACGAGAAGTTGTATTGAAAGCTACACAGGTTTCTGAATTCAGACCCAGTTCCTTGTAGTTCTCAACTTTTGCCTTAGAAGCATTGTAGATGACGAAATTGGGCTCGAAGTTCTCCAGTTCCTCAGCAGTAGGCTGGATGAACATGTTCTTTACAAAGTGAGCCTGCCAAGCCACTTCCACGATGAAACGAACACGAAGGCGTGTAGCCTCATTGGCACCACAGAAAGCATCGACAACATACAGATCCTTGTTGCAGAGCTCCTTGATGGCAATCTCTTTCACAGTCTTCCAAACCTCCTCGCTCATGGGATGGTTGTCGTTCTTGTATTCCTCAGAAGTCCACCATACCTTGTTCTCGCTCTGTGCATCCTTTACGATGTACTTGTCCTTAGGTGAACGGCCGGTATAGATACCAGTCATAACGTTAACAGCATTGAGCTCGGTGTTTACGCCCTTGTCGTAACCCTCGAGTCCAGCCTTTGTCTCCTCTTCGAAGAGGTACTCGTACGATGGATTGTGTGCAATCACGGTTGAACCGGTGATGCCATACTGAGTCAAATCTAACTTTGCCATATTACTAACTTATTTTTAAATGAATTGTATCCTTGTTATTTGAAATCGCCTGCAAAGTTACAAATTAAATATGAATTACAAACTAAGAACTGCGAACAATTTTGTGCGCACACAATCCTTTTTAGGTTAAAGAAATTAAAAATAAATGTCGGAGTAACACTTTTGTCACTCCGACTTATCAAAAGAGATTTAGTATTTGAATGATGATCCGCCAAGGAACTCTCGCAGCAGCGATGTCGGCGGAATCTGGTCTTCGGGGATGGGCTTTATGTAACTGAGGAACTTCCTGAGGCGATAGGCTTCGGCATATTCCTCACAATTCTCCGGCACCTGCTCCAGCAGCGGCTCAGCCTGACGCTTGATGACGGCCAGTTCAAAGAGCATCGCGGTATTGAACATGGCATCAGCGTTTTCCTGGAACGGGAATATCCACTTGTTCTCGCCTGCCCTGACAGAGGGCCAGCGACGGATCGTTTCCTGGGCTGTCACAGCGCGATACTTATGGTCTCGGATGATGCGACGCAGCAGCCGGTTGTCTGTTGTGGGAATATAGTTATGCTTGTCGAGCAGGATAGTGGTCAGGGCTGAGGCATAGACGCGGAAGATCTGCTCGCTGGGGATCTGCGAAGTCAGTTCGGGGTTTAGGGCGTGGATGCCCTCGACCACCAGGATCTCGTTCTCGCCAAGATGCAGCTTCTTGCCACTCATCCTGCTGGTGCCTGTGGGGAAGTCGTAGCTGGGCAGTTCGACCTCCTCACCGCGGAAGAGGGCGGAGAGTTGCTCGTTGAAAAGGGGCAGGTTCAGGGCGTGCAGGTGCTCGAAGTCATAATCTCCCTTTTCGTCGCGCGGTGTCCTGTCACGGTCCACGAAGTAATCGTCGAGCGAGATGTTGATGGGCTTGATGCCGTTGACGGCCAACTGCACGGAGAGCCGCTTGCAGGTCGTGGTCTTGCCCGACGAAGAGGGGCCGGCAATGAGCACGAGCTTGATGCCCTTGCGGTTGGCAATCTCGTCGGCTATCCGTGCAATCTTCTTCTCCTGCAGGGCCTCGCTGATCTGGATGAGCGTGGAGGAATGTCCCTGCAGGATGACGTCGTTCAGGTCGCCCACGGTACGCAATCCGAGGATGTCCTGCCACTGGTGGTGCTCCTTGAAGATGCCGAACATCTTGTCCTGATGGGTCATCTCTCCCAGTTCGTCGGGATGCTCGCGTGAGGGCAGGCGCAGCAGCAGTCCGTCGTAGTACTTCTCCACACCGAAGAGGTAGAGCTGCGAGGTGTTCGTCAACAGTGAGCCGTAGTAGTAGTCCACGTAGCCGTCTATATCATAATAGGTAGTGTAGAGTCGTCCCGTCGATTGCAGCAGTTTGACCTTCGAGCGGTTGTGGAGGTCGCCGAACATACGGATGGCCTCTTCGGTCGTCGTCTCGTGGCGGTGGATGGGCAGGGCGGCATTGATAATCTCCTGCATCCGTCGGCGGATGGCACCGGCATCGTCGAGCGTCACGGGGCGCCCGATGTTGAGGTTCACGTAGTAGCCGTTGCTCACGGGGATATCGATGGATACCTTACAAGGCGTGAAAAGTTCGTGGGCCGCCTTGCAGAGTACGAAGAAGAGGGTTCGGGTGTAGGCGCGGCTACCGCTCGACGAGGTGATGTCGAGGAATTCCACCTCCTTCTGCTTGTAGGCACGGTAGTGCATACCCTCCACCTTGTTGTTGACGCAGGCTGAGATGGGGCCGTGCTTCATCTCAATACCGGAGAGTTGGTACACTTCTTCCATCGTGGCACCCATCGGAGCCTCAATGATCTTTTTGTTATTGCGAACTAGTATTCGAATCGTCTGTTCCATATCAATTCTTTTAATGTTTTAGGATTATTTCTTGGCAAAGGTACTAAAAAAAATGGACATAAGCACATGAGAACATACTTTTTTTGTTTGTTTTGCTTTTTTATCTAAAAAAAATAGTAACTTTGTAGCCGAAATCTCATCACCAAAAAGATATTTCTATGTTAGTTTTGTTCAAACTACTCGGATCGCTAGCCCTGCTGATGTTCGGTATGAAGTCGATGAGTGAGGCTTTACAGAAGATGGCAGGTCCCCAGTTGCGACACGTTCTAGGTGCGATGACCACCAACCGTTTTACCGGCATGCTGACAGGTATGTTAGTAACGGCATCTGTCCAGTCTTCCACAGCCACCACAGTGATGACCGTCTCATTTGTCAATGCCGGTCTTCTCACCCTCGCCCAGGCTATTTCCGTCATCATGGGTGCCAATATCGGAACCACCCTTACAGCATGGATCATGTCGGCAGGTATGTCCTTTGACATTACCAGCGCAGTATATCCTGCTTTCTTTTTAGGTATTATCCTTATTTATCTGAAGAAATACCGCTACATTGGAGACTTCCTTTTTGGTCTATCATTCCTCCTTTTAGGACTGGGGACGCTTCGAATGACGGGATCCGAGATGCATTTGGGCGAAAATCAAGTCGTGCTTGATTTCTTTGCTTCTTTCGATTCCGAATCCTTCCTCACAACCTTGATATTCCTTTTGTTAGGAGGTATTCTTACGTTCTGCGTACAGTCGTCAGCAGCCGTCATGGCTATCACCATGATTCTCTGCTCCAGTGGTGCCCTGCCCATTTATCAGGGTATCGCATTGGTGATGGGCGAGAACATTGGTACCACCATCACATCAAACCTCGCTGCCCTTTCAGCAAACACTCAGGCACGTCGTGCAGCTTTGGCTCATATGTTCTTCAATGTATTTGGCGTCATCTGGATATTGTTTGTCTTCCGTCCATTTATTGATGCCGTGTGCGGACTCGTGGGCTATGATGTCACCATGCAGAAGGAAGCAGTAGAAGGTAGTGTATTCTTAGCCAATGCCGCAAAATTGAGTTTTGTACTAGCAGCATTCCATACATGTTTCAATGTGGCCAATACCTTGATATTAATCTGGTTCATTCCACAGATAGAGCGTTTCGTATGCTGGGTTATCAAGCCTAAGAAAGTTGACGAAGAAGACGAGTTCCGTCTGCACTTCATTACCTCTGGCATCATGAAGACCCCAGAACTTTCTGTACTTGAAGCTCAGAAAGAAATCCAGTCCTTCTCCGAGCGTATGCAACGTATGTTTAATATGGTACGCGAGCTGCTCACCCTCTCCAGTAGCGCCAATAACAAGAAAGACAACAAGGCGGGTGACTTTAACAAGCTCTTCACACGTATAGAGAAATACGAAGGCATCAGCGACAACATGGAACTGGAGATTGCCAAGTATCTCGACTCTGTAAGTGATGCCCACCTCTCTGACGACACGAAGGCTAAGATTCGTGCTATGCTCCGTGAGATTTCCGAGTTGGAGAGTATCGGCGATGCCTGCTACAATATGGCCCGTACTATCTCACGCAAGTATAATGGCAAAGAAGACCACTTTATTGAAAGACAATATGACCATATCCACCAGATGATGGAACTGACGGATCAAGCTCTGACTCAGATGAACCGCCTGATGTTAGGTCGCAAGGAGTCTTTCGATATAAACCGTTCGTTCAACATCGAGCACGAAATCAACAACTACCGCAATCAGCTGAAGACACAGAACATCACTGATGTCAACAACCACGAATACACTTACGCAGTAGGAACCATTTATATGGATCTCATCAACGAATGTGAGAAGCTGGGCGACTACGTGGTGAATGTTGTTGAAGCCCGTCTGGGTATCCGTTAATGGAGAAAGACATCGTCAAAGGCTATATACGTTACCTGAAATTGCAACGAGGCGTGTCAGGCAACACCCTTGATGCTTACCAGCACGACTTACGCAAGCTGCTTGACTATCTGAAAGGCGAAGAAAAGGATGTTCGCGATGTGACACTCGAGGATCTGGAACATTTCTCTGCAGGATTACACGACATCGGCATCAATGCCAGAAGCCAATGTCGCATTCTAAGTGGGGTAAGGAGTTTCTTCCGGTATTTACAACTGGACGGATATCGCGATGACGATCCTACGGAATTATTGGAGTCGCCACAGATAGGGAAACATTTACCTGAAGTATTGTCGCCAGAAGAAATTGACACTTTAGAAGCCAGCATCGACCTCTCGAAATGGGAAGGACACAGGAATCGCGCCATTATCGAAGTGCTCTTTTCCTGCGGACTGCGAGTAAGTGAACTGATCAGCCTGAAGCTCTCCAATCTCTATTTAGAAGAGGAATATGTACGCATTCTAGGCAAAGGCAATAAAGAACGGCTCGTCCCTATCTCCCAACGAGCCATCAGAGAACTATCTTTTTGGTTTGACGATCGCAACATGATGCGTATCAAACCTGGCGAGGAAGACTATGTCTTCCTGAATCGCTATGGTAGCCATCTGACACGTACGATGATACTCATTATGATCAAACGGCAGGCAGAGACTGCGGGTATCAAAAAGACCATTTCACCCCACACCTTACGGCACTCCTTCGCCACAGCACTTTTGGAAGGAGGTGCAGATTTGCGCATCATACAAGCGCTGTTAGGTCATGAGAGTATTGGCACAACAGAGATCTACACACATATTGACACCTCGACACTCAGAAGAGAAATATTGGAGCATCATCCTAGAAATATGAAGAAGCAAAAGTAGAAATGGATAAGAAATTGCAGAATGTCTGTAAATTCTTCACACATCACGCCTCGTTTCTCACTTCTTTTTCGTACCTTTGCACCCAAATTTGAAACATATGTCATATCTATTTTCATCAGAATCAGTATCAGAGGGACATCCCGACAAGGTAGCCGATCAGATAAGCGACGCCATATTAGACCAATTTTTGGCTTATGACGACAAGGCACGTTGTGCCATCGAATCATTTGTAACAACAGGACAAGTGGTTATCATGGGCGAGGTAAGCAGTGAAGTATATATTGATCTTCAGACCATTGCCCGAAACACCATTAAGCGCATTGGCTATACGAAGGCCGAGTATCAGTTTGACGGCAACTCATGTGGTATTCTGAGCGCCATCCATGAGCAGAGTGCCGACATCAACCGAGGTGTTGATAACGGTAACGAAGACGAGCAAGGCGCTGGTGATCAGGGTATGATGTTCGGTTATGCCACTAACGAAACGGAGAACTACATGCCTGTCAGTCTGGATTTGGCCCATCTGATCATGCGCACGCTGGCCGATGTCCGTAAAGAAGGAAAGGTGATGACCTATCTCCGCCCTGATGCCAAAAGTCAGGTTACGGTGCAATACAGCGATGAAGGTATCCCTGAGCGCATTGATACGATTGTGGTAAGTACCCAGCATGACGAGTTTGACGAGGACGAAAAGATGCTGGCAAAGATTAAGGATGACGTCATCAACATTCTCATTCCTCGCGTCAAACAGCAAATACATTCCCAGAAAGTACTCAATCTCTTCGGTTCTGACATTAAATACTATGTGAACCCTACCGGCAAGTTCGTTATCGGTGGTCCTCACGGAGATACAGGTCTCACTGGACGTAAGATCATTGTTGACACTTACGGAGGCAAGGGCGCCCATGGTGGCGGAGCCTTCTCTGGCAAAGATTCCTCGAAAGTTGACCGCAGTGCTGCCTATGCAGCCCGCCACATTGCGAAGAATATGGTTGCTGCTGGCGTCAGCGACGAGATGTTGGTACAGGTGAGCTACGCTATCGGCATAGCACGGCCAATGAATATTTACGTAAACACCTATGGCCGCAGCAAGGTAAAGATGTCCGATGGTGAAATAGCCAAGAAGATTGAGGAGCTTTTCGACCTGCGTCCCAAAGCTATTGAGCGCACCCTGAAGCTGCGCCAACCTATGTATGTCGAGACGGCAGCCTACGGACACATGGGACGTAAGCCTGAGGTCGTGAAGAAAACTTTCACCAGCCACTACCATGAAACAAAGGCCATCGATGTGGAGTTGTTTACCTGGGAAAAGCTCGACCGCGTGGAGGATATACGCAAAGCCTTCGGGCTGTCATAACCTATGCTGGCAAAGGATAGCATCTTTACAAGCGCACCTGCTACAGACCTGATTGCAGACACCGTGGTAAGGCATCCTGCAAAGCCGCAGACGCCTTATCAGGTTCTGCAGTTATTGCCTAAGGATGCAACTCCTGAGCAGCAAGACTCAGCCATCCAATCGTGGTTTCAGCCTGGAGAGATACATTATAGCGAACAACCAGATACGCTCCACCTTCCGGGTCACGACAAAGGCCATAACCCTCGAGAGATTCACATCCCGGATTACAACAAGGAAAGTTTTCTGGCTGATGACAGTCTCTTCCATCCAGAACTGGCACACGAACCCTTTGGTGTAGCAGGCGACCCTGTTCCCTATAATATCAGCAACGATAATATCATCAGTTCACTTCTCCTAGGATGCTTTGTCTTAACGCTGCTGGCATTTGCCATCAGCAGAAACTTTGTCATCCCGCAAATCAAGAATTTCTTCTATATCCCCAGACGCGAAGACATTAAGACTCCCACCTCCAGCGAGGTGATTGCCCTGATATTCTTTGCCTTACAGACCTGTCTGCTGTTGGCTATGGCCTATTTCTTCTACGTAAAGACTTACGTGGCAGGCACCTTTGTATTCGAAGAAGAATACTTATTTATCGGCCTCATCTTTTTGATAATCCTGGCCTATACTATTCTGAAATATCCATTGTATACTTTAGTGAATTACACCTTCTTCAAAGAAAAAAATAACGGACAATGGCTATATACCATGTTGATACTGTCTGCCATTGAGGGAGCCCTACTGTTTCCTGCCATCTTATTCCAAAGTTATTTCGAAGCGCCCACCAAAAATGTGGTCATTTATGCCATTTTGGTACTCATTTTAGTTAAAATTCTCACTTTTTACAAGTGTTTCGTTATCTTTTTCAGGAAAAACGGGCTGTTTCTGCAGATATTTTTGTACTTTTGCACCCTCGAAATCATCCCTTTGCTCGCTCTTTGGGGTGGACTTGGAATAATAACCAATGCATTGACAATAAATTTTTAGGACATCGATGATCAAAAAGATTCTGGTTTCACAACCAAAGCCAACAAGTGAGAAGTCGCCATATTACGATATAGCGAACAGATTTGATGTGGAATTGATTTTCCGTCCATTCATCAAGGTTGAAGGCATCTCTGCCAAGGAGTTCCGTACACAGAGAGTAAACATTCTGGACTACACAGCTATCGTGTTCACATCGCGCCACGCCATTGATCATTTCTTCAATATGGCCAAGGAATTACGAGTAACGATCCCTGAGGACATGAAGTACTTCTGTGTGACAGAAACCATCGCTTTATATATCCAAAAGTATGTGCAATACCGCAAGCGTAAGGTCTTCTTTGGAGAAACGGGCAAAATCGACGATCTGGTGCCAACAATGGTGAAGCACAAGAGCGAGAAGTATCTCGTGCCAATGAGCGACGTACATAGTAACAGCTTGGAGGTGCTGCTTGATTCCAAGAAACTTCAGCACCGTGAGTGTGTGATGTACAAGACTGTCAGCAACGACTTCACCCCTGAGGAAGTAAAGACTTTCGACTACGACATGCTGATTTTCTTCAGCCCTTCAGGAATCGAGTCGCTGATGAAGAACTTCCCCAACTTCAAACAGGATAAGATTGCTATCGCCACCTTTGGTCCCACGACAGCAAAGGCTGCCAAAGACGCTGGTCTGAGGCTTGACATAGAGGCTCCAACAGAGAAATATCCCTCAATGACAAGTGCCTTGCAGCATTTTCTGATTGAGAATCAGGAGTAATTACACATTATTATATATATAATGGCGGGCATCGCGTCTCCGACCTTCAACAAGCGAGAGCGCATCGTCAGCAGAAAACTGATAGAACAGCTCTTCAGCAAAGGCAGCAGTTTTTCCGTCTCTGTCTTTCCCTTGCGGATTGTGGTCATGGAGACAGCACGTATAGCAAACGATGTTCCCGTTCAGGTTTTGGTTAGCGTATCAAAACGGCACTTCAAACATGCGGTGGATCGCAACAGGGTCAAGCGTCAGGTGCGAGAGGCCTATCGTCACCACAAGCAGATATTAACGGAAAAGGCGCAGCAAGAGCAGACACTCGCTATTGCATTCATTTGGCTGGCAGATAAGCTTTATGAAAGTGCAACTGTAGAGAAGAGTGTTAGGAAACTATTGGAAAAAGCGGCTGAGAGACAATGAACATCATCCGACAAATAGGCCATTATGTCTCGAAGGCATTTGCCTTCCTCTTATGCCTGCCCATCGTTTTCTATCAGACATGCATCTCACCCTTTACACCTGCTACATGCCGATTTACGCCCACCTGCAGTGAATATGCGAAACAGGCCTTGAAGAAACATGGTCCCATCAAAGGACTTGGACTGGCCATCTGGCGCATTCTGAGATGCAACCCCTGGGGAGGCTCCGGATATGACCCTGTACCATAAAGAAAGATAAAAATAAAAGTTAAAAAGATATGAAGAATTTTGTAGAAGAACTGAAATGGCGTGGTATGCTGGCACAGATGATGCCTGGCACCGAGGAACTCCTTCAGAAGGAGATGGTTACGGCCTATCTTGGTACAGACCCCACAGCCGACTCCCTGCACATCGGACACCTGTGTGGCATCATGATGCTGCGTCACTTGCAGCGTTGTGGTCACAGACCTGTCATTCTTGTAGGAGGAGCAACGGGTATGATTGGTGACCCCTCTGGCAAAAGTCAGGAGCGTAACCTCCTCAACAACGAGACACTCTACCACAATCAGGAGTGCATCAAAAAACAGGTAGCTAAATTCCTCGACTTCGAATCGAAGGATGCCAATGCAGCACTGATGGTTAATAACTACGACTGGATGAAAGACTTTACCTTCCTTGATTTCGCTCGCGAGGTAGGCAAGCACATCACCGTCAACTACATGATGGCCAAAGAGAGCGTTCAGCAGCGTCTTAACGGTACTGCACGCGACGGTCTTTCCTTCACAGAGTTCACCTATCAGCTATTGCAGGGCTACGACTTCCTGTATCTTTACCAGCACTATGGCGTGAAACTCCAGTTAGGTGGCAACGACCAGTGGGGTAACATGACCACAGGTACAGAATTGATCCGTCGCACTTTGGGCAACGAGGTAGAAACCTTTGCGCTGACTTGTCCGCTCATCACCAAGAGCGACGGTAAGAAGTTCGGAAAGACGGAAAGTGGCAACATCTGGCTCGATCGCAACCGCACCACACCTTATCGTTTCTATCAGTTCTGGCTGAATGTGAGCGATGAGGATGCTGAGCGCTATATCAAGATCTTCACGTCACTTGACAAGGATACCATCGATGCCCTCGTTGAAGAGCACAAGCAGGATCCAGGTCGTCGCGTTCTCCAGAAGCGTCTCGCTGAAGAAGTAACCGTGATGGTTCATTCGAAAGAAGACCTTGAAATGGCTATTGAAGCTTCGAACATCCTTTTTGGCAAATCCACAAAGGAGGCTCTTGAGAAACTTGACGAACAGACTTTCCTCGATGTGTTCGATGGTGTAGAGAAGCACGAAATCTCTAAAGACCAGCTGGGACAGCCTGCTATTGAGCTGCTCACGACTATTGCGCCTGTATTCCCCTCAAAAGGCGAGATGCGCAAGATGGTACAGGGCGGTGGTGTCAGCCTGAACAAGGAAAAACTCACCGACCAGAATCGAGAAATTACTGCTGATGACCTTATCGACGGCAAGTATCTACTGGCTCAAAAGGGCAAGAAGAACTATTACTTGCTGATTGTTAAGTAATATTTGGCTGCAAAATTTTGGTACTTCGAATTTATTTCGTACCTTTGCAGCCGCAATTGGACGATGGTGTAATGGTAACACTACAGGTTTTGGTTCTGTCATTCCCGGTTCGAATCCGAGTCGTCCAACTACTAAAACAACTTCTAAAACAAACAGAATTATGGCAAATCTATTTTCACTCGAAGGTAAGAATGCATGGATCACAGGTGCATCTTACGGAATTGGTTTCAACATTGCAAAGGCGTTTGTAGCTGCTGGCGCGAAGACCATCATCTTCAACGACATCAACGAGGCTGCTTTGCAGCGCGGTCTGGACAACTACAAAGAGGCTGGCATCAGCAATGTGAAGGGCTATGTATGCGATGTGACTGACGAGAACGCAGTAAAGGCACTTGTGGAAAAGATCCACGAGGAGGTTGGTCAGATCGACATTCTCGTCAACAATGCAGGTATCATCAAGCGTATCCCCATGCACGAGATGAAGCGTGCAGAGTTCCAGCAGGTGATCGACATCGACCTCGTTGGTCCGTTTATCTGCTCTTCTGCTGTCATCCCTGAGATGATGGAGCGTCGCGAGGGTAAGATCATCAACATCTGTTCAATGATGTCTGAGCTGGGACGTGAGACCGTTAGTGCCTATGCAGCAGCCAAGGGTGGTCTTAAGATGCTCACACGCAATATTTGCTCTGAATATGGTGAATACAACATCCAGTGTAACGGTATTGGTCCTGGTTATATCGCTACCCCACAGACTGCACCTCTGCGCGAGAAGCAGCCAGATGGTAGTCGCCATCCGTTCGATAGTTTCATCTGTGCCAAGACACCTGCTGGCCGTTGGCTCGATCCTTCTGAGTTGGGTGGTCCAGCCGTCTTCCTCGCATCACATGCTTCTGATGCTGTCAATGGTCATGTGCTTTATGTCGACGGCGGTATTCTCGCCTATATCGGCAAGCAACCGAAATAAAACAGCAAGAAAAAGGGGTTCCACTTGGAACCCCTAAATTTTTGTTTACAAAATAAGGTTTAGAGAGCATCAGCAAGCTCAGCACCAGCCTTGAACTTAGCAACCTTCTTAGCAGCGATCTTAATCTTCTGCTTGGTAGCGGGGTTGATACCCTCACGAGCCGGACGCTCGTTAACGCTGAAAGTACCGAAACCAACGAGCTGTACCTTGTCACCTGCCTTCAGAGCATCCTTAATAGCTGCTACTGTTGCATCAAGAGCCTTTTTAGCATCTGCCTTTGTGAGACCTGCACCTGCTGCAATCTTCTCAATCAATTCTGTTTTGTTCATAATGATGTTAATTAAAAAAATTATAGAAAAGTTGAATTAATCATGAATTTCTTCGCAAATATAAAGGAAAGTTATTAAAAAAACAACAAAAAAACCGAAAAAATTACTTTTTTATTGAAAAATAGTTGTAAATACTCTGTTTTTGACCTCAAAACAAGATATTTTTCGTAATTTTGCGCCAAAATAATGAAAAGTGCTTGTGCGCTGAATCAGAGATTATAAATTAGTTATTACGGAAAGAAGATGTTTCGCATACCCACCATTACAAAGAATCTGTTGATTATCAACTTCATTGCCTTTCTAGCAACGATAGTTCTGCAGATGCGTGGAATCGACCTCGCCGATATCGGTGGTCTTCACTTTTTCATGGCCAAGGATTTTCATTTCTTCCAATTGGTCACCTACCTCTTCCTGCACGCCAATTTCATGCACATTCTGAGTAACATGTTCGGCTTGTGGATGTTTGGCTGTGTGATCGAGAATGTATGGGGACCGAAGAAATTCCTTTTTTATTACATTTGTTGTGGAATCGGTGCAGGTTTATGTCAGGAAATTGCCCAGTTTGTGTCGTTCTATCTGACCATCCACGAGCAGGATCCGAGTATCGGAGTGGCAGATCTTTTCATCGTGGGTCAGCAGCTCAGCCAGCAACTGAATGCCTGGACTACCATCGGAGCCTCAGGTGCCGTCTATGCTGTCATCCTCGCCTTTGGAATGTCGTTCCCCAACGAGCGCTTGTTTATCATACCCTTCCCCTTCCCTATCAAAGCCAAGTGGTTCGTGCTGGGTTATGTGGCCATTGAGTTCTATTCATCCATCACAGCAGCTGGCGACGGTGTGGCCCATACGGCTCACCTGGGCGGTATGCTTTTCGGTTTCCTGATGATACGTTACTGGAACCGCCATCCGGACGCCAATTTCAATAACAGTCGTGGGCGCGAGTTCTTTGAGGGACTAAAGCGCAGTTTCGACCAGCGTCAGCAACAGAGGAACACCAATCCGCACATGCACGCAGAGCGCGGAGGTTCGCAAGAGGACGATATGGAGTATAATGCCCGTAAGCGCCAGAACCAGGAAGAGATAGACGCCATACTCGATAAAATCCGCAAAAGTGGCTACGACAGTCTGACCAAGGAAGAAAAACAAAAGCTCTTTGAGGCCAGCAAGCAATGATCAAGCAAATCAAGTCATTCGTAGTCAACCTGATAGCCGGCGCCAATATCGCCACCATCTTGCTGATGGTGTTGGCGGGCTACTCCGACAGACTGAATCCTGAGCATTACCCCAACCTATCCGTCTTGGGTATGACCTTCCCGATATTCCTGCTGGTTAATCTGCTATTTCTCTTTGTATGGCTTACCATCAAGTGGAAGAAGGCCTGGATTCCCATCACAGGCTTCGCAGCTGCCTATGTGCCCATCACCCTGTTCATGCCCGTCAACATGCGTCAGGAAGTACCTGAGGGCGCCATCAAGCTCATCTCCTATAACGTGTGTACGTATGGCGGTAACTATAAGTACGAGAACGGTTTCGACACCGTCTTCGGCTATCTGGAGCGACAGAAGGCGGACATCGTCTGCCTGCAGGAGGATGTAGACTCCTGGCGCAGGTACGTCTTCATCAAATACGCGAAGATCTACCCCTACAACGATACCACCATGCTCCACAATAATGCATTCACCTACAACTGCGTAGGCATTCACACCCGATTCCCCATTATCCGCAAGGAGCGCATCTGGTATCCGTCGAACACCAACGGCTCGGTGGCCTACTACCTGAATACAGGTAAGGACACCCTGTTGGTCATTAACAACCATCTGGAGGGTACTCACCTCTCCGAGAGCGAGCGCAAGAACTACAAACGCATGCTGCGAGGCAAGATGGAGCGCGACACCGCCAGAGCAGAATCGATGTTCCTCATCGAGAAACTGGGTAACAATAATGCCAAACGTGCGGTGCAGGCAGATATCGTGCATCGGTATATCGAGGAGCATCGCCAGTACCCCACCATCGTGTGTGGCGATTTCAACGACACCCCTATCTCCTATGCCCGAAGGACCATTGCACAAGGGCTTACCGACTGTTTCCAGACAACGGGCAGAGGACTTGGTTTGTCATATAATCAGAAAGGTTTTTATTTCAGGATTGATCACATTTTATGCTCGCCCGACCTTCAACCATACAATTGTCAAGTTGACGACGAAATGGATGCCAGCGACCATTATCCCATCATCTGTCACCTAAAAATGAGGGGAAATCCTTAAAAAATGTGTCTTTTTCATCGAGAAATTTTTCCTTCTCAAAAAAAAGCACTATATTTGCACGCTAATTTATACGCGAACAGAATATAATAACAACAAATAATATTTAAAATCAAAATGCAAAACAAAGGAATTGTTAAGTTTATTGCAGTGCTTCTGATTCTTGTGTGCTGCTTCTACCTTTCCTTCTCATTCGTGACGCGCCATTACGAGAGTAAGGCTGCTGCTATGGGTGAGGAGGCAGGTGCAGAGTACCTGGATTCAATCAACAATGAGAAGGTGTACATGGGCATCTACTCTCTGAAGCAGTGCCGTGAGATGGAAATTGGCCTGGGTCTTGACCTGAAAGGCGGTATGAACGTGATTCTTGAGGTATCAGTACCTGATGTGGTTGACGTGCTCGCTGATCACAAGACCGATGCTACCTACAAGAAGGCAATGGAGCTCGCCAAGAAGGAAGAGGAGACCAGCCAGAACGACTTCATCTCTCTGTTCGTGAAGTATTGGAAACAAGAGGCTCAGGGCCGTCCCCTCGCCGCTATCTTTGCTACCCAGCAGATGAAGGGCAAGGTGAGCACACAGTCTACCGACTCTGAGGTAGAGAGCGCTCTGCGCGCTGAGGTGCAGGCTGCTGTTGATAACTCTTTCAACGTAGTTCGTAACCGTATCGATAAGTTCGGCGTTGTTCAGCCCAACATCCAGAAGCTGGAAGGCCAGGCTGGTCGTATCATGGTTGAGATGCCTGGTATCAAAGAGCCCGAGCGTGTTCGTAAGCTCCTCCAGGGAAGCGCCAACCTTGAGTTCTGGGAGACCTACAACTCTCAGGAGATCACCCCGCTGCTGGCTCAGCTGAACCAGCGTTGGGCTGCTCAGGGAGGTCAGGTGGTCGACACTGTTGCCATTGATACTACAAGTGTGGCTCAGGCTGCTGCTGAGGTAGCTCAGGTGGCTGACTCTGCAAAGGCAGACACTGCTAAGGCCGCTGCAGGCGACCTCGCTGCCAAGCTTGCCAAGAAGGACGTGAAGGGCGCTGCCGACTCTAAGGCTACTGAGCTGGCCAAGAAGCAGAATCCTCTGTTCGCTATCTTCCAGCCCACACAGGGTAATGCCCTCGCTGTCGTAGGTTACGCTAACGCACGCGATACCGCTGACATCAATAAGATCATCTTCTCCGACCTTGCCCGTCAGATCTTCCCCGCTGAGCTGAAGCTCCGCTGGGGTGCTAAGCCCGAGACATTCGGAGGCGAGACTAAGGGTGACATCTTCGAGCTCTATGCCCTGAAGATTACTGAGCCTTCAGGCCGCGCTCCACTGGAGGGTGACGTGATCACCAACGGTAAGGACGACTTCGACCAGATGGGTCACCCCTGCGTATCGATGCAGATGAACTCTGACGGTGCCCGTCGCTGGAGCCAGATCACCAAGCAGAACATCGGTAAGGCCGTAGCCATCGTCCTCGACGACGCCGTTTACTCTGCTCCGCGTATCCTCACTCAGATTGACGGAGGTAACTCTCAGATCACTGGTAACTTCACCATCGAGGACACCAAGGACTTGGCAAACACCCTGAACTCAGGTAAGATGCCCGCTCCTACCCGTATCGTACAGGAAGAGGTGGTAGGTCCGTCGCTGGGTGCTCAGTCTATTCAGCAGGGTATCATCTCATTCATCGTGGCCTTCGTGCTGCTGATGCTCTACATGATTCTGCTCTACGGCTTCATCCCCGGTATCCTCTCCGATATCGCCCTGCTGTTCAACCTGTTCTTCACACTGGGTATCCTCACTTCGTTCCAGGCTGCTCTGACGATGCCTGGTATCGCCGGTATCGTGCTGACGCTGGGTACCGCTGTGGATGCCAACGTGCTGATCTACGAGCGTATCAAGGAAGAGCTGAAGAAGGGCCTCAGCGTGAAGGAAGCCCTCAACAAGGGTTATTCTAACGCCTTCAGCGCCATCTTCGACTCTAACTTCACATCACTGATCACAGGTATCATCCTGCTCTACTTCGGTACAGGTCCTGTGAAGGGCTTCGCCACCACTTGGATCATCGGTATCTGTGTCAGCTTCTTCACCGCTGTGTTCATGACCCGTCTGGTCTACGACTACATGCTATCGAAGGATAAGTGGACTAACCTCACTTTCGTGACCGCTTATTCGAAGAACCTCATGCAGAACACCAAGTACCACTTCATGGGTATGTACAAGAAGACCTTCACCATCTGGGGCATCATGGCACTCATCTGCATCATCTCGTTCGCCGTTCGCGGTCTGAGCCAGAGCATCGACTTCACTGGTGGCCGTAACTATGTGGTAACGCTCGACAAGGAGACACCCGTTGAGACCGTCCGTCAGGCAATGGCTGGCGCCTTCATCAACACGATGGGTGAGAAGGCTCAGCAGGAGGCTAACACCTCTGTCATCGCTCTGGGTACCGATGGTAAGACTGTTCGTATCTCTACCAACTGGGATATCGAGTCGAACAATCCTGAGGTCGACGACAAAGCTGAGGACATCCTGTTCAGCGCTCTGAAGAAGGCCGGTCTCGTAAGCCAGGCTAACGTGGAGTCGTTCAAGAATCCTGATATCCGCGAGGGTGGTTCTATCATCAGCTCTGCAAAGGTTGGTCCTTCAGTGGCTAAGGATATCACTTACGGTGCCATCATCTCTGTGATCATCGCCCTGATCGCCATCTTCCTCTACATCCTGCTGCGCTTCCGCAACCTCGCCTTCTCTGTAGGTGCTGTGGTAGCTCTGGCGCTGGATGCTCTGCTCGTGATCGGTCTCTACTCCATTCTGTGGGGCTGGGTTCCGATGTCGCTCGAGATCGACCAGGTGTTCATCGGTGCTATCCTGACGGTGATCGGTTACTCTATCAACGATAAGGTGGTGGTGTTCGACCGTATCCGTGAGAACCTCGG
>Ga0247611_10002524_pt1 | contig 29340 bp, 22 predicted proteins | sample 177DNAGHGhighgp2_FD_192422 | JGI IMG/M metagenome (GOLD analysis project Ga0247611, IMG submission 192422) | Sheep rumen microbial communities from Palmerston North, Manawatu-Wanganui, New Zealand - 1770 DNA GHGhigh gp2 | ecosystem: Host-associated > Mammals > Digestive system > Stomach > Rumen... | reverse complement strand
ATTGTTTTGGAGATGATATATTAAATTCACATTGAGCAAGTTCATATATTTTCTTTTCAAGTTCATCAATTCTTAATTTAATATCTTTTTTTAATTCATCAATTACTTCAATTTTAGCATTGATTCCTTCAATTTCCATACTAGCAAGTACTTCAATTAAAGGATCCTCTATATCATAATATAAATCATGTAATAAATCATGATCTAACTTTTTATTAAATTCATTATAAGTATCATATAAAAACTTAGATTTCTTAACTATTTCACTTTTTATTTCATCATCACTTAATAATTTCTTTTTACTAATAATATTATCATAATAAGCAATATTAATTCCAAATGTAGCACTTAAATATGCAACATCATCTTTCATATTATAATTTAATAAATATGAGGCAATCATAGTATCAAATGATGATTTTACTTTAATACCAAGTCTATTTAATGCAACTATATTTTTCTTATTATCAAATGTAACTAATATATTTGATAGTAAATCTCTATTTAATAATAAACTTGCTTTATCAAAATAATAAGCATTTTTACCATCATAAATACTAGCTCCAATAATTGAAGACTTATGATAATTAGTTCCATCTAATTCTAAATAGAAACTATATTTTCCATCTAAATTCAATTTTTCTTTAACATCTATATACTCTAATGAAGTATTATTTTCTTTAATTGGAATATTTTTTAAGAATGAATTAAATTCTAATTCTTTATATTTCTTTACTAATCTTTGACTATCTGGTCCATTATATTTTATATAATCAAAATTCTTATTTAAATCTATATCTTTATATATAGTAGCTATTTTATATGAAAAATATGCATTTTCTTTATCATTAATTAATTTTTCTTTTGTTTTACCAGTGATTGAATCAATATTTTCATATACTCCATCTAATGATTTGTATTTTTGTAGTAATGATAATGCAGTCTTTTCACCTATTCCTTTAACCCCTGGTATATTATCAGAAGCATCTCCCATTAAACTTTTAATATCAATCATTCTTATTGGTTCTAAACCATAAGTATCAAAGAATGTTTTCTCATCCATCATTATATAATCTTTTTGTTTTAATAATTTTACTTTTACTTTTGGAGTTATTAATTGAAGTAAATCTTTATCACTACTTATAATTAATGCTTCATAATCACTTGATTCATCAACTAATTTAGAATAAGTACCTATAATATCATCTGCTTCATAATTATCAAGTTCAATATATCTAATTCCAAGAAGTTCACATATTTCTTTTGCTACTGGAAATTGAACCTTTAGTTCATTAGGTGTTTCAATTCTACCATCTTTATAATTTTCATATAAATCTTGCCTAAAATTATGTCCTTTATCAAAAGCAACCATAATATATTCTGGATTTTCTTCATTAATAATTTTATTCATCATATTAATAAATCCAAATAAAGCATTAGTAGGAAAATTATTAGAATTTTTCATAAAATTTCCATTATATGCAGTAGCATAATAACTTCTAAATAATAAATTATTTCCATCAATTAATATAACTTTTTTCATGAGTTTTCTCCTATTTTTTAATATGTAATTTTACTAATACATTATTTATCATTTCATCACCAAAAACAGTTTGTAATGAACCATTTTTATATACAGCAAATAAATAGATAATTACACCTATTATTCCATGAATTAATAGTGATATAAATGATGTTAATTTAGATAATTTAAATACTATAAAATATTTAGATATAAATATTGATATAAATACAAGTAATAATGGTAATATTAGTTTTTTTAATAAATTTATTGTTTCTTTATAATCAAATTTCATATTTTTCTTTAAATAAATAAGTACTATTGCTATTGATACAGCATAACCAATACATGTACATACTACTGTTGCTATGTATTCTGGTATTCCAATTTTATGGAATAATAATATCATTGGAATATCTAGTAATGCATTAAGAGTTAATCCAACTGCAGAGTTTAAATAAATTATTTTAAATTTTCTCATACTTTGTAGTGATGAATTAAGAACTGTCCAAAGTCCAAAGAATATATGACTAAGTGCAGAAAATTTTAATATAAATCCACCATAATTACTAGATCCATAAAATAAATAATATGCTTCATTTGAAAGTAAGAATAATAACAAACTCATAGGAAGAGTAATAATTAACATAGTACTAAGAGCTTGATTAACTCTTTTATTAACTGCCTTAAAATCTTTTTTTATATAGCTACTAGTAACATGAGGAATAATATTTGTAGTAAGAGCTGTAGCTATTGCTATAATAATAGTACAAATCTTAGGTGCCCATGTTGCTACTACTGATGAGACTGTTTGTGCATTTAAAGCACTATATCCTACCATATTAAGACCTTTTACTATTAATTTAATATCTACTAAAGTATAAAGATTATCAATAATAGCAACCATAATAATTGGTATTGAATATGTAAATATTTTTTTAACTAATACACTATCTTTAACACTATCTTTTTTATCAGATTTTGGAAATGCATCTTTGTTAGATTTTAGTTTAGTAAATAAATATATATATGCACAAAGCCCTCCAAAGAAAGCACCAGTTAAAGCAACACTAACTCCAATAGCTAGATTTACTTTAAATACTTTTAATGCTAAATATGATCCAAATATAACTACAATAATTCTAACTACTTGTTCAATTACTTCACTAATTGATGTTGGAGATATAAATTTATGCCCTTGAAGATAACCTCTTAAAATACTCAAAAAAGGTATTATTATAAGACAAAATGATATAGCTTTAATAACTAAAGATACATCTTCTACACTATGTCCTCCAACTACATCAGAAAGTAAGAATCTAGCAAGAATATTGGAACCAAAAAATACAAAGCAAAAAGAAAGTATAGCAAGCATACTTACAATTCTAGTTCCAACCTTCTTACTTCTTTCTTTAGCATCATACATCTCAAGTGCCAGGTATTCAGATACTATCATTGAAATAGCTATTGGAATACCAGCAGTTGAAATATTTAAAAATAAATTATATATATTATAAGCATAACTATATAGTGTTCCACCATCTTCACCTATGATCTTATAAAATGGAATAACATAAAGAGCTCCTAATATCTTAATAAATATAAATGAAAATGATGCAATTAATGTTCCTTGTATAAAAGAATTTTTCTTAAGAGTCTTTTTCATAGCTTTAATCCTTTTAATTCATCTCCTAAAATATCATTTAATTGTTTTAAATGTCCTGTATGTTCATCATTAAATAAATAATATTGAACAAGTCCATAACTAGGATATTCATTTCCTTCCATTAATACAGGCCCTTTTTCTGTAATTGCAATATCCCATCCTACATATCTTACTTCTGGAACTTCTAAGGCTGCTTTTAAAGCCATTTCAAATGATTCTTTTACAAATGGTACTTTTACTGTACTAAATTTAATTTTAGCCATTGGATGTTCTTCATATACATTAGCTACATCATCAATTACTCTACTACATATTTTACCACTCTCATCTAATCTCATATATGCATCAGAACAACCAATCGCAATTCCATCATCAAGATTTATTCTAAGAGCATTAGCTAGTATATGTGGTTTTCCTTCTTTATCAAGTAATGTAACAACTCTAAAAGAATTAACTGCATAAGGATTTAATTTAGCTACTTCTTTATGTTGAATAATTTCATCTTCAATTAAATTAATTTGTTTTTCTCTAAGTTCATCATATAATTCTTTAACATTCTTAATTTTACTAACTTCTATTTTTCTAATACCATGTCCACCAAAATCTTTTGGAGGTTTAGCAAATACATGTTTTTTACCCTTCATAAACTTTTTAAAATCATCAAGACTTGTTACTCTTAAATCAATAAAATCTCTTTTTAAATAATCTTTAAATATCTTATCAAATAATATCTTATCACTCATACATGCTGTATATTTTGGATCATTTAAATAAGCAAGTATTTTATAAAATGATTTTGTGGTAACATATGTTTCTTTTTGTTCTTTTGTTAAATTAATATAATCTCCTTTTAAATAATCTGTATATCCAATACCATATTTAATAAAGTTTTTAATCATATCTCTTTTTACGAATGATGCACTTTTATTATTTCTTTTTCCTATATCTTCTGCTAATTGATTTAATTTATCATAATTTATTTCTTTTATTTTACTAATCATCATACTTTTTACTGACATAATATATCCTCCTATATCTCTTTTACTATTTTGTTGTTTTTTATATATACTCTTTTCATTCTATAACCAAGAGAAACTAATGTTTCTTGTATTCCCTCATGTTTTAACCGAGATATCATACCAAGAGTTATACCATCTCCAAGTATACTAACTACATCTCCTACTTTAACACTATCATCTATTTCTACAAACATCATACACATACATACAGGGCCAATAGCTCTATATTTTTTATTATTTATTACAACATATCTTAACAAGTTAGAGCTTCCAATCCCATCTTCATATCCAATTGGAAGAACTGCTATTTTAGTATCCTTATTTATAGTATGTGTACCATATCCTAATATTTCACCACTTTTAATATCTCTAATACTCATCACATTAGTCTTTATTTTTAAACAAGGTTTCACATCTACTTTAACACCTCTAATTACAGGACTAATGTTATTTTTCTTAATTAAATAATTATCTCTTAGTGATTTAATTTTACCTTTAATATTATTTTCATATTCATCTAAGCTAACATCATATCCATATAATAATGTTCCAATTCTAAAAGCATTAGCTTCTTTAATCTTAGGATGATTTAATAATATAAAACTACTACTTAAATGAACAATTGGTATTTTAGATAAATCTATATCACTTGTAATATTTCTAAAACGCTCTAATTGTTTATCATAATAAATATCATTAACACCAGGTGTTGCAAAATGAGTAAATATTCCTTCTAAATATATATTTTTATGTTCTGATATATATTTATACATTTTATTTAACTCTTCTTTAGTACTACATCCAAGTCTATTCATACCACTATTTATTTTAATATGAATTTTACATTTATCTTTAAGTAATTTTAAATAATCAAGTGATTCAACTGTTAAAGTTACATTGTTTTTTATAGCTTCACCTATTAAATCTTCATCAATTATTTCTGTACATAATACTCCAATTTCTTTATTATATTTTCTTATTTCAACTGCTTCATCTAAAGATGATACAGCTAAATAGTTAATACCATTTTCAATTAATGTATTCACAATATAAAACCCATGAGTATAAGCATTAGACTTAATCATAGCAATTCTATATTTATAATCACTATACTTATTAATTATATTTTTAACATTTTTTGCTAAAATATCTAAATTAATTTCCATATATGTTTTTCTATACATATAATCACCTAACCATTTCTAATTATCAATCATAATTACAAATTTCCATAGTATTATTATACATTAAATATAATTTTATATAAAGAAAAACATGTAATTGTATACATGTTTTAAGTTAATTGTTGACTATTTATTTTCTGAATTTTTTAATCTTCTAATATTATGTAATGTATATCTACTTGCTTCTTTATTGATGTCTATTTCATCTAATGTATATCCAAGTTCTAAGTATTCATCTAAATCAATACCAATAGTTGTTCCATTTTCTTTATTATATCTATAAAACATATTGAATAATCTATTACTAGCATAAATGAATCCTAATCTACCATATCTGCATGATTCCCAAACTACTTCAATATCATCTTTTAATTCATCACTAGCATCTTTAATTGCCCAATTGTTTTTTCTAATTGCTTCTATTACTATTTCTTTATCATTATTAAATTTTCCATCAACAATCCCAAATGTTCTTGCTAACATTAATGCTTTTAATCTTGCTTTATCCATAATATCTCCCCCATTAATTACAAAGTACCAATATTTTACATCAATTAAATATAAATGTAAAGTACTTATATTTCTATAGTCTTGCTAATTTCGTCTTTATGAGATAATAACACATCAATATCATCTCTAATAGCATTTCTATTTACATTAAATGCAAGTGTATAAGTATTATCATGTTCACTTATATGCATAAGCATTACAGCTTTAGTATCTGGACCAATAAAATGATTCAAATACATCGCACATTCTTCATTAGATAAGTGTCCCATATCACCAATATTTCTAATCTTTGTCATTTCATCTTTATGACCATTCATTTCCATTTCAACATCATGATTACTCTCAAGTAAATAAACATCTTTATTTTTCATTAAATCATGAAATCTAGAATGTATCATACCAGTATCAGTCATGTAGCATAAACTTTTACCTTCATATGATAAAACAAATCCATATCCTTTTTTATCATGAGATATTGGTATTTTAACAATATCTATTCCCATTATATTATTAATATTTTCTAAAAATTCATAATTTTTAATATTATCTTTCTTTTGATATTCATTAAATGTAGATTCACCAATATATATTTTAGTATTATAAACTCTTGAAAAAGAATGAAGACTTCTTACATGATCATTATGAGCATGTGTTATTAATATGAAATTGATTTCATCTGCATAAACTCCTAATTTAAATAGTTTATCTTTTATATCATTAAATCCAAGACCCACATCTATCAAAAATTTAATATCACCAAATTCTACATAAGTAGAGTTTCCACTACTTGAACTTCCTAATACTACTACTTTCATTATTCTATCCCCAAATCAAACAAACTTAATTGAGAAGACTCTGGCATATTATCAAATAATCCCATAGCTTTCATTTTATCAATTAATGTAGTTGATACTTTACATCTATTTTGAAAATCTTCAATACTTAAGAATGGTTTTATTTTAGCTTCTTCTTCAATATTTTTAGCAACTACTTCACCAAGACCATCTATTGTTATAAATGGTGGTATTAGTGTATGATCATCTTCTACTCCAAATGTTAGACCTTTAGATTTATATAAATCAAAATTAGTAATTTTCATACCTCTTGCAGCAGCTTCTAAAGCAACATTTAAACATTCTTTAATACCTGATTCTTTATTTGATGCATCAAAACCTTTTTCTTTTATTTCAATTAGTCTACTCTTAATAGCATCATATCCTTTTATCATTGCTTCAATATCAAAATCAGTTGCTTTTGTTGAAAACCATGATGCATAAAAATATACAGGCATATGAACTTTATACCAAGCTATTCTAAATGCACTTGTTACATATGCTGCAGCATGTGCTTTTGGAAACATGTATTTAATTTTTTCACAAGAATCAATAAACCAATCCTCTATACCAGCTTCAATCATAGTATTTTTATGTTGTTGCCATGTTTCTTTATCTTTACTAGCTTTACCTTTTCTAACAAATTCCATTATTTTAAATGCTTTTATTGGTTCTACACCTTTATACATAAGATATACCATAATATCATCACGACACCCAATAACTTCTTTAAATGGAACAATATTATTTTTAATTAATTCCTGAGCATTACCAAGCCATACATCAGTACCATGTGAAAGACCAGATATTTTAACAAGTTCTGCAAAGGTTGTTGGTTTTGTTTCATTAACCATACCAATTGTAAAATTAGTACCAAATTCAGGTATTCCAAGAGTACCAGTTGGACACATAATCTCATCTTCACTAACTCCGAGAACTTTTAAACTACTAAATATACTCATAGTATCTTTATCATCAAGTGGTACATCTTGTACATTAGTATGAGATAAATCTTGAATTAATCTTAATTGTGTAGGATCTGAGTGACCTAATATATCTAGTTTAAGTAAGTCTTCTTCAATTGAATGGTAATCAAAGTGTGTTGTTCTCCATGCACTATTTGGATCATCTGCTGGAAATTGGAATGGTGTAAAGTCAGATACTTCCATGTAATCTGGAACAACAACTATACCTCCTGGGTGTTGACCAGTTGTTCTTTTAACTCCAGTACATCCAGCCGCAAGTCTTTCTATTTCACAACTTCTCTTATCAAAAATACCTTTATCTTCAAAATAACCTTTTACAAATCCATAAGCAGTTTTCTCAGCAACTGTACCAATTGTTCCTGCTCTATAAACATTATCTACTCCAAATAATACTTTTGTATATTCATGAGCACTAGCTTGGTTTAAATCTGAAAAGTTAAGGTCAATATCTGGAACTTTATCAGCATTAAATCCAAGGAAAGTTGCAAATGGCATATCTTGTCCATCTTTAATCATTTTAGTATTGCACTTTGGACACATTTTATCAGGCAAATCAAAACCACTAGAATAAATTGAACCTAGAGATACACCTTCTTCATTATTAAATTCACTATGCTTACAATTTGGGCATCTATAGTGCGGACTTAGAGAATTTACCTCTGTAATACCCATTAGTGTTGCTACAAAACTACTACCAACACTACCTCTAGATCCTACCAAATATCCATCATCATTAGAGTGTTTAACAAGTCTTTGAGCTATTAAGTATATTGGATCAAATCCACCACCAATAATACCTCCTAGTTTCTTCTTAATTCTTTTTTCTATTTCTTTTTCATCATCTATTTGTTCTTCTTTTAATACAACTTCTCTAATTAATTCTTTAACTTTATCAAAACCACTAACTAATGTTTCATGAAGATTTGCAAATACTTTTTCAATTAATTCATCTTCACTAATGCCTTCATTTTCACTCTTTAATTTATTATACCAATAATTATATACAGCATCTCCATATAGTTCTTTAGAAATTCTCTCTTCTATATTATGTGGAAGTGGATCACCATACCACTCTTTTGCTTTTTTAAATACAAGTTCTGTTACTACTTTTGGACAATCTAAATAATTTCCATCTTCCCCTCTTACTCTTGGACTAAATGGAACACCATGTGTATCAATAATAACTTCTATTTCACTTACCATATCACAAATTTTATTAGTATTTTCTACTACTATTTCGTATGCTAAATCTTTTCCTAAAAATTCAAAATCACTTAGCATTTCATTAGTTGTTCTAAAATGTTGTGATGGAATACTTTTTATTTCACTCTTAGCAAGTGGATGTCTTCCTCCACCTGGTACTTTTTGATTAACAATAATCTCTCTATATATTTTATCTTCTCTTGTAAAATGATGAACATCACCTGTAGCTACTATAATCTTTCCAGCTTCTTTAGTGGCTTCAACAATCTTTCTTATATGATTTTTAAGCTCAGTTTCACTTTGAAAATCTCCCATTTGAAGTAAATGATCATATACTTCTGGACTTTGAACTTCTACATAATCATAAAAGTTTATTAAATTAGATAATTCTTCTCCATCTTTACTTCTAGCTTCTCTAAATATTTCAGACTCATAACAACCACTACCAATTAGTAATCCTTCTCTTAATTCATTTAATTTACTTCTAAGTATTCTAGGTGTTTTATATAAATAAACTGTATTAGCAAGAGAAACTATTTTAAATAAGTTTTTAAGTCCTTTTCTATCTAATGCTATTGCATTAAAATGATATGTTTTTCCAAATTTATGTATTTCATCTTTAGATATTAATTTATCTAAATCAGATATTTTTTCAAAATTCTTTGATATAAGTTTTTGTAACATTTTATGAAATACAAGAGCAGTCCCCTCAGCATCATAATCTCCTCTATGATGAGATTCTTCATCAAAAGGTACATTATATCTTTTAACAAGTGCAGATAAACTATGTCTTGCAAAACCTTGATCTAATGCTCTTGATAATTCTAATGTATCTATAACAGTACTATTAAATTTACCTAGATTATATTTCTTCATTGCCATTTCAACAAAGCTAATATCAAATCTTGCATTATGAGCAACCATTGGAAGGCTACCTACCCAATCTAAAAACTTTTTAGTGGCTTCTTCTTCATTTAAAGCATCCTTAACCATTTCATCAGTTATTTCAGTAAGTTCAGTAATTCTATCTGGTATATGTCTTCCAGGATTAATTAATTCATCAAATCTATCTGTTATTACACCATCTTTAATCTTAACTGCACCAATTTCAATCATAGAGTCTCCATTAGCTGCATTAAAACCTGTTGTCTCTGTATCAAATACAACAAATTCACTACCTTCTAATGGTAAATCACAAGTATTATGTACAATACTTATCATATCATCAACTAAAGTTAACTCTACTCCATATAATCCTTTAAATTTATCTTTTTCTTCTTTTCCTTTATTATATCTAGATATTATTTGATAAGCTATTGGGAATGCTTGGCAACCATTATGATCAGTTATAGCTACACCCCTATAACCCATATCAATAGCTCTTTCAACAAGTTCACATGTATGTTTTCCAAGATCTACTTTAGTAAGTCCATCCATTTGACTCATCATAGTATGAGCATGTAATTCAACTCTTTTAACTTCAGCATCATCAACTAATTTAACTTTTTGTTTATCAAATTCTTCAATATCATTAATACCATATTCATAATCATTACTTCTTGTATTAAATTTAACATTTCCTCTAAATTTATACCATTTACCAGCTTTAATATTACTTTGTAAATGATCAAATTCACTTGAATCTTTAGTAAATATATTAGACATAATACTATCAGTATAATCTGTTATTTTAAGGGTTAAAATATTCCATCCACTTTGAGTAGTTCTAGCATCAATTCCAAATACTTCACCAATAATAATTACATTATTTTCATTAGTAATTAAATTCTTTATAGAAGAAGCTTCTCCCATAATATTTCTTCCCTTAATTAATTTATTTTCTTTTTTTACAGGTTTCTTTTCTTCTTCTTTTTCTACTTCTTCATGAAATTTCTTTCTTTCTTCTTCATTAATAACAGCATTAATATTTACATTCTTAAATCCCATATCACTTAAAAAAGAAATCATTTTTTCTTTTAATGAATTTATTTTATCTTCTTCAACTTTATTTAAAACATTAAATGTAATATTATGATCATTTATTTCAATTTTTTCTCTATCTATACATACAAGCATTGGACATTTATCAATTAATAAATCAAAATAATAATTAAAATAATCTTTATAGTATTTTTCATCATCACAAGTTATTTTAAATCTTACTTTTTTAGCACCTTTTAATTTTAATGAAGCAGAACATAACTCTTTAAACACAAGGGTATTTAATCTATTTGGCATATCTAAAACAAGAGTCATTTTATTTGTTTTTTTAGTTAAAAGAACTTCTTTTACAGAAGCACCTTCAAATTCAGAATAATAATCTTTATTAAAATCAATAGCATTTAAAAATCTCTCAAGCTTGCTGTCCATACTACTACCCTCACTATTAATAATTATATAATATTTTATATTAAAAAAAAAGAAAATTTACATTAATTTTCTTTTACGTGAATATGGTAATTTAGTATTTTCATCTATAAGAGCTCCATCTATAGTTAAGCTTTCTAATTCATTAGATAAATCTGTTCCTCTTAAATCACAACCCTCAAATGAACGAAATACAATATTACAGTCATCAAAAGATGAATAACTAAGATCTTTCATATATACAAGTTGTGGATCTATTTTCATATTAGTACCTCTAAAATCAATACCACTTACTTTTAAATTGAAGCAATTAATATGTTCTAAATTGAAAAATCTAAGTCTATTTTTAACATCATCATTAAATTCAAAATGATCATCTACTTCATGAATTAAGTATTCATTAGGTACATTAAAAATTATTATATAATCATACCCTAGTTCAAATAAATCACTAGTTATCTCTTGCGCTTCAAAAGTTATATCAGTAAGTCTATTGAATAATAATTGTTTTTTTCTTTCTCTTTCTTTTTCTAGTCCTTCTAGTTTAATTGCTTCTTTAAGTTTCATGTCATCAGACATTTTCTCTTCATCTTTATATCCACAATTAACTATTCCATCTCTATAAAAATCTTCTAATCCTCTTTTTATATTATTAAGTTTTATTTCATCAAACACTAAACAATTATTTTCTTTATCAACAGTCCACACTATTTGTTTAACTTCTAACCATTCATCACCTTTTTTAATGAATTTTCTATTATTAATTATATATTCATCATATTTATCTTCACCAAACAATTTAGATTCAGTATAAGTTTTATATGTTTTATCAAGTTCTGTTTGCATAGATAAAATATTAAGTATAGTAGATTCTAATCTATTTACTTTGCAATATGGATATTCTCCATATGATATTTTACCATCTATACTTAACCCATTTACATAATCAATATTATTACATTTAAGAATTATTTTTCCATCTTCATATTCAGGACTATCAATATATTTGTCAATATTGATTTGTACATCTTGCTCTACTTCTTTTAAAAATTTAGATAAATGTTCCTTTAACTCTAAATCTACATCATTTTTATAAGCTAATATTAAATCATAATCATTTTTAGAAAAGAAATATCTCCAGTCAAAATGATTAGCTATAAATGGTATAATACCCTTTGGTATTTTATCAGATTTAAATAAATCAATTATAAAGTCTCTATTATCTACCATAATAGAATCATACATATTAGTAAAAAATATATAAAATAGTAAATAATATTTAGTATAATCATCTAATATATTTTGATAATCATATCCAAAATAATCATATAAAAGATAATCTACTTTTGTTCTGAATATATCATGTATAAAATAATGATTTAATATAAAAGACATATGTGAATTATCAAATGTAACTTCTTTATTTATACCAATTCCAGAAAGAACTGATTCTTCACAAATTAATAGTTTTTGTTTTTCATCAACTAGCCAAGTTATAGGTGAAGATTCTAACCAAACATATTCATTTTTATTATATTTCTGAGCATCTGATAACTTTTGAGTATCAGAACAAAAATTAGTTAAAACCCTAACATATTTTTTTCCTTCATATTCAAATTCAAAATGTTTAATTGGATCATTTATATATCTTTCATCTGAAACATAATATTTTTCAGTATTATTCATTTCTTTATTAAGATAGAGCTTACTAAGTTTAATTACACCATTATTTTCATTTATATTTCTTGGATAAAATCCAATATTAACTCTTCTTATTCCATCTTCTCCTACCCACGTATATTCTTTAAAATCATTAATATCTAAGTATGACATTACTGGACGTATTCCATAATGAGAACTATAAAAACCACAAAATCCTCTATCACCATTCAGATTAACACATGAAACATCTCCAAAAACTGATTTTGGTGATAAATACCATGGAGAATAAAAAATGTTTTCATCACTCTTTTCTGGACTTGCTCCTTGTGAAATAGCATAGTCTGTTAGACGGCATTCTTTACCATACTTAAGAATAGCTTCTGATTTATTAAAACCATATAATTGATCATCATTAAGCAATGTTATTTTTTTAATACGATGTTCCATTATTGGAATCTCCTTCTTTTTCTTATCATTATATCTTTTCTATCAACGTTGTGTGGTAACTTAGTTTTATCATCAATAATTGCATCAATAAATATACTGCTTTCTTTTTCATTAGATAAATCAGTACCTCTTAAATCACATCCTTCAAATGATTTAAATGAAATATTATCATCATCAAATGATGCATAACTTAAATCTTTTTTATATACTGTTTGAGGATCAATTTTAATATTAGTACCTCTAAAATCAATACCTCTTACACATACATTATCAGGAATAATTCCAATATCAATATATTTAAGTAGTGGAATCATAGAACTTTTAAATTCATAATGATCATTTACTTTCATTAAATAATGTTCTTTTCCTATATATTTTCTTTCATTTATTTCTTGTCCTAATCTATGTATTTCATCAGATATTTCTTGAGCACAATCCATATGATAATCAAATTTAGAATATAAAGCTTTAATCTTTTCTTGTTTTAATCTATCTATTTCCTTAAGTTTTAATAATTCATTTAAAGCATTATCTTCTTCAATTCTCTCTTCATCTTTATATCCTAAGGTTTTAATCGCGTCATTATAAAATAATTCTAATTGTTTATTTTTATTAATAAATCTATCAAATAACATACTATATATTTTAGATAATATTTCTTCATCTAATTCTATTTTTGACTCATCCCAGTTAACAGTCCAAGTAAGAGGAAATACTTCATACCATTTATTATCAAATCTAATAAATCTTCTATTATTTAACTTATATTCATCATATTTCTTTTCATTAAACATAGAAATAGTTGTATATTGTTTATATGTTTTATCTAAAGTACCATTTATATATAATATATCTAATAATGCATGATCATAATCATTAAGTTCTACATATGGATATTCTCCAAGTGTTAATTTTTGTCTTGAAGATTGACATTTATTATAGTATTCTACAAATCTTTCATAATCGCTTATTTTTAAACTAATTGTATCATTTTTTAATTGTATTGAATTAACTAAATCTTTTAAATCAGTTTTACCTTCATCACGATATCTATCCATTTTTTCTCTTATTTCAGAATTAATATTTACACTAACAATATTAGTAAACCTATTTAATACTTGACAAGCTTCACTTGAAAATATTTTATTCCAATTATCAAATTTAGTTATAAAAGATAATACACTACTTGGTACTTTATTATTAATAATTAATTCATTTAAATAGTCAGTATCATCTCTATTAATAATATCATCATAATTATTAAGAAAAAAATAAAACATTAAATAGTATTTTAATTCTTCACTATATTTATGTATATCATATTCATAAAAATTGCTCATACGCGTACGCGTATATTTTCCAAAGTATTTAAATATATAATAATCTTTTAAATCAGGAAATATTTCTTTAAAAAGATATCTATTTAAATACGAATATACATCTATTTCTTCAAAAGAATTAACATATGAACCTAATGAAAATGGTTTTATACCTGAAATTATTGAATTATTACATATATTATTGCCTAGATAAGTTTCTGTCCATGTAAGAGGAGATACTTCTATCCATACTGGTTCATTATAATAACATGTAATTGATGAGTGAAGTTCTATTGGATTTTTAGACATAGAAACAACCCTTATATATTTTTTTCCTTGATATTCATATTCATCAAATTGCAAAGGTTTAAAATGAGCAGATTTATCCTTAGATTTAAAATCAATATAATTAGCATCAACTGTATATTTCTTACCTGTCTTAGTAAGATTGTTTTCTTTATATTCTTTTTCTAATGTTTGATTTAATTTAGAATTAACTGCATACTGAGGATATTCTCCAAATTCAAATTCATTATTAAAACATCTATTATCCGAATTTAAAGAGCTAATCATTGGTCTAATACCAACATCACGAATACATGCATCTGTATAACAATAATTATTAGGGTATTCACACGTATGTATTTGACTATTATACTTATGGAAATCAGATAAAAATATATCACCACAATAATATTCTTTTTTAGTATAATCATCATAAACATGTTTACGAACTATATCACCAAGTAATATTGCAAAATCAGTAATATCACTATTTTCTCTCTTAACTTCTTCTATATTAGCAGGTAACGCCATTTGAGTAGTTCTAAATTCCATATAAAGTCCCCCTTCAATGGTTAGATATTATACCATAAAAATCAAAAAAAAGAAGACATATTGTCTTCTTAATATATTTTTGAACCTGCTGGTATACTATCATCAAGCATAATTAGTTTTAATGCTTCATTACCATCATAATTATAAACTGAAGAAAGTAACATACCACAAGAATCAATACCCATCATAGCTCTTGGAGGTAAATTTACAATAGCAAGAAGAGTCTTACCAATTAATTCTTCTGGTTCATAGTATTCATGAATTCCACTAAGTATAGTTCTATCATTAACAGTTCCATCATCTAAAGTAAACTCTAATAGTTTTTTACTTTTTGGTACTGCAACACAATTCTTAACTTTTACAACTCTAAAATCAGATTTAGAAAATGTATCAAAATCAACATAATCTTCAAATAATGGTTCAATAGTTACTTTAGATAAATCTATTTTAACTTTATTTTCATCATTATTTTTATTAACTAGTTTCTTTGGAGCATCAAGTGGTTTCATAGTTGGGAATAATAATACATCTCTAATAGATTCACTTTCTGTAAATAACATACATAGTCTATCTATTCCATAACCTATTCCACCAGCTGGAGGCATACCATATTCAAGTGCTTCAACAAAATCCATATCAATATCATTTGCTTCTTCATTACCTAAATCTTTTTCTTTAATTTGAGCTTCAAATCTTTCTAATTGATCAATAGGATCATTTAATTCAGTATATGCATTAGCAAATTCTTTACCAGCGATAAATAATTCAAATCTATCAACAAATCTTGGATCTTTAGGATTCTTTTTAGTAAGTGGTGATATTTCAATTGGATGTCCATATAGAAAAGTTGGTTGAATTAAAGTTTCTTCTACATATTTTTCAAAGAACTTATTAACTATATGACCATATTGATGTTCATGACTTTCTAATTCTATATTATGTTCTTTAGCTAGCTTTTCAGCTTCTTCTAATGTAGTTACTTTAACAAAATCAATTCCAGTTTTCTCTAAAATTGCATCAGTCATACTAACTCTTTTCCAAGGACCTTCTAAATTAATTTCATGACCATCAAAATTGAATATCATTCTATTAAATACTTTTTTGGCTATTGTTTGAAACATACCTTCTGTCATATCCATCATACCTTCAAGATTAGAATATGCTAAATATGCTTCCATAAGAGTAAATTCTGGATTATGTTTAGTATCCATTCCTTCATTTCTAAATACTCTACCTATTTCATAAACAGCTTCCATACCACCAACTAATAATCTTTTTAATGGTAATTCTAAAGCAATACGAAGATACATATCTAAATTTTGAGTATTATGATGTGTAATAAATGGTCTTGCTGATGCTCCTGTTAATAATGTAGATAGAATTGGTGTTTCAACTTCACAGAATCCTAATGAATCCATATAATTTTGAATACATCTAATAATTCTAGGTCTTAAAAAAGCTACTCTCTTAGAGTCTTCATTCATAATTAAATCTACATAACGTCTTCTATATCTCTCTTCTATATCAGTAAGTCCATGAAACTTTTCAGGAAGTGGTTTTAAAGCTTTAACTAAATGTGTATATTTTAAACATTTAATAGTTAACTCTCCACTATTAGTCTTCATTACTTTACCAGATACTCCAACTATATCTCCAATATCAGCCATTTTAAATAAATTATACTCATCTTCACTAACATCATTTATTGAAATATATATTTGTATTTTATCTGTCTTATCTTGAATAGTAAAAAATGAAGCCTTACCCATCTTTCTAATAAACATAATACGACCAGATACACAAGCCATAATATCTTCTTTTTCAAAATCATCATGTTCTAAAGACATATATTTTTCTTTTAAATCTCTTGCATAATCAGTTTTATCAAATCTACTTCCAAATGGATCTAATCCCATTTCTCTTAACTTTTCTGCTTTTTGTCTTCTTATTTGTTCTTGTTCACTAAATACTCTTTCCATAACTTTCTCCTTAAAAAAAAGAACCTATATCGTAAGCGTGACTATATCACTGTACCATCTTACTTTATAGATTCTAGTATTCTACCTTTATACCATTAACGCTGGATTTCATATACGATTAAGCTCTAAGGTTATTTTTTTCATCATTTATCTATTATTAGTTTACACCAACCACTAACTCTCTATAAAGGAAGATAAACTCTTACTCTCCTCTTCATCACTCACGAGAAGATTATATTATTTTATTTTACTTTTGTCAACAATTACTTTTATATATAAGTTTTCTTATACCATCATTATCCATTTTAGTTAAAGTATCAATATCATAAATATCAACATTATATCCCATTGATTTTAAAATTCCATATAACCTATTTATCCTATCAATTAATATTTCATACTTTTTATCAGTACTTAAAATAGAATTATCACGAATAAATGTTGATGTTGGATAAGTAATATAAGATAATAATTCCAAATTAATAGAATCTTTTACTTGTACTTCATCCATTAAATCAGTATATCTTTCATTGATAATATCAATTTTCTTTTTATTTTTTCTTTCAAATATATATTCATCATTATTTTCAATAAATGTAGGAATAATAGTATCTAAATTTTCCTTATCAAAAGCAAGTCCAATATAATTCCTTGAAAATAAATAATATGCATTATAAAATCTATGATTTTCTGGATATAAAGATCTTTTTTCATAATCACTCAAACTAATATAATCTAATCCAGCATAACTAGGATTTTCATTTATACCTTGTTTAGTTAATGATAATAGTTTTCTAGAAGAAAGTATTTTTGATAGTGTTTCTTCTTGATTTTTATTTATAAATCTATGATCTTTACCACTTATTGCATGAATATATACTTTATCATTCATAAATTTTACCCCTTTAATAATTTCATATAATTATTTATTTTTTTATACCATGTTTTATCACTAGCATAAAATGGATTAATCTGTTTTGGTGTTTTATATCCTTTCTTATAATATGAATTTAATTTATTAATAGCAAACTTAATTCCATCTTCAATACTATCAAATCTTCTATAACTCCCACCATTACAAGAAGGGCTTCCTTTATTTCCACCTACATTATTACATACTCTAGTAAGATAACTACAAGTCCATTTACAACCTGTTTCTTGTAGCATAACAGCCGTAGCTAAATATGGATCCATACCAACTTTTAAACTATAATCTACTATATATTCACCTTTATTCTTTAAAGTTGAATTTAAGTATTTATTTAATTTTTTAGCTATAGTTTTTTTACTCTCTCCATTAAAAAAATTCTTTTTTAAATAATCACTATATTCCTTTTTTTCATTTTTAATATTATTAATACTGATTTCTATTTGAGAGTCAAAATATTCATAATTTAATTCTTGTTTATTTGTAAACAATGTAAATAAACTAATTATTAAAAACATATATTTCATAAATTACCTCATGAATATTATATCATATATTATAAAAAGAGTATTTTACTTTACTCTTTTCATAGTTGGATTTTTAGTTTTATTTAGTTCTTTTTCTACTAATGACTTATATAATTCATTTAAATCATTAATATCAACACTTATTCTTTTTAAGAATTTATCTTGTCTACTAGGTTCAGTAATATATTCATCAATTGTTCCTTTAGTAGGATGTTCTACATCTCTAGATGTACGACAATCATTTACATCTGCAAAACTAAGAGATGGTAAATTTTTGTCTTCTAAACCATAATGTACACTAAATAAATCATCTGTATATTCATAATTCATTAATTCATAATTACTATTCCATTCACAATTAACACCTTCGTATTCATTTGAAAAATTTATTAGTGTACTAAAAATTCCAAAATATTTAATAGGATTACTTAATAATAATTCAGTTGTATCTTCTTCTGAATATTCAGGTAATAATAAATTATAATATACTTGATAATTACTTGATATAATTGCATCTCCCTTATATCTTTTATCTGCATCAGTAAATATAACTCTAATATATTTTTCTCCTTTTTCACTAACACCAGGACAAATAGAATGTATCATAGGAATACTACCCTTAAATAATCTATTTGCTAGGCTTTGTATATTCATTTTATTTCTTAATTTATTTGACTCTTTTATTAAAACTTCATTATATTTTGTCATTGCATTTTTTAATATTTGATTTAATTCATATGCACTAATAATATTTCCATCTCTTTCAACTACTGGATCATTTTCTCTTTGTATAACTCTTCTATTTAAGTTATCAAATTTTTCTAAACTTTCTTTATTCATTAAAATACACCCCAATCAATAAAGTGTATTATATAAAAAAAACAGACTTTTTTCAAGTCCGTTTATAATTATAAATATTTTTTTATAAAATCATTAATCTTATTAATATACTTATCCCTATCAATTAAATAACTCATTCCATGATCTGCATTATCAACTAATAATAATTCTTTTTCATGTTCATAATAATCATAATTATCAACAGTATTATGATAAGGAATAAATTCATCACTCTTACCATGTATAAAAAGAATCGGAATATTTAGTTTATCTAAATTATTAAATGTATCTATCTTTTTTAGAGATATTCCATTAAATAATCTAAAATATAAGTCTATTGTAGGTACAAATAATAAACTAGGTAGATGAAAATAGTGATTAATAGTATATTTTATTTGATTATATGCATTTTTAAATCCACAATCTAATATCATTGCTTTAACATATTTATTATTTACTAATAATGAAGAAGTTGCTCCAAGAGATATACCACCTAATATAATTTTTGCTTTTGGATTTTTTTTATGAACATAATCTATCCAACTATTCAAGTCTTTACTTTCTTTATAACCAAAAGTAATAAAATTACCAGAAGATGATGCACATGCTCTTAAATCAACAAATAAAATAGAACATCCCATATTATAATATTCTCTTAAACTAGCATATATATCTCTATCTGGAGTACTTCTATAACCATGAGATAGAATTAAAATATATTTTTCTTTTTTATTTTTAAGAAATGATGCATTTAAATCTAAATTATCATATGATTTAATACTAACTTTTTTAATATCTTGTTTATTAATCCATTCTATTTCTTTTAAATATTTATCTTTATATGGTGATAAAGTTTGTTCAATTTTTTTATTAATTACACCAAAAAGTTTATCCATACCTCTATAAGATATGAATAAAAACATAATAAAACAAATAACTAGATAAACAATAAATATTATTAATAGATACTTCATATTATTTTGACTTAATTTCTTCCTTTTCTATTTGTTTATAATCTATTTTTCCATAAAGTGTTTTAGGTAAATCATCTCTAAATTCAAAATCTTTTACTTGAGAATAAGCCGCTAATTCCTTTTTAGATAATGCTTTTAATTCATCAATTAATTTTTGAGATTTTTTATATCCTTTTTTAAGTACAATAAATGCTTTTGGAACATGCATTTTATATGGATGAGGTATTCCAATAACACATACTTTATCTACTGCTTCATGACGTGATAATACTCCCTCAATAACAGATGGATATACATTAAATCCTGATACAACAATCATTCTTTTTAATCTTTGAGTATAATAAACAATTCCATTTAATGAAATGTAACCAATATCACCAGTATGAAGCCATATTTTACCATCTCTATGACGTCTTAATACATTTTTTGTTTCTTCTTTATTATTTAAATAACCCATCATTAATGTAGGTCCATTAACACATATTTCTCCTTCACTTCCAAGAGGTAACTCTTTCATAGTTTCAGGATCACATATTTTATAAGTATTGCCTACCATTGGAATACCAATACTACCAGGTTCATTAGTTCCAGGAAAAGTATAACATGTAGCAGCTACTGATTCAGTCATTCCATATCCTTTTAATATATTTACTTTAGCTCCATGTTCATGTAAAAATTTATTGATTCTCATTTCAGCAGGTATAGTTAAACTATCTCCACCACTAATAATATATTTTAATTGAGACATATCTATATCTTTAAACATTTCATTTTTAAGCATTCCTTCCCATAATGTAGGAACACCTAAAATAACATTAGGTTTATCATATTTCCATATTTTATAAAATCTTTTTTCATTATATTCTGGCATTAATATAGTTTCAACTTTTAAACATAATGGAGTATGTACACAAATACCAAGTCCAAAACCATGAAATATTGGTAATATAGTTACTATTTTATCTTTTGGTCTTACATCTATAACATTAACAGCACTTTGTTGAGCAAGAGCATTAAAACTATAGTTTGATATCATAATACCCTTTGGTTTTCCAGTAGTACCACCACTATGTAAAATTAAAGCAAGATCACTGCTTTTAACATCAACATTACTTTCTACTTTAGTATCTAATCCTTCAATAAAGAAATCATTCCACGTCATATATCTATGATCTGATTTTTTTGGTTTAACTACATTTCTACCCTTTAATAATTGATAACCTGTTCTTAAAATTAATTTCATACTTTCAGAAGGTGAAACTAATATAGTTTTATATATCAAACTATTATTTATAACATCACTAAACTTTTCATAATCAAAATCAACAAGAAATAAAAATCTAGATTTAGATTCATTTAAATATATTTCAACTTCTTGTGCACTTGACAATGGATGAATAATATCTGCTACTGCACCAATTTTATTACATGCATAAAAAACATATATAGCTTCTGGCATATTTGGCATACATATAGTTACAATATCACCCTTTTTAATACCATATTCAAGTAATCCTCTAGCACAAGCATCAATATTTCTTAAAAAATCATAATAAGTTATTCTATTATCAAAATAATTTAGAGCTATATAATCTAAATCTTTCCCAACACAATCTCTCATATAATTATAAATAGTTTTTTTAGTAAACTCTATACTTCTATCTTCTCTAGAATAATAAGATAACCATGGTTCACTATCTTCTTTTTTAAATAATCTACTAATTTTATTCTTTAAATTTATTAACAAACTCATATTTATTCTCCATTTAATTATATTTGTATTATATCATATTTATTTAGCAATCAAAATAATCTAATACTTCATATATACTACTTGCTACTTTATAACAATTCTTAATGCTCTCTTCACTAAATTTTTCCTTAAATAATTTATTTAAAAAATCAATTAAATAATCATAATAATGATTATAATTAAAAATAATAATTGGTTTATCTATTTCTCCTGATCTTTTCATATCAATAGATGCAAACATTTCATTAATTGTTCCAATTCCACCAGGTAAGAATATTATTGCATCACTCATTTTTATTAATTTATATGTTCTTTGTAATATATTATCAACTAATATTTTTTCATTAATATCAAGCTCATTTAAATCACTTTCATATACTCTTGGAGCAACACCTATTATTTTATTTCCATTCTTCTTAGCACATTTATATGCAATATTCATAATACCATTATTATATGCACCATAAACTAAATCATTCTTTTTAAGTAATCTATTTAGTAACAACTCGCATCCATCAAAATAGTCTTTATTAATATCTTCAGATGATCCACAACCAACAAATATTTTCATATCTCTCTCCCATCTTAATATTAATTATATCACATAAAATAATAAATGGTTCTAATAAACAAAAAAAATGGTTTTTTTACCACTTTTTATCACTATTTAATGTCATTTTTAATGATGAATTTTTCTCTTTATTATACTTTTTAAATAATATATCTAAATTATAATCATTTATAACTTCATCAGTTAATATAAACGGAATAACATCTTTTTTAAATGGAAGTATTTTATTAATAAACTCTCTAAATCTATTAAAGCATTCTATACCATAACCATGATTAATCATAAACTCTTCAATACTACTTTCAGTTTCACTATTAATCTTATTAACTAGTTTTCCTTTAATCCATATTCTTTCACAAACATTTCTATTATTATTATAATTATTATTTATTGCAATTTCTATTGTTGTTCTATCTCTATCATTATAATTTATTCCTTTATCTTTATCCCAATATCTTATTTGATATGCATAATCATTTTTTCCTTCATCTTTAGAATTACAATAAACAAGAGATTCTTCTGTGAAAAAATCATCATGTTCACTTCTAAAATTTAAATATAATCCTCTACTATCTACAAAAAGAATTATAGAACCATATTTCAGAGAATTAATAATTAAAGATGGAAATTTTGAAATATTCATTTGAACATAATTTTCATATGTATCATCATCTCTTTTTACATAGAATAAATAATCATATCTATTATCATTTGATTCTTTTAGTGCTCTTTGATTATCATATTTAATATATTCATTATTAATATACATATGATATCCATAATAATCATATATTGACTTTCCATATTGAATAAATCCAATTTTATTATCTCCATCAAAAATATTAAAGCGATTTGAATTATTACGTTTTTCTACCTCATATCCTAGTAAATCAAGGAATTGTTTTTCAATTTCAATATCATGTTTTAACTTATTCATAAATACTCCTTATTAATACTTTAAATTACCATTTTTAATAGTGCATCTTTTTCCTTCTCATATTTTTTAAATAATATATCTAAATTATAATCATTTATAACTTCATCAGTTAATAAAAGTGGAGTTATATCTTTATTAAATGGAAGTGTTTTATTAATAAACTCTCTAAATCTATTAAAGCATTCTATACCATAACCATGATTAATCATAAACTCTTCAATACTACTTTCAGTTTCACTATTATTATCATTAACTAGTTTACCTTTAATCCATATTCTTTCATAAACATTTCTTTTATCATTATAATTATTACCATTATTTATTGATACTTCTATTGTAGTTCTATCATTTTGATCATAATTTATTCCTTTATCTTTATCCCAATATCTTACTTGATATGTATAATCTTTAGTTTCTTCAACTTTACTATTATAATAAATAAGAGTTTCTTCTGTAAAAGAATTATCATGTTCACTTCTAAAATTTAAATATAATCCTCTATAATCTATAAAAAACATTACAGAACCATATTTTAGAGAATTAATATAAAGTGATGGAAATTCTGAAATACTTATTTTAACATAATCTCCATATATATCATCATCTCTCTTTATATAAAATGAAAAGTCATATCCATTAGTATTTTCATCATTTATTTTTCTTGATTCATCACATTTAATATTTTTACTATCTATATATGTACGATATCCATAGATTTTTTGTTTAGCATTACGTAATTTTTTATATTGAATAAAACCAACTCTATTATTATCTTCATCATAAATATTAAAGCAATTTGATTTATTTGGACCACTTAATTTATATCCAAGTAAATCAAGAAAATATTTTTCATTTTCAATATTATGTTGTATCTCTTGCATAGATACCTCCTTATTGATTAAATATTATATTTAAAAAAACATAATAATCAACATTTATCTTTAATAATTTTTAAGTATTGTTTTCTAATTTACTTAAACTATATAATGTTATAAATTCATTTGTTTTGTAAGTGTTATTTGAACCTAATCCAAGAATATATTTATATTTTAAATTAATAAAACTAACTTTTGTTATAAAATCAATCATATTAATCTCCTTAATAAACATTTTTTAATTAAAAATACTACTGTATGCTTGCAGTATTATAAATATTTATTAATTTATTACTAGATACAAACACGACAAATATCACTTGTATCTACGAATCTAATGCCGTATTAACAAGTGCAGACTATTATGATGATTAAATTTACTAATTAATTTAAACATAACAATCTTCCTTTCATTATCTGCATTTTAGCATATATACTTTTATGTATCAAACTAAATTATATGTAAAATATAGTTAATTTACAAAAAGTTTTTCTTAAATCTTATATAGAATATGCTATAATTTTTTTAGGTGAAATGAATATGGAAAATAACAATAATATTGAATTATCAAATAATACTAAAAGTAAGCTAAAAACAAGTAAACTTATGCTAATAATAGCATCTATTCTTGTTGTTTTATACTCTTTAAATGGTGATATGGTAAGAGCTATAGGGAAAGGTGCTGCTCCTCTTACATCATATGAAAGTTTTTATGCTTATATCATTACAATAGGAATTGCTATATATAACATTATTAATAATAAAGAAGCAAATACTATGATAGGTTTAGCATTATTAACATATGTTTGGACATATTATTTAGTAAATAAAGATATTGCAAGCATTACGGATGAGAAAATGGTTATAGAGCCATTCTTTTATGCATATTTAAGTTCATCAGTATTTTTATTTATTTCATTATTCATTAATGAAAAGAAACAGCAAATTAAATAATTAAATTTTATTGTAAATCAAAATATTTTTTTATTTTAGTCCATATTATGATAAACTAATTATGATGATATTATGAAAGATAAAAAGTTATCAATATTAGGAATATTATTAACACTATGGGGAATTTTATTCTTTTGCTTTAAATTATTTTTTCCTACCTCAGTAAATAAATTACTTGGGAATAAAATATTTGAGTACTCTAGTGAACAACTTGATCAATATAAATTAGGCTTAGAAAATGCATATACAATTTTAAATGGATTATTCATAGTATTTTTAGTAATACTTATAATAATTCTATTTATAAAACTTAAAAAAATGAATATAAAACCTTTATCTAACAATTCATTACTATTAGCTATATTTGGATTAATATTACATATTATAGGATTTGTAGGAGTAAGTTTTATCTTTGTTATCATTAGTGGATTATTACTAGTAACAAAAAATAATGCTTAAATATTAGAGAATATGACAATAGATGATATAATTAAAAAATATGATAGTAGAAATGAATTAGTAATAAAAGTAAAAAATGAGGTTTTAGATTATAGAATTAAATGTACTATATTAAAATATGACGTTCACATTTTTGCTGATAGTGAAAAATTATGCATAGATAACAAAGAAATAAAACTAGTTGATTTAGAAACAATTTATATATGGGGTATTCGTGATAGATATAGTTTAGAAATTGTTCAAAAAGGTTATTTTAAAGGAATATCTTTAACTATAACTCATATTTCAAATGAAGATATTATGAAAGTAAATAAGTTATTTGAACACTTTATATTTTCAAATGAAAAAGATTTAGAAAAATTAACTTCCCTAGATTATAAACCAATAGATCAAAGTAATTCTAAAATAACTTCAAAAGATTACAAAATTAATGATAAATTTATAAGTATAGATAATGATATAGTTATGCTTAATAATAAATATTATTTATATAAAATATTACCAAATAAATATTATAAAAAGTATTCAAAAAAGAAAGAATTTATTATATATAATAGTAAATTTGTTAATGATAATTATATAGAATTATGGCAAAATGAAGAAAATTATTTAAAATTAATTCATAAAAATAAAGTAATTCTATATTTAAAAGGCATTCCAATTATATTAATAGTTCTTTATTTTAGTATTAGATTATTAATTATGTGTTTTGATTTTATTAAATCAATATTTTCATTTATATTTTAAAAATAGTTAGTATTATTACTAACTATTTTATTTATTTAAAGTAAGTTTACTAGCACTACTTTCTTTTTCTAATTGAATATTTGGATTATATAAAACTTTATCATCTTCAAACCAAGAACCACACACTATTCCACTTCTATGAATTATAGCAACATTAAGGAAAGTTGGTCTTCTATTTGGTACATGAGTAGCAAGTTTATCGCCTATGCAAACACGAACTGGAATATCATTATAATTAGCAGTTAAATATACATTTCTTCTTCTTTTATCTATATCATCTGAAATATTTAATTTTCTAATTGTATTTCTAAAAACTTCATCTGTTTCTTTAGTACCAGGTAAAAGACGATTTAAATATAATGGAACTCCAGCATTAATATATTCATCAAAATCAAATGTTTTATCGATAGTTACTCTAAGACATAGTTTATCACCAAAAAGTTTTTTAGCTTCCTCAATTGTTAAAATTGGTTTATTTGTTTTAAAAACTTTAGCATTCTCTACTTCATTTATAGAATTACGATGTAAGTTTATATGATTTATTCTTGATATTCCATCTAAATACTCACTATTAATTAAAACACCATTAGTATTCCAATTGATATATGAATTTGGAAAATAATCTTTAATCAAATATACCAAATTATTAAAATCAGTAGAATTAAGTGTCCCCCCTGTAATAGCTACATTCTTTGTATTTGGAAATTCTTTAAATACTTTTTCACATACTTCTAAGAATTTTTTTGAATCCATAGAATTCTTTCTAAGATAAGAATCTATACAATACTCACAATTAGAATAACAAGATTCTGGTAAGTTTATTACAATTGAATCAACAAAATCAAGGCAAGGAACACCAAAAACTTCTCTATAATGTTGATTAAATTCTTCTGTTCCTATTTGTTTTTGAGCTTCCAAGAATTCCCTTTGTTGTTTAAGTATTTCTAACTCTTTTTCCATTTTAATCCCCCTCTTTTTAACGCTCTTTTAATATCGAAAGTTATAAGAATATCAGTGTTTTTCACATCTGTTATTAACATTATATTAAGAACATTTAATTTTGTCAACCTTTTTTATTTTTTATTAAACCTCCCTGTGTTTGGTTATTTATTATAACATACTTTTTCTAACTATAAAAAAATCAATCCTAATTTAGAATTGATTTTATATTTCTTCTCGATACTTAAAAAAGTTCGATTTGTTTTTCTATGGTGCTGAAAAGAGGAATTGAACCCCCAACCTACTGATTACGATTCAGTTGCTCTACCAATTGAGCTATTTCAGCATGGTTGCCCTGATAGGATTCGAACCTATGCATGCTGGAGTCAGAGTCCAGAGCCTTACCACTTGGCCACAGGGCAATATTTGGTGGAGCTGAGGAGTAGCGAACTCCTGTCCAAAATAAGTTTCCATAGAACATCTACAAGTTTAGTTGGTTTTTATACTCAAATAATAATGTAGATTGCCAACATCTCTTATTATTCAAAGTTTATTAATTATTCGTTATAAGCCATAAACAAACTTATAATATAGTTCACTTTATAACTCCCATTCTAAATCTCGTGAACAAAAGATAAAGATGGAAGACTTGCTTATCCTAAATTAGGCAAAAGCAGGTGTAAAATTGTAATCGTTTCCGACTATTTTGTTTTTACGTTTAAAGTACGTCTACTACTTGCATTCTATCAAAACAATTATTCTGTCGAATCAATGCAGCCCCATATGAATGGTATTATACCATATTTTATATATAATTTCTAGTTTATTGACAATTAATGATATATTTCATAAAATATAATCATGGGCAAAAAAGTAGTAAAAATAATTGAATTGGTTATTATAAATACAATTACAGCATTAAGATTAATTGGATCTTTTATGCTTCCTTTTATATACAATAAATATGGAGCTAGTACTACATCACTAATTATTATAATATTATTTTCTACTGATTTGATTGATGGATTTTTAGCAAGAACATTAAAATGTTCTACTTTCTTTGGAAGTATAATGGATGCATCTTGTGATAAATTATTAAACTTTGCATCATTTATTATTTTAGGTCTTGAATGTAATTTAATGTTTGCTCCACTTATAATTGAAATATGTATACTTTATACAATATATTCAACATATAGATATGGCGGTAATATTCAATCTAGTTTTACAGGAAAAGTTAAAACATTTATAGTTGATATTTGTGTAATAATAAGTTTTATTTTACTTAGTTTACCAGTTTT
>Ga0247611_10002523_pt1 | contig 29340 bp, 37 predicted proteins | sample 177DNAGHGhighgp2_FD_192422 | JGI IMG/M metagenome (GOLD analysis project Ga0247611, IMG submission 192422) | Sheep rumen microbial communities from Palmerston North, Manawatu-Wanganui, New Zealand - 1770 DNA GHGhigh gp2 | ecosystem: Host-associated > Mammals > Digestive system > Stomach > Rumen... | reverse complement strand
CGCTGACACTGGAGTTTCTTGGGCTGAAGTCCGATGTGGCGTACACAGAATCGAAGCTTGAGAATGCTATTATTGACAAAATGCAGCAGTTCTTATTGGAACTTGGGAAGGGCTTTTTGTTCGAGGCGCGCCAGAAACGCTTCACCTTTGAGGAACGACATTTCTATGTAGACCTTGTGTTCTACAATCGATTGTTGCAGTGCTATGTGCTGATTGACTTGAAGACTGGTGACCTGACCCATCAGGACTTGGGACAGATGCAGATGTATGTCAACTATTACGACCGTCATGTCAAGGAAGATTTTGAAAAACCCACCATTGGTATACTTCTTTGCGAAGAAAAAAGTGACGCTCTTGTAGAGTTGACGCTCCCCAAAGATGCCAATATCTATGCTTCGCAGTATTCGCTCTATCTGCCCGAAAAAGACCTCCTGCAAAGGAAGTTGAAAGAATGGATAGACGAGTTTAATGAAAACAGAATTGAGAATAGAAAACACTGAAAAATAGATAGAGAAACCACCGCGCAAAAAGATTGCACTTCGAGGGTGTAATTTTGCAACCGAAAACGAAAAAAAAGAACAATGGACAGGGAACATAAAAAAGACTTCATTCAAAATACGTCGAAATGGATGAAAGAGAATAAGGCCATTATTGTGGCAGTTCTCCTTTTGATGTTATGTTTTGGTGTATTAGATAAGATTGTTACACTTATTGATAATACAATACTACACATTACTGATTTCGATAGGAATATATGTCTTGATTGGCTGTTCATTTTCGTTAGTATCATCTTGTGGGTGAGAGCATGGAATCCGTGGATTAAAATGTGTTTAAAAAAGGAGAAGATAATAGCGCCGAGAACAGTAAGTTTAATGCTTGTGCCCATCGTTCTATATGGCTATTTTCGTTTCAGCGAACATTCTCCATATCAATTTGCCTCCTATTGGGATAGCCCAATATGTTATCTTGACCCTATAGTGTTGCTGGGCACAGTGATTATAGTATCTTTTGTAATTCAACAGTATAAGAAACAACAAGAGCAGAGGAAGAAAGAACAAGATAAAGGCATAAATGGGTTTAAAATAGATTCTCCGATTGGTGAATCAAAACAAGATTTGTTTAATATGGGCAGTCTTGTAAAAAGAATAGTCAACTATATCGCATATACCGATGTTAAAGATAGGGCATTTAGTATAGGATTAGTTGGAGAATGGGGTGAAGGGAAGACCTCATTGATCAATTTAATAAAAGAAAAAATACAGATAGAATATCCAGATTTCATTCTTGTACATTTTAATCCGCGAGCATCTAAAAAAGCAGATTTTATCCAAGAAGATTTCCTTGACTCGTTGAAACAATCCGTTAAACCCTATCATTCTAGTATCGGGAGAACCATTAACAAGTATGCCATAGCTTTAGATGTTATTCCAGATATCCCTTCCTGGCTATCTAAATTATTAGAGCTGTTTCAGGCACGCTCTGACAAAAAGCGGGAGAATGAGCGTGAACGTTTAACAAATGCCATCAATGATTTAAACCGTCGTATTATTGTCTTTGTTGATGACCTTGACCGTTTAACTGGAGAGGAACTTATTGAAGTGATGAAAGTAATTGATACAAATGGGGCATTTCCCAATATGGTCTTCCTTACCGCCTATGACAAAGGCTATGTGAATACGGTGCTTAACAATTATCTGAATCTTGGTAACCAGAACCGTGATTACACGGACAAGTATTTCTCTGTTGAGATTCGCGTGCCTCTTCATCCTTCGTCTCGCTTAATGGATTATCTTGTTAGCTTACTTATTAATGCATGCAAAAATGGATTAATCAAATTGGAGAATGCAACCTCTGTGGAGGAGCAGGCTAGAAAAGCATCTTCGCTCATTATGCAACGGTTGAAGACAATTCGTGATGTCAAGCGTTTTGCAAATCAGTTTCTATACTCTTATGCCGAAATTCAGAAGGAAGTCAATTTCCGTGATTTTCTTTTATTGGAGTTGATTAAGTTTGCTCATCCCAATGATTATGAGGCAATATACAGATTTAAATATATTCAGCGTGGTAGTGTATCCATATTTAGTTCTACAAGTGATGATCTTTATTACTTGAACGAGAATCTCATATCGAAGAAGAATCCTGCTGGAGATATTATTGGAGAGCCTATAATTAAAGCAGAAAGTATAGATATTCTCAGAAACCTGTTTCCCGAGGAGAGCAACTATAGTGATTGGCATAGTGGCCGTCATCAGCGAATATATAGCATAAGTTCCTTTGAGTATTACTTTTACAATTACGAGTATGGCCACTTGAAAGCTGATGATATTAATGAACTTTACAAAACAGAAACAATTGCTAAGGCATGTAAAATGGTTGATGAATGGTCTGCCTATTGGAAGGATATTGAAACCTATATTCTCACATTTAATGTGAATTCAGTGCGAGACAAGATTGTATTACGTCGATTTATGCAATTATTGCTTTATATATCATACACGAGCAAGTCTATCGACTATCTAGGGCTATGCTATGATTTTCTCCGTAAGGTGGACGTTGAGAATATTATCAAGAACTGTGGTTTTGTTTCATTTGAAGATTATATTACTTGGTTAAAAGAAGGTTTGGCAGAATTATCGCAGATCAATGCTGGGATTGCATCTGAGTATATTTGTAGACCCATTATCGACATATATAGGGATGACACCAATTCTGATATATTAATTATGTCACAACAAGAGTTGCAAAATTATGCACTTGAGTTATTAAATAACTACCTCCAGCAGGTAAATAATGATAAATGGGATGCAGATATAGCTTTTGGCATGGCACAGATACAAGGTGATAAACAAGGAGGATTCATTCCAGCAGCAAATAAGGCCCTTCATGATGCCATTGTTAATCATTTCGACCGATTTAGCACGAAGCTTCCACTTGTATTCGAAAATAATGAAAAAAGATGTTATGTTGGGTATAATAACTCATTTCGCTTTAATTCAGTCTTTGAGGATAAAGATGAATTTGAACAAATAATCATGGCAGAAGAGAAAAATGATGCACCTAAGATTGCACTAATTCGAGCAATTTGGCCATTATTCAAAGACAATGACTATAACATAGTAGCCCTTGAAGAGGGTATTGGCAAAGAGGACTTTTTGAAATCGGTATTAGAAAAACAATAAGAAACTATAATACAATGAAGAAACCTGTACTTTTTTTATGCTTATTTGCAGTTGCTGCAAATGTTGTTGCCCAAAGAGATACATCTTTTAATTTGATGAAAGGGGTTGAGTATTTTGAAAATGGTGATTATAAAAATGCCTTTCCAATCTTTTCCTATGCTGCTAATCATGGTAATGCATACGGTCAGAATTGTTTGGGTTTGCTATATTCAAATGGATATGGCGTAGAAAGGAATGATTCCCTAGCTGTAGAATTGTTCCGTAAATCTGCAGAACAAGGCAATTATTATGGTCAGAATAATTTAGGATGGATGTTTGAGAATGGGAATGGTGTAGACCAAGAATATGGCAAGGCAGTTAGCTGGTATGTGAAATCCGCAAAGCAAGGTTATTCATTAGCTCAATACAATCTTGGCATGTGTTATGTGAAGGGGTATGGGGTACAGCAGTCTTATGGGGAGGCAGCCAAGTGGTTTCGATTAGCGGCAGATCAAGGGGATGCGGATGCCCAAAGGATTTTGGGGGTGATGTATGAAAATGGTGATGGAGTAGAACAAAGTAATGTTATGGCTGTTAGTTGGTATCAAAAGTCCGCAGAACAAGGTAATGCTGATGCTCAAAGCAATTTGGGATGGATGTATGAAAGTGGGAATGGAGTAGACCAAGACTATAGCAAGGCAGTTAGCTGGTATAGGAAATCTGCAGAACAAGGTAATGCTTACGGTGAATATAGCTTGGCAGATATGTATTATTATGGTAAAGGTGTTGCAAAAGACTATTTCCAGGCTTTTAAATTGTTTAAAAAAGCCGCAGACCAAGACCATGCACATGCACAAAAATGTTTGGGGGATTGCTATTCTGAAGGGAATGGCGTGGCCCAAGATTATTCTAAGGCTTTTGGGTGGTATAAAAAAGCTGCAGAACAAGGACTTTCGCCTGCACAAAGACATTTAGCTTATTGTTATTATATTGGGAGGGGAGTAAAAAAGGATTTATCTCAGGCTTTTTATTGGTATAAAAAGGCAGCTGAGCAAGGCAATTATTATGCGCAGTATAATTTGGGAGTAATGTACGAACATGGGGAATATGTTACTCAAAACTACTCTCAAGCAATAAAATGGTATCAGCAAGCAGCAGAACAGGGTTATGTCGACGCCCAAAAAGCACTAGCTTCTATCTACTATGACGGCGAAATCGTTGAAAGAGATTACGCCAAGTCTTATTATTGGTGCAATAAAGTAGCAGAGACGGGAGATGCTGAGGCACAATATAGGTTGGGAATGATGTGCTATTCTGGTAAAGGCGTTGTTCAGAATACAAGTAAAGCAGAGGTGTGGACAAAAAAGGCTGCAGAACAAGGTCACATGTTGGCACAATATCTCCTTGGAATTATTTATTATTATGAAGGAGAAGGTGTTGAACAGGACTATACAAAAGCTTTCTATTGGTTTAAGGAATCTGCAAAACAAGGTCATAAGAATGCGGAATGTTATTTGGGGATATGTTATGAAAATGGATATGGTGTAACTATGAATATCCCCAAAGCGATTGACTGCTATAAGAAGGCAATTGCAGGTGGTGATTCTCAAGCCATGGCTAATCTGGGCTTTCTGTACGAGAAAGGTATAGGAGTCGTAAGGGATGAGAAGAAATCTTTTTCGCTATACAAACAATCAGCAGAAAAGGGATGTAGTAAAGGGCAAATTATGTTGGCATTTTCTTATATCTATGCAATGGGAACATCCAAGGATTATGATTTGGCTAGGTATTGGTTGATAAAGGCAAAGGAAAATGGAGAGGAAGATGTAGAAGTCATTTTGGAAGATTTAGAAACTATTGCTAAATATGAAAGGTTGTATGGTGACCAGTTGACTGGAGGGAGTGGGTCAAGTGTTACTATTCTTATGAACAAACAAGGCTCCGTCTATTATGTTCCATGTAAGATTAATGGATTAAAGTCGGACTTTGTTTTCGACACAGGAGCTGGAATTATTAGTTTGTCTTCTGAGTTTGCAACAAGATTGTCTGAATTAGGATTACTTACAGATGATGATATTGTAGGTGAAACAAATCTAATAGTTGCAGATGGTAGGTCTAATTCGGCAACGGTAGTGAATATTAAGGATGTTGAAATAGCGGGTCTGCATATTAATAACGTGGAAGCCGCAATAAATCCAAATCAAAACGCTCCCTTGCTATTAGGCCAATCTGCCATTGAGAAATTAGGAAAAATCACGATTGATGGTTGCAAATTAATCATTCATAAATAACGGAATGGAAGCAGAATAGGCGAATTCGAATGTCCATCTGCAAGGTGCTGGTAAAGATAAGCCCCGAGTGCCTGAAGGCGTACGAGATGCTTAGAGCGGAGGCGTTGAAGAACGGGAAGGCATTAGAGACCACCGACGATGGGGAGAACGACGAGAATGAGCAGTTGGTGGTGGCCTTTAACGATGCCGAAGTGACGGAAGGGGAGTTCGTGCAGATGCTGGAAGCGAACCAGAACAGCAAGGCCTTTGCAAGATTGGGGAGAAGAGTGGCCAAATTGTCGTAGTCAAGATTGTTTACAGCAGTTGGGAGTATTGGCCTTTGCTACGCTATAGCCCAGAAGGGCATTTCCGGGGTGTGGGTATATCAAAATGGAACTGTAACGCTGTAACACTGTAACGCGATTGGCCGGTTGGTGGCCATTGTATAGGGTGTTCCAAGTGCTCTCTGCAGGCTACGATACTGTGCTGCGCGTTTGGATGGATGGCTTCTTAGACTCGGCGTAGGTTCGCTGTAGCTTCGCTCTAACTCCACTCCCCGTGATATGACCTCTTTCTTTGTTGTCGCTGTTTATGTGAAGATAATTGTGTATATTTGCAGTCGTGAAATGAAATGGATTCGATTGTGTATTGTGATTAAAACGAGTTGATTATGATATTCTACTATTCGGGTTGCGGCAATAGCCGCCATGTGGCTGAGCGTCTCGGCGAGTTGTTGGACGAGCGGCTGGTGTTTATCCCCAAGGCGTTGCGCGAGGGGCAGTTGGATTACACGTTGCAGGCCGACGAGCGGGTGGGGTTTGTGTTCCCTATCTATTCGTGGCGGCCGCCGCAGATTGTGCTGGACTTTGTGGGCAAGGTGCGGCTGAAGGACAATCCGACGTATGTATATATGGTGGCGACTTATGGCGACGATGCCGGGTTGGCCGACATTGTGTTGGGACAGGCGCTGGATATAGCAGGCCTTCGGCTTGATGCCGCTTTCGGGGTGGCGATGCCGAACACGTATGTGAATATGTCGTTTATGAATGTCGACCCGCCTGAGGTGGAGAAGCGGAAGTTGGAAGAGGCCGAGGCAAGAATCCCGCTGCTGGCGGAGGCATTGAAAAAGCGCCGTTGGACAGTGGACTTGAACCGTGGCGCCATGCCCCGATTGAAGACCAACGGGATAGGGAAGGGCTTTCTCCGCTGGGTGTCGGACAAGAAATACTATGCTACGGATGCCTGCGTGGGTTGCGGTTTGTGTGCCAAAGTGTGCCCGCTGCAGAATATCGCCATCGATGGCGGCAAGCCCCGCTGGAACGGCAACTGCAATCATTGCGAGGCGTGCTACCACTATTGCCCGCAGAATGCTGTGCAGTACGGCCGTGTGACTCGCGGCAAGGGGCAGTACCATTACCGCGAGTCGTAAAGGCGGCTGCCACTACGGCTGCGCCGGAGGTCGGGAGGGCGCTCTGCTGCACCTCCGCAGTGGCCACGGGACGTGCCTGGTGTTCGCTCAAGGTTCGTTCGTTGTCGGCTCGTTCTTCCTTCGTTACAGCATCGTTCCCCTATATGTTAATTGGGAACGATGCTGGATGTATGCAGAAAGGATACCGCATTGAACGAGCGAAGGGCGGAAAAGGGTGTGTCAGAGGGGGTGTTTTGGGGACTTTCGGGCAGGCTGTTGATAACTCCAGGTCTGTTGCAGGGGAAAAGAGGATTTTTGATTTTGTATTGTTCTGATACATAGTGCCTCCAAAGAATTTTAAGTTTATTTAACATTGAGAAATCAAGTTGTTACTTTGTGGGGTGAGAAAATAGTTGTAATTTTGCATTCCGTTTCGAGGGCTAAAACGGCACTCAAACAGATTTGTAAAATACTAACAATTAAATATATAACATTAAAAGACAAAATGCCAACAATTCAGCAATTAGTTCGCAAAGGACGTCAGCAGATGGAGTATAAGTCGAAATCTCCCGCTTTGGACAGCTGCCCCCAGCGTCGTGGCGTCTGCACCCGTGTGTACACCACCACCCCGAAAAAACCTAACTCGGCAATGCGTAAGGTTGCCCGTGTGCGTCTCACCAACCAGAAAGAGGTTAACGCCTACATCCCCGGTGAAGGCCATAACCTGCAGGAGCACTCGATCGTGATGATTCGCGGAGGCCGTGTAAAGGATCTCCCCGGCGTGCGTTATCATATCATCCGTGGAGCATTGGATACCAGTGGTGTCGACGGTCGCCGTCAGCGTCGTTCGAAATACGGTGCCAAGCGCCCGAAACAGGCTTCGAAGTAATTAGTTTAAGAATAAAAAAGAATAAGGAATTGCACAGGCAGTTCGTTAATGTAAAAGAGAAATGAGAAAAGCTAAACCCAGAAAACGTATTATCCTTCCGGATCCCAAATATAACGACGTGCTCGTTACCAAGTTTGTCAACAACCTGATGTTGGGCGGCAAGAAGACCATCGCCTACAAGATTTTCTACGAGGCAATCGACGTGGTGGCCGACCGTACCAAGGAAGACGGTATCGAAGTGTGGAAGAAGGCCCTTGCCAACATCACTCCTTCGGTCGAGGTGAAGAGCCGCCGTATCGGTGGTGCCACTTTCCAGGTGCCTACCGAAATCCGTCCCGAGCGCAAACAGTCCATCGGCATGAAGAACCTCATCAGCTTCAGCCGCAAGCGCAGCGAGAAGACGATGGCCCTGAAGCTGGCCGCCGAAATCCAGGCCGCTTACAAGGAAGAGGGCGCCGCCTTCAAGCGTAAGGAGGATATCCACCGCATGGCAGAGGCCAACAAGGCTTTCTCGCACTTCCGTTTCTAATACGGCAACAACAGAATACATTATTTAGGATTATTAATCGACAGCTCAAGCTAAATTACTTATAATCAATGTCAGACCTACATTATACAAGGAATATCGGGATTATGGCCCATATCGACGCCGGCAAGACGACGACGACCGAGCGTATTCTTTTCTACACCGGCAAGAACTACAAGCTGGGTGAAACGCACGAGGGGTCAGCCACGATGGACTGGATGGTCCAGGAGCAGGAGCGCGGTATCACTATCACCTCCGCGGCAACCACAGTATATTGGGACTGGCATGAGCAGCGTTATAAGTATAATATCATCGATACTCCGGGTCACGTGGATTTCACCGTCGAGGTGGAGCGTTCGCTGCGTGTGCTCGACGGCGCCATAGCCATCTTCTGCGCTGTGGGCGGTGTCGAACCCCAGTCGGAGACCGTGTGGCGCCAGGCCGACAAGTACGGTGTGCCGCGTATCGCCTTCGTCAACAAGATGGACCGCGCGGGTGCCGACTTCTTCGGTGTGGTGAACCAGATCAAGGAGCGCTTGGGCGCCAACCCTATCCCTATCGAGATTCCTATCGGTCAGGAGGATTTGTACAAGGGCGTTGTGGACTTGATTGCCAACAAGGCGCTGGTGTGGGACGAGAGTTCCAACGGCCAGCGTTTTGAGGAAATCCCCATGCCCGCCGACTTGAAGGACATTGCCGCCGAGTACCGCCAGAAACTGGTGGAGGGCGTCGCCGAGGAGAACGAGGCTCTGCTCGAGAAGTTTTTCGAGGACCCCGATTCCATCACCCCCGACGAGATCATCGCCGAGATACGCAAGGCAACACTGGCCATGAAGATTGTGCCCGTGATGTGCGGTTCCGCTTTCAAGAACAAAGGCGTGCAGACCCTGCTGGATGCCGTGGCCGCTTTCCTGCCGAGCCCGCTCGACATGAAGGAGGTGGACGGTATCAACCCCAAGACCGAGCAGCCCGAGATGCGTCCCATCGACGTGAAGGCTCCCTTCTCAGCGCTGGCATTCAAGATTGCCACCGACCCCTATGTGGGCAGACTCTGCTTCTTCCGCGTGTATAGCGGTTCGCTGGAGTCTGGTTCGTATGTGTACAATGCCAATACGGGCAAGAAAGAACGTATCTCCCGTATCATGCAGATGCATTCGAACAAGCAGAACCCGCTCGACCGCATCGAGGCGGGCGACATCGGAGCCGCCGTCGGTTTCAAGGACATCAAGACCGGCCATACGCTGTGCGACGAGAAGCACCCCATCATCCTCGAGTCGATGAAGTTCCCCGAACCCGTTATCAGCATCGCTGTAGAGCCGCTGACACAGGGCGACATGGACAAGCTGACCAATGCACTGACCAAGCTGGTGGAAGAGGACCCCACTTTCCGCGTGAAGAGCGACGAGGTGTCGGGCCAGACCATCATCAGCGGTATGGGCGAGCTGCATTTGGACATCATCATGGACCGTCTGCGCCGCGAGTTTGCGGTGGAGGTGAACCAGGGCCGTCCGCAGGTGGCTTACAAAGAGGCCATCACCGCCACAGTGCAGCACCACGAGATCTACAAGAAACAGACGGGCGGCAAGGGTAAGTTTGCCGACATCCTGTTTGAGATTGGTCCTGCCGACGAGGGCGTGAACGGTCTGCAGTTCGTCAACGAGGTGAAGGGCGGCAATATTCCTAAAGAGTATATACCTGCGATAGAGAAGGGTTTCAAAGAGGCTATGCAGAACGGCGTTTTGGCCGGATACCCGATGGACAGCATGAAGGTCACCGTCCTGGACGGTTCGTTCCATCCTGTGGACAGCGACCAGCTGTCGTTCGAGGTGTGTGCCAAGATCGGTTTCAAGGAGGCCTGCCGCAAGGCTTCGCCCGTGCTGCTTGAGCCTATCATGAAACTCGAGGTGCTGACTCCCGATGCCTATGTGGGCGATGTGACCGGCGACTTGAACCGTCGTCGCGGCATGTTGGAGAACATCACTGCCAAAGTGGGCGTTCAGGCCATCCATGCATTGGTGCCGCTGGAGCAGATGTTCGGTTATGTGACAGCGTTGCGCACCATCACTTCCGGCCGCGCCAACTCGACCATGGAGTTCTCGCATTATGCCGAGGTCACCAAGGACCAGCAAGACAATATCCTTAAGAATAAGTATAATAATTAAAAAAACATATTACCGTGAGTCAAAGAATTAGAATCAAATTGAAATCTTACGATCACAATCTTGTCGACAAGTCAGCCGAGAAGATTGTCAAGACCGTGAAGATGACCGGTGCAGTGGTGAATGGTCCCATTCCGCTGCCGACCAACAAAAAGATTTTCACTGTCAACCGCTCTACCTTTGTCAACAAGAAGAGCCGCGAGCAGTTTGAACTGAGCACCTACAAGCGCTTGATGGACATTGACATCAACGACCGTGCCAAGACTATCGACGCGCTGATGAAACTGGAGCTTCCCAGTGGTGTTGAAGTGGAAATTAAAGTGTGAATTAAACTCAGCCAATGTGCGTAGTCGCCGAGAGGTTGACGAGAATAAGCTGAAAACTAAAAACAAACAATCCAAAGTAAAAAAATGTCAGGATTAATTGGAAAGAAAATCGGAATGACCAGTCTTTTTGATGCCGACGGAAAGCAGATTCCGTGCACAGTGATTGAAGCTGGTCCTTGTGTTGTAACACAAGTGAGAACCATCGAGAAAGATGGTTATGAGGCCATCCAGTTGGCTTTTGGTGAGCAGAAGGAAAGCCGCGTCACCAAGCCTTTGAGAGGCCATTTTGCAAAGGCCAACACCACTCCCAAACGCTATCTCGCAGAATTTAGCCGCTTTGAAGAGGGCCACAAGAAGAAATATGGTGAAGTTTTGACAGTGGAAGTCTTCCAGGAAGGCGAGTTTGTCGACGTTGTTGGAACCTCGAAAGGTAAGGGTTTCCAGGGCGTTGTCAAGAGACACGGTTTTGGCGGTGTCGGTGACTTGACTCACGGCCAGCACGACCGCCTGCGTGCCCCCGGTTCGATCGGTGCAAGCTCCTATCCCTCGCGTATCTTCAAGGGCATGCGCATGGCCGGACAGACTGGCAACCACAAGGTGAAGATCCAGAATCTTCAGGTTGTCAAGATTATCCCTGAAAAGAATTTAATGTTAGTGAAAGGTTCTGTACCGGGACCCAAAGGATCAATAATAAAACTTGAAAGATGGAGTTAAAAGTCTATAACATCAACGGAAGCGAAACCGGTAGAACCATCACTCTTGACGATTCTATCTTCGCCATTGAGCCCAACCAGCATGCAATCTACCTCGATTGCAAACAGTATCTGGCTGACAATCGTCAGGGCACCCACAAAGCCAAGGAACGTAGTGAGAACGCCCATAGCACCCGCAAGCTGAAACGCCAGAAGGGTACCGGCGGCGCCCGTTCGGGCGATTTGAAGAGCCCCGTGTTTGTAGGCGGCGGCCGTATCTTCGGACCCCAGCCCCGCGACTATCGCTTCAAACTGAACATTAAGGTCAAACGTCTGGCCCGCCGTTCGGCTCTCAGCGAGAAGGTTGCCGGCAACGCCATGACTGTGGTCGAGAACATTAACCTTGAGGCTCCCAAGACTAAGAAGATGATCGAGATCCTCAACAATCTTAAACTTGGTGACAAAAAATCATTAATAGTTGTTGAGAATCAAAATAATTTCGTATCTTTGTCTGCCCGAAACCTCCAGAAGGTAAAGGTCGTAAACGTGTCGCAGTTAAATACTTATGACATTGTGAACGCCGCAAATATTGTGCTTACTGAAGGGTGTTTCGAGGAAATTGGCCGTGTTTTGGCAACAAAATAATGTAGTTACTAATTCGATTTAAGAAAGTTTAACAATGAATATCATAGTAAAACCTCTGATTAGCGAAAAGATGACAAGACTCACCGAGGCTGCTGCTGCTCCCCAGATGACTCGCATCCAGCGTGACAAGGACAAGCCCACCCCGAAGGTCTTGAATCGTTATGGTTTTGTTGTCGACAAGCGTGCCAATAAGATTGAGATTAAGAAAGCCGTGGAGCAGTTCTATGGTGTGAAGGTTCTTGACGTGAACACGATGAACTATTCCGGCAAAGTGAAAGCGCGCTATACCAAGGCCGGTTACCTGGTGGGTCGCACCAATGCTTACAAGAAAGCTATCGTGACCCTGGCCGAAGGCGACAGCATCGACTTCTACGCTAACATCTGATGAGAAACAAATGCCGAAGGCTTGGTGAGCTCACCAGCCTTCGGCAAGATTAAAAAACAAAACAATAAATTAATAGTAATAGTCCACTGATAAGAGACTAAAAAGAAGAAATGGCTTTAAAGAAAATTAAACCCACAACCCCCGGTCAGCGTCACAAGATTGTCGTTACCAATGATGACATCACAACCAGCAAGCCGGAAAAGAGTTTGGTGCGTGGCTACGGCAAGAGCGGTGGCCGCAACAACCAAGGTAAGATGACCATGCGCTATTTGGGCGGTGGTCATAAGCAGTTATACCGCTTTGTCGACTTCAAGAGAGACAAGGACGGCGTTCCTGCTGTTGTAAAGACTATCGAGTACGACCCCAATCGTAGCTCGCGTATTGCTTTGGTGTTCTACGCTGACGGTGAGAAGCGTTACATTCTCGCCCCCCAGGGTTTGCAGGTCGGACAGACCATCATGTCCGGTAAAGGTGCAGCTCCCGAAGTTGGAAACACGCTCACGCTCGCTGAGATTCCTTTCGGTACGCTGATTCACAACATTGAGCTCCGTCCTGGCCAGGGTGCCAAGATGGTCCGCAGTGCCGGTGCCTATGCCCAGCTTATGTCGCGTGATGACAAGTATGCAATTATCAAGATGCCCAGCGGCGAGATGCGTATGATTCTCCAGGCTTGCCGTGCAACCGTGGGTATTGTTTCGAATCCTGAGCACAACCTCGAGGTTGGTGGTAAGGCCGGTCGCAGCCGTTGGCTCGGTCGCCGTCCCCGCAACCGCGGTGTTGTCATGAATCCTGTCGATCACCCGATGGGTGGTGGTGAAGGCCGTCAGAGCGGTGGCCATCCCCGCAGCCGTAAGGGTATCCCCGCCAAGGGTTACAAGACACGTGCTCCTAAGAAACAGTCGAGCAAGTACATTGTCGAAAGAAGAAAGAAGTAATCATTAAAAGAAGAAGAAAATGAGTCGTTCATTAAAGAAAGGTCCGTATATCTTCCATAAGCTGGAGAAGAGAGTCATTGATGCCCAGCAGTCGAACAAGAAGGTCACCATCAAGACCTGGAGCCGCGCATCGATGATTTCGCCCGATTTCGTGGGTCAGACTATCGCCGTGCACAATGGAAACAAGTTTATCCCCGTGTATGTCACCGAGAACATGGTGGGTCATAAACTGGGTGAGTTTGCTCCGACCCGTATCTTCCGTGGGCACGCCGGATCTAAAGATAAAGCAAAGAAATAACAAGTCCAAATAGAAAGAAATAATAAGAAATGGGACAAAGAAAAAGAGAAAGTGCTAATGCACGAAAAGAAGCCAAAAAGACCCTCTATGTGGCGAAGTTGATGAACAACCCGACTTCTCCACGTAAAACCCGTCTTGTCGCTGATATGATTCGTGGCGTTGATGTAGATAAAGCCCTGGGTATTTTGAAATATTGCCCCAGAGAGTCTGCTCCTAAGATGTATAAACTGGTTCTCAGCGCTGTTGCCAACTGGCAGGCCAAGAATGAGGGTAAACGTATTGAAGACAGCCAGCTCTATGTGAAACAGATTATGGTTGACGAAGGCCGTACCATGAAGCGTATGCGTACCGCCCCCCAGGGACGCGGCTACAGAATCCGCAAGCGCAGCAACCATATCACCGTTATTTTGGGCAGCCATGCTGAGGAAGCTCCCGTGGCAACCAAGGCTGTAGAAGAAAATAAATAAGTAATTTAATAAGAAGAATTAATACAATGGGACAAAAGACTAACCCTATTGGAAATCGATTAGGCATTATCCGCGGATGGGATTCGAACTGGTTTGGCGGCCGCAAATTCGAGCAGAAGCTCGTTGAGGACGACAAGATCCGCAAATATCTCAATGCCCGTCTCGCAAAGGCCAGCGTTTCGAAGATTTATATCGAGAGAACGCTCAAGCTCCTCACTGTGACTATCAACACAGCTCGTCCGGGTTTGATTATCGGCAAAGCAGGCAGTGAAGTTGACAAACTGAAGGAAGAATTAAAGAAACTTACTGGCAAGGATGTTCAGATCAACATCTCCGAGGTGAAACGCCCCGAGTTGGATGCTGTGCTTGTCGCTCAGAATATCGCCAAGCAGATTGAAGGCCGTGTCCAGTATCGCCGCGCTATCAAGAACGCTATCGTCTCCACCATGCGTTCCGGCGCCGAGGGCATCAAGGTCTCTATCGCCGGCCGTATCGGTGGCGCTGAGATTGCCCGCAGCGAGCATTACAAAGAGGGTCGCACTCCTCTCCATACTCTTCGCGCAGACATCGATTACGCTCATGCTGAGGCCCACACCACTTATGGCCGCATCGGTGTAAAGGTGTATATCTGCAGAGGTGTTGTTTATGGCAAACGCGAACTTGTTCCCTCCACCGTCGGTGGTCAGCAGAAGGACCATCGCCCCGTGATGGGTGGCGAGCGTCGCTCCGGTAACGGCTCTTCCCGTCGCCGCATGAACAATAACCGGAACAACAACAATAAATAGTAGGTGAGTGATTGGAGTTATAGAAAAACGCTAAACAATAAGAAAAAATGTTACAACCTAAGAAAACAAGATATAGAAAGCAGCAGAAGGGTAAAATTAAAGGCAATGCTTTCCGTGGTCACGAGTTGGCTTTCGGTACCTTTGGTATCAAATCCCTGGAAACCTGTTTCATCACAGGCCGTCAAATAGAAGCTGCACGTCAAGCTGTAACGCGTCATATGAAACGTGAAGGTCAGATTTGGATTCGTATTTTCCCGGACAAGCCTATCACGAAGAAGCCCAATGAGGTCCGTATGGGTAAAGGTAAGGGTGCTCCTGAATATTTCGTTGCCCGCGTAATGCCGGGTACGATCCTGTTCGAGTGCGAGGGCGTTCCGATGGACATCGCCAAGGAGGCTCTCCGTCTGGCAGCTCAAAAACTCCCCATCTCGACCAAGTTTGTTGTTAAAAGAGATTATATCGAAGAATAAAAAGAAGATACAGTCATGAAAAACGAATTAGTTTTAAAAGAACTCACGACTGCCGAGTTAAAGGAAAAATTGGATACCGAGCGTGCCATGTATCAGAAGATGCTTATGACCCATGCTGTATCGCCCTTGGAGAATCCTAATAAAATAAAAGAAAGTAGAAAAACCATTGCCCGCTGTCTCACTGAACTTCGCGCCCGCGAAATCGCTGAACAGAAGCAGAACAATCAGTAGATATGGAAAGAAATTTAAGAAAAGAAAGAATCGGTGTTGTGGTGAGCAACAAGATGGACAAGTCCATTGTCATCAAGGTGGAGCGCAAAGTGAAACACCCGCTGTATGGCAAGTTCGTCAAGAAATCCACTAAATTCATGGCTCACGACGAGAAGAACGAATGCAACATTGGCGACGTCGTCCGTATTATGGAGACCAGACCTTTGAGCAAGAACAAGTGCTGGCGTCTTGTGGAAATCGTTGAAAGAGCCAAGTAAATTGTCACACAACCTTCTAGACAAAAAGATTGAAAAGAAATGATACAACAAGAAACTAGAATGACGGTTGCCGATAACAGCGGTGCAAAGAGCGCACTCTGTATCCGTGTCCTCGGTGGTACCAAGAAGCGTTATGCCTCTATTGGCGACACTATCGTGGTGGCTATCAAAGACGCCATTCCTTCAGGCAACATTAAAAAGGGATCCGTTTCTAAAGCAGTTGTGGTCCGTACCAAGAAAGAGATTCGTCGCAATGATGGTAGCTACATCCGCTTCGACGACAATGCATGTGTGCTGCTTACCGCTGCCGACGAGCTCCGCGGCACTCGTATTTTCGGACCCGTCGCCCGTGAACTCCGTGACAAACAATTCACCAAGATTGTTTCACTGGCTCCCGAAGTATTGTAAAATTAAAAAGAAGAGAAAAAAATGAAATTGCACGTAAAAAAAGGGGATACCGTTATGGTGATTGCCGGCGAAGACAAGGGCAAGACCGGCAAGGTGCTGAAGGTTTATCCCGAAAAGAATCGCGCCATCGTGGAAGGTCGTAATCTCGTAAAGAAACATACCAAGCCCAGTGCCAAGAACACCCAGGGCGGTATCGTTGAACAGGAGGCTCCTATCCATTTGTCCAACCTCATGGTTATGGATGGTAAAACTCCTACCAGAATCGGCCGCAGAATCAGTGAAAAGACTGGTAAACTTGTTCGTTATTCCAAAAAATCAGGGGAGGAGATTAAATAATGGCATACATTCCTACATTAAAGACAAAATACAAAGAGGAGATTCTTCCCGCGCTGATGAACGAGTATGGCTATAAGACAGTCATGCAGGCTCCGCGCTTGAAGAAAATCACTCTGAACCAAGGTCTCGGCAAAGCCGCTATCGCCGATAAGAAAGTTATCGACAAGGGTGTTGAAGAAATGACCCTCATCGCCGGTCAGAAAGCCGTGGCAACGAAATCGCGTAAAGATATCTCCAACTTCAAACTGCGTCGTGGAATGCCCATCGGTGTCCGTGTGACTCTGCGTGGCGAGCGTATGTATGAGTTCCTGGAGCGTCTCATCACCGCCTCTATCCCCCGTATCCGCGACTTCCGCGGTATCAACGACAAGGGTTTTGACGGCAAGGGTAATTATACCTTCGGTATTTCCGAGCAGATTATCTTCCCCGAGATTGATATCGACAAGATTGACCGTATCCAGGGTATGGACATCACTTTCGTCACTTCCGCCAACACCGACAAGGAGGCCATGTCGCTGCTCAAATTGTTTGGCATACCTTTTAAGAATCAACAAAAATAAAAGATAATGGCAAAAGAATCAATCAAAGCAAGAGAACGTAAGAGAGCCAAAATGGTTGCTCGTTATGCTGCCAAGCGTGCTGCTCTGAAGGAAATCGTCCGCACTGGTGAACCCGAGGAGGTTGAGAAGGCTGTCATTGCTCTTCAGAAACTCCCGAAGAATGCCTGCCCCATCCGCATGCACAACCGTTGCCAGCTCACCGGCCGCCCCAAGGGTTACATGCGTCAGTTCGGCATTTCGCGTATCAACTTCCGCGAGATGGCCGTCAGCGGTCTCATCCCCGGTGTCAAAAAGTCAAGTTGGTAAAATTTAATCAGTAATCATTGGTAGCTTTGCAAGTTGGCAAACCCAATACTACAAAACTTAAAATCAAGAATAAATAATATGGTAACAGATCCTATTGCAGATTATTTGACCCGTATGCGCAATGCTATTGCTTCCAAGCATCGGATTGTTGAAATTCCTGCATCGAAAGTGAAAAAAGAGATCACCAAGATCTTATTTGAGAAAGGTTATATCCTTAACTATAAATTCGAGAACGAAGGTCAGCACAATCAGAGCATCAAGATTGCCCTGAAATATCACCCTGTGACGAAAATCTCCGCTATCTCCGAACTCAAGCGCGTCAGCTCCCCCGGTCTGCGCCGCTATGTCTCTGTCGAGGATATGCCCCGTGTTCTCAATGGTCTTGGCATCGCCATTATCTCCACTTCCAAAGGTCTCATGACCGATAAAGAGGCTCGTACTCTTAATGTGGGCGGAGAAGTTATTTGTTACATCAGCTAATCAAAAGAGAGGAGTATAGAAATGTCAAGAATAGGTAAAATGCCCATTACCCTGCCCGCAGGTGTAGAAGTGAAAATATCTTCTGATAACGTTATCACCGTAAAAGGACCCAAAGGTGAGTTGTCGCAGCAGGTTGCTCCTTATATTACGATTAAGCAGGAGGATGGTGCTCTTCATTTTGAGCGTCCTTCCGACAGCAAGGAGCATAAAGCCATGCATGGTCTCTATCGCGCCTTGGTTTCGAACATGGTGAAAGGTGTTTCCGAGGGTTTCAAGACCGTCCAGGAGGTTATCGGTGTTGGTTACAAAGTGCAGGCCAACGGTAATGTCATGGAGATGGACCTCGGCTACAGCCACAAGATTTTCTTTGAGCTGGCTCCCGAAATCCATGTCGAGACAGTTACTGAGAAGGGTAAGAACCCGATTATCACCATGACTTGCTGTGACAAGCAAATCCTTGGTCAGGCCGCTGCCAAGATCCGTTCCCTGCGCAAACCCGAGCCTTATAAGGGTAAAGGTATCCGCTTCCAGGGCGAGGAAATCAGAAAGAAAGCTGGTAAGGCTGCTGCTAAGTAAAAATAATTAGAACGCCAAAGTATAAACAATTATGGCTACAAGAAAAGATATAAGAAGAACAAAAATTAAATTCCGCATTCGTCATAAGATCAGTGGCACTGCCGAGATGCCCCGACTGTCTGTGTTCAGAAGCAATAAGGAAATTTATGCACAGGTTATTGACGATGTAAAGGGTGTGACACTGGCCGCAGCTTCCTCACGCGAGAAAGGTGTAGAAAAGAGTGGCACGAAAAGCGAAATGTCCGCAAAGGTTGGCAAACTTGTCGCCGAACGCGCTATCGCTGCAGGTATTAATACTGTGGTATTTGACCGAAACGGTTATCTCTACCATGGTCGTGTTAAATCGTTGGCCGATGGTGCCAGAGAAGGTGGTTTAAAATTCTAAAGTCATGGCAGAAGTAAACGTAAAAAGAGTAAAATCGAGCGAAATCGAGTTCAAAGATCGTCTTGTTGCAATCAATCGTGTAACCAAGGTTACCAAGGGTGGTAGAACTTTCACCTTTGCTGCCATTGTTGTCATCGGAAACGAGAACGGTGTTGTTGGATACGGCTTGGGAAAAGCCAAGGAGGTTCAGGCCGCCATCCAGAAGGGTGTCGACGATGCCAAGAAGAACCTTATCAAGGTTCCCGTGCTGAAAGGCACCATCCCTCACGAGCAGTGCGGTAAGTACAGCGGTGCCCGCGTGTTCCTGAAACCTGCGGCTCCCGGTACCGGTGTTATCGCCGGCGGTGCTATGCGTGCCGTTCTGGAGAGTGTTGGTGTTAAGGACGTGCTTGCTAAGTGCAAGGGCTCTTCCAATCCCCACAGCGTTGTCAAGGCTACCATCAATGCCTTACTGCAGATGAAGGATCCCTACATGGTTGCAGAGCTCCGTGGCATTGCCCTTGATAAAGTGTTTAACGGTTAATTATGGAGAATAAAATCATGGCAGAAAAGACTTTAAAAATCAAACAGGTCAGAAGTATCATCGGTCACCCTGCACGCCAGAAGAAAACCATGGCTGCATTAGGGCTGAGAAAAATCAACCATGAGCGCACGGTAGTTGCTACCCCGCAAATTCTCGGTATGATTGAGAAGGTGAAACACTTAATCACTGTTGAGGAAATCTAATTAATGTCGAAAAGCCGTTGTTGCAGTTTGCTCCCTCTTTCTGTGATAACGAATAAACCTTCAAATATAGAATAGTTATGAGTTTAAATAATCTTCAACCCGCAAAAGGTTCCATCAAGCACTCCAAACGTGTCGGCCGTGGCGCCGGCTCCGGTAAAGGTGGCACATCCACTCGCGGTAACAAGGGTGCAAAGGCTCGTTCCGGTTACCATCAGAAGATTGGTTTCGAAGGTGGTCAGATGCCCATCTATCGTCGCCTTCCCAAATTTGGTTTCAAGAACCTCAACCGTATTGAGTATGTCGGTATCAATATTGATACACTCAATGCCCTTGCCGAGAGCAAGAACATTGCCGATTTCAATGTCGAGGTTTTCCGCCAGAATGGTCTCATTTCGGGCAAGGACCGTATCAAGATTCTTGGCCGTGGCGAGTTAAACAAAGCCATCAATGTCACTGCTCACGCTTTCTCTGCTGCTGCTAAGCAGGCAATCGAGGCCAAAGGCGGTGTCGCCACAGTAATTGAATAAAGTTTATGGAGTTGATGAAGTAGTTGTTGTAGAAACATAGCTCCATCAACTTCATGACTCCATCAACTTCAAAACCTAAAAATTAACAATAATGAAGAGATTAATACAGACACTCAAAAACATCTGGTCGATAGAAGACCTGCGGAAAAGAATTCTTTACACACTGGGTTTAGTCCTTGTGTACCGCATTGGTTGTTATGTCGTCCTGCCCGGTGTCGATCCTACGCAGTTGCAGAATCTCCAGAATCAGGGTTCTGAGGGTCTGATGGGTCTGTTGAACATGTTCTCCGGTGGTGCATTCTCCAATGCTTCCATCTTTGCTTTGGGTATTATGCCTTACATCACTGCATCCATCGTGATTCAGTTGTTTGTTATGGTCATCCCTTATTTCCAGAAGATGCAGCACGATGGTGAGAACGGCCGCAGAAAAATGAATCAGATTACCCGTCTGCTCACTGTTGCCATTACCGGTTTCCAAGCTCCTGCTTACATCACCAACATGATGTATCAGTTGGGTGCCTCGTCAACCGCCATCTATCCTTTCGATGGCAGCTCTCCCACTTGGACTTTCTGGGCTTCCAGTATCATCATCCTGATTGCCGGTACCCTCTTTGTCATGTGGCTTGGTGAGCGCATTACCGAGAAAGGTGTGGGCAACGGTATCTCTCTGTTGATTATGATTGGTATCATTGCTCGTCTGCCCTTCGCACTGTTTGGTGAGTTCGTCTCCCGTCTCACCGATGCTGGTGGCGGACTTGTGATGTTCCTGATTGAGATTGTCGCTTTGCTTGCTGTCATTCTGCTCGTCATCTTGCTGGTGCAGGGTACTCGCCGTATCCCCGTGCAGTATGCCAAGCGCATCGTTGGCAACAGACAATATGGTGGAGTGCGTCAGTACATCCCCATCAAGGTCAATGCCGCCGGTGTTATGCCTATCATCTTTGCTCAGGCAATCATGTTCATTCCCATCACTTTCATGGGATTCACTGGCAATTCCGATTCTAAATTCTGGATGGCTTTTACCGACTTCAATGGTTTCTGGTATAACTTGGTATTCTTTATTCTGGTTGTCCTGTTTACCTACTTCTATACGGCAATTGCCATCAACCCCAATCAGATGGCTGATGATATGAAGAAAAACGGTGGCTTTATCCCCGGTGTCAAACCTGGTAAAAAGACTGCCGAATATCTCGAAGGCGTTCTTTCCAAGATTACCCTTCCGGGTTCTATCTTCCTGGCCATTGTTGCTATCCTTCCTGCTATTATCCGTCTCTTTGGTGTCAACACCCAGTTTGCCCAGTTCTACGGCGGAACCTCGCTGCTGATTCTGGTAGGTGTTATCCTCGATACCCTTCAGCAGATTGAAAGCCATCTGCTCATGCGTCACTACGACGGTCTCACCAAGACTGGTCGCATCAAAGGCCGTACATCTATGTCCGTTCAGGCATAATTCAACTAATTACTTAGAATGATACTCCTTAAGACAAAAGAAGAAATAGAACTGATACGTGATAGTGCCCGTCTCCTCGGCAAGACTCTTGCCGAGGTGGGCCGTCATATTCAGCCGGGTGTTACCACTGCTTACCTTGACAAAATAGGCGAGCAGTTTATCCGCGACAATGGCGCCATACCCCTGTGCAAAGGATATGAGGGTTTCCCCTCTGCTTTCTGCATTTCGGTGAACGACGTCGTTGTGCATGGTATTCCCTCCGACAATTTCTTCATCAAAGAGGGCGACAATGTCTCTCTTGATTGTGTTATTGAGTTAAACGGATATGTGTCTGATTCGGCATACACTTTCACCTGCGGTGAAGCATCACCCGAAATGCAGCGTCTTTTGAAAGTGACCAAGGAAGCGCTGTATATCGGTCTGGAGAAATGCAAAGCAGGCAACCGTGTAGGTGACATTGGCCACGCTGTTCAGCAGCATTGCGAGAAAAACGGCTATTCCGTGGTTCGTGAACTCTGCGGACACGGGGTGGGCTTCAAAATGCACGAGAGCCCCAATGTCCCCAACTATGGTGTCCCCGGCACTGGCCCGCTCCTGAAGGAAGGGTTGGTTATCGCTGTCGAGCCTATGGTCTGTATGGGTTCGAAGAATGTTGTCTTCTCACGCGAAGACGGTTGGACCTGCCGAACCAGGGACGGCAAACCTGCTGCCCATTTTGAACACACCGTAGCTATCGGAGCCAACGGCCCCGACATTCTCACCACATTCGATTTCATTGAAAACAACAAATAGTACGATAAGTAAATGGCAAAACAATCATCCATACAATTGGACGGAACAGTCACAGAATCCTTAGGAAACGCTATGTTCCGGGTAGAATTGGAGAATGGGCATCAGATCATCGCCCACATCTCCGGCAAGATGCGCATGCATTACATCAAGATTCTTCCTGGAGACAAGGTCTCCATCGAAATGTCGCCCTACGACCTTACCAAAGGCCGTATCACTTATCGTCACAAATAACCTTGTTTGTCGTATCATTGAAATACACCAAAGAATTAATTGATTAATACAATAAAAAATGAAAGTAAGAGTTTCTGTAAAGAAAAGATCCCCCGAGTGCAAGGTGGTTCGCCGTCACGGGGTCGTCTATGTAATCAACAAGAAGAATCCTAAGTTCAAACAAAGACAAGGATGATTAACTAACAAAAAGAATAAAAAGAATTTATGGCAAGAATTGCAGGTATTGACTTACCCAAAAACAAAAGAGGCGTTATAGGTTTGACCTATATCTACGGTATCGGAAGAAGCCTTGCATCCGAGATCCTGGCCAAGGCTGGTATCGATGAGAACAAGAAAGTGCAGGACTGGACCGACGATGAGCAGAACACCCTTCGTACCATCATCAACGATGACTATAAAGTGGAGGGCGCTCTTCGCTCCGAAGTGCAAATGAACATCAAGCGACTGATGGATATCGGCTGCTACCGCGGCATCCGTCACCGTCTCGGTCTTCCTCTCCGTGGTCAGAGCACCAAAAACAACGCCCGTACTCGTAAGGGTAAGAAGAAAACAATCGCTAACAAAAAGAAAGCTACCAAGTAAATAAGTAAAGTGTAGCGACCTGCTGTGGATTATAGTTGAACTCGGAGCAGCAGGGTAAAATAAGTAGAATCAAGCACAATTAAAAATTATGGCAAAAACTTCAAAACCGACTAAAAAAAGAGTCGTAAAAGTTGAACCTCTTGGAAGAGCATGCATCTTTGCTTCTTTCAACAACGTGATTATTTCGTTGACAAATAATGCCGGTCAAGTGATTTCTTGGTCGTCTGCTGGAAAAATGGGCTTCCGCGGATCGAAGAAAAACACTCCGTATGCTGCACAGATGGCTGCGGAAGATTGCGGTAAAGTTGCTTATGATTTGGGCCTAAGAAAAGTAAAAGTCTTTGTAAAAGGACCTGGTTCAGGACGTGAGTCTGCTATCCGCGCAATCAATGGATGCGGCATTGAAGTAACCGAAATCGTCGATGTCACTCCGCTTCCCCACAACGGATGCCGTCCTCCTAAACGCCGTCGCGTGTAATTCGATGGGTATTCAGATTAATAACCCTATCAAAACCCCAACCAGTATTCAATATTCAAAATTGTAAACAATGGCAAGATATACAGGTCCTAAAACCAAAATTGCAAGAAAATTCCACGAACCGATTTACGGTCCCGACAAGTATTACGAAAAGAAACCCTATGCCCCCGGTATGCACGGTCAGAACCGTCGCCGTGGCAAGGTATCCGAATATGGCATCCAGCTTCAGGAGAAACAGAAAGCCAAATATACTTATGGCATCCTCGAGCGCCAGTTCCGCAAACTTTACGCCGAAGCTTCCCGTCGTGGCGGCATTACCGGTGAAGAGCTCATGAAGCTTATCGAATCACGTCTGGACAATGTTGTCTATCGTCTCGGCATCGCCTGCAGCCGGGCCCAGGCACGTCAGCTCGTGTCCCACCGCCACATCGCTGTCAACGGCAATGTGGTCAATATTCCCTCTTATGAACTGAAAGTTGGTGACGTCATTTCCGTCCGCGAGCGTTCCAAGTCTTTGGAGATTATCACTGACAATCTCGCCTCTCGTGCCAACAACTATGCATGGCTCGAATGGGACGGCGCCAGTCTCACCGGTAAATTCATCAGCTATCCTGAGCGTAGCGATATCCCCGAGACTATCAACGAACAGCTCATTGTCGAACTCTACTCCAAGTAGTAGTGTTTTCGTCGCCCGGGGCTTGTTGCTGGCTGCCCTATCATGCAGTCGGTCTTTACGAGTCAGGGTCATAGAAATCAATTATAAGAAAGCATTCAAAAATGGCAATATTATCTTTCCAGAAACCCGACAAGGTGGTTATGCTCGAGGCCGACGACTTCCGTGGAGTCTTCGAATTCCGTCCTTTGGAGCCTGGCTACGGCATCACCATCGGCAATGCGTTGCGCAGAGTACTGCTCTCTTCTCTCGAAGGGTTTGCAATCACCTCAGTACGCATTGAAGGAGTCGACCATGAATTCTCTTCCCTCCCCGGAGTGGTTGAGGACATGACCGATATCATCCTAAAGTTGAAGCAAATCCGCTTCCGCCGCCAAATCGAAGAGTTCGATTCCGAGAAGGTATCGTTTGTCGTTGTGGGTCAGTCCGTCTTCAAGGCTGGCGACCTCAACAGCCATCTCAATGGTTTTCAGGTTCTCAATCCCGAGCTTGAAATCTGCCACATGGAGACGACCACCGAGCTCAAGATAGAACTCACCATCGAGAAAGGGCGCGGCTATGTCCCTGCCGACGAGAATAAAAAGCCGGGCGACCCCATCGGTGTCATTGCTGTCGATTCTATCCATACGCCTATCAAAAACGTCAAATACGAAGTCAGCGACTATCGTGTTGAACAGCGCACTGACTACGAGAAACTGACTTTCGATATCCAGACCGACGGCTCCATACATCCGAAAGAGGCTTTGAAAGAGGCAGCCACCATTCTCATCCAGCACTTCATGCTCTTCAGTGACGAGCGCATCACCCTCGAAGCCGAGCCCAAGCCCGTGCAGGAAGAATACGACGAAAGCACCGCCTACACCCGTCAGCTCCTTAAGACCAAGCTGGTCGACATGGACCTCTCCGTCCGTGCACTCAACTGCCTTAAGGCCGCTGAAGTCGAGACCTTGGGCGATTTGGTCTCCTTCAACAAAGCCGACCTTTTGAAGTTCAGAAACTTCGGCAAGAAATCGCTCACCGAGCTCGAGAACCTCGTCGCCTCGAAGAATCTCGAATTCGGCATGAACATTAGTAAGTATAAATTAGATAAAGAATAATAGAAATGAGACACGGTTGTAAAATAAATCATCTGTCAAGAACCCACGCACATCGCGTTGCTATGCTCTCCAACATGGCCACTTCTCTCATCCTTGAGAAGAGAATCGAGACCACGCTGGCCAAAGCCAAAGCACTCCGAGTATATGTCGAGCCCCTCATCAATCGCTCCAAAGAGGACACCACCAACAACCGCCGTGTTGTCTTCAGCTACCTCCACAGCAAAGAGGCCGTCAACGAGCTCTTCCGCGAAATCTCGCAGAAGATTGCTAACCGCCCCGGTGGCTACACCCGCATCCTGAAGACCGGCATCCGTCACGGTGACAACTCCGCCATGGCCATCATCGAGCTCGTCGACTACAACGAAAACATGCTCAAGCCCATCGCTGAGAAGAAAGCCAAGTCCACTCGCCGCAGTCGTGCCAAGAAGGCCGAAAATGCCGAGACTCCTGCTGTCGAAGCTCCCGCAGTGGAAGAGGCTCCTAAGGCCGAATAATTGTTCGGATACTCATCATAAAGGAATGCGGGGTGATGCTCATCTCTGCATTCCTTTTTTCGGTTGTCTCCCCAGTGCTTCTTGTTCACCACGGAAGGCATCCCCAAGTACGTCAACATCGTAAATTATTATATCAAACAAACCTAAATCTATGTCACAGATCATAGCAATCCGGGGCCGTCAGATTCTCGACTCTCGCGGCAACCCCACAGTCGAAGTCGAAGTATACACGGAACAGGGCGCCATGGGTCGCGCCGCCGTCCCCTCCGGAGCCTCCACCGGTGTCCACGAAGCCTGCGAGCTTCGCGACAACGATAAGTCCGTATACATGGGCAAGGGCGTCCTTCAGGCCGTCAACAATGTCAACAACGTCCTCAACGATGAGCTCCGCGGCATGTATGTCGAAGAGCAGCGCGCCATCGACCAGAAGATGATTGAACTCGACGGCACTCCCAACAAGAGCCGTCTCGGTGCCAACGCCATTCTCGGTGTCTCTCTCGCCTGCGCTAAAGCCGCTGCCATGGAGTCCGGCCAGCAACTCTATCGTTACCTTGGCGGTTGCGGAGCCTACCTGCTTCCCGTCCCCATGATGAACATCCTCAACGGCGGTTCACATGCCGACAACAGCATCGACTTCCAGGAGTTCATGATCATGCCCGTAGGAGCCCCCACTTTCACTGAGGCTCTCCGCATGGGTGCCGAGGTTTTCCACAACCTCCGCAGCGTCCTTAAGGCACGCAACATGTCCACCAACGTGGGCGACGAGGGCGGTTTTGCCCCCAACCTCGCTTCCAACGACGAGGCTATCCAGGTGGTCTGCCAGGCCATCGAGAAGGCCGGCTACCGTCCAGGCGAAGACATCTTCATAGGTCTCGATGCCGCTGCTTCCGAGTACTACAACCCCGAAACCGGCCTCTACGAGATGCGCTGGTCCACCGGCGAGAAATACAACGCCACCGAGATGGTTGACTTCTGGAAACGCTGGGTCGACCAGTACCCCGTCATCTCCATCGAGGACGGTATGGCCGAAGACGACTGGGATGGATGGAAACTCCTCACCGACGCTATCGGCGACCGCTGCCAGTTGGTAGGCGATGACCTCTTCGTCACCAATGTCGAGCGCCTCCAGATGGGTCTCGACCGCAAAGTGGCCAACTCCATCCTCGTCAAACTCAACCAGATTGGTACCCTTTCCGAGACCATCGACGCTGTCAGCCTTGCCACCCGCAACGGCTACACCTCCATCATCTCCCACCGCAGTGGCGAGACTGAGGACACCACCATTGCCGACCTCGTCGTGGCTCTCAACACCGGCCTCATCAAGACCGGCTCCGCCAGCCGCACCGACCGCATCTGCAAATACAACCAGCTCATGCGCATCGAAGAAGGCCTCGGCGACGAAGCCCAGTACCTTGGCAAGAACTTCAAATTCCTCAAATAGGAATAACCCAATACAAAAATACCCTGTGTGGACATCCGCACGGGGTATTTTTTTGTCTTGCAATTAGTCACCCGGTGTGGCCTACTCTTAAAAGTTGTTAATTATTGTCAGAAAACAGCCCTCTCTGCGTTATATATAAAAACAATCAGCAATTAAAACTTATACAATATGAAGAAACTGCTTTCCCGACTTATGGTTGCTGCATCGATTTGTGCAGTGATGTTATCAGTATCATGCAACAAGGAAGATATTTCCCCGGTGACGACCAACCTGTACAACAGCATGGTTTCCCTCTGGCAGCAGCGTGAATCGCCAAATTTGCGCAAAGCCATAGATAATTATGTGGCCCGATATGGCTACACGTTATTCCGCGATACCGTTTATGGCACTGGCAGGGCAATCTCCTACCTTTGCCAGACCGACACCGCTATCTATCTGCTGAATGTCTGGTTCAGGAACGACTCCCTCTTGTCCCTGAAATGCTCGCTCTACTCTCCGCGGCAGCATTGGATGCAGGAACAGATAACAAGGTTTGAACAGGAGATGTATAACCGTCATCCCAACGACTATATTGGTGGCTCGTTCTATTGGTATTTGCGGCCGGACATACTCAATACTGTTGACGGCGGCGATGTGCGGACTCACGACCTCTTTGTCCAGCGGACTGTGGAGCATGCCCGCGATGTGTGGGAGTGGGTTGAAGCACGCACACGCTATGGCCTCCACCCGCCTTATCTGGGCGAAGACCAGCTCCAATTACACACCGATGGTACCCGGCATGAACTCAACCAGTTGGGATTGGACAACATCCCAGCGGGCATCACACACCATTTGGATGTCCAGTTCAATATTTACGACACCACAGGATGGAACGACTGGCATCTTGATTGATGGACATGGCAATGTGCTCCATAGGAGCTGCATGCTATGTCGGCCATGCATTCTTCAGTGGTAGCAGCACTGATGTTTAACGGTTGTTCAATGGTATTTTACTATTGAACAACCGTATCATTAATGAAGAGACGGCGAAAGGATACTGGTCTTAAAGATATCGCCAGCGGTTAGAAATCAGACCATAAGAAGTTTCTTTATGCCTGGAAACCGCTTATGTCAAAAAAAACGCGTATATTTGCATTTTTGATTAATCCTACCTGTGTCCAAAGGTTGTATGCCTGAGGAGGCTGGCAGGTCCGATAAGAACACTTAGATAACGATGAACAACATACGCAACTTTTGTATCATAGCTCACATCGACCACGGCAAGAGCACGCTGGCCGACCGTCTTTTGGAGTATACCGCCACGGTGTCGCAGCGCGACATGCAGGACCAGGTGCTGGACGATATGGACCTGGAGAAGGAACGCGGCATCACCATCAAGAGCCACGCCATACAGATGAACTACCGATACGATGGTGATGGTGAGAACGCTGGCAAGGACTTTGTGCTGAACCTTATCGACACACCGGGTCATGTGGACTTCAGCTACGAAGTGAGCCGTTCGATAGCAGCGTGTGAGGGTGCCTTGCTTGTGGTGGACGCCACGCAGGGCATCCAGGCACAGACTATCTCCAACCTGTATCTCGCTTTGGAGAATGACTTGGAAATCATCCCCGTGATGAACAAGATAGACCTCGACAGCGCTATGCCCGAGGAGGTGGCTGATGAGATTATCGACCTGTTGGGCTGCAAGCGCGAAGAGATTCTGTCGTGCAGCGCCAAGACGGGTATGGGTGTGCCGGAGGTGCTACGGGCTATCGTTGACCGCTTCCCTGCTCCCAAGGGCGACCCCGAGGCACCGTTGCAGGCACTGGTGTTCGACTCGGTGTTCAATCCCTTCCGGGGTATCATCAGCTATTTCCGCATCATGAACGGCACCATCCGCACCAACGACCATGTG
>Ga0247611_10002522_pt1 | contig 29342 bp, 15 predicted proteins | sample 177DNAGHGhighgp2_FD_192422 | JGI IMG/M metagenome (GOLD analysis project Ga0247611, IMG submission 192422) | Sheep rumen microbial communities from Palmerston North, Manawatu-Wanganui, New Zealand - 1770 DNA GHGhigh gp2 | ecosystem: Host-associated > Mammals > Digestive system > Stomach > Rumen... | reverse complement strand
GGAACTCGGTCTCGAGGGTAGCGATTACTGCAGGCTCTGCATCAAACTGAAGAATGAAGTAGAAACCTGAATTTTTACCTTGGATAGGGTAAGCGAGTTGCTTCAAGCCCCACTCCTCACGGTTCAGAATGGTACCACCATTCGATGTGAGAAGATTCTCGAATTTTTCTACAGCCTCCTTTGTCTGCGGCTCAGACAAAACGGGAGTCAATACGAAGGCTGTTTCATAATGATTTACCATTGTAGTAAACTTTAAATTTTTTAATAATTTGTTAATATTAATTTGTGCTTTTTCTGGATTCCTTCCTATTCCGACCTATAGTTTCCTATTGTTTCCTATAGATCCCTATGGCGTCCTATTCCGTATTTCTCGCGAAAAAGCCTGCAAAATTACAACTTTTTTCTGATTCCTGCAAATATTTTCTAAAGAAAATACGTTTTTTCGTGTTTTTTCTTCTTTTTGCTCTATATGTTTTGCATTTCTTATCTCGCCATTTAGGCTCGAACGATTTTTTCGGTCGCATTTTTGCGGCAGTTGTCGCCTTTCTTCGTTCTTTTCCCGCAATTTCATGCGGGTCTCTTGTCTTCTATGTCAATTTCCGGCGAATGCCATTCGCCGCTTATCCTTCTTCCCTCCTCGCCACCTATCCTCCAACTTCTCCCAATGGATGCTCAATGGATGCTGAAAGGGTGCTCAATGGTTGCTTAATCCAACCAGAGCACCCTTTCATAACTCTTATCTCTTAACTTTTAACTTTTACCTCTTATCTATTCAATTTCCCGCCCCTCTTTCAGCGCCAGACTAACTTCGTGCCGTACATAGTCGCATAAACGTCCGTAAGCCGGCTTACCCCATTTGCGTGCACGGTACAAGGTCTCGTCATACTTAGCCTGCCATACTGCCCTCCGCTCCGGATCGTGCAATATCGCCTTGCTCTCTGCGATATAGTTCCCGAAACTCTTGCACGTCGGATGTGCGGCTTTCTTCTCCTTCGTTTTCTTACTCAACTCCGGTTTCTGACACACCGCCGCCTCGTCACCGTTGCCGGGAATATGCCGCGCATAATGTTTGCTGTCTATATGCCCTTTAAAATCATCAATCAATCCTGTCCACGTAACTTTCATAGCCGTTCTAAATTTTCTGCAAAGATACGAAATAATCTTCATATATGCAAATTTTCTGCAAAAAACGTCCATTTTCTTGCATAATTCATTTTTTTGTAGTAAATATTTTTTGTAATTTCGGTCCTCCCTACTAAAAGCAGGGTCCCCCCGAAATTACGTTTGCACAGTCGTGCAAATAACAAGTCTTTCCCGTTAAAAAATTAAGTAAATTTAATTTTTACCGTCAAATCCTTGTGTATTCCAAATATTTTTTGTAATTTTGCGCTCGCAAAATCGGACAACTGATTACTGACAACTGAGTACTAATAAATTATACCATGCGTAAAACAATTATTCTTATGCTTTCTGTAGCATTAGTCGCTTGCACCGCCAAGCAACCGAAAATGGAGGACGAGTGCCTCTACAGTCCCTCAAAAACCCAATTCGCTTTCTGGTCCAATGTGGCGGAACAGATGGAAGTGCGGATTTACAATGATGCCAATGGTGACACTTCGCTTAATGATGCGAATGATGTACAGACTGTCGCCCTCACCAAAGGTGACAACGATTTCTGGACTGCCTCCGTCAAAGGTGACCTTGCCGGTAAGTACTATACCGTTCGTTCGTTCCAAAACGGAGAATGGGGACTCGAGAGTCCGGGTATCTTCGCCAAAGCTGTCTCCATCAACGGTCAGCGTGCGGCGATCATCGACTTTGCCAAAACCAACCCCGAAGGATGGGAGAACGACAAACGTCCTGCCATGCCGGACAAAACGGATATCGTCGTCTATGAGACTCATCTCCGTGATTTCACGATGTCCCCTAATTCTGGAGTTGTCAACAAAGGTAAGTTCCTTGCCCTGACAGAAGAAGCACCGCTCAATTATCTGAAGGAACTCGGTATTACCCACCTCCAGATCCTGCCGATGTTCGACTACGGATCTATTGATGAGACGACCTTGGAGAACAACCGCTACAACTGGGGCTACGATCCGGTGAACTACAACGTTCCCGAAGGCGGTTACTCGACCGACCCTGCGGATCCTGCCTGCCGTATTCGCGAAGCGAAACAGATGATCCAAGCCCTCCATCAAGCCGGCATTCGTGTCGTCATGGACGTCGTTTATAACCACACCTACGATGTCATGGGTTGTGCCCTTGGTCGTGTTGTACCGCAGTATTTCTACCGCCTCAATGAGGATGGCACCTATGCTAACGGCTCCGGTTGCGGCAACGAGACCGCTTCCGACCATGAGATGTATCGCAAGTTCATGGTAGAGTCCGTTTGTTACTGGGCACGAGAATACCACATTGACGGTTTCCGTTTTGACCTCATGGGTATCCATGACCAGGAGACCATGCGTCAGATCCGTGCCGCACTTGATGAGATCGATCCTACCATCCTCACCTATGGTGAGGGTTGGGCAGCGATGGCTCCTGCCTATCCGTACGAAGAACTGGCGATGAAACAATGGACCTATAAGATGCCGCGCGTAGGCGCCTTCAGCGATGATATCCGCAATGCCCTTATCGGTTCGCCTTTTGACCACGAACGCGGTTTCGCTTCCGGTAATCCGAACGGCAAAGCGGCCCTCTGTCTGGGTCTCGTCGGTTATCCCGAATGGGCAGGTGAACCCATGCAGCATGTGTCCTATATCACCTGCCATGATAACTACTGCCTGCGCGACCGTATCGAAGTGTCGGCTTCCAAAGAGACAGAAGAAACCAAGATCCGTATGAATAAACTGGCACAGACTGCCGTGCTCGTATCGCAAGGCATGTCCTTCCTCTACGGCGGCGAAGAACTCTTCCGTACCAAACGCGGCATCGATAACAGCTTCCAGAGTCCGGACTCCATCAACATCATCCCTTGGGAGAATCTGGAGAAATATGCCGACCTGCACGATTACTACCAGCAGATGATCGCTATCCGTCGGGCGCATAAGGGCTTCCGACTCGGTTGTGCCGAAGCCGTACAGCAACATGTGCAGTTTATGGAAACCGATAATGAGAGCCTCATTATCTATACCGTCAATAATCTCGAAGGCATCGATGAAGCCAAAACGCTGGTGGTACTCCTGAATGGTAGTGCCGAAACCCTTACCTGCGATTTGCCGGAGCTTACCGGCGATTGTGTCCTCTTGGCTTACGATGGTCAGGCTAACGTCGCCGGCCTCGATTTCGCTCCCAATGACAAAATAGAAGTTGCTCCTTATTCAGCAACAATTATCGCTGAGAACTAGGCATTCTTTCTCCCTCCCTTTTAGGGGAGGGGTGGGGAGAGGCTTATCCTTCTATTGCTTGCAGCCTGTTCTGCATCTCAATCATCTCATCTCTTAGGAAAGCGGCGGTCTCAAAGTCCGTCGCTTTTGCTGCGGCGAGCATCTGTTTGCGTTTCTCGTCAATGGCTTTCTCCAACGCTTTCGCGTCCATCTTCTGCCATGCCGCGTTCTTCCAACCGGCTTTGATGCTTTCAGTCAGTTTGCGCTTCTCTTCCTCCGGATCCTTATAAAGCCCTGCCAACGCACTCGTGTTGATCTCTTTCTTAATCGGCGTCGGCGTAATCCCGTGCTCCTCGTTATACTTCATCTGGATGGCGCGACGTCGATTGGTCTCGTTGATCGTTGCCTGCATGGCAGGCGTGATCTTATCGCCGTAGAGCACCGCCTTGCCGTGAATATGTCGGGCAGCACGACCCACCGTCTGCGTCAGACTTCGCTGGTCACGCAGGAAACCTGTCTTGTCGGCATCCAGTATCGCTACCAGACTCACTTCCGGCAAATCCAATCCCTCACGCAGCAGGTTCACACCTACCAACACATCATACTCCCCTTTGCGTAAGTCCTCCATGATCTTCACGCGCTCAATGGTGTCGATGTCCGAATGGATATATGCACTCTTAATCCGATATTTCCGCAAATATTCGTCCAATTCTTCTGCCATCCGTTTGGTAAGCGTTGTTACCAGACAACGTTCGTTCCTATGAATCCGGAACTTGATCTCGTCCATCAGGTCATCCACTTGGTCTTTGGTCGGCCGCACTTCTATCTCCGGATCCAATAACCCTGTCGGACGAATCAATTGGTCAATGACAATACCTTCGCTTCGCTCCAACTCATACTCGTCCGGCGTGGCGGACACATAGATCGTCTGACCCGTTTTCTGCTCAAACTCATCAAACTTCAACGGCCTATTATCCCGTGCTGCGGGCAAACGGAAACCGTACGTCACCAAGTTATCCTTTCGCGCCTTATCCCCTCCGTACATACCCCGTATCTGCGGAACGGTGACGTGGCTCTCGTCAATAACCAGTAACATATCCTTCGGGAAATAGTCCAACAGACAATAGGGTGGTGTACCGGGCTCTCGCCCGTCGAAATAACGGCTGTAGTTCTCCACACCCGTGCAGTACCCCAACTCATCCAGCATCTCCAGGTCATACTTCACCCGTTCCTCAATACGCTTCGCGTATAACTCTTCACCAATATTGGTGAAGTATGCTATCTGCTTTGCCAAATCCGCTTGGATCTGTTCTTTGGCGGCAGCGATGCGGTCGGCACTCGTCAAAAAGATCGTTGCCGGACTTAGGTTATAGTGCTCAAACTCTTCCAAAACCTGTCCGCTAATCGGATCTACTGTCAAGATCGCATCGATCTCGTTTCCGAAGAACTCCACCCGTACCAGATAATCCGCATACGCCAAAGCGATATCGATTGTATCGCCCTTCACCCGGAACCGCCCGCGCGCCAGTTCAATATCATTACGCACGTACTGCGCGCCAACAAGTTGCTTGAGCAGCGTGTCCATCGGAATCTCCGTGCCCCTTTTCAACTCAATCACATTTGCTGTGAAATCTTGCGGAGACCCCAAACCGTAGATACAACTGACCGAGCTGACGATGATCACATCCTTCCGTCCGCTCAGCAATGCCGCTACGGCGCTCAACCGCAAGCGGTCGATCTCTTCGTTGATGCTCAGGTCCTTGTCGATATAGGTATCCGTTGCAGGGATATAGGCTTCGGGTTGGTAGTAGTCGTAATAACTCACAAAATACTCCACCGCGTTATGCGGGAAGAAAGCCTTCATCTCCGAGTATAACTGCGCCGCCAGCGTCTTGTTATGACTCATGATCAAGGTCGGTCGGTTCAGTTGCTGAATGACGTTTGCTACCGTAAACGTCTTACCGCTTCCGGTCACACCCAACAACACCTGCGCTTCTGCGCCGGCTTTCACGCCTTCCACCAATGCCTTTATCGCTTCCGGCTGGTCTCCTGTCGGCTTATATGGACTCTCGAGTTTAAACATAGGTTTACCTATGACGACCTAGGACTACCTAGGTTTACCTAGAAAAAAAAGGGAACCCGAAAGTTCCCCTTTGAGCTTTTTACTTAACGCGGCGCTCTTGAATGCGGGCTTTCTTACCCGTACGCTCGCGGAGGTAATACAGTTTAGCACGACGTACTTTACCGTACTTGTTCACTGTAATGCTCTCGATGAAGGGGCTGTCCATCGGGAAGATACGCTCTACACCAACGTTGCCGCTCATCTTACGAACTGTGAAGCGTTTCTTGTCACCGCTACCGTGGATGCAGATTACATCACCGCGGAACTCCTGAACACGCTCTTTGTTACCTTCTTTAATACGGTAGCCTACCGTAATCTGGTCACCTGCCTTGAATGCAGGAAATTCTTTCTTCTCGCCGGCAAATGCTTGCTCAGCTACTTTGATCAAATCCATTTCGTTTGTTTTATTATGGATTAGTAATGACATATCGGGCATATACTACTATTCGGAAAAAGATACCTTTCAATTTTCAATTTTCAGTTTTCAACTTCCTAATGCAATCGCCAGAGGCGCGATATGTGTGCTTTTTCGCAAAAAAGCGTGCAAAATTACTACAAATTTTTCAAATATGCAAATATTTTGGAAAAAAAATGTAAATATGCTCGCATAATTTGATTTTTGACTCCAAAATATTTGTTGTTTGCACGACAGTGCGAACGTAAATTCGAGGTGGGACGGCGCAGCCGTGTCGGTGTCCTCGAAATTACTGCATAATAACTTGTCCGGTGATCGTATAGGTCTTGCCGGCACGGATAATGAATATTTGTCCGTTATGGAGAATCTTCTGATAGTCCCTTTCTGGTGAACTATTATCCATACCGGTAGGTATCTCCGGATACTCCGGGTCCTCTCCCTCCGGATCTTGCTCTTCGGGTTTCGTGGTGGTAAAGGTGATGGTACCATCTGCCGTTGTGCGGAGATACAAATATCCTTCCGGTGTGATGCGCGGTTTCCAACCGGCAATCGTTGCGCTATCGATGGTATATACACCGCCTCCGTCACCTGTTTTTTTATAATACACGCAACGGGCTTTCGTACTGGCTTGATTCCAGCGAAGCAAGAAATCACAGGTATCGGCAATAAAGATGTTTTGCAAATCGACAGAGTTCAAGTTGACGCAGTTGATTTCCAACTGGTAACCCTCTATGTCCTCGTAGAAAAGTCCGAAGATTCTTGTCTTTCCGGCAGGGAGTGTGCTACCAAAACGAAGTCGGATCGATGATTCTACACATGAACTTGAACTGGAGAAAGCCTGCGGCGTAACGACAAACGATTCACGTGAACATTCAAAACGAACGAAGAGTAGGGGTTCTTTCGTCTTGGCACGCAGTATTCCCATTTGGGATTCTGACCATTGTAGCACACGTCGGGTGCTGTCTTGCAAATCAAATTTGAAACTGTCAATAGGTGCTTCTTCCGGTGAAGTATGCAGATACATCTTTACGATTTTACGTGTATTGGCAATCCATTCTACCGATTTCCATTCTTTAAGGAAGCAATAGAAAACATCGTCCGCTACAGTCACCTCTTGGGGTGTATCCATTCGAAATAACGTGGCACCCTTATAATCAGGTGTTAGTGGACGTGTAAACAAACGCCCATCTTCTGCGCTGATAATCTTAACAAAGAGGAAACCGGTTGTATCTTGCACTTCTGAGAGACCTAGTTTCAATAATTCATCGTCCAATATATGTTCGCCGTTCGATTGGATGATAAAATTATACCACGTGTGCACTATATCATTGATCTCGAACTCACAATTGTTGGCAGCCATCCATATATGCGCCGGTTCCGGTCCATTCCAGTAGAGCGCTACGCTATCTGCTATTTTCTTCCAATCTTTGAAAGGGAAGATAAAAGTAGTGAGTGAGTCGTTGGCAAGTGCGCGTGCACTGTCCGGTAAGGCAAAACGACGAGCGTCATTGATACAAGCCTGACTGCTCGTATCTTGCTCCATGTGCGCAATACCGGCACAGGGCAATTCTACCTTTACGTAAGCAGGCACATCGTAATTGATACCTACTAACTTGAGCCTGTTGCGATACGACTTGCCTAACTTGAGGTGGTGTACATAATGTCCATCAACGGTGTCCGTCTGACATTTGACAGACATCGGGATAGAGATGTTGTACTTATTGGTGAGTGTGGTGTCGTTCACCAGATCTCGAATGTTCGGATCGCTATAGTACCCGGGGGTACAAGTGAGATCCGCCCATATCTGCGGCGCTTCGCTGCAATTCGGGTCCAAGGAGGTGAACGATACGTCCAACGGGAGATCAAACGTCTGGGCAGAGAAATAATACGTGCCTGGGGACTTAATCGTGTCCTCGTAATACGTGCCTACCGGTTGCACCTGAGAGCAGAACGATTGCGCGTAGGTGTACGCACATGCGAGTATTCCTATTATACTATATATGAATTTTTTGCGCATAGTTTGCGTTTTTGTTCGTATAATAGTAACTGCACCCGTTTGAGTGCAGTTACTATCACATGTGTGGTTAATTAGCGATTATGGGTTAGTAATCGGACTGCCACCACCTAGATTCGGATCACTGTCATTTGGATTCGGGTTCTGAGCAGCAGGGCTTGCAGCCTGCATAATAGCACTACCTGCGAATACAACTACTTCAGTTGCAGGGATATTATAATTCTTTTTCATATCTTTAATCATTTAAATAATGATACATATTACTTAATTTGCGTACCCAATACATCGTACTTCACACCATTCTTGATGATGACAACGCGACCGTTCTCAATGAACTTGTTGGCACCTTCAACAACCTCGCTGTTCTCAATAGCGGTCGGGGCATTGCTGCGACCTACTACTTGGAAGCGCTCGCTTACGGTGTTCGGCTCTGCATTGAAGGTATAGGTGTTGTCAGCGGTCATAGCGATCACCTTGCCGTTCTCCATATCTTGGAGGTACAGGGTCTCACCTTTCAACCATGCGAAGCTCAGGGTATATTCAGTAGCGTCGTTGGTTTGGAGTGTCAGGATGGTACCAATCAAATTGTCGTTAGCTACCTGACCCAGACCATCCTCTGCATAGAGTGCAAGGCCGTTACCCATCATCTTGTGTACGTTCGAGCCGGTGGTCTCAACCATGAATACGTGATCGCATTTGTTACCGCCACGAACAACTACTGCTACGTTGTTAATATTCTCGTTGGCAGCGCGTCTTGCGGGAGCAGGAGCAACGGCATTGCGAGCATTCCATACCTTGTTGTAGTTGAGTGTAATCGACTTACCTGCTGCGGTGTAGAGGAAGAAACCTTGCAGCGGAGCAACTGTCTTGAACTCATCGGTGAGGTGATCAATGTTCTCAGCGGTTACCAAAGCATATTGGTTATCCGAGAACGGAACGCCGTTCACATCTTGCGGAGTAGCAATATATTTGTGTACTGCAACCTCTTTCTCTTCGCTACCACCTAATTGGCTGAAGATATCCTCAACTTTAACAGCCTCGAACCAAGAGTTACCAAATGCGTGCCAACCTTCGCCCGGCATAACCAATGTCTGGTTGTGGTTGTCAGCTAACTGACCCTTGTATGATACAACTAAGGTATCAGGATGCTCTCCGAAGAAATCCGCATCTCCGGCTTTGTTAAATACGTTGTATCCAACGAAAGCGTTGCGGAAGTTGTCGCTAGATCTCCAACCTGCTGTATATACCCAGTTCGAGTAACGCAAGAACTTACCTACACCTGCCTCACGATTCGAAATCGGGAGAGCGATGAATTCGTGCAATTCCGGTAATTGAGCACCTGCTGCTTGTTGTACACCGAGCCAGAGACCCTTCAGAGATGTAATGAACGGTTTGTTGTTCGTCGTTGCGGCCGGATCAATCAAGAGGACACCGCCTTCTTCGATGATAATCTGGTCAACAGTCTCAGAACCCTTAACACCTTCTTTGCCTACAAACAGCTTACCGCCGTTTTCAATGGTAATCTTACCACCTGCGAGGGTAATACCAAGTACCTCCAGTTTGTCGGTAGCGGTAATAGTGAGGTCTGCCTCAATACGAGCTGCTTTGTCTGCACTCGGATTTTGGTTCCAACCGGTGCTCGTGTAGATTACTTGATCAATAATCTGAGCCTTTACGGTGATCTCCTTATTAGTTTTTACGCGCACGTAAACTACATTACCTGCATCTTTGATCAGCGAGTAACTGAGCGTCTTTTTGGTGCTCTTGGAAGAACCGGTATAGCTTTGTGTCGGCTCGCCGAGCGCACAATCTGCTGCTACGTCAACCGTCACTTCTACTGTTTCTGAGTTAGAAGCTGTCATGGTCAACTCAATATCAGCCTGTGCGTTTTTCGCATTCGTGATATCTACTGCATACCATTTGGTGCCTGCTTCTTGCAACTGCTGTACAGATAAACCTGCTCCAGGAATAGTCATTGCAATGGCTTCTGCCGGAACGCAAGGATCTGTCTCTGTGCAGTACTCTTTCAAAACGAATGTTACATTTGCATTCGGACCAATAGCCCAGATGGAGTCTTCGGTTTGAGATCCTACTGCGCTCAGCATGGTCTTGTCAATAACTTTCGTATAGGTCTGACCAGCAGGAATCGTTACCGACTTCGAGGTTGCGCTATATGCGTTGCCATTAGCATCAAAAGTCTTGGTAGCCTTACCGATGATAGTAATCGCTTGAGTACCATGGTTGGTTACCTCGATTTGCTTGTAGTAGAACTCTTGAGCCTTCAATGTATTATAACCTACTTTATATACTTGATGATCTTTGAGGTCATAAACAGAGTCTAATACAATATTCGTAGCCTCGTTTTTGTTCAGAATAACCGGAGCTTCGGGGTCTGGTTCCGGAAGAGCTACGCGCTCTGCATACAAACGAATCTCTTGATCAGCTTTAATGCGAACATAAACAGAATCCGGTATCATGGACAACTTGTCAGCATCCAATACTTTCTGGATAGCTTTTGCAGATCCTGCTGCAAGTTCTTTCGTCTCCTGTTGAATGCTGGTAGCCGGGCAGTCATACGACAAACCTGCATAGATGGTGGTGGTTGCACCGCCAGCGTTCTCTGCATAGAATTTGTAGGTCGTTTCTGTCGACAATTGGTTCTCTTGGTCAAGTTTAACCTTGATCCAAGTCTCTTGGTTAGCCGGAATTACGGTAGCCTCAGTTTTGGAAGGCCAGTTGGTCCAATTGAAGTTGATCGGAGTGAACACTACAGAGTTCTCGTTCTCAACCGGAGTTACGTTAACGTGAACAGCCTCCATTTGCGCAGCTTCTTCTTTAGTGATGTCAACGTCCATTACAAGGTACAGATAAACGCGATCAATACCCATCTTAACCAGCATACCTGCACCGAAAGTTATCGATTTGCTGCCGCCTTTTGCCAAGGTGAAGTGACGAGAAGTCTCGTTGTCACCCATGTAAGCAACAACATCGATGGTAGCAGACTCATCCAGCGGGTTAACCACCATCACATTGATGTTGGTCTTGCCGTCAGAGGTCTTACCTGTCGTTTTGTCAAACGGACCTTCAGGATTCATGTTGTTAAGAAGATTAACCACATACCATTTACCTTCACCGGCTGTGGACTCTACGAAAATACCGGTACCCCAGTTGTACGGGATAGCCTCAGCTTTGTTCTTACCCGTCTTCTCTACTGCGAACATGCTAACGCTCAGCAGGGAAGCGAAGAGAAATAGAAAAAGTTTTTTCATAATTGTTAATATTAAATTTAGTTGTGATTTGTTTCGTTGATATACTTATATCCAAAATCGCCGCAAAGGTACAGCTTTTTTTTGAATTGACCAAATAATTTTGCATTTTTTTTGAAAAAAAATAATTTTTGTTCCCAAAACAACCATTTTCTTATGCAAAATTACTTTTTATTTGGTCATATTAAAATTTCTTTGTATCTTTGCACGCAAAACAAAATTTATGAAGCGCGTTTTGTACATATTGGGCGTCTTTTTCGTCAGTCTGTTGCTGGTTCTGATCATGCTGGTTGCGGTGTTGACGAGCGATAAAGTGGAGACCTCTGCGGTGCAATTGGTCACGGCGGAGTTTTCGCGCGCGCTTGGTACGGAGGCACGTGTAGGCAAGGTAGAATATCGTTTTCCTGCGCGCGTGTCTATACGCGATATTTACTTGGAAGATAAGCAGCAGGACACTTTGGCATATATCGGCGAAATATATGCCCATTTCAGCCCCTTGGCGCTCCGGCACGGCGAGATCCGTTTCTCCCATGTCCGGTTGCGTAATGTGGTAGCGAAGCTGTATGAGACGAACGGGGAATGGAACTATCAGTTCATGATAGATGCCTTCCGGTCGGAGGAAGAGAAACAACCTTCGGATCCCTTCCGCAGCCTCTTGTCCGTTCGGGATATTCAGTTGGATTCGATCCGTGTGCAGTACGCCGATTACACCCTGCAACTGCCGCACGCACAGATGGATCTGAATCAGTTGAGCGAGCAGCTGCTTGATGCCCAGATACGTCATCTGGCGCTGCAAATCACCAATGACCAATCACAAATCACCAATGACCAATCACAAATTACAAATCACCAATCACAAATAACAAATCACCAATCACAAATAACAAATGGTCAGTCGCCATTTATGGTGAATGATCTCCAGGCGCGTCTCATCCTGAATGACTCCGCGCTGAGCATGCCTACGCTCAAGGCGCAGATGCCTCGATCGAAGATGGACCTGAGCGGTGTGGAGTTGCGGTTCCCGGCGCAGGACACGATATACCTGTCCAAATCGGCACACGAGATCACGTTTGCGCTCAATTTCCGGGAAGCGGACGTAGTGCCTGCCGATTTGTCGCTCTTCATCCCTCGTCTCAAAGGTTTCAAACGCCCTCTCTCCTTAAGCGGCGCCTTAGGCGGTACGCTGGATTCAATCTGTTTTGACAACGGAGCCGTGCGCTACGATGGTACGACGCTCATTGAGGGAAACATCAGTGCAGTCGGTTTGCCGGATATGACGAATACCTATTTGCGTGCGAACCTCAAAGATGCGCATGTCAATGCGGCGCAGTTGCAGGACTTCATCTCGCAACTCAAGGGGCGTCCCGTTCGCCTGCCCCGGGCGCTCCATCGTCTGGGCGATGTCCATTACCGCGGTTTGGCGGAAGGACAGCTGCACGATATCACGCTGCATGGCGGTTTCACCACAGCGCTGGGTTCTATCTCCACGAACGGAACCATCGTCAGCGATTCTACTTTTGAGAATGTGCATTACGATGCCCGTGTCGTGGGACGTAAGTTCCGTTTGGGCAGGTTGGTGAACAATAAGCAGTTAGGTACGGTCACGCTCGACTTGTCGGCCAAAGGCGGCATCGAAGACGGTGTGCTGAGCGGCGACATCAAGGCGCATGTACGGCAACTGCAATACGGCGATTATACCTATAACGATCTGCATATAGACGGTCGGTACGAACCCCAGTTGTTCCGGGGACGTTGTTCTATTGACGACCCCCATCTGACCATGGCGTTTGACGGTGTCGTGAACCTTAAGGAGAAAGATCCGGAGATGAACTTCAACCTCCTCTGCCGGCATTTTGACCTTGCGCCTTTCAATGAGGCACACGACCCGGTGGCGAACACTTCGTTCTCCCTGGCGGTGGACCTCAACGGCGCCAAGGTGGACGAGATAAGCGGATACATGGTCATCGACTCTTTAGCGATGGCTACGGTGCGTGATTCGATCTTTATGCAACAACTCACGTTCCTCCTTGCTGCGGAACCGGATATGTCCAAACAGGTTACCCTTCGCTCGGATAACTTAAAGGCGGAGATGAACGGCGTGTTCCGTTATGGCGACATGGCGCCTGCTTTCCAGGCGATGCTGCATCATTATCTCCCTTCCGTGGTAGATGCTCCCGCGCGCGCATGGCAACCTGTCTCTTTCTCGCTTCAGATGGAAGGCGAACGCTTGCGTGACGTACAACGGCTCTATCAGTCCCGTTTCACGCTCAGTGATCACCCCACGATGCAGGCGGACGTACGCTTGGCGCAGAAAAAAGAACCCTATGTGGACTTCCGTTTCTTCGCACCGGGTATCCGTGCCGGCAACACACCGGTACATGACTTGACCGTGATGCTCAGTACCATCGATACCTTGCGTCACTCGAGCGACAAGAGTTCCGGTCTCTCGTTCACAATCTCGGCGGAAGCGATGGAGACGAATATGCTCTTCACGACCCTGGCGTTCCGGGATACCTTACTCTCCCACCTGACGATGCGCAGACCCGAGCAGGCGAATGAATTACTGCCCGAAGGGTGGGAACAACTCACGCCGAGGGAGCTGCGGAAATCGCTGCGTGCGGACCTCACCAAAGGCGAACGCTTGCAACTGCTCATGGCGGCGCAACGTGCCGGAGATTACGGAGGCGATATTCGCTGCGTGACCCATTTTGCCAAGTATAACAAGAAACCGCTTGTATCCATGCATTTTATGCCGGGTAAGATAGAATTGCGCGATTCATTATACACCCTGGCGGAGAGTCAGATTACGTATTGCGCTGCTGACACATCCCTTCAAATCGAGCATTTCGCCTTCGAAGGCGGCGGACAACATATCTATGCGAACGGCTTGGCTTCTACCCGTCGGACGGACACTTTGAGTGTCGATCTCCAACGCGTCGATGCCTCCTATGTCGTGCCGTTCGTGCTGCCTGTGCAGACGATCATGTTCAACGGCTTGCTGACCGGTAAAGCGGATATCACCGGTGTCTTCCGGCAACCGCTCGTCGAGACACAGATCCATGTGGACTCGATGGGACTCAATAACTGCTATTTCGGCGATGCCGAAGTGGACTTGTATGTCTATCCCAAGCAGCAGATCCATGACTCGGTTCTGCCTCCGCGTCTTCGCTTCCATGCGGACGTCTATCGGCCGGATCGCAAGAACCGTAACGTAGTTACCTTGGACGGTCGGGCGGATTTTGCAGGACTTTTCCCTTGGGAACTGGATATGCAAACGGACTCCGTGCCGCTGGATTTCATCAACCACTGGACCTATTCGGTGCTCAAAGATCTGGATGGTCATGGTACGGGACATGTGGTGGTAGGCGGACGCAAGAAACTCGTTTATGTCTTACTCCAATGCGAGGCACAAGACGCATCGCTCACGCTTCCTTGGACCGATACCCGTTATACGATACACAAGGATACGATCATCATGGATACGACCGCTATCCTCTTCCCCGATGTGCATCTGGTGGACGGATACGGGAATCCGGTGGAGGTGAACGGAGGCGTCTATCATAATCAGTTCAAAGATTTCAACTTGGATATCCACGTCGATGCCCACGATGCGATGGTCTTCAATGAGACCCAACCAGGCATGCTGCAAGGAACAGTCTTCGCTACCGGACATGTCGATGTGACAGGACCGGACAAGGACATCCTCGTGCAGGCTGATGCACGGACATCGAAGAACAGCAGTTTCCGTCTCAGTATCGATAATGCCTCTTCGGCATATGAGTCCAACTTCATTCATTTCGTGCAGCACGACACGGCGAAGATCGACCTGCATGCCCCGGAGACCGATCTGGATAATATCGACAATAAAGATGTGGCGAAGATAGACACCTCCTATTATCGCCGCACGTCCCGTTGCATGCTCAAACTGAACTTGGATATCAACCCCCATCTGCTCTTCCAACTGGTGTTGGGTGAACGGAACGGCGATCGTATCCAGGGACGAGGTAACGGTGCGCTGCGTTTGACGTACGACACCCAGACCAGCGATGTGACGCTGCAAGGAACGTACGACATCGAGCAGGGTTCGCTCTCTTATACCGTGGCGAATATGATCCGTAAGGACTTCTCGGTAGGCGACGGGTCGAAGATCGTCTTCTCCGGCGATCCCGCCAACCCTATGCTGGACGTGACGGCAAAATACCGTGTGGTAGCAAACCTCAAAGACCTCTTCGGCGATGACGTGGAGCAGGTTGGCACGACCCGGTCGAACATCCCGGTACTCACCTGTCTGCATCTGACCAACACGCTGCAGAACCCCATCCTGAGTTTCTCGTTGGAGTTCCCCTTGTCGGACCAGAACATCCAGCAGCAGGTACGTCAGATCATCAATACCGACGAGATGCTGATGCGTCAGGTGATCTACCTGCTTGTTTTCGGGCGCTTCTTCACGCCTGACTACATGGCGAACGCGCAGTACGCAACGCTCAACTCGACGTACTCCTTGCTCTCCTCCACCGTTACCGGACAGATCAATGCATGGTTGTCCAAACTGACCGACATGCTGACGCTGGGTGTGGCGATTCGTACCGAGGGACAGGGGGATAACTCGAGTCAGGAGTACGAGGCGAACTTCCAGTTGCAACCGGTGGACCGCCTTATCATCAACGGAAACTTCGGCTATCGTTATAACGACGTGTCCAACCAGCCTTTCTTCGGCGATCTGGATGTGGAGGTGCTACTGACCGATGACGGTCAATGGCGCCTGAAAGGATACACCCACACGGTGGATAAATACTCTCTCCGCCAAGCAACCACCATCCAAGGCGTCGGCTTCGTTTGGAAATTTGACTTCTAAAAAAACATCCCCGAATTTCGAGGATGTTTTTTATTTACCATTTTATCAGTTACGATTTAGTCATTTATTTGTTCATTGAGTCATTTGGCTAAATATCTAAATGGTTCAATAAATGGTACATGGTACATGACTAAATGGTACATAGTTTAGTGTCTCTCCGGTCTTGGACCACGACGTTCGGGACGGGGACCTCTGTCCAGACGGGCACCATCGCGATCGGGTCTCGGACCACGCTCACGCTTCTCCGGCTCAACGTAACCTTCGGGTTTCTCCTTCAACGCGCGTGCGCTGAGGCGGAACTTACCGGTCTTCGGGTCGATCTCCAGCAGTTTGATGCGGATATGATCGCCCTCCTTGATTCCGGTTTCTTCCATCGTCTCGTAGCGTTTCCAATCGATCTCGGAGATATGCAGCAGACCTTCCTTACCCGGCATGAACTCCACGAAGCAACCGTACGGCATCAGGCTCTTTACGACCGAGTCGTACTCTTCGCCTACTTCCGGCAGAGCCACGATAGCCTTGATCTTCGAGATAGCAGCCGCCATCTGATCACCGTTGTTGGAAGCAACCTCAACTTTACCGCCCTTCTCGTCTTCGTCGATCGAGATGACAGCTCCGGTCTCAGCCTGGATACCTTGGATAATCTTACCGCCCGGGCCAATGACTGCGCCGATCATATCTTTCGGGATATAGAAGCTGACAATACGTGGAGCGTGCGGCTTGAGGTCAGCACGTGGAGCCGGCATGCATTCCAATATCTTATTAAGGATATACATGCGCGCCTCGTGCGCCTGTGCGAGCGCGTTCTCGAGAATCTCATAACTCAGACCATCTACCTTGATATCCATCTGACAAGCCGTCAGACCATCTACGGTACCGGTGGTCTTGAAGTCCATATCGCCCAGGTGATCTTCGTCGCCGAGGATATCGCTAAGAATCGCATAGTTCTTACCTTGGTTCTCCGAGATAAGTCCCATCGCGATACCCGATACCGGTTTCTTCATCGGAACACCTGCGTCCATCAATGCCAGCGTACCGGCACAAACGGTTGCCATCGAAGAAGAACCGTTGGACTCCAGGATATCCGATACGACACGTACGGTATAAGGGAAGTCCTCCGGAATCATGTTTTTCAGCGCACGGCAAGCCAAGTTACCGTGACCGATCTCACGACGACCTACACCACGAGCGGCTTTCGCTTCGCCGGTAGAGAAGGGTGGGAAGTTATAATGCAGCAGGAACTTATCCGTACCTTGGATCAAAGCCTCATCAACGATCTTCTCGTCACGGCTGGTACCCAACGTAACGGTACTCAAACTTTGTGTCTCACCACGGGTGAAGATAGAACTTCCGTGAGGGCCGGGCAGGTAACCTACCTCGCACCAGATCGGGCGGATCTCCGTCGTCTTACGACCGTCCAGACGTTTGCCTTCGTCCAGCACGGCACGACGCATTGCCTCTTTCTCTACATCGTGATAATATCTATCCACAAGCGCAGCGATTTCATCGATATCAACCCCTAACGCTTCAGCTCTCTGGGCCATATATTCAGCTTTTTCAGCCTTGAAATCATCGCAGATCTGAGTAAACATCGCTTCGCGGTGATGTTTGTCGGTATCTGCTGAAGTAGCTTGTGCATAAGCTCGAGCGTAACTGTAGTCATGAACTGCCTGCTTCAACTCCTCATCGTTCACCTCATGGCAGTACTCACGCTTCGTCTCCTTGCCGTAAGCCTTCATCATCTCGTCGATAGCCAGACACTGCGGTTTGATAGCCTCGTGTGCTGCCTTGATAGCCTCCAGCATTACGCTCTCCGGTACTTCTTTCATCTCACCCTCGACCATCATAATGTTGTCGTAGGTAGCGGCAACCATCAGCTCGAGGTCTGCATGCTCGCATTGCTCGAAGGTCGGGTTGATCACCATCTTACCATCTACACGTGCCACGCGTACTTCACTCACCGGACCCTCGAACGGGATGTCCGAACAAGCTAAAGCGGCACCTGCAGCGAGACCGGCGATGCTCTCCGGCATGTCGATACCGTCAGCCGAATACATGGTGACGTTAACGAATGTCTCTGCGTGATAGTTGGAAGGGAAGAGGGGACGAAGGGCGCGGTCGATGAGACGTGCAATCAGGATCTCATAATCCGAAGCTTTGCCTTCGCGACGGGTGAAACCACCCGGGAAACGTCCTGCGGACGCAAATTTCTCTTTGTACTCTACAGTGAGGGGCATAAAATCGGTTCCCGGCACTGCATCTTTGGCGGAGCAGACAGTGGCTAAGATCATCGTGTTGCCAAGCGTGGCCATTACGGCGCCATCAGCTTGTTTTGCCAACTTGCCTGTCTCCAGTTTGATTACTCGTCCATCGGGGAGAGCAATCTCTTTCGTTACAATATTCATCTTAAATTCGTCAATTTTGGGCACCGTTTGTGCCCGTTAAATATGTTGTTTTTGTCTTGTCCACAAAAATCCGTGCAAATTTACTACAAAAAATTGAAATGACCAAAAAATTTTGCATAATTCTTTTAAATATTTATATTTATAAGGATTTTGATATAATTTTGTGGATATTTGCACAATTGTGCGAACGTAAATTCGGGGGGGAGCCTGCTTTAGTAGGGAGGACCGAAGTTACAACAAATATTTATTTGCTTTTTTTGGACCAATCCAACAAGAAAATGGAGCGTGTTTGCGCTCCATTTATCTCTAATTCCCTAACTCCCTCATTCACTCCCTCTCTCCCTTCCTTTCAGGGAAGGGTCGGTGTTAGGCTTCCTTCATTCCTTCATTCGTTCACAGCATTGCTGCTACGCGCGGGATTTTAGCTAACCATGTCAATAACTTGCGGTCTTGACGTGCTGTTTGCATGGTATATTTCGTTTGGATACTCATCAACGCATCTGCCGGAATATCCAATGCCGCTTCAAACATAAGCGCATTTGTCGGTGATAGCGGACGTTTACCGTTTAGCAATTCATTCAGAACCGAATACGACATATCTACTTGACGCGCAAACTCGCGTTGGGAAATATGGCGTGCTTCCATCTCGTCTTTAATTATTTCTCCCGGATGTACAGGATAAAAAGAATAACCTAACGTTGCCATAACTTATGCTTTATAATGGTTAGTAATGTCTTCTAATTTACAAATAGTTAGCACTGTTTCGCCTGGTTTTGCATCCATTTGGAAAACTAAGCGGTAGTGGTAGTCAATTCGTACGGAATAATAGTCATTGTCCAAAGCCTCAAAATTAAGGGAATTGAAGCGAAACAAATCTTCCATTCTATTAACAGCATCGAGTATCCCGACTACTCGTACATATTTGCGTACCACTTCCGGCTGATAGCGATGTTGTTTATCGTTGGTTTTACCGGTATAATACAAGTCACTGAGGTAATCTTTTAGGAACTCTATGTCCATACTATTTTTAATATTTTCGGCAAAATTACAACTTTTTTTCGATATTCGCAAATTTTGTGAATGTTTTTTGCAAAATATCTTCTTTTTTGAATCATTTTAGGTCTTTTTGGACCAATCCAACAAGAAAATGGAGCGTGTTTGCGCTCCATTTATCTCTAATTCCCTAATTCCCTCATTCACTCATTCACTCCCTCTCTCCCTTCCTTTCAGGGAAGGGTCGGGGTTAGGTTTTTTAGAACACCACCGGCGTGCGGCGTTTGGGAGCTCCGCCCACTTTTCCCATGCTACCTGACGAAGAGAGAATTAAATCTTCCATTAACACTTCTTTTGGAAGCACCGTTGTCTCCATTTTCGGTTGTATGTAAGTACGTTTTTCCATAATCGTGATATTCTAATTATACATTTGCTACGTAGTCTAAATCATTGCGCTTAATCAGCAATGGATAGCGCTCAGGATGACGCAGAGATTCTAATTCCAAATCTACATCTAACTTTGGCCATTCTATAGCGTTTTTTCCGCTCATTCGAACATCCAATACTTCATTGATGGTTGCATCTCTCATCCACGGCACACGATTGTACGATAGGAAGTAATCCTCTCCTTGAACAGAGAGCATTATTCCACGATCGTTAATCATCAATACGTCCGCCAATGTGGAGTTGATATTGTTTTTTAAAGTATTCTGCATAAAGTTCTACTATGCTTAGGATTTTGTTAATCTCATGTTGGCTAAAGTTACCTTTGTAGGCTATTTCTACTTTGGGTTCTAACCAAATCTTCGCTTCTTTGTCTTCCTTAATTATATGAATATGCATTCTTTCTTCCTCATTGGAATATATTTTAAATGCGTACCCTTTCTCTTTAAGGAATATTGGACTCATAGCTAATTTTTAAAATCGGCTGCAAAGTTACTACAAAATAATCAAATATACAAATTTTTAACGATAAAAATTCATTATGCTCGCATAAATTGTGTTTTTAGCGGTAAAAAGTTGTTATTTGCACGTTAGTGCGAACGTAATTTCGAATCCCCCTCTATCCCCCTCCCATACAGGGAGGGGTTAGGGGGAGGCTTCTCTTTACTTCACCGCTTTGCCGGTTACGTCATACATCTGTCCGCCGCGGAGGATATAGACATGGTCGTCAATGATGACTTTCTGTACACCATTTGCACCATTGAGCATTCCACCATTCTCAATTCCCGTTGCACTACCCGGAGCTTTGGCCTTCAGCAGCAAGCCGTAACCGGTGTTAACACCCTTAGTCAGGTCAATCGTGTACGCGCCCATACTCAAGTTCCAGATGATTGCACCCTCTTGCGTCAGGTACAGGTCAGCATTGTCCTGAGCGACGGTCGAGATAGTATACGTACCTGCGCTCGGAGCATTGATCGTCAACGGATAGGTAGCTTTGTCGTTCACTAACTGGAAGTCTGCCGCACAAAGGTTCGTGCCGTATGCCGGAATCCACATCTGTGCGCATTTGGCAGTACCCATACTCAACTTCGCTACGTCGCGGCCGATCTCGTACTCGTTCGTCGCATCCTCACGTGCGGTCAGGAAGACGTTATCCTCTAACTCACCCGTTGCTACGTTCGTCAGCTGAACCTCGTAGATCATCTCCTCAACAGCCTTCTGCTCACGACGCGGAGCCAGAACACCTTCGTAATCAGTCGTACCCACAGGGATTGAAACGCTTGTGGTTGTATTGTACTGGATGAAGAATGCAGAACCAACTACGAGGTTAACCGAGTGATTGCGTCCAATGAACGTATTGGTCTTGTGGTCGTAGAACTGCATTACAGGAACAGAAGTGAACAGATTCGAAATAGCCAAATTCGGGTTACCGATACCGTTCCATGCGCCATCTGCATTATTGCCTGTCTGCGTCGGGAACGGACTAACCGCTACACTCGTACTTGCTACCAATGCCTCATCTTTCACTTTCTTGAAGCGGAGTGTCTTGTAATCGGTATTACCTACGGTGATTACGTAGAACTCGCCCGGTTTCATTATGCCGCGGAACTTCTTCCATGCGTATTCATCTTTTGCACGCAACTCTCCGTAGTGTGACATGATTGCATATCCAACTTCGTTCGTCAGCTTCGTATCACCATAGTAAACGCCATTCATTGCATCTACCTTGAACGGAACAGAGAATGCGTACCAACCCGCCGAAGCCTTATCATCTTGCGTCAGTTCGAGTTCCAGATAGACATCGCCGTTAACTGTGATATTATTTCCGTTAATCACTTGTCCGCAGTTACCTGGGGCATTACCGCTGGTATTTGTTCCCGTTCCCTTGCCTAAAGTGGAGTGGATGATGAGGTTACCAACAGAGAGGTCGATATCTGCATCCAGCGAGCCGCCGTTCACTACTGTCACGTCGCCTATATAACCACCCGGGAAGGAGGTCGATGCGCTTACCTCTGTGCTAATCTCTATTACCGGTTCAGCCTCAGGAATAATCTCCTGATGCACGTCTCCACGTTTGTAGAGTTGAATAGGATTCTGTGTGCCTCCATAGTATCCAAATTTTCCATTCCCCGCATTAGCATTGAACATCAATACCATATCATAACCTTGCGGAACCACTACAAAGTTTCCTTCACTGAACGATAGAGTATTTCTGTAGTCAGTGGTTTTGTTTGCAAGCAGACCAGTTGAACCTCCATTACCGATATAATAACCTGTTGCCGTCTTGATATAATGTTTCTGCGGATCGGTCTCAGGAACAGATAGGATTGTTACGACGGCTGCATCAATAGCCGCATTACTGATGATCTTATTCTCACTAACCGTAACATTAACATAGTTGTTGAGTGCATTAAGGTCAGAACTACTATTTCTCGAACCATCAAACGCCTTGTTAGCCGTTTCGTTTACAATCAGGTAATAACCATCTGCCGTAACATCTTCCATGCTCGTTACCTTGTTATATACATAGCCGGTCGGCTGCAACGAACCAACGATCGCATAGAGCGTTACATCCGCTGTCAGCAGTTCTTCGCCGCTGATGATCGCATTTACATTCTCGGCATCGGTACTCCAGCCTTGGAAATCATAGCCGCTTATTGCCGGAGATGCTGCGCCTGCCAGAACGCTACTATAACTATCGCCCTCATGACCTTGCTTCGTGGTGTAGGTGCGACCGAAGACATTCAGCGTCATGGTGTATTGCGCTTTCTCAACAAAGATTGCTGCAATCGTCATGTCACCTGCTCCTACTGCTACCGTGAACGATGCCGTGTTAGCATCTGTGGTCAGCGATACATTCTCAGAATGTGTCCACTCGGAGATCTCGTAGTTGGTGTTCGGCGTAGCCGTTACCACTACTGCATCACCGTCGTGCAATGCCACCTCTGCCAAATCCTTAACAACGCCGTTTACGGTTACGGAAGCAATCGTACCGTTCGTAGCCGTAGCATCAAGTGCGTATGAATAATCATATACGTGCTCGGTGAACTTCGGAGTAATCGTCAGGTCTGTTGCTACCTCAATCGAAGTGCCGGCTGCTTTCACGTTCTCTTCGTCACCATTGATGATCCAACCGCCGAAGTCATAACCTTGCAGGCTCGGCTCGTTTGCGCAGAGCGTGTAGTTCTGACCTTCCATGACTGTCGTATTCTCACATGCTGTCCATACAACTTGCTCATTACCGATTTCATAAGTCACATCTTTCTCCTCACGGCAGTCATAAACCGACGTGTACGCTATATCATCCAAAGTGTAAATCTTAATCTTTTCTACATAAGCACGCTTCGGACTGGTAATGACAACATGACTTGTTGAAGTAGCCGCATTAAAGTTGAAGGTATACTCAACCATAGAACTTGTCAAGCTCGTCTCGGATTGAGTTGTAGAACCTACCGTAACCTGAATAGATTTTTCATCAGAAGCATATTGCTTTGCTTTAAGTTTAACTACAAAATTGTGAGATAAATCAAAGGTGTTAGTCGTCAAGGAACCAGAATTGTTCTTAGATCCCAGTTTAAGCATCTCTGAATCATAATATACCTTACTTTCGGTGTTTAGCCATTCATAATCATCTGCATCTATCTCTGCGGAACCAGAAGCAGAAGAGAAATCTTCATCAACGAATGTCTCTCCAGCATAGTTCGTTTTCTGGAATACGCCGTAGAGCGTTTCGTTGTTTGCACTCGGGGTATAAGATGTCAGTACCTGTGCCGGCAAGGCATCAATGTCCTCTGATGATGTAATATAACCGAGTTGCGTGTAACCATCACACAGACCTGCTACATAATAGTCGGTCAAATCTATCGGGCTGGCCAGAGTTGTAACCTCAGCATCAACTACCGTCGGTGTCTCTACGTCATTGCCGTACAAGCGCTTGGTCTGCAGGTGCAGCGTCCATGGTGAAACGGTAATGTTATAAGTAGTGGTCTTATTTCCGTAACTTACGGTGATCGTCTGATTTCCTGCATTCAGGTTGTCAAAGCCGGTAAACTCAGCAGCAACATCCTCAATCGAAGGAGCCGCTGACTCATCATCAACATATACATAGTTGGCATTAACTTGCGGAGCAACGAACGCCTCATTCAGCGTGTAAGCCGTCTTCGGATCTACCACAGTTAAACTGTTCAACTTCGTTTCTCTGATAACGTTAATCGTCTTGTTGTAAGCAACGCCATCCACGGTAGCTGTGATCGTAGTAGAACCTACTGCTACACCGTGAACCGTTCCGTTGTTAACCGTTGCAACAGCATCATTTGCTGTGCTCCAAACAACTGTCGGACGAGCTTCTTCCGGCGTAACACCCAGTGTCCAGACAACATCATTGTTAATCTGTACATTCGCTTCACCATTGATGGTAACGCTTTCTACCGCAATCTTGTTGAAGGAAGCCGATACCGTTACATTGCCTGCCGGCATCGTCAGTACATTGCCTTCTACATTCGATTCAGTAATATCGCTTTCGCCTTGCATTACCGTCCAAGCATCAAACGCATAGCCATCATCCGGAGTAGCACTCAGCAGAACCGTTGCACCTGCTTCCAGATCAGAGATCGAAGTAGCGGCATCATCTTCTGCTTGCAGTTTAAGACCAACACTACCGTTGCTGATCACATTTGCTGCTGCAGCCGTATAAGTTACCGGACAAAGAATCGTTAAATTGCTATAACTATATTCTGCTGCATAGAGATAAACCGCTGTACCCGTTGTTGCCGGACTGCTATACCAACGCAAACCTCCGTTACCGCCGTTATAGTTGTGACGCAGTTCATAGGTTACTTTAATAGCACCAGCAGCAGTCATCGAAAGATCTGCTGTCGTTGATGACATCAAGAATTTCTTGGAAGTCAGCGGTGCTACATAATTATCGGAAGCGTCCTTCAATTGGAACGTAGAGGTGGTACCGGAAGCAGTCAATACTATCGCATTACCAATAGTTGTTGACATTCCTCCCCAATCAACATTCTGATCAACATTACTATACGACGAGAAGTACCACATTGTTGCATTATCAGACAACTGCTGCGCTCCCATGATATACTCACCGCCGGCAACTATTTCCGTGGCAGCCGTTGAACTATAGCCGGTCTTGGTCTTGGTCTTCGCAAACACAGCATTGACCGTTACACTGCCATCAATAACCGTTTCTGGTGTTACCGCATCAGCCATAGGATCATCACCGATTACCCACTTCACGAAGTACGGATATTTGCTGCTGCAAGCCGAACTCGGGTTAGCAGGCAGATCTCCGATAGCGCCTGTGGTGTAAGTCGGATCACCGTAAGGTGCATTATTAACCTTCCATGTAACTACATAGAGTTCTGTTATCGTAATGCCTTCAAGAGTTGCCTCTTTGGTTACTCCGCTCTCCGTATAAGAAACGGTGATAGAGGTTGTACCAGCGGCCAGAGGTGTTGTCGGAACAACCAAACTTGCAGCGCTAATAGTAGCCGTAGTCTCATCATCGTACGTTGCCGTTACCTCCAAACCGGTCTTGTCAAACGTTTCGCCCTCATTATAGGTCATCTTGCTGGCGTCCGTCTTAATAGCGATCGACGAAAGGATACGTGCGGTAGTGGTGAAGCCTGCGCCATTAGCAGCAGAACTGGTATAATAGTTTACACCATCACCGATAGCCGTTACAGTCCAACTATATGTTATGCCTGCCTTCAGACCCGTTACGGTGTAGGAAGTCTCAGTAATACCGTTGAAGGTCTCCTCAAAATCGGTACCTACAACATATACACTATACGAACTTGTGTGCTCAACCGCATCCCAAGAGAGTACAGCACTATGAGATGTGATCGAGCCTGCCGCAGCATTAGTCGGTGCGGTAAGGTCTGTTCCGGACTTCTCCGTATAAACAGCCGTAGCCGTTACGTTCGCTGCCGGCATCGTGAAGGTGTTGATACCAACAAGGTCATCGCTATGCGGTGTCTCACCGATAGTATAAGAGATTGTCCATTTCTGGAATACCCAACCATCTGCTGCGGTCTGCGACAGAGTAACGGTCTGACCATCCTTTACACCGGTTTTCGGATCTGCATCAACTGCACTTGCGTGAGCTGCTACATCTGCTTGCGCCGTAACCGTAAACTTCGGCTTAACCGTCAGCGTAATAGGAATAACCTTTGTGGCAGTTACTACACTATTCATATTATAAGAGGTAGCAACCAACTTGGCGCTAAACGAACCGGCAACATCGCTGCCAAAGGACAATGTTACAGTCTGGTCCAGGCTTGTTCCTGAATTTATATTAGTATATGACGGAGAAAGTACGATATACGTATCATTCTCGTCATAATCTTCATCCTCTATGGTATAAATTACGGAACCATATTGCGGAACATTCGAGCTGGTGAATATAATAGTCTCGGTCTCATCTTCCGCCTCATCTACATAAACTACTAAATTCAGGTTATCTTTATTGGCATTAATCGTAGATGCCGCAACGAAATTAGCAGTAATGGTAGCTGAGCCAAGAGAGTTAGCTGTGGCTTGTGCGGCATTGTCATCATCAATAACAACCACTTCATCATCATAACTCCAACCGGCAAATACATATCCTTCATCTGGCGTAGCCACAAGAGTTAAGTCTGTCTCAAAACTTGTCCAATCAACTACTGCCCCTCCTTCAATGGTAGCCGTACCACCATCCGTAGCCGTGACTGCTACTTGCTTCGTGCAAGAAGTAATATATCCGGATTCTAAAGAAGAACTACCGTAATAAACTTTAATACCCCAAATGCGGCAACCACCGCCGGTAACCTGCAAATAAAGTTTTTTATTGGCAGGACTACTTACTTCAAGAGAAAGAGCAGTGTTAGAACCATCACCTGCAGTATATGCCACTCTTTTGGATGTACCGGTTGTTTTCTCTGTATTCAGATTAACGATAGTTCCAGCAGGTAATTTTGTGTGCTTCGAGATGTCGGTAGCACCTCCGGAAGTGTTAGAGTTCGATGTAATAGTCAAATCTACTTTTGTTATGTTCTCCGGAGCTTCAATTTCAATGTATGAAGTAGCATCTTCTTTCTTTAACTGAACCCACGGGCGATTTGCAGCATCTGTATAGCAACTAAATGCATAATCAATTTTACTATTATCAGTATATGTTTTTTCTGTTCCGTAAGCACATGTTGTATTTGTGATATTTGTTGTAAGTTCAGACGAGGTAAGTTCTTCGCTATCAGAGGTCCCCGGAGTCTGGGTTGCAAATACCGCATAGAATGTCTTGTCCGAACTAATTGCCGGAGCACCGCCTACAGTTGTAAACAAGTCGTTTGGCTTTGTATCTGTCGAACCCACAATAGCCGTAGCCGTCCAACCGACAAAGGTCTTACCATCCTCGCAACCATCCACAGTCGGAGCCGGTGTTGGTAATACTAATGGACTACCGTCAGTAACATTCGTCGTGCTTGTTTGACTGTTAACCGACCAAGTAATCGTATATACTCGTATTGCCTCGATAGAGATGCTGACAGCGCCGGTAATGGTACCCGTCAAGGTCAACACACCATCTTCCCAGGTATAGGTCGTTCCGGTAACAGTGATGTTCTCAGGCAGACGATATCCCTCAGCAGCAGTAATCGTGTAACTCAAGCCTGCTGCAGAACCTGTATATTCGTACGAAGCAGGAATACTCGGCGAAGCAGATGCATTAGTCAGCGTGCTGCTGATAGTATATGTTTGTTTCGTCCACTTAGCATACAGCGTCATGGTCTCTTCTACCTCATCCGTTGCGAAAGTCCATTCGTTACCTTCGGTACATCCGGCATCGGTAAACCAACCGCCGAAGTCCCAACCGGTTTCGCTTGGTTCTGCCGGAGCAGCAATCTTGCTGCCTGCGGTTACATTGGTTAACTTGTCAATAGCACTGCCGTGACCTTGCAAATCAAACTTAACCTCACCTTTCACAAACGTTTTGCTCATTACCAGCGAGTGGTCAATAACATTCAACGTGGCTGTAACATTATACGTCGATCCGACAATCATTCCGTTCAATGTAGCATTCTCGTTTTGGTGGTCATTATCCACTTTATTGCCGATATTACCATTATAATTGGTAGCAATGACATATTCGGTTGATGTGTTAGTCGGTGTATATTCATAAGTTCCTGTCCAAACACCAGCTCCTTGATCAGTAACGGAAGCTACCGGAGTAAGCCATGCATCGCTACTCATCAGATTCATCGTTACACCACTGCCATTCCATGCAACATTGCTGGTACCCGAACCGGTCGAACGGAACGTATTGCTACCGCCGTCGCTAGCCTTGGTCAGAGTACCATTATCATTCCAGTGAGAGCCACAACCTTCAGCAAAACGTTGCAATGTTACTTGGTTTAGATCGCCTTCAGCCGGAACAACCGTCGCAAACAACTTCTTGCCGGCATCGGTACCTGTTGCATCAAACAACCAATAGGTCGTCTGTGCTGCACCGTCTGCGCCGTTGTTATTGAACCATGCTTTTACACATGCATTGGCATCCCATGCACTATTGCTCTCTGCTTGGATAAATACCGTATTTCCGTTCACGAAGTTCGCAGCCTGAGTAATAGTGATCGTTGCTACCTCCGACTCCGCCGAGCAACCACCTTCTTGGTTACCTACGATACATTTATATTTAGTTCCGTTTGCACTATAAGCCGTGCTGATGTTCGATGCTGCGTAAGTTGCGGCATTATTTACACCGCTTGCATTGCTCCAGTTAGTACCGCCGTCTGTACTTACTTTCCACAGATACGTCAGCGTTCCCGAACTCAATGTAGCCGATACGCTCAAATCTGCCGACGGCGTTGCGCCCTCTTGATAAGAAGCACTTGCCGGCTGAGTTCCAATCACCGGAGGAACACATGTACTTGCAATAGTAACAGAAACATCTCCAGTTACATTGCTAATAGTCAATGCTCCTGTTGAACTATTCCAAGAACTCTCAGCTCCACTAACCGTAATTTCAGCAGGTAAAGCATAACCGGTAGCAGCCGTAATGGTAGTGCTGAATCCATCACAAGTAATAGCAGGAATTGCCGGAGATGCTGTTGCATTGGTTACACCCGAAGAGGTTACCGTCCAACTCTGTGCAGGAATAGCCAATGTACTTTCCGGACCTTCTGCACAATGCGAACCGTTGGTATCAATGGCACGGAAATATGCCGTGTGAGCCGTTCCACATGCCAAACCGGTAACAGTCACGCCAGAAGTTGCATCTGTCCAATCTTTGTGACTTGTACTTCCAGGCACCTTAACCTGATATTTTTCAGCTCCTTCTACTGCATTCCATGACAATTGAACGCTCGTTGGTGTCTGGTTCACAATAACCGACCCATTTATTGAACCCAGGGGTTGGCAACATTCAGTGACATATTTTGTCAATGAAGAAGCATATACTCTCAAAGCGCAATATTGGTTACTACTATACGAACTTGAATTATAAACTACCCAG
>Ga0247611_10002521_pt1 | contig 29343 bp, 33 predicted proteins | sample 177DNAGHGhighgp2_FD_192422 | JGI IMG/M metagenome (GOLD analysis project Ga0247611, IMG submission 192422) | Sheep rumen microbial communities from Palmerston North, Manawatu-Wanganui, New Zealand - 1770 DNA GHGhigh gp2 | ecosystem: Host-associated > Mammals > Digestive system > Stomach > Rumen... | reverse complement strand
TCCGCGGCGCGTACCTCAGCGGCGCGAACCTCAGAGGCGCGAACCTCATAGGCGCGAGCCTCAGCTGCGCGGACCTCATAGTCGCGAACCTCTGCGGCGCGAACCTCCACGACGCGAACCTCAGCGGCGCGAACCTCCACGGCGCGAACCTCAGAGGCGCGAACCTCAGAGGCGCGAACCTCATAGGCGCGAGCCTCAGCTGCGCGGACCTCATAGTCGCGAACATCTACGACGCGAACCTCAGCGGCGCGGACCTCAGCGGCGCGTACCTCAGAGGCGCGAACCTCAGAGGCGCGAACCTCAGAGGCGCGGACCTCAGCGGCGCGGACCTCAGCGGCGCGAACCTCGGAGACGCGAACCTCGGCGGCGCGAAAAACATACCATTTATTCCTATCGCTTGCCCGTCTGACGGCGATTTTACCGGATGGAAAAAGGTGGACGGAAAACTGATAGAATTACGCATACCGGAAGACGCAAAGAGGAGTTCGGCGACTACAGCCAAATGCAGGTGCGACAAAGCCTTGGTTATGTCTATCTCGGATATTGAGACAAAAGAACAATATGCTGAGACAACGAATTACAACTACAAAGAGACAACATACCGTGTCGGCGAAATGGTGTACCCTGATTCGTTCGACGATGACCGATGGAATGAGTGCAGCCACGGAATCCATTTCTTTATAAACAAAGAATCGGCAATAAATTACTAATTTTCAAACAAAAAAATCAAACAATTATGAAAAATTACAACCACAACGATGAAATCAGAGCCACCCGCGTGGGCGGCTTCGGCGGCAGCGACGCCGCAATGGTGCTGGCGATGGCCGAACGCATCCGCGAAGGCCAGCCCCTGACCACGGCGCAGAAACACCGTATCCTGCAACTTAAAGGGTTGGAGACGTGCCCGGACTTCGACAGCCAGGAAATCCAAGCCGGCAGAGCATTCGAGGATGAGGTCGCGAAGTCATTGGAGGCGATGGGATGGGATCGCGAGACGTTACTACAACCCAACCCCAACACCACGATGGCAATCCGGCAGCACTTCAGAGTCTTCGCACACGCGGACTTCTACAACCCGAAGACCAACACCGTGACCGAGTGCAAGTGGTCGAGGAAATTCAGCCACGACGGCTTGGAGAAGCAATACCAAGCCCAGCTGCAATGGTACTACATGCTGGGCGCGGATGCGGTGTGCCTCTGCTCCGACACCTCCGACGGGCGCAAGACAACGGACGTGGCGCGCGACCCCGTGGCCGTGGATGCGCTGGCCGCCGCGCTGGAGACCATCGACGAGGCCTTCCCCGCGCTCGACCTGACCATTAACGATAATGGCATCAACGAGCTGCCGCCGACGGTCGCCGCGCTGCTGAAGGACATCGAGACCACTACCAAGCTGATGGCGCAGGAAGAGGAGATGCTCAAGGCCAAGAAGGCCGAGCTGCTGGCGTATATGGACGGCAACAACCTGAACAAGGTATGGACGGATACGGCCTCCGTGACATACACCGCGCCGACCTCTTCCGTCGGGTTCGATGCCAAGAAATTCGAGAAAGACCACGCCGACCTATACGCCGCATACCACACTAAAATCACCAAAAAAGCGGGTTATCTGACCGTGAATCTCAAGAAAGAAGAAAAATAATCACCTTAAAAATCCAAATCTTATGAAAAAACAACAGAAAATCATCGAGTTGAGAACAGCGGCGAAACTCAAGGTCGCCGAAATCGAAACCAAAATCGCCTTCGCACGCAGCGATAATGCGGCCGAGCGAGCCGGCCTGATGTGGAGACGTGCGGAAGCGTTGGAAGGACTCAAGGCTGAAAGCACGGAGCGTTATGACGTGCAGGCCTTGTACCGCGCAAAACTCGCGGACGTGAACAAAAAATATGAATCTACAGTTGCGAACCTCAAAGCAGAAATCATGAAGATAAAGAGCGAGTGCGCGCGTGAATGCGCCGACGCCGAGGATGACCAGGAGCCCGAAACAGAAACCGAGAACGAAAACGACGCGACAGTAAGAGGTTTTCAGCAGCGGGAGACGGTATACTGCGACGGCTCGGAACATTCCGCGCGCATTGTGGCGCGGCGTCTGATGAACAAGATGCCGCATATTCCGGCCGGCGGTTTCCTGAACGTCCATATCGTCGAGGACGGATTTGCCGACAATCATGAGTACTTCGTTAGTGTATGGTACGGCAACGGCTTACGTAATGGCAACACAATTTTCGCACCAGGATGCCATACGGCCGAATCTGAGGCCTCCTTCTTTGAAGAAGTCCGCCGGATGTTTGACGACAAAGCGGAGGGCGGCAACAGCCACGTGGCCGAGCCGCTGTCGCGCGCCTTGGACGCCGTCTTCGGAGGAAACCCCGTGGAGCAGGTGGACAACCTCATATCCGACACCGTCACGAGCGGAAAGGAGGGTGGCAATGAGTAACGCGAAAGTCATCAAATTGTCGGCGGAGCGGGTCTACCAGCTTGCGCCATACCAGACTGTCAGGCTGTCGGTCGAGGTTGAGGTCCCCGACACCATGCTCTCCGACGACATGGCCCTGCGCGGCACGTACCTCGAATGTGTGCGCAGGATGGACGCCAGCTACGGCGACATTGTAAATCATTACAACCAATCACTTAAAAATCAATAAATTATGGCAAAAGAAACAAAAGTATCGGACACCCTGACCGGGTGGTTTGACGTTAAAGTCTACAACGAGCGCATCGCCCGTGAAAATTGGAAACTCAAGGGCGAGGACGACCAGATAGCCTTCACGGTCACCTTCGCGGCGGGCGACACCGCCGCCCTGCCCTTCGCGGCGCACGGCAAGCCCTACACCGACGGCAGCGGCCACCCTCGGCTGCGCGTCAACTTCAAAATCGGAAGCCGCTGCACGTGGTTCGACGAGCAGGCGCAGCCTATCGCCAAGCCGCTGAACAGTGTGTTGGACGGAAGGCAGTACGAGTGCGTAATCCAATATTCGACGCTGGACGGCGACCCGACTAACCCGAAGTCACCGCGCGGCTATTGGGCGAACGCCATCCAGCTGCGCGAGGCGCAGCGGAACCCGTTCACCGCGATGCCCGGCGCGGCTCCAGTACCGCCGCAACCCGCCGCCGTCCAGCAGCAGCCGCAACAACCCGCCGCCGTCCAGCAGCAGTACCAGCAGCAGCAGCAGTACCAGCAACAGCCACAACAGTACCAACAGCCGCAGCAGTATCAACAGCCGCAGCAGCCGCAATACCAGCCGCCGCAACAGTACCAGCTGCAGCGCGTCCAGCAGTTCCCGCCGATGTTCGACGATGCCGACAACACACCGCTACCATTCTAAAATCTCGCCGCTATGAAAGAGAACGAATACAACGGATTATATTACAAGCTGAAAGACCACGGCGTGACTATCTACGCCGTGGCCAAGGCTGGCGGCTGGTCGTGGCAGCAGGTCGCCGGATGGGTCAAAGGGACGCGGGTGCCGCAGGTCGGCACGTTCCGCACGCTGCGCAGCGTAATGAAGTCTAAATTCGGCATCGACGTCGAACTTGAGGACGTCGGGAGAGGAGGCGCGATATGAGAGCCGACGGGAAGGTATACAAGTGGAGCCTCAGGAGAGGCGGGCGCGAGGAACGCTGCCCGAAATGCGGGAAGATGAGGTTCGTGCCCTACGTGCTGACCGCCGACCCGATGGTCAAGGCGGGACCGGAATACGGACGCTGCAACCGCGAGAACAACTGCGGTTATTTCCGCTACCCTGGCAGCGATGTCAAGGCCGACACCGACCGCGAGTACATCCCGGAGCCGCCGAAAGAGCCGATACTGATGCCGAAAGAGTACGCGCTGAACGACGAAGTGACCGACAACAACAGCCTGCTGCTGGCATACGATCCGCTCGTCGGCGAGGCGAGGCTTCGCGAAGTGATGGCCTCGTACCTATGCGGCACGGGTGCGCACGGCGAGTGCATCTACTACCAGTACGACGGCACGAACGTCCGCACGGCCAAGGCGATCCTTTACGGCAGCGACGGCCACCGCCTCAAAAGGGAGGACGGAGGCCTGCCCGTGTGGTGGCTGCACAAATCATCACACGTCAGAGTCCACACCGCTGGGCGCGAGCTGCGGCAGTGCCTTTTCGGACAACACTTGCTAAAGCTGGCCGTGGCAGTCGGGATGCACATCTACATTGTAGAGGGCGAGAAAACGGCTGTCTTGATGGCGGCCACCGACCACCAGGGGCGCAACCGCCTCTGGCTGGCCTGCGGAGGATCGCAGATGTTAAAGGGCGCGATTGACCTGATGCCGCTGATGGGTCGCGACGTGACGCTCGTGCCCGACGACGGCCAGTACTGGAACTGGCGGCGCACGGCGGACGCATTCGGATGGAGGTGCCTTGACATCGAGCCGCTGAAAAAATATCACCGTCTGTCCGACGGCTGCGACATTTGGGACTGCCGCGAGGCGCAGCTGAAAGGAGGAGGGCGATGACCTACAAGGAAAGATTCGGCAACCGCGACAGCACCGCCGACGTGCCTTGCGCCGTGACGGCCGAGGCTCTCAAGGCCTACCCTCCCGACGTGGAGGCCGCGCTGGAGGGCTGCGACTTCGCCAGCCTGCGCGAGCTGGCCACCGCATACCGCGAGGCGTGGAACGCCGTGGCCTGCGACCGATACCTGCTCAGCAAGGTGACCCGCGCCAAGATGCCCGAGGCCGACGTGCTGCTCACCCGCGCCAAGCGCATCAGCAGCAGCGCGGACGCCGACCGCAGGACCTTCGCGGCGGCCGAGTCGCTGTGGCTGCGCAAGTTCGAGCGCAAAGAATTGACGAGGCGCAGAAACGCGCTTTTTTCGGGCGAAAAATCTTCGGACAAGTATTTTGTCGCCCGCAAGGAACTAGGCTTTATTTACGGCTATTCCGAGGCTGATTTGGAGGCGTGGCGGTACTTCGTCTGCCAAGCCCGCCGCGACGACGCCGACCCCGCCCTGAACCGCGCAGTCTATCTGTGGAGCGAGGAGAAAATGACGGGCAAGACCACCGTCGCCCGAATTGTGGCCGGCATCCTCAACGGCTGCGCGACGTGGGAGGAGGCGCGGCGTGGCGCGTACCTCTCGGACATACCGTGTGAGCTGCAGTTCGGCGGCTTCGACCGCCCGAAGGCCACCCGATACGCCTGCGTGGTGATGGACGAGGCCTTCGCTGGCAAGTCTACCGCGAAATATTACGGCAAATTCAAGACGGCCATCACCTCGGACACGGCGCAGGTCAACATCAAATTCGGAAGCGCGGTGGACATTCCCTGCACCCGAAACTACATCTTCACCAGCAACAACGACATCGCCAGCGTTGTGGCAGACGAGAGCGAGCGCAGGTTGTTCGCCATCATGGCCAAGCGACCCGTTGAGACGCCCTACGAACGGCTCTACGATATTTGGCTGGACTTCGTGGTCAACGCTCCCGACGAGCCGGACACGGCCAAATGGTACCGCGACACGATGCCGGAAGTCAAGGGCGAGGCTGGAGTGACGAAGGACGACATCCGCAGCGCGTTCGTGTCGCCGGAGTTCCTGGCCTGCGTGGAGGAGTTCGCCCGGTGCGGCAACAGCGCGACGGCGGCGGAGATAGCCGCGTGCGGAGGTGTGTCCTCGGTCAACCGCTACCAAGTGGCTTATCCCAAATTCTTCACGGACTTCATCTCCAAGAGTTATGACGTGCGCAAAAACGCAAACATCATCAAGGACGCGGTGGTCGCGCTGTTCGGCGAGCCGTGCAGCAGCAGCAACCGCCGATACTACAACATCATTCCGCTGAAGGCCGCGCTTGAGCGGATGCTCAAGGAGCAGCCGGAGCAGCAGTCGGAGATGGACTATACGCAAGGCAACGGAGAGGAATTGCCGTTCTAACGAGAAAAATTAACAAACAACTATCTTTGTAAATTATGGAATTAAGACCTTACCAAAAAAGAATAGCCAACTGGCTGTGCAGCCATCCACGCGCCTGTCTCTCGGTGGGCATGGGGCTTGGCAAGACCACCGCCGTGCTGCACTTCCTCGACTACACGCGCCGCCTCTACCAGCACGCCACCGCCCTCATCGTCGCGCCAAAGCGCGTGGCCGAGACCGTGTGGATACCCGAGGCCGAGAAGTGGGAGCTGTGGCAGCTGCGCGCCAATATGCTGCTGGTTACTGCGAAAAACAAGCAGGACGCGGACAGCGACGCGCCGGTAAAGGTGGTGAGCCGCGACAACGTGTGGCTGTTCGCCGGCAAGCACTTCGACGTGCTGGTGATGGACGAGCTGACCTCGTTCAAGAACCTGAAATCCCAGCGCACGAAGGCGGTGCTGGCCGTGGACGCCGACCGCCGCATCGGGCTGACTGGCACGTTCGCGCCGAACGGCCTGCTGGACACCTACGCGCAGCTTGCCGCCTGCGGCATAGCATCGGCCGACGAGCACGACTACTACGCATGGCGCGGTCGGTGGTTCGTTAACGTCAACCAAGGCCGCCCGGTGGCGTTCCCCGACTGGAAACCGCGCCACGGAACGACCGCAGAGACCGCGCTGGCCCCGTGGCTGGGCGACATCATCACGCTGACCACCGAGGACTACCTGCATCTGCCTCCGATTCAGACCCACACCGTGGAGGTGGAGCTTTCCAAGGCCGAGCGCAAAGCCTACGACGACCTTGTGGCCACGCTGCACTTCGAGCTGCCCGGAGGCCTCGACGACTTCACCGTCTCCGAGAAGGCGCGGTTCGCCAAGGTGCAGACCCTCTGCAGCGGGTTCGTGTACGACCGCGACGGCGAATGGTCCGAGGACGGCGTGGTGCGCATCAAGGGCGGCGGGGCGAAGATCGCCGCCGCCGTGGAGTTCTGCCGCCGAGCCGCGGGCGAGGGAGAGTCCGTGCTGCTGTTCTACAACTATCGCGAGACCGCGCTGTGGCTAGGCGAGGAGCTGGCCAAAGAGGGGCTGCGCTTCGCATCGGTCAAAGGTTCAAACCTCGACTGGCTCGGCAAATGGAACGGCGGCGAGCTGGACGTGCTGGTGGCCAACCCCGCCAGCGCGGGACACGGCCTGAACTTGCAGTCCGGCGGCCACATTGTGCTTTGGCTTGAGCTGACGTACAACTACGAGTATTACGCGCAGGCGAACGCCCGCCTGCACCGCACCGGGCAGACGCAGCCAGTGCAGGTGTGGCACTTGGTAGCGAAGGACACCGTGGACGAGGGAGTGCTGCGGCTGCTCCAAAACAAAGACAAAACCAACAAGCGGGTGGAGGCCGCAACTAAATGAGACACGTCACGATCCCCACAACCACGCTCGGCGGCGCGAAGAAACTCACGCCCGACCAGCGCAACCTGCTCATCATCCTGGAGGACGCCACCCTGCGCTTCGCCGGCGCGGAGACGTTCGCCATCCAGCGGCTCAAGGAACTCAAGACCGACGGCCACGCCCGCTCCTACTGCGCCGACGTGCAGGAAATCATAAGGCACAGGATGCTGGAGATACGGCGCGGCTGGGGAGGCGACCGAGCCGAGGGCTACGAGGACGCGCTGGAGGAGACCGTCGCGGCCTGCAAGCCTGAACTCGACCGCCTTCGCCACGAGATACGCGCCGCGCTGGCGCAGAAGGTGCGCTACACGGACATCGACCGCGCCATGCATATCGCCACGGCCTCCGGCCTTATCGACTGCTGCTCCCGCTGCCACGAGTGGCTCACGGGCAAGCGGCAGAAGTACGCCGAGGCGCGCTACTCCCTCGGCATGGTGGACACGCTGATAGGCTGCGAGCTGCTCAACGATGGCAGGCTTCCGGCGATGGAGGAGGCGCAGACCGCCTTCGCGCGGCTATTCGACGCGCTCTGCACCGCCGTTTTGGACAAATTCACGGAAAAACAAACAAAAAATTAACAAATCAAGGAAGGAGGCGAGGAATGAGACACGAAGAGCGCGAAATCGAAAGACAATGCGTGCAGCTGGCGCGTCGGCACGGCTGGGACGCGTGGAAGAACGAGAACAACGGCAACAAGGGAATCCCCGACTATTCGTTCCTCAAGGGCGGGCGGTTCGTGATGGTGGAGTTTAAACGCTCCGCCGCCGCCCGCATCCGCCCCGAGCAGCTTACGTGGCAGGCGCGCCACCCGGAGACCGTGTTCTTCTGCCATGATATTGAAACATTTACCAAAATTTTAGAAATATGAAAAAGACAACAAACAGCTGGAGGCCTTGGAAAGGCCAAGAAATAAGATGGCTGCGCGACAATCTTCAAAATATGACCACGCGGCAAGCCGCCGACATACTTGGAAGGACGGAGGCCGCTGTGACGAGGTTCGCGCAAAAACACGGCATAAAGGCGAGGCAGCAAGGCAGGCCGAAGATTTACTAATTATACCGCGCCGCCGTTCCATATAGACCCGTGACACAAAGGCCGTCCTTCGGGGCGGCCTTTTTTTTCGTCGGGTAAAATTATAATAATTATACTATCGGGGTGTTGAGATAGTATAATTGCAACCCGTTGGCTTATAATATCTTACAAGTCAATTATACTAATTATAATAATTATAATAATAATATTTATAATAATATGGGTTTTTCATTAAGTAGTTGATATTCAATATAATAAGCAAAACAGATATATAAGGGTGGAAAAAAATATACGATAATTAGTATAATTATTATAATCGCACTGTAACCTATTGAAAACCAATCCGTTGCAAATATCGTATTTTCCGCCGCCATATTATAATTATACTAATCGTAGTATAAAGTGTAATTTTGAAGGTCTGCGGCGCGGTGTGCGTAAAAAGTGTATTTTTGCCAGCAAAACAACCGAAAATATGGACATTGAAACGAGAGAAATAGCAATCCGCAATTTGCGACCCAATCGCGGCGAGGTGGAGGGACTGCCGCGCAACCCGCGCAAAATCAGCAAGAAACAGCTTGAAAAACTCAAAAAATCATTGCAGGACGCGCCCGAGATGTTGCGCCTGCGTGAACTCATCGTGATACCGCATGAAGGTGAGTTCGTGGTGATAGCGGGCAATCAGCGGCTTGAGGCGGCAAAGGCTGTAGGGATGACCGCGCTGCCGTGCAAGGTACTTCCAGCCGACACGGACCCCGCCAAACTGCGCGAGTACGCGATAAAGGACAACCTGCCCTTTGGCGAGGATGACTGGGAGGTGATAGCCAGCGACTGGGACACCGCGGAACTGGAAGAGTGGGGGATGAGCGTGCCCGACAAATGGGAATCAAAGAGAAAAGCAAAATACATTTCGGCTGAAGATTTAGACCAGTTGCTAAACGATGCAATGGCAGACAACGTAAAGGAATGGTTGGAACAATACGACATCCTTATGGATAAAGGGTGGATCATGCATGGGTTGACGGCTGGTCTTTGCAGGGCGAAGTTTTTAAAGGCGAAGTACACAGGCGCGGACTACCCGAGTTATTTAGCCAATTATTTTACTCCCGAAAAGTCGAACACATCCGCCGGCAGTCACAAAAAAGGTCTCATAGATGTTTTAAGAGATATAAAAGACGGGAAAAGTGCAGGCGTGAAAGGATTGAGAACTTTTTCGGAAGACGGTATTCTTAATGTTATAATAACCAAAGGTTCTTATCCAATCGCAGGCAGCAGTATGTGTTTAGATTTTCCGAGTAAGTTGGCCAGGTCCCTCTATGATGAGTTCTCACCGCAAGGCCGCCCGCCACGCGTTCTTGACCCCTGTCACGGATGGGGTGGGCGTTTAATCGGAGCTCTGTTGGCGGATGTTCAGTCATACACAGGTATAGACCCCTCGGAGTATGCGCATAAAGGAGTAGGAAAAATACGCGATACATTCGGGCCGTACTCACCTGATACACGCGTTGAATTAATAAAGAAACCGTTTGAGGATGTTGAACTCGAAAGCGAAAAATATGACATTGCCCTAACATCACCGCCATATTTTGATGTAGAAAAGTACGAGGGGAAGGAGACGAGTAGCGAGAGGTACAAAAGTTACGAATTATGGAAAAACGGTTTTTATCGTGTATTGATAGAAAATACATTCAATGCTCTCGTTAAGGGTGGTTACTTTATACTCCAAGTCGGCTCGCAAAGATACCCGCTTGCTGATGACGGGAAGCAAATCGCCAAAGAAGCGGGCTTTATGATTAAAGAGGTGCGGAACTTCGGCTTCTCAACAAACAGTAAACTACATAACACCGAAGACGACAGAAAGGAGAAAATTTTAATACTTCAAAAACCATAACGCTATGGCAGGTAAACAATTTACGAAAGAGAACGCCCGCGAAATGCAGGCGCGGGCTGCGGTGGCACACAAGGAGAACACGGCGAAGCGCAAGGCGGTGGCGCAGGTTCTTTCCGAACTGCTGTCAAAGCCAGTGAGCGAAGGAAGCAAACAGACGAAGCTGGAGTGGCTGGTGGCAAAGGCCATCGACAACACCCGCGATGACGTGGCACTCTCCGATCTGCTGAAAATTCAGGAATTGCTAGGCGAAAAGCAAATGACGTACAACATCGGGAACTTGAAGAAACCCGAGGACGCGGCGCGCGAAATATTGGACGCGATAGGTGAGTAATTTTGCGAAATATCTGCGTTGGCTGTGGCCGGAACTGACAACAGACCGCCCGCAGCTGGTTGAGGTCGCCGACACGGTGGCCTCTTGGTGGGATAATGGCAGGACTGGGGACGTGTTGAATGTTTCAATGCCTACACGTTTCGGCAAGTCCGTTATCGCCACCGCTTTCAGTTCGTGGGCGTTGCTATATGACCCGCGTCTTCGGATCCTGCGTGCATCGTATTCGGCTGACCTTGCGGAAACTTTCGGGTTGCAGGTAAGAAACCAATGCGAAAGATTTTATGAAACATTCACACCGCAAATGCCTAAATTTTCGGGAACGCGCCAGCGGTGGAGATTTGGTAACACCGAGCAGGACAGCCACGCGGCGGTCGGCATCGGCGGCGGCATCACTGGTTTTGGCTTCGACATCGCCATAGTGGACGACACGGCAAAGAATATGCTGGAGGCCACCAGCGCCGCCTATAACCGCCAGCTTCTAGTGTTCAAAGAATCGGTGCTGCTCGGCCGTCTCGAAGGGCGGAGGAAGATACTGAATGTCGGCACGCGGTGGACGGTCAACGACTGGTTTTCAATGTGGCCCGACGCGGAATCCTACGTGCTGCCCGCGATGATTGACGGAAAGAGCTGTTGCGAGGCGTGGAAGACCACGGCGGAGCTGGAGCTTGAGCGGTCGCGGGTGAGCGATGCCGTTTGGAACGCGCAGTATATGCAGGCACCGACGGAGACTGGGCAGGTGCGCCTGTTCGAAGGATGGAAACCGGCGACGGTGGCCGATGTTCCCGACGGCCAGCGCGTGGCGGTGATAGACCCGGCCAACGACTACGGCCGCGACTTCTTCGTGATCGGCATCTACGTCCGCCACGGCGGGCTGCTCTACTTGGTGGACATGTTCGCCAAGCAGCGCGCCACGCCGGAGGAGGCGGCGCGGTGGCTGGAGGGTCAGGGCGTCGCGGTGGCGTGGATAGAGACCAACGGCGCGGGTCGGAACGTGATGGAGAAGATGAGGCAGGCGGGGGCGCGCAACCTCGCGGGGTTCGTCACCCGCAGCGACAAATACTCCCGCGCCTACGTGCAGGCCGAGGCCATGCGCGACTACTTCCGCATCGTCGAGGGCTGCAACACCGAGGCCGTGCGCGAGCTGCTGCACGAGGCCGACGTGTTCCCGGTCACGGGCGACGACATCCACGACGACCTGCTGGATAATTTAGTGATGGCTTACGAAAGAATTTACAGAATATGATTGAATTAAACAAGATTTACAATGAAGACTGCTTGGAAGGGATGAAGCGCATCCCTGATAAAAGTGTGGATATGGTTTTGTGTGATTTGCCATACGGAACGACGCAGCTAAAATGGGATATCCGACTGCCTTTCGACAAACTTTGGGAACAATGGTTGAGAGTATGCAAGGAAAACGCCGCCATCGTGCTGTTCAGTTCGCAACCATTCACCACCGACCTTATCAACTCGAACCGCAAGATGTTCAAATACGAGATAATCTGGAAGAAAACACAAAGAACTGGATTTTTTGACGCTAAAAAACGTCCGCTTCGACTGCACGAAAACATTTTGTTGTTTTATGGCAAACAGCCAACCTACAACCCGCAAAAAGTTATTAAAGACAACGCTACCGGAGTAGGCCGCCGTCGTGGGAACAGCGACTTCATGAAAACTAACGGAGGCTTTGTAGGAAAAGTCGGCAAAGAAAAAGCTGAAACGTATTACTACGAAGAAAAAGGATGGCGTTATCCAACCGACGTGATTGAGTTTTCAAATTGGAACGGTGCGCTATTTGGAAACACGGCCAGAAGTGTGAAGCATCCGACACAAAAGCCAGTCGGTCTTTGCGAATACCTCATCAAGACATTTTCAAACGAAGGCGAAACCGTGCTTGACAACTGCATGGGAAGCGGAACAACCGCCGTGGCAGCTGTCAATACAGGACGCAATTTCATCGGCTTTGAAACGGATGCGGAATATTGTAGAATAGCCAACGAAAGAATTTATATGATATGACAGACAAAGACAAAGACCTTATGATCGCCACCGCGCAGGGGTGGGTCGGATACCTTGAGAAACAGACCCGCGACTATTCGGTGTACGAGAGCAAGACACGCGGCGCGGGCCTGAACAACTGGACGCGGTTCGGCAGGCTGGCGGACATTGTGCTGTATGGCGTGGACCGCCGCGTGAAGGATGGCTATGCATGGTGCGCGATGTTCCTGCTCTCTATCCTCTACGAGATGCGGGCTAGGCGGCAGGACTGCTCGGTTCCGGCAGGAACGATAGCCGTCAACGCCGAGGCGCGGGCGTGGGTGGCCGAGGCCGTCAACGAAGGTCGGCCGCTGACATGGCACGCCGGCGTGTCCGCGTGGCTGCAATCATACCGACACCGCTACGCCGTGAGCCAGCAGCCGCACGCTGGGGACTTCGTGGTATACCTCGACAACAACGGAAATCCGTACCACATCGGCCTTGTGGAGGCCACGCTCGGCGGCGACCTGTTCTCGACAATCGAGGGCAACACCAGCGCGGCGGGCGACAACGTGGAGCCGAACGGAGGGGCGGTGGCGCGGAAAAAGAGGCGCAACAAAAATTGTTTGTTCCTGTGTAATTGAAAAAACATTATTTTTGCCGCGAAATCGTTGAGATATGAAGTTCAACTTGTTCGGATACACTTTCGAGTTCTACCGCCCCGTCGTCCATCGTGAGGGCATCTATGGCCTCGACTTCCACGGCATCGGCGGGCGCGACTGCCTGCCTTTCGCCGACGGCGAGGTCAAGAGTGTGCTCTTGATGATAACGAACCGCATGGCCAACGCCGAGTGGCACGCCGCCGAGGGCGACCCGACGGAGGGCCGCGGCGGCCTGCTGGCGGTCTCCGACCTCTTCGCGATGGTGGAGCGGTACGCGCTGCTCATCGTGTGGCGTATGTTCAAGGACGGGTTCTGCGACTTCGACGCCTATACCCTGCTGCCCTGCGGCGTGGAAGACAGACGCGCCGAGGTGCTGCCAGAGGAGTGGCGAGGCGTGAAGGACAGAGTCATGCGGGTCTACGACGATGTGTACCTCAACACTGACAAGACCCGCGCACAGCTGCTGGCGCCAGCGCTCGCGATGCTGGACACGGTCAACAACTCCGACCTCAACCTCATCGACAACTACGGCGCTATGGGCGTGTTGTCGCCGGAAAACTCGACGGTCTCCGACGGGTACGTCGACGACGAGCAGTACAAGGAAATTCAAGACGAGTACCACAAAGTCCACGGCGTGAAGTTCGGAAAGTGGGCTTTGATGATAACCCGCCGCGCCGTAAAGTACCAGCCTATCCGCTTGCCTATCGCCGAACTTGACCTGCAGGGAAAGCGCAAGGCGGCGGTGGCTTCCATCCTTCAGGCCCTTGACATCCCCAAGGAGTTGCACGCGCTCTTCGAGTCCGCGAAGTTCCTCAACATGCAGGAGGCCGAAAGGTCTATGTATTCGAGCTGTGTCACGCACTGGTGCGACGTGATGGTGCGCGTGATGCGCGACCTCTACGAGCGACACCGCCTCTATGCCGCGACCCGATACCCTGACAACGAGTTCTGGTACGACTTCGTTGGCGTCCCAGCCTTGCAGGAATCGCAGGCGGCTGAGGCTAAGCGCACGCGGGAGACCGTCGACTGGCTGCTCGAGATGCTGGAGAAATGGCCGGAGCAGCGCGAATATATCACAAAAAGAATCAACGACTTAATCACAACCGTATAGATTATGGCAAAGAAAAAACTCATCATCCGCAACTTCACCACGCTGCAAGCCTTCGATGGCGGCCAGCGTTACCGCGTTGTGCGCAACGAGGCGGGCGAGGAGACTGGCATCGAGGTGTCGGGCGTCCTCACCACCTTTGACGTGCCGAACGAGAACGGCACGGAGTTCACGAAAGAGTCTTACGACAAATTCGTCGACGAGTACTTTCTCGCGCACTCCGTCAACGTGCCGCTGGTGCTGTACCACAACGACAGAGACCCGCGCACGGTGGCGGGCATCGTCAAGAGCATGACCAAGACCGACAGCGGTGTGGAAATTGTCGGCTGGATACCCCGCACGGCGTACTACTACAACCTCATCAAGTCGCAAATCGCCGAGGGAATTCTGCAGGGGTTCAGCAATGCCGGAGGTATGCGTGACTATGATTGGGACGAAGAGAACAACGTCATCAAGGTCACCGACTTCGCGCTTATGCACGCCAGCCTTGTTGCGACACCCGCAGACACGGGCGCTTGGCTGGAAGTGCAGAACACCGCCTTCAACGGGTTCGGCAGCGAGGATCCGATAGACAACGAGGTCAACCCGAAGGCGCAAAAAGAAACAACGGAGGCGTGGCGGCTGCTCGTGTAACCCGCGGGCGGCCATCCCGACGGCTGGCGTAACCCGCAGCCGATGCCGCGACAATATAAAATTTGAACATTAACCAAAAATTAGTAAAAGAAATGAAAAAGAAACTCGAAAACTCCCTCGCGTGGGTGAGGGAGAGAATCAAAACCCTGACGGAGACGGCCAACGGCCTGAGCGGCGACGACCGCTCAACCGTCGAGAACACCATCGCCAAGCTGCGCGAGCAGGAGGAGACGCTGGTCAACGCCATCGCGATGGTCGACAACGCCGTCGACCTCGCCGCCGTGCGCACGCAGGTCGAGGAGGTGCAGAACGCCGTGAAGGCTATTCGCGAGACCATGAAGGGAGCGAAGAAAACCGCCAACACGCTCGCGGAGATGGCCAAGACCAAGGCCTTCCGCGAGGCATTCGTGGAGACCGTCCGCAACACCGTCGAGCCGCGCGAGTTCAAGGCCGCATGGCGCGAGAAAGTCAACGACCTCATGGTCAAGAACAGCATTGACGCCGACAACATCACCGCCGGCGACTTCCTGCCCGGATTCATCATCAACGAAATCAATGACCGATTCATCGGCAAGCGTCACCGCATCCTCGAACTCGTCGACTGGACCGGCCTGCCGATGTGGAAGAGCCTCTTCGAGACGGGCGAGGAGATGGGCAACACCCACACGCCCGGCGAGGAAAAGACCGAGCAGGAGCTCGAATTCAACGCCGTCACCATCCGCCCGGCATACGTCTACAAGCTGCAGCGCGTCGACCAAGTCCTTCTTCGCGAGACTCGCGACATGGACGACGTCCTCTACCGCTACATCATCGCCGAGCTGCTTGACCGCGTCCTCAAGACCGTGGAGAATTACATCGTCACGGGCCACGGCACCGACCACTTCCTCAAGGCCACCGAGAAGGTCATCGCACAGGCCGCTGGCGTCGGTGACATCATGGAGGCCGGCTACTACATGGACGACAGCGAGGGCGCCATCGCCATCATGAGCAAGGCCAAGTATTATGAAATCAAGTCCACACTGTTAGCCATGACGGCTCAGGGCGGCAGACTGGTCACCCACGACGACGTGCTGGCCTACCTCGGTGTCGAGGAAATCGTATTCAACGCCTCCACCTTTGTCCCCTCGCAGGGAAACACGTGGGCGGGTATCCTCTACATGTCGCCGCGCGACTACAAGATGGTCGGCGACCGCCGTCCCGACCAGTACGAGGACTTCAACTTGGGCTACAACAAGCGCGAGTACCTGATGGAAATCTACGTCGGCGGTGGCTGCACCAAGCCCAACCAGTTCGTCGCACTTGTAACCCAGTAACAACCGCCATGACCGCTCCGACTGTCAACGACTTGAGGGCTGCGGGATACCGCATGAGTCCGAACGCCGCGGCGGAAATCGTCGCACGCTGCGCCGAGACCGCCAAGCGCGACTACCTGCTGCACTACGTCACAGATGCCGACATCACCGCCGCTGCAGCCGCGTCCGACATAGGGCGGGCGTGGTGCGCGGTGACATTCGTGGCCTACCTGCAGCAGACCGAGTTCGGAACGCGCACGGGCGGAGAGCGCAAGAGGTTCGACTACGGCGAGCATCTCACATGGATGCGCGCCGCGAAAGCGGACGCGGCGGTCTCGCTGCGCGAGCTTTCCGAGAGCCACCCGCGCATCACTCCCGTCGTTGACAGCATGGAGATATTCTTCAAATCACAAATACTGCGCTGATGGATTGGGCCAACATTATAGCGGTCATCACCCTGCTCGTCGGGGGCGGCGGTTTCCTATACTACTCGCAAAACAAGGCGAGCAAGGAGATAGCCAATGCCTCCGCGCTGGCTGCGGAGTGGGAGAAACTCTACCGCGAGCAGAAGAGCGAGCGGGAGGAAAATGACGCCGAGGTGGAGGAACTGCGCGACGAGGTCGCCGCGCAGTTCCGCGCCGAGGCGGCGAGCTTCTGTCCGTATATCTGCTACAACCTTTCCTGCTCAAACAGAATTACAAGAAACAAAAATTAAAAAAAAATATTAAAAAAATGAAAGATTTTCTGCATAATTTGAAATTCAGACCGCTGGTGCTCATCATCGCAATCGTGGCTGTGGCGGTCTTCATCGCGACGGCGGGCGCCGACCCGTCCGTCTATTCCCTCGCTGTCTTCACGCCCTGCATGGGTGTTGTGACGGCAAACCTCGACACCGACTGCGAGAATCCGCGGGTGTCGGGATATGAGGATGTCGCGCTGCTGTTCAACCGCTCGGACATCGACTGGGCGAGCGTCACGACCGACGCCAGCAACCCGCGAATCATCAAGACGCTGGCGGTGCTCGAAAACAAGAAGCCTTATGTGATTTACAACCCGAGAGTGAACCCAGCACCGTTCAATGGCACGAACGCCACCTTCGAGCAAGAGGCGAACCAGTACACCAAGACGGTGCAGTTCTACTACGAAGGCATCGGCGGCGCGGCGGCACTGAATGTTGTGGAGCCGCTCAAGGCAGGCTCTTACGTCATCCTGCTGCAACGCAAAGACCACCGAGGCGACGGCTCGTTCCAGCTCATCGGCTACCAAGCCGGAGTGACGGCCACCGCTCAGGTGCAGGACGAGGAGACCGGCTACTGGCTCATGACCATGACTGGCAGCGAGAGCTTCGCGGATGTCTCCTTCTTCAACACCGACTACGCAACCACCAAGGCGGCTTTCGACGCATTATTGGCCACCGTGTAAAGGCGGCGGCTTGTTTTTTCATAACGGTAATTTTTTTGTTGGCAGGGGCGGGGGAAAATTCTCCCGCCTTTGTTTTTCCAAAACACAAAGAAAATGGACAGAGAGAGAATTGAAGAGTTATTGCAGCGCACGAAATTGTCGCAGGCCGAAAAGGCAGAAGTGACGGCGGCGGCGGACGCCGCGGGCGTCAAATACCGCATAAAGAGAGGATGCAGCACACGCTGCTACGAGCAGATACTTGTTCAGCTCTACGAGATGAGCAAGCCGGAGCGCAACGTCAGCCGCGACGGCTGGCGGCTCAAGTCCGCGCTGTGCTCATTCGCGCTTCGCGGCAAGGTCATAAGCAATTCCAATATCGCTGAGTTGACCGTCGGCAGTATGCACCAGCTGGTGCGAGACACGTTTTTTGAGAAAATCGGAGACGATGGGCAGAATGGTTAAATATTCGGTCACACGCTCGGAGCCGTGGGCGAAGGTCGCCCCGTTTTTCACGTCATATCCCGAGGCCATGGAGCAGCTGCTCGCCGCTGTGCCTGAGCGCGACGAGGCCTTTGCCTTCGATTTGCTCACGGTGCGCGGGATGCTGGAGGCCGTCGGCGGGGCGATCCCGACGGAGGTCAAGACACAGCTGGAAGGCATGACCGTCGGCGAGGCGGCGGAGCGGCTCAACAGCCTGCGCGACGGCCTGCTGGCGTTCGCGGCATTCATGGAGGATACCGCCGCGCCCGAGACCCTGCGGCAGAAGGCTATGCGGCGCGGTATGAAGGATGGAAACATCGAGGAGGCCGTGATGTGGACGCTCAAGGAGTGCTTTACCCTTCACGGCTTCGAGGAGGCGCAAAAATTGACAGTCTATGAGTACAAGACAGCACGAAAGAACGCCTACAACGAGGCACTCGCGGCATACCGCCAGAGCGTGGAGATGGAGACGGCTATGGCTGCCCGCCGCCGTTAGCCTGCTGCTGTGCGGATGCCGGACGGTCAGGGAGGAGGCGGTGCGCACGGAATACGTTAAGGTCTACCAGCGCGACAGCGTGTTCGTGGACTGCACCGACACCCTCTACGTCGAGTTACGCGGAGACACGGTGTGCATCCGCGAGAAGGTCACCGAAAGGGAGTACCATTACACCATCTTCCGTGACACGCTGCGCAGCTGCGACACACTGCGCTACGTGGAGAAAGTGGCCGTGCAGAGCGGGTGTCCGAAGGTCAGGCGGTGGCCGTGGTTTCTCGCGGGTCTTTGCATCGGTATTTTGATTATTTTTGCAGCGAGAATTTTGATAAAAATATATTTGAAGAGATGACAGGCACTATTACCTATATTTTGTCACGAGCTGGCTACCGCGCGATGAACGGACCGCTCGCCGACGAGCGGCGCAGGCTTGCTGGCGCGGAGCCTCCCGCAGCGTATGTCAGCTACGATCCCCGTCTGCTCGCGGGCGCGGGCTGGTACGGCTATCGCATCGCCCTCAATGGCGGAGACCGCAGCATGGTCGAGCGGGCGCGGTATATGCTCTCGGAGCGGTACGTTATCCGCGACGGATACGAATACTACGCCTACGGGGTCTATGTCTTCGGCGTGCTACTGCGCGAGCGCGTGAAGATGTACGGAATCGGCGGAGGCGCGGAGCCTGGACCTTCGCCTATTGACGAGTGGTGGGGGTTGAAGCTGACGATGCCCGAGGGCGGGACGGTCATTTTGCGCAAATACGGAAGCCCGAACGCCGTGAGCCTTGAGATCAGCACCGACGGAGAGAACTGGCAGCCGTGGACGCTCGTCGGCACGGATTACAGCTATACGCTTGAGGAGGGACAGACGCTGTGCATAAGGAACACAAGCAGCACGTTTGTGCCCTTTTCAAATGGTCTTGATGATTACTATCGATTTGCATTTGACAACCCTGTTGAAGCATACGGTTCCGTTATGTCGTTGTCTTGCAATGACAGTCAACATCTTTCGTTGTCTGGAGCAAATTACAATTTCCGCTCTATGTTCTACGGATGCACGAGCCTTGTGAACGCACCGGATTTGCCAGCGACAACGCTAGCTAGCGAATGTTACCGCTCTATGTTCTACGGCTGCACGAGCCTTGTGAACGCACCGGATTTGCCAGCGACAACGCTAGCTAGCGAATGTTACAGCTCTATGTTCAACGGCTGCACGAGCCTTGTGAACGCACCGGATTTGCCAGCGACAACGCTAGCTAGCCGGTGTTACTACTTTATGTTCCGAGGCTGCACGAGCCTTGTGAACGCACCGGATTTGCCAGCGACAACGCTAGCTTACAGCTGTTACAGCTCTATGTTCAACGGATGCACGAGCCTCGTGAACGCACCGGATTTGCCAGCGACAACGCTAGTTAGCGAATGTTACCACTATATGTTCTACGGATGCACGACATTGTCCGAAATCCGCATACACGCGACCGATATCTCCGCTTCTAACTGTCTGACCGACTGGCTCTCCGGTGTCGCAGTCGCAGGCGACTTCTACTGCGACCCGATCCTCACCATCCCGACGGGCACGAGCGGCATCCCGAACGGATGGACACGTCACGATATTTAATTAAAAATCAAACAATTATGAAAAAGAAAATAGTTGACGGACACATGACGGTGACGGCGGGCGTGGGTAAATTCGTGGCAACACCCGACCGCGCGGTCTTCGGAAAGACTTTATCGCTCGGGGTGAACACAACCGCCGCCGACATCATAGAGGATGACGAGGACGCGTTCCCGAAACCAGAGGAGGAGCCCGAAATCGAAACGGAAGCGACCAAAATTGACACGATATGATGATAGTCGATAAAATACTTGATTGGGCGCGCGGTCGCGGCTATACTGCCGTGTATGGAAGCGCGGGGCAGGTGAATGAGATGCTGAACAACACGCCGTTTGCGGACAGCAAGGACGCCACGGCGGTCATCATGCACCTCGTCACCGATTCAGCGACGGTGGACTGCAAAGACACGGCGGTGGTGGCGGTGTATTTCGCCTGCCTCTGCGACTTTGACTTCGACGGCGAGGCACTCCTGCCCGAGCAGGAGCGGATGAAGGACATCGGCAAGGCTCTGCTCAACGACATCCGCACGGGCAACGAGATGACCTATGCCGACCCGCGCTGGCAGTACGGCTACGACGACTACGCCGAGAACGTCTGCTGGGTGTGCCTGCGCGTCACGCTCACGGCCTCCGCCGCAGACTGTGTTCCGCTGGTGATACCGCACCAAGACTGGTTTTACTTCGAGGCCGCGCAGGCTGGCGCGACGGTGTCGCTGCGCAAGGACTACAGCTACGGTGTCGGGGATGCTCCCGACCTTGAGTACAGCCGCGACGGCGTGAACTTCACGCCGTGGCCGTACACCACCGAGACGATGGCGTTCGGCTCTTTGCGCTACACTTTCGACCCGTTGACGCTCTCATCCGTCGGCGACCGCGTCTACCTTCGCGGAGACAATGAGAGTTTCGGCGACAGCTACTCCGCCGACGCTTCGGTGTTCCTTCTCGAGAAGCGAATGTACTGCGGCGGCGACATCCGCTCAATCTTCGCCAGCGACCTATCGGCAACGGTGGCGCGTTTCCACCCGATGATGTGCGACTATATGGGCGACCACTTCGCTCTGCTAAATGCCCCGGACATACGGGTGTGGAAATCCGTGGCCGTAGATGCCTTCAACGGTTTCCTCGCATATTGCGAGGCCATAACCGAGCTGCCGTCCGACTATCTGCCGTGGGAGGTGCTGGCGGAAGGGTGCTATCGAGGGATGTTCATGATGAGCGGCGTCCGCAATGCTCCCGTGCTTCCGGCCTTCATCGTTCCTTCCCGCGCCTATTCCTATATGTTTTTGGAGTGTGCGAACCTCAACGAGATAGAGGCGCACGCCACGGAATTGGACGAGGGCGCGACGGCTAACATGACGGCCGGAGTGGCCGCAAGCGGTGTGTTCCGCAAGGCGGCGGCGATGGAAGGCTGGCCGCAGGGCGCGGACGGCATTCCCGACGGTTGGACGGTTGAAAATTTGTAACGATATGAGCGACAACACGATAGACTTGGCGGCTAAGATACTCGACGAGTGCAGGTCGCGGATACAAGCCAACATGGCGCGCCGCTACCGCACCTCGGCGGGCGAGCGGTGGATTAACGCCAGCGGACGCAGTTCCGAGGCCTTCAATGTTGAGGTCTCCGAACGCCGCGCCGCGCTGGTGTACAAGGGCGACGACGTGGCTCCACTGGCATCCATCCAGTCAGGCACCACAGAAGTACCTACACTCGCCGAGGCGGGGAGGTGGCGCGAAGAGAAAATCCGCAGCGGTGCGCGAAACGTGCCGTCGGCCAAGGCCATCGTGGAAGGCATCAGGAGGCGCGGCGGCACGGAGAGGCACTTCGAACCGCAGGACTGGGTCGTTGGCCCGGAGGTGGAGGCTGCCGTGGACGCGCTTCGTGACCAGATACCAGCCGCCGCCCGCGCCACCGTCCGCGATCTGCTCTTCGGCGTGTGAAATTATAATAATTATACTATCGTGCCGGCAAGATAGTATAATCGTAACGTATTGGTTTATAATAAAATACAATGTCATTATACTAATTATAATAAATATAATAATATATTTTATAATAATATGGGAAAACACATAAAGTGTTGATACATAGCGATATAAGCAATTATACATATAAGGGTGAAAAAAAATATACGATAATTAGTATAATTATTATAATGGCGATATAACCTACTGAAAAACAAGCGGTTGCAATTATAGTAAATTTGAGTGCTGAGAAATAAATAGTATAAAGTCAATATGGCAAGAGAAGAACAAATCATCATCGAAGTTGAGGTCAACGCCGGGCAGTCGGCGGAGCGGCTTGCATTGGTGCAGGAAAAGATACAGCGGCTCAAGGCCGCGAACAAGGAGCTGCGAACGGAGCAGAAGGCCATCAACGAGGAGTTGAAGGTCAACGGCACCATCAGCGAGAAGCAGGCCAAGCGGCTCGCCGACATCGCCGAGGAGGTGGCCACCAACACCGCCAGTCTCAAGGAGCTGACATCGGTGGAGAAGATGTACACCGCGCAGGTGCAGATCGCGACGCAGAACGACCGCAAGTTCGGCGACAGCATCACCGAATTGGGGGCGCAGCTGGCGCAGCTGAAATCGGAGTACCGCGGTATGACGAAGGCGCAGCGGGAGAGCGCTGAGGGGCAGGCCATGCTCAAGAGCATCCAAAGGCTCGACGAGGAGGTTAAGAACTTGGACTACAGCCTAGGCGACCACCAGCGCAATGTGGGCAACTACGTCTCCGCGCTCACGGGCCTGAACGGCAACGTGCTGAAGGTTGCCAACCTCTTTCAGGGCGGGTTCCGTCAGGGCTTGGCGGCGGCGACGCAGGCCGTGAAATACTTCGCCAAGACCCTGCTCACAACGCCGCTTGGATGGATAGCCGCCGCCGTGACGGCGGTGGTGGGAGTGTTCCGCCAGCTTCGCGAGGCCTTCCAGCGCAACGACGAGGCGGGAACGAAGTTGTCCGCCGCCTTGCAGCGGCTGTCACCGGTTGTGACGGCCGTCAAAAACGTGTTCAACGCCTTGGCCGGAGTGGTGGCGACTATTGTGGACGGTTTCACGCGCGCCGCCGCCGCCGTGATGACATTCTTCGTGCCGTCGCTCAAGGAGGCATCCAAGGCCGCGAGCGAGGCGGAGACGCGGATGGACGCCTTGGAGGAGGCCGAGCGGCAGTACACCGTCGCCGCCGCCGAGCGCGCGCGCGAACGCGCCAAGCTGGAGGAGCGGGCGCGGTACGAGGAAGGGCTGACCGCCGGGGATCGGGTGAAATTGCTGGAAAAATCCCGCGACCTTGCCATCAAGGACTTGGAGGATGACAGACGGATAAAGAAGGAGAAACTCGACCTGCTGCTTGAGGAGCAGCAGCGCACGGCGGACTACTCCGACGCCATGGCCGACCGCATCGCGCAGGCGCGGGCGGCGTACATCAACAGCGAGACAGAGATGATACAAGGCACCCGCCGCCTGAACTCGCAGCTCAAGTCGCAGCGCGAGGAGATGCAGCGGGAGGCGGAGGCGGCGAGGAAGGCCGAGCAGGAGAGGGCGAAAGCCGCCCGCGAGGCCGCGCAGCGTGCCGCCGAGGAACGCGCCAAGCGCCTCAAGACGCAGGAGGACGAAATCCGCGCCCTGCAAGACCTCACAATCGAAATGATTACCGACGAGGCGCAGCGGGAGCGGGCGAAGATGCAGGCGGAGTATTCGCGGCGCATCGAGGACCTGAAACACAGGCTGGAGACCGAGAAAGACCTCACAGCACAGGCGCGTGAGGCCATCAACGGGCAGGTGCTGCTATTGGAGCGTCAGCTCGCCGACGGCCTTGCCGCGCTCGACGAGCGGCGCATACGCGAGAGGGCGGACGCGGAGCGCAAGCTCGCGCAGGAGACCATAGACGCCCGTATACGCGCGATTGAGGACACGGCGGAGCGAGAGGTCGCACAAGAAAAAGAAACGCTAAAAAGGCGCGTTTCCGCGCTTCGTGAGAGGTTGCGGACAGAGGCCGACCTCACGGCTGAGATGCGGGCGCAGATAGAGGAGCAGATCGCGCTGGCGGAGGCCGAGAGCGCGAAGAAGGTGGAGGAGATAACCGCAGCGGCGCGCGCCGAGGCGATAAAAAAGACTTTCTCCGACATGCAGAAGGAGACGGACAACAAGTTCGCCGCCGCGCTGCTCAAGGCCGGCGACAACGCCGCCGAGGCGGCTCGCGTGCAGCTGGATGCCGCGCGGTCGGCATACGACGAGCTGCTGCGGATGGACGACGAGACCAAGGCCGCGCTATACAACAGCGAGGCCGACTACACCGCCGCCGTCATCGCCGCGGAGGCTCAGGTCACCGAGGCGCGCAAGGCCAGCGGCGAAGCCGTCAAGTCGCAGGCGCAGGAGCTGTCGAGCACAATGCAGAGCGTCACGGGCGCGCTGTCCGAACTGTTCGAGAGCGCGGCGGGCGACAGCGAGGAATACGAGAAATTCAAGAAGGCCATGGCCATCGTGGACGCGATGATTTCCATGGCCACAACCATCGCGGCGGCCACGGCGGTCTCCACCGAGGGCGACCCGTACACGATGGCAATCCGCATCGCCGCGAACGTCGCGGCGGTGACGGCGCAATTCGCGGCGGTCATCAAGGCCATCAGGGCGGCGACGGTCCCGAGCAAGCCAACCTTCGCCACGGGCGGCATCGTTCCGGGCACTTCGTGGAGCGGCGACCGAGTGGACGCGCGCCTCAACAGCGGCGAGATGGTCATCAACCGTCAGGACCAGCAGCGGCTGTGGGAGCTGGTGAGCGGCGGCGTGCCTTTCGCCGGCATCGACTACCGACTGCTCGCGGCTGCTGTCGCCGAGGGCGTGGAGGCTCTCCCCGCGCCGATATTGGATTATTCCGAGTTCACGCGCTTCCGCCGTCGCGTGGAGCAGGTGGAGAAAATCGCGAAATTAACAATGTAATAACAATATTATGCGCAAATTTCTAACATGGGAGTATTTGTCCCATTCTTTTATCGACTTTTCATCGATCGGGTTTGTCCTGAACACGAACCACGACTACAACGTCTTCACGCAGGCAGACCCGGTGCTGCGTGTGCGTGTTTCCGACGCAACCGCCGCGACGGTCTCGCTGACCATCGACACGGGAGCTCCCGACCACTACACCCTGCTGATGGAGCTGGCGTGCGCCGACGGCGACACGCTCTACATCCCCGTCGGAGACGCGCTGCGCGACGTGTACCGCCACGAGATTGACGCGCTGCTCGTCGCTCCCGCGCCGCTGTGCATGGTCTGCACGGTGACCGCCGCGCTGCTGGACAGCGACGGCGCGGAAATCAACCGCGCAGACATGACGTGGAGGGTGTACGAGGCCGTCGGGTGCCAGCGGCTGACGCACGCCGCCTTCCTCTCGTGCCTGCCCGACCGCTGGCGGGCGCTGGCCGGCGTGCCGAACCCGGTGACCGTTCCCGTCCCGGTGTTCGACGCGGAGATGTACCGCGAATACATTAGCGGCACGCCTTCATCGGTGGCTCTCGTTGGCACGGGCGGCTCGATGTCATTTATGGTGTCCCCGAACAACCGCCTTATGTTGCTGAAACTGACGATACCCGGCGAGAGCGACAGCGCGACAACCGTGTTCGACTGGCAGGAGTGCGCCGACGACAAGATGCTGGTGGCTTGGTGGTCGCCGGAGCTTGGCGGATGGAAGAGCCAGTGCGCCGACGTGGTGTCGGAGACCGCCGATGCCGTCACGCGGCGCGACGTGTACGCGGGTTTCGGCATTCGCACGGGCACGGCTGCGGACTGGTCGGCCTCGCTGCGTTTCCCGATGTGCAGCCCTCGCGACCTCGCCTACCTGCGGGACATGATGGCCAGCGGTCAGGTGTACGTCCGCGCAGACGTGTCCTCGTATGCCTCTTCCGGCGGTTCCGGCGAGTGGGTTCCCGTGCGCGTGCGCGGAGAGGTTCCCGCCGTCCCGGTGGGCGGGCAGTCCCGCAATTTCGATTTTGAGATTATAACAAACACAACCGACGAGCTATGACGATAACAGTAAGGATTAACGGCCAATATGCCGACACGGACGCCGACACGCGGCTCGGATTGCAGTGGAAGTCGTGGCTGTTCGCGAAGAACGGGATGGAGACATCGCGCTCGTTCGGGTTCTCTCTGCCCGACACGCCGGAAAACAACAAAATGTTCATCATCGACCGCGACCCGAATTTCTACGGTGTCAGACGCGCCGCCAAGTGCGAGATCGTGGCCGGAGGAGTGGTGCTGCACGGCCGCGCCGTCCTCACAAGCTGGGGCGGCGGGCGGTATGAGATATTATTTATGTACGGAGACCTCGACCTTCCTGACAACTTCAGCGACTCGCTGCACGGCCACCTGTTCACGGGCGCGAAGTTTGAGTTCACGGGCAAGGACAGGGCCGTGACGGGTTCCATGATACCGACTTTCGGATTTTACTCTTATAGCAACGGCACGGCGCAGTCTCCGGCCGTCGGCTACCAGCCCGAGATGTTCCCGACGGTCAACCTCGGCTGGTTGTTGGAGGAGGCGGCGGCCAACGTTGGGTATTCGGTAGCGATGCCGTCGAACAACATCCGCGACCCGCACCGCTACGGCCTCGTGCTGCCGACGATGGACGTGGACAAACCGCTGCCCGCCCTGCGGGTGACGGGAAGCGCGCGGGCGGGGTGGTCGCCAGTGTTCCCGACGGGCTACAGCCAGCTGTCGGAGTTCGGCATCAAAATCGAGACCCGCCGCTACAAGCGCGGGTACTTCCCGGCCAACGTGACGGTGTACGTGTTCGTCGCCATCCGGCCGATAACCATATCATATACTGGCAGTCTATCGCTGCCGTGGTTCTTCGTAAGCGGTCAGGGCGATGACTTGTGGAATTGGAGCGACGACGGCAACCACGTCCCCGAGGCGTCTGATTGCGCGTCCTTCGAGCGCGAGATGGCCGTCGGCGACTGGTTCGCGATTGTCAACGCGTCGGACGTGCATGTCCTGCCGTTTTTCCGCCCGTGGTGCTGGGACGGGCAGACTGGATACACGGGCACCGTGGACTGCACCTTCACGGTCAAGGAGGCCTCGGGCGTGGTGCAGGCGGGGCAGACGGTCACGCTCGACGACAACATGCCCGATCTGTCTTTCACGCAGCTGCTGCAGGCGGCCTGCGACCTCTGCGACTGCATCCTCGAGGTGGACGGCTCGTCCAAGACCGTGACCCTGCACCCGTCGCCGGACATCCTGACCGGGTGGGACTGGTTTGACTTGGACACGGCGGGTGTGACTGAAGTCAAGGAGGTGCTGCGCTACATCGAGGGCCTGAGCCGGCACAATTACGTGCGCTGCAAGAGCGCGGACTACGTTCGCGAGGAGATGAGGTTCCGCCGCGATCTTCCGTGCGACAACGACGCCCTCGACGAGGAGGCCGAGTTCTCGCAGATACCCTTCAACGAGGGCAACTGGGAGCTGGTGGACGGCGTCAAGGTCGCGCAGCTGGAGGACGTCACGGTCGGAAACAATGGTGACTACGCCTACAAGGGTGTGCTGACGGTCATTTATGAGAACACGACGTTATACGGCAACGGAAACGCCCTGCACGTGCAGACGGTCAACGACGAGGGGTTGGGCTCGGAGATGGCGGACTCGAGCCGCGAGGCGGTGTCTGTGCGACTTACCGCCCGCGTTCCGCTGCGGCTGTTCGCGTCTCTCGCTCCCGGCGCCTTGGCCATGTGGCGCGGGCGGCGGTGGCACGTGCGCGCGGCCACGTGGAGCGACGGCCTCGCGGACTTGGAACTGCTGTCGCTAAACCGCTGATTTACTGCCATTTATAAACGCCTTTTGGCTTATATTGTTTATTTTCAAAGTGTTATGTATTCTGCCGTTCGCCGTCCATTCGGGCGGCGTTCGGTTTTTGCGCTATTTAACATAATATCTGCGGAATCCGCCGGCTGTTTCGCCGTCCGCTCGTCTCATTTTCGCGGCGAGCAATTTATAACTGTTTGATATCATGCAAGATACAAGCGTAAAAATATTTTTTACATACCGTGTTAGTTATGTAATAAAAAGTGTATCTTTGTACCATCAAAAACGAACGGAATTATAAAAAATTAAAAACCCAAAGAAATGAAAAACACCGAAAACACCCGCAGCGAAATGATGATCAATGCCGTAGAGCGCGAGACTGAGAAGGCTATACTGGTCAATGTGATGGTCAGCTGGAACGGTTCATGCAAATCAAAGAGCATCTGGATGCCGAAGTCGGTCTGCGAAATCTTCACTGCCGAATATGACGGAAACCGCACCCACGCTATGGTGGCCGATTGGTTCCTTGCGAAGACACAGAAGGCCAATACTTGGAACGGATACGAGATGCACTTCGAGACAGTCTTTTCAAAAATCGCTTAATTTTTAACCCTTAAAAACCCGAAGAAATGGAACAAAGATTGGCAGAATTAAGAGCAGAATTGGCGAAACTGATGAAAGGACGCCTCACCGACCGCAAACTTGACCGAATCCTTGAAATTTGCGCCGAAATCCGCAAAATACGCGGCGAAGAATAAAGGCCTTGCGCGAGCCTTCCACGAATCGCGCCACGTTCTTTGGGTTTGAGCCGCCCGCCTCATCTGTTCAACTGGTTTTATCCATTCGCGGGCGGCTTTTTGACCGAAAATAAACTAAAATAAATAACAATGTTAGCGCAAAAATCAATCAATGGAGAATATTACGAGGTCAGCGTTCTGGAAGACCTCAAATGGCGGACAGTGGCCACAAACATCAGGAGCGAAGGCCGAGCGATACGCATAATGGAGAGATGCGCAGAGTTGGCAAGCTGGCGCGACTGTGTACACGAATCTCCGAGAGTTAAATAAACCCTTTAATCAACATAAATTCAAACAAATGGAAATCAAGGCAATCAACGACGAAATTATCTTCAAGTCAGACAAAGACAACATCAAGGATGTGATCATAGAGGCTGTCGAGTGCGACGCTAACCTCAGAGGCGCGTACCTCAGCGGCGCTAACCTCAGCGGCGCGAACCTCTGCGGCGCGAACCTCAGAGGCGCGTACCTCAGTGGCGCGGACCTCAGCGGCGCGAACCTCAGAGGCGCGGACCTCTACGGCGCGGACCTCAGAGG
>Ga0247611_10002520_pt1 | contig 29345 bp, 28 predicted proteins | sample 177DNAGHGhighgp2_FD_192422 | JGI IMG/M metagenome (GOLD analysis project Ga0247611, IMG submission 192422) | Sheep rumen microbial communities from Palmerston North, Manawatu-Wanganui, New Zealand - 1770 DNA GHGhigh gp2 | ecosystem: Host-associated > Mammals > Digestive system > Stomach > Rumen... | reverse complement strand
CAGCGCTTTCTTTGAAAGCCCGGTGATCTTTTTTCCGTCAACGGTGATCTCGCCCGAATCGAGCGAATCAAGACCGCCTATCATATTCAGCAGCGTGCTTTTGCCCGATCCGGACGGGCCGAGAATGACGCAGATCTTTCCTTTTTCAAGCGAAAAGTCAACGCCGTCAAGGGCATAAACCGCAGCTTCTCCCGTACCGTATTGTTTTTTCGCGTCTTTGATATCGATGAACATTGATCGTCCTCCTTATCGGCCGAACAGACCGCGCTTTTTGTATTCTTCAACCGAAACGGAAACGAAAGTGTAACCCGTATCCGTGATTGCTTTTTTCAGCGCTTCTTCGTCGACAGCGCCGTCGGATAAAAACGTCGCTTCACCGCTCTTTCTTGAAGCAGACACCTTTTTCGCGTCGGGAAAAGCCCTTCTTATCGTGTCGCAGATATGCGCCTCGCACATACCGCACATCATTCCGTCGATTTTCACCGTGATCTCTTTCATATTGTCCTCCTCTTAGTTAGCATTGGCTAACCATATGCGTTAAAATCAAGGGCTTGCCGCCCCCGATTTTTATGTATTATCCGAACACCAAGTCGAGCAAGCGGAGCCTGCCGCCGTGCCTGTAAACGGGATCGCCGTCCCCTCTGTTACTTTCAACCACATACCGCTTCTCCGATTCAAGTTAGCAGCTGCTAACTTTGGTTTCAAAAAATAAAGAGCATCACTCTTTTTGATCTGTCGTATGGTGAATGACGGCAGTTAGCCACCGCTAACTATCGTAGCACAACATTTAATATTTGTCAATGGGTTCAGCGAAAAAACTCGCGCGAGAAATGGAAGTTATTATTGAAGCCTGATTTCGTCCCGGCGTTCGTTTGATGATATAGATGGTCGTACCGCTTGTAAAAGAAATCGCTCTCCCGAAGGAGTCAACAAAGATCTCAAAGCCTGCAATCAACCGGCATGAGTCGGCGCGATGAACAACATCGCCGCCCGAGCGTGCGAGATCATCATGTCGGAGGTGATCTGCCAATGAACGAACTCGAAGATCTCTGGTACGGCAACGTGATCCCGTACGAACAATTTCTCAACGGTAACCACGAGTACAAACAGCTACTCACCCGCACCGTCAAGCACCGCGACGAGTTTGAAGCAACCCTCACAAACGAGCAAAAAACAAAACTCACCGACTACGACGCTGCCTGCGCAGAACTTAACTCCACATCCGAACTCTCCGCCTTCTCCTTCGGCTTCCGCCTCGGCGTTAAACTGATGATCGAAACGATATATTCTAAATGATAGTATGTCATATATAACAGCATACGCTTCTCGTATTGTCGGGAGGCGTATAATGTTTTAGTTTCACAAATCAATATGAGATTTCAATTATTTCAAAAAAGTGATATAATCAAGTGAGACATTCCGCGATTTGAAACGACTAATAGTTGAAAGGACACGAGGAGCCCTTTCGGAAAGGAGGACGTCAGTGGATAACGGTGCAAGTAGCTACCGCCGTTTTCTTGACGGTGACGATGAAGGAATTGAAGATATAGTTAGAGATTTCAAGGACGGTCTCATTCTTTATCTGAACGGTATTGTAAAAAACATATATACCGCCGAAGAACTTGCGGAAGATACTTTTTTCAGGCTTATGATAAAACGCCCGAGATTTTCCGGCAGGTCCTCTTTCAAATCGTGGCTTTATGCGATCGGACGAAATATTGCGTTAGATCGCATACGGCGAGATGTAAAGACGTCGAGTATTCCGATAGAGGACATGGAATCATATCTTTCCGATGAATACGATCTTGAGCGTTCATATATCAAAGAGGAAAGAAAGATCAGGGTACACAGGGCGATGGGAAAACTGCCGGATGATTACAGGCAGGTCCTCTGGCTTACATACTTCGAGGATTTTTCAAATAAAGAAACTTCCGTCATTATGAAGAAGAATGACCGTCAAATAAGAAATCTGCTCTACAGGGCAAAGCAGTCATTGAAGTGCGAACTTGAAAAGGAGGGATTTACTTATGAAGAGTTCTGATGAAATGATAAACAGCTTATACGAACGCAGAGATAATTATTTGATAGAAAAAAAGAACAGAAATAAAACAATAATGAAAACAGCGACAGCGCTCAGTTGTATATGCCTTGTCGTGCTGCTCTGCGTCGGCGTATTTACGTTTGGGTGGTTCAAAGCGGCAGATACTTCAAATACGCCGGCGGTAACTGACATAACAAACAACAGTACGACGAACATTGTTGAAAACAATACTTCGGACGACGGTGAAAATGACGCGTCAGGCGGTATTTACGGAGGCAACACAGCGGATTCGCTCGGTCGCCTCAGTATCTCCGGTGTAAACTATATTCAGATCGGAACGAAAAACGAAGCCGCCAGATTCACAAAGAAAAAATATCTCGGAAAAGCGTCGGATTATTCAGACCTATATAAGAAACTCGCCGATGAAGACGGGATCGACGGCGACGTGTATTCCGTCAATGAATCGCCGGATGTTTTGCTTATATATCTTTCAAACGAGGGTATCGTAGTTCTTTCCACTTACGTCGACAACACAGACGTTATCGAAAATGATAATCAGAACGGCGGCGAAAACATAGGAGGTTGGTACATCCCCGGCTTGCCGGGAACGAACGAGATCGACCTCGTCGGCGATGAGATAACGGAAGAAGAAGCGGCGAGATACTTTGAAGAAAACCGTACAAGTATAGTAAGTTCTCTTTCCGCAAGCGGCGTCACGGCTGACGATATCAGAATATCGGATAAAGGTTATTGCCACATCAGTTATAACGGGGACGCTGATAAAAATCTTGAAATAAGGCGTAATTTCCGCGATTACCTTGTTTATAACGGCGAGCGTCTCGTCGCGATAGTCACGCTGACGAAGGATAACGGTTTACTCAGTTCAACTCCCGCTTTCGGAGGTACGTGGTTTGACGATTACAATGAATTCTTGAATCAGCACAAAGGACAGGAGCTCGTCTACCTCTATGCGGGCTGGATGGAGATCATAATCGCTCCGGACAACACCTGCACTAATCCGATGGGACAGGATATATCGGGGTATCTTGACGGCATAGATAATCCTTATGAGTGGTTCTACAACGAAGAGGCAGTATATGTTCCGTGATTTATAATATCACATTAAAAGGTGCCGTTTGCGCGGCACCTTTTTAGTTTATTCCACACATTCGACAAAACTGAATCTCTGAAATACAATAAAGAAAAAACGGAGGTTCCAGATTATGGACAGTTACATAACAGACGAACAAAATGGGTTGAACTACAAACTTGTCGGGGATTATTACCTGCCGATGATAAAAGCGCATGAAACACTTGAGATTGGACAGTGGGGGCGAAGACATCTCCGCTATCTGAAGGAGAACAGAAAAGCGTATTACACCGCTCTAATGCTCTCAGGAAAACTCTTTGATCAAGCCGTTGAGATCGACCGTACCGCAAAAGAAATGTACGAAAAACTGATTCGCGACATGGCGGAACGCGAGGACGTCACAGAACAACTCAAAGCTGATAATCAAATGCTGTGGGTACGTAAAATGAACAATATCCGCAACAGAGCGCAAGAGATAGTAAACGCAGAATTGATTCATACATAAGAACGGGGCTGCCGCAAAACAAGAAGTTTAGCGGCAGCCCCATTTTCTTTTTCAGTTTATTTTAAGGCAACACCACACAATTCGCGGCGTACGCCTTGCTTGCATATTACTCAAAGACCTTGTCCTTGAGTTCCATGCGTTCCGACTTGCACTTCTGTAGCGTTACCATAGGGTAATACTGAATATCTAAGAAATAGGAAAGCACTTACTTATCTCAGAATCGAGATTGCGTCGAGGATGGTTTTTTCCATCGCTTCCTGACCGTATTTATCCACTTCGGCTTTATTCTTTTCACCGTGAGTAAGACATCCTGCGCCGCCGATACATCCCCCGATGCACGCCATGCCCTCAATGAAGTTAGCATCAAGCACGTTTTTGCTCTTTTTGAGAAGTGCCATCCGGCATTCCTCAATACCATCACAGGCGACGGCTTTAAGGTCAAAATTGATGTTCTGCTCTTTAAGCCCCTGTGCTACGGCATCGGACAGACCTCCCGAGCGGGCAAAGATTCTGCCAAAATAAGATGCATTATCAAGCACATCTTCTCCGAGTGTTGTAATGTCAAGGTCCTTACTGTCGAACAGCGCCTGCAATTCCTCAAAGGTGATTACCGCATCGATGTACGGTTTCACGCTCTCCAACTGTGCTTCTGCTTTCTTTGCGGTACAAGGACCGATGAAGACAACTTTCGCTTTTTCATCAGTGCTCTTCAAATATTTCGCGAGTGTAGCCATAGGTGACAGGTTGTGAGAAACGAGGGGCAGAAGATCCGGAAAAGCAGACTTTATATACCGGACGAAGGCGGGACAGCAGGAACTTGTAAGGAAACCTTTTTCAGCGAGCTCCTGCGATTCCGTCTGCGCAACCATATCCGCACCCAAAGCTGCTTCAATGACAGTATAGAATCCAAGCTCTTTCAGTCCTTTAATAACCTGGCCAAGCTTTGCATATGCAAACTGGCTTGAAATTGAAGGCGCTACAATGGCATATACCTTATACTCGGTATTCTGTTCGCTTTTTTTGATAAGGTCGATAACGTTCAGGATATAAGATTTATCCATAATAGCGCCGAAAGGACACTGATAAACACAAGCTCCACACTGGATGCATTTGTTATTATCTATTGCTGCGGCATTATCTTCATTTATGGAAATTGCTTTAATCTTGCAAGCAACCTGACAGGGGCGTTTACGGTTGACAATCGCAGAATACGGACAGACCTTCGCACATTGTCCGCACTCTATGCACTTTGATTTGTCAATATGAGCCACATGATTATGGTCAAAGGATATCGCCCCCCGTTTGCATACGTCCTCACATCGGTGAGCAAGACATCCACGACAAGAATCCGTTACATCATAACCGGCAGCCGGACATTCGTCGCAGGCAATATCAATAACCTCAATTATGTTGGGATTATCTTTATTACCCCCCATTGCAATTTTGACTCGTTCGCCGAGAATTGCCCTTTCCTTATATACGCAGCAGCGCATAGTAGGCGTTTTTCCGGGTACTATCATCTGCGGAATATCCATAACATTCTGAAGGAGAGTATCGTTCCACGCCTGACGTGCGACTTCGCGCAGGACTTTATATTTCAGGTGTTGGACTTTTGTGTCGAATTTTCTGACTCCCATACTGATTTCTCCTTAGAAATAACTTACTTTTATCCGCTTTCCCATTTTTTTGAGGCATTCGGATAACTCCTCAACGAGGTTCATTTTAATATTAAATGTAATCGGCAAATCCGGATTTTGATGCGCAGGGTTTACCGCTCTTCCGACGTAAAAGTTAATATCGGTTGCTTCTTCAAAAAGCAGTCGGCAGATGAGCGACGCACCGTCACGCTGAAAACTCCATTTTTCATAGAGTTCATTTTTATCGAGGGCATCTTTGGCGTATTCGATCACTTTATTGATAGTAATAACACCTTCGGTTACCAAGTCAACTCCTTCAATTTCGGCAATTGGCGGAACATCTCCTCTTTCAAAATTCAGACTTGCTTTAATTGGTTTGCCGAGGTACTTTGCGGCAATAGATGATGTTGTGCCGCCGCAGATGATATGTTTGCCTTCTTTTGAGAAAAACAGCGACATCATACGATTGCAGTCGTCCCGATTACGCGGAGGACCGAACAAGATGTTCATTGGATCTCGTTTACGCACTTTGACAACGCAGGCTGTCGCATCATCTCCCGGATGATGACCATACTCCTTATCGCACTGATCCACGAGCATCGTGGCCAAAGTCTTTGCATTATATCCTGCAGCAACTAATGACTGCATAAAATCTGCGATATCTTCAAGCTTCCATCCGAAATTGAAAGCAAGACCGATTCCGGCATGCGGACATCCGTCGCTCATTGCCACCATACAATCGTCTTCCTGAAGACTGATAACAGACTTCAGCACCTTCTTGCCGTCAATATTCAGTTCGGTCGTAGGGTAATCGTATACTTCAAAATTGCGCAGAAAGATGACCTTCGGATTGTCGTATTGAATAATCTCGACAGTTCTGTTTTCGATAATATGAAGAATCGTAAAAGTCGAATATGCGACACCTCTTACCGAGCATATTGGCAGGGTTGCTGCAATTGTGGAAACACAATCCTCGAGCTTAAGTCCCTCTGCCATCATCGTTGAAATGATCTTAGAAGTAAGTGTAGAAAGAATACTCGCTTTTACCCCACTGCCGAGACCATCAGCCAAAACGATAACCTGAGAATCTTCGCCTTGGTTAACAATATCCACGTGGTCGCCGCAAAGTTGTTCGCCCTCGTGGTTTATGCTTTTCCAGCCGATATCGGCACACAGATTATTCATTACCGATCGACTCCTTCAACTTTGTCAGAGCAATCTTGGTCTCTGCTGCGGTCTCTCCGAGAAGCGAAGCAATTTCCTGCACGATCCTCATCTGCTTGTCAACGACGTTATCCGCGATTTCAACGGTCTGACGGCTGATTGTCTCTTTCCGTTCTCGCTGTGTTTCTTCTTCGGTAACATCACGCAGAATACCAAGGATCAAACGGTATTCTTTATCATATACAATGGTCTTGTCAATATATTTACCGTATTCGGCCAGATAATCCCGTTTATCACGAATCGCTCTGCCATCCGAAAGCACCTTGAGAAAATCGGCGGGGTCAAGGACACGGACAACTTGATCTCCGAGAATATCACTCGGCGTACGCAGATTAAGTATCTTCAATGCAGCGGTATTTACCTGTTGTACTTCTAATTTCTCGTTAAGGACGATCAGACCGTTGGGCGTGTTGCGGGCAATTGTATCCGAGAAGTTTTCCGCCTTATCCTTCAGATACGGCAGACACATAGAGATTTCCGCCTTGCCTTGAAGAATTGCAATTGCTTTTTCCCGACAGGTACTATAACCGCAGGAACCGCAATTGAGTTCGTCACTGGGTTTCATCTTTCCCATTTGACGAAGGGTCTCGGTAATTTCAATCTCACTTGGGACGGTTGCGCGGCGATCAATGGTTTCAAATTGTTTTACAAGCTCATTCGCTTCAGGCTGGGCCACATCGAAATCAGCATTTCCGGCATAATCAGAAACGGACAGATAATCCTTGACAGGGGACCGATGAAATTTTTCCATTACCGGGCCCCCTATGCAGCTGCCAACGCAGGCGGACATTTCAATAAAACAGTTATGTACATTACCGCTCTCAATGTCTTTAAGAGCAGCAATACAGTTTTCCATGCCGTCAATTGCCATATAACTGTATTTGGGATTATTCATCGCCATCGTTTTGAGAATTCCTCCCGTAGTAGGGAAAAATCTTGCACGACTGTTTTCATTGGAATCTTTCTTTTGCTCAAGGACGATTTTTTCTGCCTTGAGCCATGCAGTCAGTTCATCGAATGTAAGAACCGCATCAACAATGCCCTCGTAGTGCTGGGCTTCATCTTTTTTTGCAACGCAGGGACCAATAAAGACTGTTTTCACATTCGGAATACGCTTTTTTATATCGACACAGTGTGCCTGCATGGGAGAAAGAACCTCTGCCAAATACGGCAGCAGTGTCGGAAAATACTTCTGAATCAGCAGGTTTACCGAATGACAGCAGGACGTGATAATAACATCTTTTGTTCCTTCGTTTACCATACGATCATACTCGTTTTTAACGATTGTGGCACCGATTGCGGTTTCTTCCACATCATAAAACCCAAACTTTTTCAGTGCTTCGCGCATAGACGCAATGCCGACGCCCTCATAATTTGCAACGAAAGAGGGAGCAAGACTGACTACAACCGGGTCACCGCTTTGAAGCAGCACTTTTGCTTTTTCCGTTTCGTCAACGATTTGCTTTGCATCCTGCGGACAAACCACAAAGCATCGTCCACACAGAATACATTCATTTCCGATAATATATGCTTGATTTCCGGAAAAACGGATTGATTTTACAGGACAATGACGAATGCATTTATAGCAATTTTTGCAGTTGGATTTTTTAAGAGTTAGACATTCCATTGAACTCCGCCCTTTCTTTCACTAAAGCAGGCATTACCTTGTCATTAAAGAAACTTTCAAATGTTTCAGGAGTTATACCGGTGTAAACATCGTCATTCACTGTAATTGTGACTCCGACTCGATTACACTGACCGGTGCAAAAGCTGCCGGCCAATGTAATATCGTTGTCAAGTTTGCGTTCTTCAATAGCCTTCTGAAAGAGTTCAACAAGCTTTTCTGACCCTTTTAAGTGGCAGGATGAGCCCACGCATATTTGAACGATCATTTCATTTCACCTTTGACAATACTTTGTCGGTGAAAAATTCATTTACGCCGTCGGGGGTGACAGAGCAGAATTCATCGTCAACGGTAACACAAACGCCCTGATTGCACTTTCCCATGCAGAATGTTCCTGCAAGTTCGACTTTATCACCGAGATTATTTTCCTTGATCAGATACTGAAGCTGTTCAACAACCTGTCTTGACCCTTTGATATGGCACGAAGAACCGATACATACTGTAATTTTCATGATTATTTCTCCTTATTCGTAATCTACAACGTTTACCCAAGAGAGCAGGAATTCACGCTCTTTTTCGTTGCCCTTTACAGACTGAGATGCGGCAACGATCGGCATCCATTTCTGAACGTATTGCTTTGCAGTGTTGCTCTTTTCACAGAACATTTCGAGATATTTTTTTGCACCGTCGATGTCACCGTTCAGCCAGAAAAGCAAATAAGTTCTTGCCACATCGGCGGAAGCGTTACCCTGGGTGGCGTGTGACCAGTCGAGGATATATGGGGTGCCGTCTTCTGCAATAATAATGTTGGACGGGTTAAAATCACCGTGACAGACCTTATTGTGCTTAGGCATTCCCTCAAGACGGGTATGCAGATCGTAACGTGTGGTAGCATCGAGCTGTGCGGAGCTGATTTTGCGATTCATTTTGTCTTTCAGCTTGTTGAGAAGCGGGCAAGTCTTTGACTGAACCGTCATCTGCAGATCAACAAACAATTCAAGATATTCGTTCTTTTTCTCAGGGTTTTCTTCCATAAGCTGAGCAAGAGTCTTTCCCTTGATATATTCGGAAACAATCGCCCATTTTCCTTCAATCGTTGTAACTTCAAGAACCTTTGGAATGTTAAGACCGGTTTCCTCGATCCTTGCCTGATTCAAAGCTTCGTTCAAAACATCGGCTTTGGAATAGTCTTCATTAAATACCTTCACGCATCTGTCGCCATCGCGATAGATGGTTTTATTGTTTCTTACAGCTATTACTCTGTCAAGTTTCATTACGATTTCCTCCTCAACCTTTCTTTAAGCCGTTTTTTGCACGGCGATACGCCTGCTTGAAATTGTGCTCATCATCTGTAACAATGTCGGTAATTGCCTCGGGCATTTCTTTTTCCTCAAAGTGCTTTCCGCCATAGTAAGCGTTGAGATACATCTGCTTGATCTCGCTCATCAGCGGGTAACGGGGGTTGGCACCGGTGCACTGATCGTCGAATGCCTGCTCGACCATTGCATCAAGACGGTCGAGGAAATTCTTCTCGTCAATACCGTAATCCTTAATAGTATCCTTAATGCCAACTCTCTTTTTAAGATCATTGACTGCTTTGATAAGGTTTTCGAGCTTCTCTTCATCGCTCTTTCCACCAAGTCCGAGTGCGTCAGCTACCTCAGCATATCTTGCAAGTGTGTGTGGGTGATCGTACTGAGAGAAGGTGCCCATCTTTGCAGGGGCTTCGGCAGCATTAAATCTGAGGACTTCTTCGATCATTAAAGCGTTTGCAACGCCGTGAGGCAGATGGTGGAACGCACCGAGCTTGTGCGCCATGGAGTGGCATACACCGAGGAAGGCATTTGCAAATGCCATACCAGCCATTGTTGCTGCGTTGGCCATTTTTTCACGGGCTTCAACGTCATTCTGACCATTGTCATAAGCACGGGGCAGATACTTGAAGATAGTCTGCAGTGCCTGCTTAGCAAGTCCGTCGGTATAATCCGTTGCCATAACGGAAGCGTATGCTTCAAGAGCGTGAGTTACGGCGTCGATACCGGAAGCGGCGGTGAGCCCTTTCGGTGCACTCATATGGAAATCGGTATCGATGATCGCCATGTTCGGCAGCAACTCATAATCAGCGAGCGGATATTTAACACCCGTCTTTTCATCCGTGATAACTGCGAAAGGCGTAACCTCGGAGCCGGTACCTGCGGAGGTCGGGATAGCGATAAAGTATGCCTTTTCGCCCATTTTCGGAAAGGTGTAAACACGCTTGCGGATATCAATGAAACGCATTGCCATATCCATGAAGTCAGCTTCCGGATGCTCGTAAAGTACCCACATGATCTTGCCGGCGTCCATAGCGGAACCGCCGCCGAGTGCGATGATCGTATCGGGTTTGAACGCTCTCATCTGTTCGGCACCGCGGAGCGCACACTCAAGCGTAGGATCCGGAGCAACGTCGAAGAAGCAGGTGTGCTCGATACCCATTTCATCAAGCTTGTCGAATATCGGCTTTGCATAGCCATTTGTGTATAGGAACTGGTCTGTTACGATAAAGGCACGCTTCTTGCCCATGACGTTCTTAAGCTCATCAAGAGCAACGGGCAGACAGCCTTTCTTAATATAAACCTTTTCAGGTGCTCTGAACCAAAGCATGTTTTCTCTCCTCTCGGCAACAGTTTTAATATTGATCAGGTGCTTAACACCGACGTTCTCGGAAACGGAGTTGCCGCCCCAAGAACCGCATCCCAATGTTAGCGAAGGCGCAAGCTTAAAGTTATAAAGGTCGCCGATACCGCCATGAGAGGAAGGAGTATTCACAAGAATACGGCAGGTCTTCATACGCTCGGAAAACTCGGCAAGCTTTTCCTGCTCGGTTTGAACGTTCAGATAAATCGAAGATGTATGACCGTAACCACCGTCGGCGATAAGATGTTCTGCTTTAGCAAAAGCGTCCTCAATATCCTTAGCTTTATACATAGCCAATACGGGAGAGAGCTTTTCATGAGCAAACTCTTCGGAAAGTTCCACACTTTCCACTTCACCGACAAGGATCTTTGTTCCCTCGGGAACCTTAACCCCTGCAAGATCTGCGATTTTGGCAGCAGACTGACCGACGATTTTCGCATTGAGCGCACCGTTAATGATAATCGTTTTACGGACTTTTTCGGTTTCCTCAGGGTTCAGGAAATAGCATCCGCGAGCTGCGAATTCACCTTTAACGGCATCATATATGTCCTCAAGAACGATGACGGACTGTTCGGAAGCACAAATCATACCATTATCAAATGTTTTCGAGTGAATGATGGAGTTGACGGCAAGAAGAATGTCTGCGGTGCTGTCGATAATCGCGGGGGTGTTGCCCGCGCCAACTCCGAGGGCGGGTTTGCCGCTGGAGTATGCGGCTTTTACCATTCCGGGACCGCCAGTCGCGAGGATGATATCAGACTCTTTCATTACCAGGTTAGTCATTTCAAGGCTCGGAACGTCGATCCAGTCGATGATTCCCTCGGGTGCGCCTGCGGCAACAGAGGCTTCAAGCACCAACTTTGCAGCTGCAATGGTGGACTGCTTTGCTCTCGGATGAGGACTGATAATAATTGCATTACGAGTTTTCAGTGCAAGCAAACACTTGAATATAGCGGTAGAAGTCGGGTTTGTCGTCGGGATAACCGCCGCAATCACACCGATAGGCTCCGCAATCTTTTTGATTCCATAAGCCTTGTCTTCTTCGATAACACCGCAAGTCTTGGTGTTTTTGTATGCGTTGTAAATGTACTCTGCGGCATAGTTGTTTTTGATAACCTTATCTTCGACAACGCCCATGCCCGTTTCTTCAACTGCCATTTTCGCAAGCGGGATTCTCGCCTTGTTCGCGGCAGTTGCTGCGGCAAGAAAAATTTTGTCTACCTGCTCTTGAGTGTAGGTAGCAAATTTCTTCTGCGCCTCTCGGGTGCGAACAATAGCTTCTTCAAGTTTTTCGACACTGTCGACCACTACATAATTCTTGTTGCCCATTTTATATCCTCCTAGTTTTAATTACATAATTGGTTGTTGAGATGTGCTAAGGAAAGTGCTAAGTTTTCATTTTGAAGTAAAACACCCGAAGGTACGTTTAGCTTGCACGGAGCAAAGTTCCATATGGCGTTGATTCCACCCTTTACCATTTGATCACAAACTTCTTGTGCTGAACCCTCACCTACGGTGATGATGCCCAGTCGGATTTGTCCTTCTTTGCAAAACTGATCGAATCTTGCCATAGGAAGTATTTCCGTTTTTTCTCCGAAGTTGATTATTTCTTCATTTAGATCAAAAGCGGCAACGATTTTTACGCCATATTTTTCAAATTCGTTGAAATGAAGTAATGCCCGTCCCAACTTTCCTGCGCCCACAAGAACCGCAGGTGTCAGTTTATTGCAACCAAGACACTCTTCAATCCTTTCTGTCAGCTCAACGGTCGCATAGCCGAGCTTCGGCTTTCCGGCACTGCTTACGGAGGCGAGATCTTTTCTGACCTGAACTTCTCCGAGATTCAGTTTCTTTGCAATGGTTGTTGCCGATATGTAAGGGACCGTTTCCGGCGAGATATTTTTCAGCATTCTCAGATATTCCGGAAGCCTGCCCAAAGTCGCTTTTGATACGGCGCTTTTATCCATTGCTATTCCTCCCTTATATTATCTTCGTCATTATTTTATCAAACCTTTTATGGTTTGATAATTCTTAAAATAGATAATCGGTATTATAAATATCGATAACGCTCTTATCGACTAAAAAGCCCGACCTCCATAGGGAGATCGGGTCGTGCATTAGTATTATAAATATTTTCTTTTGGCTTCACACAGTTCCGTAATAAACTGCCGATCAAGCCGTGATAATTTATATCCGTTTCTATATATCAAAACATCCTTATATACTTTTTGGTTATCTTTGCATTTTCTTTGAGCCAAATTATATCGGTCAAGAAGTTTTTGAGGCGTAGGAGATACCCACATAAAGGTTTCGGGGTTAATGGACAGCAAATCAAACTGGCTTGCGCGTTCAAAAATAAAGATTCTGCGGCTTATATTATCGGGCAGTTCTTCTTTGATAACTTTTGAAATAGGCATCGAGGGAACGTACGGATCTGCGTGAGCGATTTCGATGTGGTTTGCCAAGTCATCAAAGGAGATTCTCTGCTTTTTCGCTAAATCACTGTTGGCACTCATAATAAGCGAATAAGTGAATTCAGTGACTAATTCATACTGAAATCCTTTTTCTTCAAGCATTGCCTTGAAATATTTGTCATAGTTTTCAGCGTATCGGATGATACCGAGCTTGTAGTCATGATTCAGTATATTATGGATAACACGCTGAGAATTGGTTTCTTTATAGAAAACCTCAGCGGCATCTTTGGAAAGCGATTTTGAAAAATTAGCAAACGCTTCGGAAATATAACAGGCTCGTGGGACGGAAATTGAAAACTTCTGTTTTTTCAGCGCACCGGTTTTATAAAAATTTTCGACGTCGTCGATCTGTTTAAGAATCTCTTTTGCGAAATTAATGAATTCCTCGCCTTCGGGCGTCAGCTTCATTCCGTTCTGAGTACGGTCGAAAATAGTTATACCGAGATCGTTTTCAAGTTCTTTTATTGAACGACTGATGTTCGGTGCCGCAATGAGAAGAACCTCTGATGCCTTGCTTAGAGATCCTGCCTTGGCGACCTCGAGTGCATGTTTCATATGTAGTAAATTCAAACGGTCTCACCACCTTTTTATATATTATAGCAGCAATTGATGAAAAAATCTATCGTTTTCAAAAAAACTTACTTCAAAGAATCACTTACTTATGCTTTCGGTTTACTTAACTGTGAACTTGCTTTAACGCCACAAAGCATATCGACCAGTTGCTGGGCAGCTATGCTTGGACTGCGATCCTTTTTTGTCACAAGGCATATCGAGCCGTTTGGAATCCTTTCTTTAAGACGGAGCCGAATAATACGTTCTTTTTCGTTATCGTTTTCCACGAACATTTCGGGAACAAAGCCGATTCCAAGATTGTGCTTTATCATCGGCAAAAGCTGATCGGTCGTTGCGGCTTCTATATCAGGAGAAAATACAAGCCCGTTATCTGAAAACCATTTGGAATAAAGCTCATAAGTCTTTGTTTTCGAATCAAGGCTTACAATAGGATATTCGGTAATCTCTTTAAGAGTCACTTCCTTGTTTTTCAGCTTGGAATATGCTGTTCCGCATACTGCGACGGATAAAAAAGATTTGATGTTCACGGATTTCATATCATCTTTAATTTCTGTCGGCGCAGTTACCAAAGCAAAATCAGCAAGACCGTTTTTCAGTTCTGTAATTGCCTGCGGAGTAGAGCAGTTTGATATTTTTATTCGGACACCGGGATATGAAATGTGATAATTTTCAAGCACGGGCAAAAGTAAACCGTGAAGCGCTACTTCGCTCACAGCGATAGAAACGATACCTTTCTGCAAAGTTTTATCAAGGGATAATTCTGCTTCTCCGGTTTCTATTTGCTGAAAAGCCACTGATATGTGCTGGTATAACTTTTCGCCCTCCGGTGTAAGCGTAACGCCTTTGTTGGAACGAATAAAAAGCGTACAGCCAAGTTCATATTCCAAAGTTTTAATCGTCCTTGTAATGTTTGGCTGATTATTAAGTAATGCTTTCGCTGCCCAAGTGAAACTGCCGCATTTCGCAACATAATAAAAGATTCTGTAATAATCATAACTAATGTTCATAAAGCCCACATCCATATCAATTTGATATAAATCAAATATAACATATACATTTTACATATATCGGCTTTTGTATTATAATCCAAAAGAAAGCGTTTGTCAATGCAAAACAGAACTGTTTTGATCAAAAGCCATAAATGCATACGCAAATAACGGAGGTTGAATTGTATGGAGACTGTATTTGAGTGTTTAATGCTGTCGGCCTTCATTATTGCTATGTGTGCTTTGATTTATCAGTTTGCAAAGAATAAATCAACGAATATCAAGGTAGAAAGCGCGGTTGCGCGGACAATGGCAGCAGGTTTGATATTGGCGTGATAAAAGAACTCATATTTCCACCTGTGCGCCGGGGTTTAATGCTGTATGCAATCGACGAATTTTGCCTATACTGCGGCTGCTTTTTCCTATCCTTAATCACAGCGATACAGAAAACAATGAGGAGGAAACCTAAATGAACAAAGATCTGACGGTAGGTAAAACGTCCTCGGTTTTATGGAAGTTTTGCCTGCCATTGTTTGGAAGCATCATCTTTCAACAACTATATAATATTGCTGATAGTTTTGTTGCAGGAAAGTTTGTAAGCGAAGATGCTTTGGCGGCAGTCGGAAACAGTTATGAAATCACCTTGATATTCATAGCGTTTGCTTTCGGGTGTAATATCGGTTGCTCGGTTATTACAGCCCAACTTTTCGGTGCGAAAAACTATAAAGAAATGAAAACCGCCGTTTATACAACCCTGATTGCGTGCGGAGTGATTTGTGCGGTACTGATGGCTGTTGGCGTAATTTTTTGTACCGATCTTTTGCGCCTTATTAACACACCTAATAATGTTTTAGCGGACTCCAAACTGTATTTGGATATTTATATATTGGGATTACCTTTCGTCTTTTACTATAATATTGCCACAGGAATTTTCTCGGCGCTTGGAGACTCAAAAACACCGTTTATTTTCCTTGCCTGTTCATCACTTTCCAATATTGGTATGGACATACTGTTTGTCACCGCATTCAAAATGGGAGTAGCAGGTGTAGCGTGGGCAACCTTTATCTGCCAGGGAATCAGTTGTATTCTCGCCGTCGTCTTTGTTTTTATACGTTTGGCAAAAATCAAGACAACCGAAAAATCTAAGATTTTTTCGTGGAGATTACTTGGTAAAATATCGGTTGTCGCTATTCCGAGTATCTTACAGCAAAGCTTTATTTCTGTCGGTAATATCATCATTCAAGGTATTATCAACTCCTTCGGTTCGGCAGCAATGGCAGGCTATTCGGCTTCTATTAAACTCAACAATTTGGTTATAACGTCGTTGACCACGCTTGGTAACGGCATTTCAAACTTTACAGCACAAAACCTCGGTGCCCAGAAACCTGAGCGTGTAAAAGAAGGCTTTAAATCCGGTATTAAACTGGTATGGATGCTTTGCATACCGTTGACTATACTTTATATTTTTGCAGGTAAATACCTACTCTATATTTTCCTTGATAATCCGAGCGGTACTGCTATGGATGTCGGTATTGAGATTCTTCGTATTCTCGCACCGTTTTATATAGTCGCTTCGGCAAAACTCGTTTCTGACGGCGTGTTACGCGGAGCAGAAATGATGAACAAGTTTATGATAGCGACCTTTACCGACCTTATACTCCGTGTGGTTCTTGCCAAAGCATTATCCATTCCGTTCGGTACAACAGGCATCTGGCTTGCTTGGCCTATCGGTTGGTCGGTTGCAGCGGTTCTATCGATTATGTTTTACCGGACAGGTATATGGAGGAAAAACAGAATAAAGATTACATAATGAGATAATACTGTATATTCTTATTTGATGTTCCACGATGGAATTCGAACTTATTATCAATACCCGTGCTATGGGGAGAATGCTAATCGGAAGCCAATAAACACCCCTGCTCAAGCCTGATTTTAGCTGTTTTTCGATGTTCAAAATGATGGCGAAACCATTGTAATTAGGGCATTTTTGGCACTTGCTTACCGTCAGTTTAACGCTATCCGATGGCTCTCCTATGTGCTTGTTTATATTTTAACAATATTTCCCGCGCATGTGAATAACCAAAAAAGTATATCGGTAATATAGTTATCGATATACCCTATCCCGAATAGCAAAAGTCCATCATAAAATGAAAGCAGCAGCCCTTCACTATCAGAATCGGCTGCTGCTTTTTATATTGGCAAAAGTTTTAAATTGTTACAGATATTTGCGTTTGGAGATGCACAGCTCAGTGACAAATTCCTTGTCCAGCTTGCTAAGGCGGTAATCCTTGCGGCGTATCAACATATCACGGTAAAGTATATTATTATCCGGACAGATTCTTTGCACCAAACGGGTCTTTTTCTTTTGTTCTCGTTTGAATTAAACCATCATCTTAAACCTGCAAACTCCCGAATAATCTTCACGAACGATCAAACTCTCCGGGAAATCCGGCAACCATTTGCGGTCAAAGGACGTTGTGCCGTAATAGGCGTTGAAGTTTTCGACAGGCAGGACCACCCAATCGCTATCCTCCTGCTTGTTGGCAAGGTAGTACTTTGCAAGCGTTATGATAACGTCGGAGCGTTTTTCATCGATCAGGGCGTCCACCAGCTTCTTTTCCGTTTCAGCCGGTAAGTCAAAATCCTTGTTTTTCAGCTCGCCCGATTCTTTCGCCTCGGCGATAACGTCGTCAAAACGTGTGATCCACGCTCCTTTTGTGGTCTTTGAATACAGCGACGCCTGCATCTGCATCAGTTTTTCACACCATACCCGGTCGAAACCGTCCATAAGAAGGTATGCGTTATCTGTCGCCGCATTTGTGCATCTGTCTATATTGTCAAGTACGGCGTCAATTATGTTATGAACGTGCGTATAACACCAGCCCGCGCCGTCATTGTCAACAAGCTCGGGGAATTCTTCGCGCAGTTCGGCAAAGCACGTCTTGTCCTGCCCCGCCTTTCTGCTCTTCGGTTTGATGTTCTCCGGCAGACTGCACCAGGCGCAGAGAGCGCGGTACGCACGGTCAACGTCGGGCTCGTCTGTCTCCCACATGTACCCGCGGGCGAGTATCGTTAATACCCGGCTGAATCCTGTAAATTTCTTGAACATAGTATAGGTAAACCTGCCGAGATAACCGGTGTCTCGTTTGTTTTCGATCGCATAGTTCGGGAAAGTCGTGTACGCCTTGAATTCTTCTATTTCGTTCAGCATGGTATCACCGTCCCTTCACAGCGTTCGCTTCGATCCGGTCGAGAAGCACGTCCATCGCAAATTCCCGCTTTTTTAGAGCGATCGCACATTTCAAGGCCGTATCGGCGTCAATACAGTCGTTCAGATAAAGCCGCGCGCGGCTTGCCGCGAGATCGCGGTAATCCTTGCTTCTGCCTTTAAGATAATGTCTCATGATATCGTTTATCAACTCGCTGTCCGTGTCTGTGCGGACGGCGTTTTTCTTTCTCTCCTCGGCGATATACATATCGTCAAGATCGGATATGACGTCGATAAGGATTCGAAAGCCAAAACTTCGGAAATCCGCAAAGAGATCAAGATATTCATGCCTGTCATAAGGAAGACACATCAGTAAAAACTCTTCACGCTCGTCTTCAGTCATTAGATGCCACTTCTGCTTTTCCGCCTCCTCGCGCATCGTGTGTATCTGATCTGCAGTGCAGTCTTGGAACACGCCGTACAATTCGTCCGCAGTATACTCTTCCTCCTGTGCGCGTGAGAAAAGGATACGGTCAACGTCGCTGCGGCGCGTCATCTGCTTTATCTTTATCCTGCTGATACGAATGCGCCTGAGCGCCTCGTCGTAATCGGCGATGATACCGCGCATTAGCTCAATATTTTTCGGATCGAGTTTTTCCTCCCACCCTCGTTTTTGGGCAAAAGTGAACAGTTCAGCGTCCTTCGCAGGCTTGATTTTGGGCTTCGGAGTGCATTTTTCGAGCGTCCGGGCGTAATACGGCAGTTTTTCAACGTTGGAGCTGACGTCATTCCAGTCTATCGACCCGAAAAACTCGTCGAGCTTTTCCTTGACCGTCGGCTCATACCATTCGCGTCCGTCTTTGCTTTTAACAATGCTCTTGTATTTCAGAAACGGACTACGCGGAACGAGCGATACGAAGAAGCCGAAATATTCCTCGATGTCCGGTTTGATACCGCTTTTGGCGGAGTCTATCTCAAGCCCGGTCAGTATCTCAAGTGTTTCCGTTTCCTGCTCCATCTTTTTCCGTTCTTCGGAATCGGAGTTCTCATTGTATGCGATGATACTTCTGTTGAACGCCGCGTTGCATATCTGACCGACACGCGTATCAAAAGTGGAGCGCACCGTTTCATATCGCGCCTTCCAGTCGGCGGCGTCCTTTATCTTCGGAGACGCCGCAGGAATATGAAGAACGGGGATCTGCGACGCCATATAGTCGAACGCGATGCCGGAATAATTGCGCGCGACGCACTTGTTCATAAGCGGATCGGCTATCGTTTTGATCATATCGCCGTCAAAGTCTGCGCCTCCGAGTCTTTCGGGGATCAGCGTGTCCGACGCGACCATAACGACGTAATTTAAGTGAGACAGATACTTTTTGCGGTATTTTCCCTCTTCGATCGGTCTTGCAACAGCTTCCTCATTACGGGCGATATGCGGATTGCGGAGCAGCGTGTAGAAATCCGACGTCCTGTAAGCGGCTCCCGGCGCGTAAAACTCGCCCTCGCCGAGATATTCACGGGCTATCTCCACTCCCGCGGGGCCGTCAAGCGCTTCACCGCCGAGATAACGAAGAAAGCGCATAAGATCGCCGGACAGGTATCTGTTATCACCTGCTGAAATGAGAGAGCCGAGCGCATAGTCTTTGACTATGCTTTCCGCAATATCGTCAAGTTCTTTGGTGAACACTTTCTCGTTCAAGAACTTCGGGTTCTTTTGCAGAACTGCTGACCATAGCTTATCTTTACTGCCCGCGTTTTCTCTTTTGCCGTTGTTGATAAAGTATCTCAAGCGGTATTCACTGTCAACGGCAAAGCGGTAATACTGCACCTCGGTCGGTTTCGTTATCCATTCGCGCTCGTCATTCTCGGGACTCCTCTTCCAACCGAGCGGCAGATCGGCGGGACGGAATTCTTCTTCACGTATCGCTGCCGTAGTCAGGAACTGATAGTTCATGCGTGTGTACGCTTCGGTATCGATCTGTCCGACCTCCGATATATACAGCGCGTGTTTGCAGTCTTTGCATCTTTTTAGATACTGCGCCCACCTTAATCCGTTATCCGTCATCCAGCCGTAGCCCTTGAACATACTTTTTGTGAGGATGATCGCAATATCGGACGCTTTATGAGTGTTTCCCCATATATCCGTTATCTCGGAAATGCCGAATTCATAAAGGAACGAGGCGAAGTCTACTTCATGCAAAACGCCCTTGATGTACGGCATACGGATCTGAAAAGATGAATGAACATGGTTCCCGCAGAAAAGGCGGTCGATGAAGTCAGCATACTCGGGAGAGATCAATCCCTCGCCGTCAAACTCCATTACTTCGAGATCTCCTGTCTTCTCCACGCGGGTATATTTCCGCATGTCTTTGTCCGTTCCGTCGTCTTCGACGGTAATGTAGTGCGCATCATGAACGATTGTGACCGGATTGTCTATGACAACGATCTTATCCTCGTCCCATATCGACATATCCTCTACTCTGAACCCGTCGGTAAGCATAAGTCCGTTGTATGCGTACAATTTGGACAACTGGCACATACCGATCTTCATTCCGAGTGTGATACGTTCTTTTACCGGTTCATAGAAATCCTCGCGGATAAACGACAAACGCGATTGTCTGCTCATGCTTGCGGAACGCTCAAAAGCAATATATCTGTAATTACCGTTTCCGAGATCAAGGGAAATACCCTCAGGGCGGAACATTACTCCCGCTTTATTGATACGTTCACGGTATTTTATCAAGTCGTTTCCCCGGTTGAAGATGTTGGAGAAGTCTACATATATGATAATATCCTTCAGATCCTCCACAACGCCGGACGCTGTAAAATCTCCGTTATGAAGAACGCACATCGTCTGATAGAACAGAGCGCAGTCGTCCTGTGTTTCGGGAGAATAGCGGGAGATACACTTCCTCGTCGCTTCTTCTTTCAGATAATATTTGATATTTCCGTTTTCGTCCTTTTTGGCGTTTCTCATAAGGGCGATAGCGGACAACTCATAGATACGGTACTGCGTTTTCGTGATACTCACCTCGTTTCAAACGGGATTATATCATAAAAACACACGAAAATCAATATACTTTTCATTTATGAATACTGCGCCCACCTTTTTGATGCAGAACAAAATCTGAAAGGTGGGCGCAGTATCTGTTTTTGCAAAAAAGAAAAGGAGGACGAGAAAATGACGTAACAAACCATTAACCGAAGGATTTCAAAAAACAAGGAAAGGAGGAAAAGAATTGAAAGACTTCAAAGGAACAAAGATAATCGGTATCGATCACGGATACGGAAACATCAAGACGGCAAATCATGTATTTGCAACAGGATTATTGAAGAACGAAGACGAACCGATATTTCAGACGAATATGCTGATTTACGGCGGTAAGTATTATCTCGTCGGTGAAGGGCACAAGGAGTTCACAGCGGACAAGATAACGGATGAAGAGTATTTCATCCTCACGCTTGCGGGGATAGCAATGGAACTGAACGATTACGGGATGAGAGAGGCAAATGTCTATATTGCCTCCGGGCTGCCCTTGAAATGGGTATCTCAGCAGAAAAAGACGTTTGCAGAATATCTGACAAAGGAACCTGACGTGAGGTTTTCTTTTAACAAGAAGGACTATCACGTCCGTATTGTCGGAGTCAGTATGTTCCCTCAGGGCTTTTCGGCGATCTACGACAAGACGGCGTCGATGAAAGGAATGACCGTTCTCTGCGATATTGGAAACGGGACGATGAACATTCTGTTTTTGAAAAACGGCAGACCAGATCCTCAAAAAGCTTACACCGAGAAGTTCGGAACCCAACAGTGCGTGAACGCAGTCAAGGTCGCTATTATGGACAAGTTCCACGCCGTCATCGACGAGTCCGTTATCGAAGACGTATTCAGAAACGGAACGGCGGATATTTCAAAAGAATGGCTTGACGTGATACGGGAAACCGTCAAGGACTATGTAACAAAACTGTACGCGATACTGAAGCGGTATGATTACGAGCAGGATCTTATGAAACTGTATATTGTCGGAGGAGGCGGGTGTTTGATAAAGAACTTCGTAAACTATGACAGGAACCGCGTTATCATCAACGACGATATCTGCGCTACCGTAAAGGGTTACGAATCCTGGGCGGAACATCTGCTAAAGAAGGACAATCCAAATGAGCGTTAAATTTATTAAGATTCGTTTCAATATGAACGATCCTTCGGACAGAGAGTTGCTTGACCGGCTGAAAGGAATGGAAGGACAGAACAAGTTTATCAAAAACGCTTTGCACTATTACCTCAAAAGAGAAAAGGAAACCGGTTTGATCAACGAGATCGTTGACGCCGTCAGTTTTGAGATACAAAAAGCAAAACTTACTCCGACCGTCTTACCGGCAAACAACGATCTATCGGACGATACAGCAGTTGATGAAAGCATAGATATCGCAGACGCATTTCTCGACAGCCTTTAAAAGTGACTGCTAAAAGTGACCCCCATTTTATACTTTGCGAGATTAGTGACTGTCACTTTTGACCCCCACGATCAACTTAGAAAAACAGCTTTGAAATGTATGATATTTTGAAAATACTGTTATCTTTATGACTGCGCAGTCATAACGGTATGCTCACAAAGAAATATCGGCATAACCCTAACGGGGTGTGTCGCACACCGTAGCGAGCAGGGAAAAAATATATTTTTCCCGGAGCATCGCCGCCACCCCGTCTCGCTTCTCAGGGGATGTCTCCCCTTAAACCCCTCGCAGCGGAATAAAAAAATTATTTAGAAACGTTGACAAATACACTCATTGGGTGTATAATATCGATGAGGTGATACTATGAACATTCGTGAAATGAGAACACAGCTTGGAGATACACAAAGTGAATTTGCCGCACGGTATAATATTCCTTTTCGTACGGTACAGAACTGGGAGACAGGCTTGCGCCGTCCTCCCGAGTATATTATGAATCTGTTGGAGAGCAGAATACGTGAAGACCTGATCAACAGGAAGACTGCGACTTTGCCGAAGTATGACGCCAAGCGGCGAGATCTCCCGAAGAGGAGCGATTATGTCGGCGCAGTTTCCTGGCTGAAGGCAGTACGTGACCGTATCGGAAAGAATATCGTTTTCGCTCTGGATGAAGCGCTTATGTGTCAAGGCAGCTTCGGAGGAAGAAGCGACGAGTATATCGTATGGGTTTACGGAGACGACTCCGTTACCGATTTTAACGGTACCGTCGTACTCGGAAACAAGATAAGTCCGCATTGCGTAAAGGAAAAGTTCGGTTTGAAGTTTACCGATTTCAACAGGACTCTCACCGACGCGCTCGCAAACGAATCCATTCTGGATATGCAGGGGATCACGGAAGCTCTGGGCAGATACTACTTTTCAAACGGAGAAAGTTTCGACGGGATCTTTGTCCCTCCCGAATATCAAGAGAGGTTTGATGCGCTGGCAAATGAGGCGGCCGAATATTATGATAATTGAAAGGCGATGATAAAATGAAAATCACTGCAGAAGAAAAATTGATGTATGAAGTTATGAGAGCGGTTTATGACAGCGGAATACCTGTCAGTTTCAAAGGATCAATGGTTCTTAAAGCATGCCTTGCAGAAGCGGGGTATACCGAAGAGACCCGCCACACCGTGGACATTGACGCCAACTGGAATTCCGACGGTGAACCGTCCGGAGAGCAGATGGTCGAATCACTGCAAAAAGCGATCACAAAAAGCGGTATAGATCTTGACGTCAGCATTTACAGAATGTACGGTGAAGGGCGCTCAGCGGGATTTGAACTTGCTGACAGTTCAACGGGCGAGATCTTGTTTACCATGGATGTGGACGTTAACCGCCCCGAGACACCGACGAAGATCTACGAAGTGGAAGGAATACGTTTTCGCGGAGTATCCCCGGTCCAGATGACGGCGGATAAGATCGCGGCAATATCCACGGACAAGGTTTTCAGAAGGATAAAAGACGTCGTGGATCTCTATTATATCTCAATGGTATTTGATTTTGACCGCGATTTGATCCTTCAAACGCTGAAAAACAGCGGCAGAAATCTTGATTCTTTTTACGGATTTCTTCATAGGACATCGGAGCTGAAACACTCTTATGAGAAATTCCGCTTCACGGGAGACGTGAACAAACCGCCATTTGAAGAAGTATACCGTACTGTTAAATCATATATCAAGGATATACTTCCGAAAGAAAAGAACAGAGACCTTGAACGATAATAAGAATTCAAATCGAGCCGGTGAGCGAAAACTCACCGGCTATTTCATTTTAGGGGGCCTCAAGGCGAGTGAAATGAGCCTTGGGGTTCACGTTTTCGAAAGGAGGAATGATTATTGAAAGAAAAGACCGGAATATTCTTTAACTGCACGGAAGCGCAGAAGAGAAAGATAAGGGGTCTCGCGGACAAATGCGGACTGGGGCAAGGCGAATATATTTTGAAGAGGGCTCTCGGATACGAACCGAAAACGGTTCTGCCGGGAGCCTTTTTTGATTTCCATGAAAAGCTTTGCGAACTGCTCGAGACTCCCATGTCGCCCGCGGTGGAAGAAGCGGCGCTTCGTGTTTTTGACGAGATCTATGCCCAGCTGATAGACAACAGAAAACAACCGCAGGAGGAGATCGTCAATGAAATGAGGGGAGGTGACGCCGTATCGCTACCGTCGGACTCTGGCCCGTAAAATGCCGGCTGAAGGAGGTGATCGATTACGCCGAGAACCCGGATAAGACGACCGATCCCAAATATCTTGACGACGATCTCTCTACTGTTTTGAAGTATGCAAAAAAAGATGAAAAGACAGATAAGAGGTTATTCGTTACGGGTATCAACTGTCCTAAACAGAGGGCGTATGAAGCGATGATGGCAGTGAAAAGGCGATACGGGAAAACCGGAGGAACGGTCGCCTGGCATGGTTTTCAGAGCTTTGTCACTGGTGAGGTAACACCCGAAGAAGCGTTTGAGATCGGCAAGGAGACCGCTCGTCGAATGTGGGGAGATAAATATCAGGTCGTCGTGACCGTTCATCTGAACACGGACAACCTTCACTGTCACTTCGTCGTAAATCCGATCTCATTCAAAGACGGCAGCCGCTTTCAAAATAAGATCTACAATCACCGCCGCCTGCGCGAGATCTCCGATGAGGTCTGCCGTGAGCACGGGAAATCCGTTCTTGAAAACAGCAATTTCTACGGTGGAAAGAGCAGAGGCGATTACTGGGCTGAAAAGCGTGGTAAGGAAACTCACCGAAGTATGCTGAGGGCGAACGTTAAATACTGCCTGCGATATTCAAACTCACCTGAAATGTTTATCGAACAGCTGAAAGGATTAGGATACTCCTTCGACCGCACCCGTATGTCCGTTCGCGCAAAAGGTTGGCAGCGAAGCGTCCGTCTCTCCTCTATCGGTTATACCACAGAACGTATAAACGAAGAATTGCGTCAAAACCAAAAGAACGGCAATTTCTATATCGTCGTTCGCGGACACCGCCCTTACAAGCCGACAAGATACCCGCTTCTCAGCGTTTTGAATCAACTGGATTTTTCAATCTCTCACAGTTATGACACCGCGACTGTACTTGTCGACGCCATATTGTATATCATCATCGCCGTTTACGACCTTTTAGATACCGTGATGAAAAACGCAATCCTGCTATCTCCGGAAGCTCGTCATTTGGAGAGTGATTTGAAGCAGTACGTCTTCGACTACCGTTTTATGCAGAAGAACGACCTTCACACCGTAACAGAACTCGAAAAGTATATCTCAGATACACAAACACAGATCACCGAACTTGAACACAAGAGGAATTTGCTTCGCAACAAGATCCGCAGAGAGCGCGATCCAAAGGTTCTTGAAGAAAACAAAGCAGCCCGCTCTGAAATAACGAAAGAGCATATAGAGCCGCTTCGCAAAGATCTCAAGCGCGCCAAACGGATATTGGAAGAGTCCCCTCATCTATATGAACTGCTAAGTCAGGAACGCACCCTCGAAATTGAGGCAAGAGAGCGTTCAAAAGAATACTCAAGATAGAAGAAAGAAGGTAATACGAAAAAATGAAAACAGCAAAACCCAAGGCGCCGGTCATAATACCGGTTGATAATATCGTTCCCTTTGACGGTCATCCATACAAGGTACTGGATGACGACAGCATGAATGAGCTTACAGAAAGCGTACAGGAAAGCGGCATTCTGGAGCCGCTTACCGTGCGGCCTCTTGAAAACACAGAGAATTACGAGATAATATCCGGACACCGCCGCTACCGTGCGGCACAAAAGGCAGGGCTCACCGAAGTCCCTGCCTTTATTCGTGCCGTCAGCCGAGATGAAGCGGCGATAATGCTGGTAGACAGCAATCTTCACCGAGAGAGGATACTGCCGTCGGAGAAGGCGTTTGCTTATAAGTTGAAATATGAAGCTTTGAAATCACAAGGAAAACGCTCCGACCTAACTTCGTCGCAAGTTGCGACAAAGTTAGATACCGCCGCTGAAGTCGGCAGTGAATCGGGCGAAAGCCGTGATACCGTTTACCGCTATATCCGTCTTACCAATTTGATACCTGAACTGCTTGATATGATGGATGAAGGAAAGATCGCCTTTTCAGTAGGTGTTGAACTGTCTTTTCTTGACGAGAAACATCAGTACGACGTATTGGAGTCTATGAGAATGAATGACTGCACTCCTTCCTATTCTCAGGCGGTCCGAATGCACAAAGCTGCGAGTGCGGAAAGCATAAACCCCGATGAGATCCAAGAGATACTGCAGGAAGAGAAAGCAAACCAAAGGATGACCATCAAGATCCCGTTTGAGCGCATTAAGGAGATCGTTCCTTTTGAATTCGATTCAAAGGAAGCGGAGGACTACGTTGTGAAAGCTCTAGAGTATTATCACAGGTTTTTGATCAAACAAAGAGAAAGAGAAAATGAAAGGTAAGGAGGTGTGGTGTTGATTATGACTGAAGAAGATAAGAATATGATGCAGTTTATCGGAACAAAGGAGATCGCCGAACTTATGGGCTGTTCGGTTCCGGTAGCAAGACAGATAATGAGAAGAAAGGACTTTCCTCTTGTTATGTGCGGTAAAAATCTCAAGGTAATGAAATCTGAATTTATCAAGTGGGCGTCGGTAAGAAGAGTCTGAGAACACATTCGCAAACGGCACGGCTATTCGTCAAAATAGCCGTGCCGAAATATTTTTACGAAAGGAATAAATGATATGTCAAAAAAGAATAAACGTCTCAATGGAGACGGGAGCTTCTCGTGGATTGAAAGCAAGCAGAAATGGATGTATAAAATCACCCTGTCCGGACAGTACGATGAAAACGGAAAGCCGGTAAGGATCGCTGTTTACGGAAAAACTCAGAGTGAGTGCAGAAAGAAAGCGCAAGAAAAGATAAACTATTATGAAACCGGAACTCCCTGCTCTGCAGAAGATATTACAATAACCCAGCTTGCAAAAACGATATGCCAAGATAAGTTAAATGACGGAACAATACAGAAACAGAGCTATGCAAGAGATATTGAAACGATAAAACGGCTTGCTCCGATCGGAAATACGCTGGTGTCAAAAGCAACTCCCCTCCAATTAAAAAATTATCTTGTATCTCAAAGATCTTACTCTAACTCTATCATAAAGAAGATATATCAAATGCTTGGAAGGGTGTTTCGTGAAGCGCTGGCTCTCGAGATAATTTCTAAAAATCCGATGCTGAGCGTAAAACTTCCACGCTCCTCACAACCCAAAACCGACGTCAGAGCGTTGACCGTTGATGAACAGAAAAAGCTTGTCGATGTACTTCTTCATGAAGATATAAAGTATTCGGAACCGATGCTGCTCTCGCTGTATACCGGGATGAGGATGGGAGAAGTCCTCGCTCTCCAGGTATGCGATATTGATTTCAGGACGAAAGTCATTCATATCTGCAAAACCATTTCGAGGGATGAAAAAGGAAATCCTTTTGTTAATCTTCAGACAAAGACCGACGCCGGTATGAGAGATCTGCGGGTCGGCGAAGAGATATGCTCATTCTTGCGTACTTGCATAGGAAATAAAACGAACGACGATTATATATTTACCAACAAAGGTCATTTAGTCAGCACCTGCAGCGTTAATATTCAATTCTCGTCAGCTGTTAAGAAATACGACGTGTTGACAAAGATTAATGGAAAGAAAGTGTCTCTCCATTCCCTCCGTCACACTTATGCTACAAGGTGCATTGAAAGCGGAATGCAGGCAAAAGTCCTTCAGCACCGCTTAGGTCATACAGATATACAGATCACCTATAATATTTACGGTGACGTGTTTGAGATGTTTGAAACGGATAATATATTCAAAGCAGATGAATATTTCAACAGTATAGGTATATCGCTGAACGCCAAAAATGATGAAAAAAAGCCACGTCGAAAGACTGCTTGAGCTCTCCGCGCCGCTCCAAAATCCGGAGCGGCGTATCTGTTTTCAAAATATCCGTTGGTATACTATTGGTATACTCGATTTTGAAAATCCTATAGCCACGGGCTTTATCGGCGAAATAATCCAGTCACTCCGACCAAAAAAGCAGGTTTTTGACCTGCTTTTTTTATTGCTGTTTATTTGGTAAGACGGTCTCTCAGGAGCAGGACGGCAGCCTCGTCCATTCCGGCGTCGAGAAGGAACTCCTCCGCGCCCTTCGCAAGGTCGCAGGAGGCGATGTCTTCCGTTCCCGCCATGATCTTGATCATCGGGTCGAGAACAGCCTCTATCGTGACGTCGTACCGTTCTCTCTGATTATTCTCGTTGATTTGATAGTAGTTATCGTAAGTAATCATGTAGTCGTCGACTATCTCTTCGTACGTCGCGCCGCAGAGAGCCTCGAGGAGCAGGCAAACGAAGCCGGTGCGGTCCTTGCCCTCGGTGCAGTGTACGAGGTACGGGCCCTCGGACTCTGCCATCTTCGTCAGTCCGCCGACGAGTTTTTCCTTGAAGCCGTCGGAGGTAAGGTTCATGTTCAGCGCGATCGGCGCGACTTTTCCGCCCTGGTAGAGCGTGCGGAAGTACTCGCAGGAGAAATCGGGGTCGGCGAAGTATGACGCGATCTTAGCGTCGGTGTCGGCGAGGTCAAGGATGAATCCGATACCGGCGTCCTCGGCGAGGTCGCAGACGTATGTCGCTCTGTTGTGCTGGTTGTCGCAGGGGGAAGCGGAGCGGTAGAGCGTATTCTCTTTGATATCTCCCGCCTTGACCGCTCTGAAGTTCGCAAACTCCTCGTCGGAGGCGAAGAGCTCTCTTATATCTTCATAGGAGATGTTGCGGGCGTCCTGTATGGGAAGATACTTCGCG
>Ga0247611_10002519_pt1 | contig 29356 bp, 22 predicted proteins | sample 177DNAGHGhighgp2_FD_192422 | JGI IMG/M metagenome (GOLD analysis project Ga0247611, IMG submission 192422) | Sheep rumen microbial communities from Palmerston North, Manawatu-Wanganui, New Zealand - 1770 DNA GHGhigh gp2 | ecosystem: Host-associated > Mammals > Digestive system > Stomach > Rumen... | reverse complement strand
GTATGACAACATGGCGTTCTCCCTGAAGCTGCGCCACACGCCGAAGGACGAGATCGACAAGAAGGTGCGCGAGGCGGCCGAGATCCTCGATATCACCCAGTACCTGGAGCGTAAGCCGAAGGCTCTTAGTGGCGGCCAGCGCCAGCGTGTCGCCATCGGCCGCGCGATCGTGCGTGACCCGAAGGTCATGCTGATGGACGAGCCTCTCAGTAACCTGGACGCGAAGCTGCGTAACGAAATGCGCGCGGAGATCATCAAGCTGCGTCAGCGCATCAACACCACGTTCATGTACGTCACCCATGACCAGACCGAGGCCATGACGCTGGGCGACCGTATCGTCATCATGAAGGACGGCTACATCCAGCAGATCGGCACGCCGCAGGATGTGTTCAATCATCCGGCGAACCTGTTCGTCGCGGGCTTCATCGGCATGCCCGTCATGAACTTCTTTGACGCGCAGCTGACGCGCGAGGGCGACAAGTACTTCGTCGAGATCGGCGGGCTGAAGGTGCGTCTGAGCGAGGACAAGGAAGAGCGTCTGCTGAAGAACGACGTGCAGTCCCAGGCGATCACCCTCGGCGTTCGTCCGGAGCACACGGATGTTTCCGACAAGGGCATTGCGGCGCGCGTGGACGTCAGCGAAATGATGGGCTCTTCCGTCCATCTGCATGTCAACGCCGACGGCCGCGACGTTATCATCATCGTCCCGACAATCGATATGAAGGGCAACTATAACATCGGCGACACGGTGCACTTCACCTTCGACGGCAAGGTCGCGCACGTCTTCTCCAAGGAGACCGACAAGAACCTCGAGTTCTGAGCATAAGCAGGATTTTCCGGCCGGGGCAGCTGCCCCGGCCGGTTTTTGTTTTGTCTGATTTGTCAAGTTTCACGGGAAAAAGGACGCGCGCCGGCGAGGGGAATCGGCAAAACCGACGAACTGAAAAAAATGCGGAAAAAAGGCTTGCAATTTTGCCGCTTGTCGCGTATACTCCCACACAGAAAACAGATTTTTAAGCGCGGTACGAGAGACCGGCAAAATCGCTCATATAGATCGGATGCCACGGATGCATCCCCAAATCTTGTTGTGCTTTGCCGTATCTCGGCAAGGCTTTTTTGTTGCTTTTTAAAGCAAACGCGGATTCGTACGCCTTCGGCGTCTCACGGACAATTTGCGCCCCGCCTTCCCCGCTCTTTCTTGAAATACACAAAGTATTCCTGCGAAAGAGCGTCTTTGCCGGAGCACAAATTCTCTCGCGATCCGATCTCGCCGCACAAATCCTTGTTTGCAGATAATTCTTTAGAAAGGCGGGTGCGATGACGTGAAGCTCAAGGCGCAGATCATGGATGAAGCGGCGCTGGGCCGCGCGCTCATGCGCATTTCCCACGAGATCGACGAGCACAACCGCGGCGTGGACAACGTCGTCCTCGTCGGCGTCCGCCGCCGGGGCGAGCCGATCGCCCAGCGGATCCGCGGCAACATCCACAAGATCGAGGACAAGGACGTGCCCTGCGGCAGTCTGGACATCCGCTTCTATCGCGACGATCTCAGCCAGCTCTCCGCCCAGCCGGAGACCCGACGCGCCGCGCTGCCCTTTGACGTGACCGACCGCGACGTCGTGCTCTGCGACGACGTGATCTATACCGGCCGCACCGCCCGTGCGGCGATCGAGGCGATCTTCTCGCTCGGCCGCCCCCGGACGATCCAGCTGGCCGTGCTGGTGGATCGCGGCCACCGCGAGCTGCCCATCCGCCCCGACTATGTCGGCAAGAACATCCCCACCTCGCGCAGCGAGCTGGTGGAGGTCCGCCTGCCGGAGTTCGACGGCGAGACGGGCGTATATCTGATGGATCTGGGCGAATGACCCATTCCATATATTTTCATTAATTTTATTTGGAAAGGTAAAGATGAAAATGGGAAAAGAGAAAAAAGCGGCCGTTGACGGCCCGATCTACGACGCGCGTACGCTCGGTACGCCGAAAATGCTCATCCTCGGTGTGCAGCACCTCTTCGCCATGTTCGGCGCGACCGTGCTCGTCCCGATCCTGACCGGTCTGAGCGTCTCCGCGACGCTGCTCTTCGCCGGCCTCGCCACGCTGTTCATGCACCTGGTCACCGGCAAGAAGGTCCCCGTGTTCCTCGGCTCCTCCTTCGCCTTCCTCGGCGGCTACTTCGGTGTCGTCGCCTCCGGCGCCGAGCTGGGGCTGTCCCAGGCTGAGGCGCTTCCCTACGCCTGCGTCGGCGTCGCCTGCGCCGGCCTTCTGTACCTCATCCTTGCGGGAATCTGCAAGGCCTTCGGCTCGAAGAACGTCATGCGCTACTTCCCGCCCGTCGTCACCGGCCCGATCATCATCGCCATCGGCCTGATCCTCGCGCCGTCCGCCATCAACAACTGCTCCACCAACTGGTGGATCGCGCTGGTCGCGATCGTCGTCGTCATCGTCTGCAACATCTGGGGCAAGGGCATGATCAAGATCATCCCGATCCTGATGGGCGTGCTCGCCTCCTACCTCGTTGCCGCGATCACCGGCAACGTCGACTTCTCCGGCGTCAAGGACGCCGCCTGGATCGGCCTGCCCGTCGCCATGCAGAACACCGTCTTTGGTCTCTTCTCTTCCGGCAACGTCAACACCGGCCTCCTAATCTCCTCGATCATCATGATCGTCCCGATCGCCTTCGCGACGATGATGGAGCACGTCGGCGACATCTCCGCCATCAGCGGCGCCATCGAAAAGAACCTGATCGAGGATCCTGGCCTGCATCGCACGCTGATCGGCGACGGCATCGGCACCACGATCGCCGCCCTCTTCGGCGCCCCGGCCAACACCACCTACGGCGAGAACACCGGCGTCCTGGTGCTCACCAAGGTCTATGACCCGAAGGTCGTCCGCATCGCGGCCTACTTCGCCATCCTCCTCTCCTTCTGCCCGAAGTTCGCGGCTCTGATCACCGCGATGCCCGCCGCCACGATCGGCGGCGTGTCGATCATCCTCTACGGCATGATCTCTGCGGTCGGCGTCCGCAACATGGTCGAGAACCACACCGACTTCCAGAAGTCCCGCAACGTCATCGTCGCGGCCATCATCCTCGGCCTGGCGCTGGGCGTGAACTTCTCCGACAGCGGCGCGATCTCCTTCGCCATCGGCAACATCAACATCGCCCTGTCCGGCCTCGCGATCGCCTCGATCGTCGGCATCATCCTCAACGCGATCCTCCCCGGCAAGCGCGACGAGTACATGCCCAACGAAGAGAACTCCGGCTCGCTCGGCAAGTTCTGATCTCCCGGCGGCAGCCAAAAACAGAAAAACAGCTCCCCGCTCCGTATAGGAGCGGGGAGTTTTGCTTTACAGGCTTTACAGGAAAGGTTTTTCTTGAATTCGGTCGGATTTCCCGGTAATATAAAAGGTAAAGCATCCTTTCGGATAACCCGGAGCATCACAAGGAGACGACCATGGGAAGAATGAACAACTTTTTCAGCGGCGGCATCCGCAGAAAGATCTTCAGCATGCTGCTGATCACGATCATCCTGATCATTGCGGCATACACGGCGGTCTATCTGTTCCAGTCGGCCCGCGTGGAGCAACTGGTCAGCGATATCTACGAGGAGCAGGAGCAGGTATACATCGACAACGGTCTGGAGGATCAGGTTGCCGGGATCGAGGATCGCACCGTCTCCGCCTTCCACAGGGAGATGTTCCATGCCAGAAACATCCTGATCCTGTCGGTGGCGGCGATCGTGGCGGCCGGCATGGCCTTCGCGGCCTCCATTACCAACCGGATCATCGACCCGCTCAACACCATCACCCGGCGCGTGGCCTCGCTCGGCGTACGCAACCGCCAGTTTCAGATGGAGGATATCTATAAAACCGGCGACGAGATCGAGGTCCTGGCCGAATCCTTTGCCAAGCTCTCAGCACGGACCGTGCTGTACATCGAACAGATCAAGCATGTAACATCGGAAAAGGAGCGCATCGGCGCCGAACTCGACATGGCCAAAAGGATCCAGGCCAGCCAGCTCCCCCAGGATTTCAACGATTTCTGCAGCGGGAAGAACTTCCGTCTGCACGCCTATATGCGGCCTGCGCGCGAGGTTGGCGGCGATTTCTATGATTTCTTTATGATCGACGACGACCACGTCGGCCTGGTCATGGCCGACGTCTCCGGCAAGGGGGTCCCGGCCGCGCTGCTGATGATGATCTCCCGCGTGCTGATCAAGACGCATCTGCAAAGCGGGAAAACGCCGGCCGCGGCGCTCTTTTCCGCCAACAACCAGATCTGCGCCAAAAACGAATCGGATTTCTTCGTCACCGCGTGGGTCGCGTCGATCGAGCTTTCCACGGGCAAGGGCGTCGCGGTCAATGCCGGGCACGAGCACCCGGTGCTCCGCCGCGCCGGCGGGCAGTACGAGCTGGTCAAATACCGCCACTCGCTCCCCCTCGGCACCATGGAGGGCACGCCCTTTAAAGAACGGGAATTCGAGCTGCATCCGGGCGACAGCCTGTTCGTCTACACCGACGGCGTGGCCGAGGCGACCGATCCCCGGGGCGAGCTGTTCGGAACGGATCGGATCCTTGAAACGCTCAACGCCGATCCGGACGAGGAAACACACGCCGTGCTCGCGACCATGATGGAGAAGATCGACAGCTTTGCCGCGGAGGCCGAGCAGTTTGACGACATCACCATGCTGAGCTTCCGTTACCTGGGTTAAGGGAGACAAACCAATGGGAAATAACCGGATCCAAAAAGCGCTGAGAATCGTAGGAGACATTTTCGTCCCGATGCTGCCCGGCATTATCTGCGCGGGACTTTGCGGGGGCTTTGCCTCTCTGCTCGCCCAGGTGATGCCGAACTATGCGGAAAACAGCCTGTGGGCCTTTCTCTATCAGGTCCTGACGCTGGTCAACACCGCGATGATGACCTATCTGACGGCGTGGGCGGGCTATCGCGCGACCGAGCGCTTCGGCGGCACGCCCATCCTCGGCGGCATGCTCGGCATGATCACGTCGCTCGAGGGGATCAACCGGATCTCCGCGATCCTGGGGCTGTATAACCAGGCCGTTCCGCTCGATTCCGTGCTCTGCAGCGGAAAGGGCGGCGTGCTGGCGGTCATTGTGGGCGCGCTTCTGATCGCCTATGTGGAAAAGGCGATCCGCTTCGTCATGCCCAAGTCCGTCGACGTGATCTTCACGCCGCTGATCACGATGCTGGTCTGCGTGATCCCCTATATCTTCTTCATCATGCCGCTGTTCGGCTATGCCTCCGGTGGCATCGTCTGGCTGTTCGGCCGGGCGTGCCTGTCGGAGAACATCCTGGTCCGCGCCGTTTCGGGCTACGTCGCCGCGGCGCTCTTCCTGCCGCTGGTGGCGGCGGGCATGCATCACGGCCTTGTCGCCCTGTACAGCGTCCAACTGCAGGAGCTCGGCTTCGTCACGCTCTACCCGGCGCTCGCCATGGCCGGCGCGGGTCAGGTCGGCGCCGCGCTCGCGCTGTGGAAAAAGGCCAAACGGGTCGGCAACAAGGACCTCTGCTCGGCGATCGCCGGCGCGCTGCCGGCGGGCCTTCTCGGCGTGGGCGAGCCGCTGATCTACGGCGTCACGCTCCCCCTCGGCAAGCCGTTCCTCACGGCCGGGCTCGGCGCGGGCTTCGGCGGCGCGTTCATCATGCTCACCCAGGTGGCCTCCACGACGTGGGGGCCCTCCGGTCTGCTCGGCGCGTTCGTGATGACGGCCGGACAGGGCGGCCCCGGACGGAGCATCCTCTTTTATCTGATCGCGCTTGTCATCAGCTATATCGGCGGCTATCTCATCACGGACGCCTTTTACAAGGAATCGTCGCTTGCCTTCGAGGCGGAGATCTCGCCCGAGGAGAGCGCCCGACAGCGCGCGGCGGCCTTTGCCCGTGTCAGCCGTAAGAATGCCAGACACGTTACCGCGGGCGAGTCGCTGACGGTGGAAAAGCTGGGGATCGGCTCTCTGGCGCTTGCGGCTCCCGTCGCCGGCGAGACCGTTCCCATGCGGGATATCCCCGACATCATGTTCTCCTCCGGCGTTATTGGCAGCTGCATCGGCATCGCGCCGGACAACGGCCATATCGTGGCGCCGTGCGCCGGCGTGGTCACCGAGGTCGCCGACACCGGCCACGCGATGACCTTCCGGACGGAGGACGGCATGGAGATCCTTCTGCTCATCGGCATCGACACCTTCATCCTCAACGGCAAGGGGCTCGTGCCGCTGATCCGCGAGGGGGATACCGTCGCCGCGGGGCAGACGATCATGGAGGCCGAGCTCGACCGGATCCAAAACGCCGGGCTCGATCCGATGGTCATTACCGTTCTGAGCAATTAATGAAACAGAATTAATAAAAACAGAAACAGCCCCTGTTCCCGAGGGAACAGGGGCTGTTTGAGACTGTCAAAGAACCTCCGAAAAAGCTCAGATAACAGAGCCGCGGGGGAGCTCGAGGGGGTCAAGACCCGCCTCGAGTGCAATAACCCGTCGTCCGAAAAAGCCTGATATATCAGGCTTTTTCGGGTAATCGCATTTTGGCTGACAGTCAAAATGCGCGGCGGGAGAAGCGCAGTCAAAAAAGTCCTATTGACTTTTTTGACAAGCTGAAACAGCCCCTGTTCCCGAGGGAACAGGGGCGTTTTTTCTATTTCTATCAAATTCTATCAAAGGTCCAGCGCACAGACGTCCTCGACTGTTTCACGCCGCACGGCGATATAACTCTCCCCGCCGCGCAGCATCACGACCGGCGGCCGCGGAAAGCGGTTGTAGTTCGAGGCCATCGAATAATTGTACGCCCCCGTCGTGCAGACGGCGATGCGGTCGCCGCGGCCGGTGTTGGCCGGCAGACTGACGGCGGGCTGCAGGATATCGCCGCTCTCGCAGCAGCGCCCGGCCAGGTCGAAGATCGCCCGCAGACCGCTCCGCTTCTCGGCGTGCAGCACCGTGTAGCGCGAGCCGTAGAGACAGTAGCGCGGGTTGTCGGTCATGCCGCCGTCGGTGATGATATAGCTCTTGTAGCCCGGGATGCGCTTGACGCTGCAGACGGTGTAGATCGTCATGCCCGCGTCGGCCACGATGCTGCGCCCCGGCTCCATCAAAAACCGCGGCTCCGCCAGCCCGGCCTCGCCCAGACGCCGCCTCAGCCGCGCCGCGACCTCGGCGATGCGGGCGGGGATGTCGGCGGCGGGGTCGTCGTCCGTATAGCGCACGCCGTAGCCGCCGCCGAGGTTGAGCTCGCGGAAGGAAAGGCCGAGCTCGCTCTTTACCTCGGCCATAAAGCCGACCATCAGATCGACCGTGCGCAAAAACACGTCCTCGTCAAAGACCATCGAACCCACATGGCAGTGCAGCCCGGCGAGATCAAGGCCTTTCATCGTCAGCGCGGCGCGCACGAACTCCATCGCCTGCCCGGTCTCGACCGGGACGCCGAACTTGACGTCCACCGCACCGGTATTGACGGCCTCGTAGGTGTGCGGGTCGATGCCCGGCGTGATGCGCAGCAGCACCTTCTGCCGCTTGTCGAGCGCCGCGGCGGCTTCGCTCAGCGCAATCAGTTCGTCGCCGTTGTCCACGATGAAGCAGCCCACGCCCGCCTCCAGCGCATAGCGGATGTCCGCGTCGGTCTTGCCGTCGCCGTGATAATAGATCTTATCCGCCGGAAAGCCCGCCGAGAGCGCGGTCGCGATCTCGCCGGGGGAGACGGCGTCGACGCCCATGCCCTCCTCGGCCATGATCCGGTACATCTGACGGAAGGAGGCGGCCTTGCCCGCATAGAGCGGCAGCGCGTCCGGCCCGAAGCTTTTGCGGAAGGCGGAAAGGTACATCCGGCAGTTTTGACGGATGCGGTCCTCGTCCATCAGATACAGCGGCGTGCCCCAGCGGACCGCCAGCGCGTCCACGCGCTGGCCGGCAAAGCACAGCGCGCCGCTCTCGTCGCGGGAAATGTTGTCGCTCAGCATGGTGACCCTCCTTATTCGCTCGTTTTCATCACATTATCACGCTAATACGCAAAAGTCAAGAGGAAGAAAAAGGCCCGCTGCCGCTCAGACAGCGGGCCTCTCTTTATAGCTGAAAACCAAATACTAGAAACTAGATACTAGAAACTATCGTCACCGCTCTTCGCGGAAATACGGCAGACCCAGCGAAGCGGGGGGCTGATTCTCGCGCTTGTTGCGCATCGAGGTGATGACCAGCACGATCGTCGTGACGACATAGGGCAGCATCTTGTACAGCTCCTTGACGGCGAGGTTCATGCCGGAGGGGATGTACATATGCAGGATGTAAAGACCGCCGAACAGGAACGAGGCCAGCACGCCGACGTTCGGGCGCCACACCGTGAAGATGACGAGCGCGATGGCAAGCCAGCCGCGGTCGCCGAAGGCGTCGGACGACCAGACGCCCTTGGTGTAGTCCATGATGTAGTACAGTCCGCCGAGACCGGCGATCATCGAGCCCGTGCAGGTGGCGACGTATTTATAGCGCGCCACATTCACGCCGGCGGCGTCGGCCGTATTCGGGCTCTCGCCCACGGCGCGCAGGTGCAGACCCGTACGCGTGCGCTTGAGGATGAAGGAGGCCACCAGCGCGATGATCACCGCGAGATAGGCCAGAAAGCCGTAGCTTAAAAACAGCTTGGAAAACCAGTTGTCGCTGCTGCTGCCGACCGAGGCGCTGAAATAGCTGCTCGTCTTGGCAAGCACGATCGCCGGGACCGGCAGACCGGACAGCTTGATCAGCGAGCCGCCGAAGAAGTTGCCGACGCCGACACCGAAGGTCGTGAGAGCGAGACCCGTGACGTTCTGGTTGGCGCGCAGCGTGACCGTGAGGAAGCAGTACAGAAGTCCCATCAGCAGCGAGCCGACGATCGAGCACAGCATCGGGATCAGCACCGCGAGGAAAGGACTCGGCGCGCCGGCCTGCTCGTAATAGAAGGCTCCGACGACGCCGGAGATCGCGCCGACGTACATGATGCCGGGGATGCCGAGGTTGAGATTGCCGGACTTCTCGGTCAGCGTCTCGCCCGTGCTGCCGAACAGAAGCGGCGTGCCCTGCATGATGGCGCGGGGGATGAAGGAGATAAAATCAAACATGGCTCAATCCTCCTTTTCGGCTGCTTTGCGGAAGTTGATGCGGTAGGTGATGAAGAACTCGCTTCCGATGATGAAGAACAGGATGATGCCGGTCAGAATATCGCCGAAGGAGGAGCTGAGACCGAAGTTGGTGGCGATCTCGCTGCCGCCCTTGCCGAGGAAAACGAGCAGGAAGCTCGTAAAGATCATCCAGACGGGGTTGAACTTGCCCAGCCACGAGACCATGACGGCCGTAAAGCCGCGGCTGCCTGTGATCGTGGTGGTCAGCGTGTGGTCGGTGCCGCCGACGAGCAGCATGCCCGCCAGACCGCAGATCGCGCCGGAGAGCAGCATCGTGCGGATAATGACCCGGTCGACCTTGATGCCGACGTAACGGGCGGTGCGCTCGCTCTCGCCGACGACGGCGATCTCATAGCCGTGCTTGGAATAGTTCAGATACAGATACATCGCGACCGTCAGCAGCGCGACGACGATCATGTTCAGCAGATACTTCGACGGGCCGATCTGCGGCAGCCAGCCCGCATTGGTGGACTGGTTGATGATGCCGATCTGGCCGGCGCCCTTCGGCACCTCCCAGACGACGATGAAATAGGCGACGAGCTGGATCGCGATATAGTTCATCATCAGCGTGAAGAGCGTTTCGTTGGTGTTGAAGCGGGCCTTGAAAAAGGCGGGGATAAAGGCCCAGATCGCGCCGGCGATGATGCTGGTGACGATCATGAGACAGATCAGCAGCGCGTTGGGGATCTTGTCGCCCAGCAGGATCATGCAGGCCGCGGTCGCAAGACCGCCGGCGAGCATCTGCCCGTCGCCGCCGAGGTTCCAGCAGCGCATGCGGAACGCGGGCGTAACGGCCAGCGCCACACACAGCAGGATCGCGATGTTCTGGCCGAGTACCCACAGCTTGCGGGTGCTGCCGAACGAACCCTTCCAGATGGCGGCATAGACGCGGACGGGATTTTCGCCTGTCAGCAGCGTTGTGATGACGCCGGCGAAGATGAGCGCCAGCAGGATCGCGCCGCCGCGGATGGCCCAGGCCTGATACCAGCGCAGCTCGCCGCGCTTGGTGATGTGGATGAGAGGCTCACGCGTACGCTTATTCATCTTTGGCACCTCCCAGCTTTGTCATCATCATGCCGACCTCGCGCTTCTTCGCGCCGCGGCCGGGAACGATACCGCTGACCTTTCCGCCGCAGAGAACGAGGATGCGGTCGGCCAGCTCCAGCAGAACGTCGAGGTCTTCGCCGACATAAATGACGGCGACACCCGCGGCCTTCTGGCGGTTGATCAGGTCATAGATCGTGTAGGAGGAGTTGATGTCAAGTCCGCGCACGGCGTAGGCTGTGAGCAGCACGGTGGGGGCGTTTGCGATCTCGCGGCCGACCAGCACCTTCTGCACGTTGCCGCCGGAGAGGCGGCGCACCGGCGTGGAAACGCTCGGCGTCGAGACCTCCAGCTCCTGCACGACGGTCTCCGCGAGCTTCTTGGGGCTGCGGCGGTCGGTGAACAGACCGTGGCCGCGGCGGAAGGAGCGGAGCATCATGTTGTCCGAAAGATCCATGTTGCCGACAAGTCCCATGCCCAGACGGTCCTCCGGCACGAAGGAGAGCGCGACGCCCATCTCCGCGATCGCGAGAGGATCCTTGCCGAGCAGCTCCTCGCGGCGGCCGTCGTCCTCAATATAGCTGATCGAGCCGCTCTCGACCGGCTGGAGCCCGGCGATGGCCTCGAGCAGTTCCTTCTGGCCGCAGCCGGAGATGCCCGCGATGCCGAGGATCTCGCCGGAATTGGCGGTGAAGGACACGTCGTCGAGCTTGACGATACCCTCAATATTGCGCACGGTCAGGCCCTTGACCTCGATGCGGGGCTTGGGGTTGACCGGCTCGGGGCGATCGATGTTCAGCGTCACGGCGTGGCCGACCATCATGTTGGTCATTTCCTGGGCGTTGGTGCGCGCCGTCGGCATGTCGCCGATGAACTGGCCGTGGCGCAGGATCGCCACGCGGTCGGAGAGAGCCTCGACCTCGTGCATCTTGTGGGTGATGATGACGATGGCCTTGCCGTCGTTGCGCATGTTGCGCAGCACGGCAAAGAGCTTGTCCGTCTCCTGCGGCGTGAGAACGGCTGTCGGCTCGTCGAGGATGAGGATGTCGGCGCCGCGGTAGAGCACCTTGACGATCTCAACGGTCTGCTTCTGGGAAACGGACATGTCGTAGATCTTCTGGTCGGGGTCGACCTCAAAGCCGTAGGCGTCGCAGATCTCGCGGATCTTCTTGGAAGCGGCCTTGAGATCGAGCTTTCCGGGCAGACCGAGCACGATGTTTTCAGCCGCGGTCAGCACGTCGACCAGCTTGAAATGCTGGTGGATCATGCCGATGCCGAGATCGAACGCGTCCTTCGGCGAGCGGATCACGACGTCTTTGCCGTCGATCGAGATCGTGCCCTCATCCGGGAAATAGATGCCGGAGAGCATGTTCATCAGCGTGGTCTTGCCGCTGCCGTTCTCACCGAGCAGTGCCAGGATCTCGCCGCGATAGATGTCGAGCCAGACCTTGTCGTTTGCCACGACGGGTCCGAAGCGCTTGGTGATGTTGCGCATTTTGACAGCGGGGGTCTTGTTGTCCAATGTCAGTCCTCCTTTTAAAATGCCAATATGCTGTAAAGAGCAACGCAGAAACGATTGCCTCCACGCTGCTCTTTGCAGCATATTATAAGGCAAAGAGCTTGCTTTATAAAGTGTTCGGGAAGCCCCGGAGAAATCCGGGACTTCCCGAATGACAGCTTTCTTAGAACGCGGTGTCGAGCAGCTCGATGCCGTCGATCTGGATGTCGAAGTAAGGAGCAGAGCGGAACTCGGACTCGTGGAAGTAGCCGTCCGCAATGACCTCGGTGTCGGGCGTGTAGGCGGGATCGGTGTCGACGTCGGCCAGGTGGCTGGTCTCGTTGGCGCCGCCAACGGTGTAGGCGTCGGTCGCGAAGACGTGGATGGAGCCGTCGGCCAGGCCGGCCTTGACTTCCTCGAGCTTGGCGGCGGTGCCTTCGGCGGCAACAGCCTCGTTCAGCTCAAGCAGCTCGACGGAGCCGGTCTCGATGGTGCCGGTCCAGTCGGTGGCAATGGCCTCGCCATTGGCGACGCAGTTGATGATGTACTCAAAGTAGGGAGCCCAGTTGATGCGGGAGGAGACGATGTAGGTGTCGGGGCCGGCTTCCTTGGTGGAGCCGTTGTAGGAGACGTTGGGAACGCCGTTCGCCTGGCAGACGTTCGGAGCGCCCATAGAGTCGGCATGCTGGGAGATCAGGACGCAGCCGCTGTCGATCAGCTTCTGAGCGCCTTCCTGCTCAAGGGGCATGTCGTACCAGGAACCGGTGAAGGTGACCTTCATGGTGACGCTGGGGCAGACGGACTTCGCGCCGAGGAAGAAGGAGGTGTAGCCGGAGATGACTTCGGCGTAGGTGTAGGCGCCGACGTAGCCCATAATAGCCTTTTCAGCGGTGATCTTGCCGCTCTCGATCATCTCGTTGAGCTTCAGACCGGCGGCAACACCGGCGAGGAAGCGGCCTTCATAGATGGAAGCGAACGCGTTGTGGAAGTTGGCAAGGCCTTCGGTGTGGGCCTTGGTGCCGGTGGCATGGCAGAACTCGACATCCGGGCACTCCTTGGCGGCCTGGATCATGTAGTCCTCGTGACCGAAGGAGTCGGCGAAGACGATGTTGCAGCCCTCGTCAACGAGGTCCAGCGCGGTCTCATAGCATTCCTGGCCTTCGGGAACGCCGGTCTTCAGAACGTACTCAACGCCCAGCTTCTCGCAGGCTTCCTTGGCGGCGTCCATGAAGTTCTTGTCATAGGTGGACTGCTCGTCATGCAGGAACATAAAGCCGACCTTGACGGTCTTGGCCTCGGCGGCGGGCTCCGCAGCGGGAGCAGCCTCTTCAGCGGGAGCGGCCTCTTCGGCAGCGGGAGCAGCCTCTTCGGCGGCGGGAGCCTCGTTCGCAGCGGGGGCAGCAGCCTGGCCGCAGGCGGCGAGCGCAAAGATCATCGCGAGCGCAAGGATCAGAGCAAGAATCTTTTTCATTTTGTTTCTCCTTTTTTTTATTCCGAGTACCGCCAGCCATAAGAAGCAAAAAACGCACTGCCTTGCCGGTGAAACGACAAAGACAATGCGAAAAACAAAGATGAGGCGCAGCAGGAAAAAACTGCGTCTTAAGTCGGTTTTCGATAGTCCGGTCATTTACGGCGTCCGGGTAGAAACTTCAAATCCATATCATTTGCTATATATCGAAAGCGGTATTCGGTTTTTACGCCCTTAAAATAACAGGTAAGTCGACAAAAGTCAAGTGTGGCATTTCGCATATTTGCACAGGAATTAAGAAGCGGTTTTGTACAGTTCGCACAAAACCGCTTTAACGTGCTAAAACCCGGAAACGATTGCGGGAGAATGGTTTAAGGATTTGTAGGGAAATTATGGAAAATGATGGGAAAGCCCTCAGCAAAAGCGCAGCCCGTCGTCGCGCATTTCGGCGATCCTGGCCAGCGATTCCACACGCAGACCCGCGGCGCGCAGCTTGTCCCCGCCGCCCTGAAAGACCTTTTCGATCGCGATGCCCGCGCCGACGACCGTCGCCCCCGCCTGCTCGCACAGCGCCTTGAGCCCGACGAGCGCCGCGCCGGTGGCGAGAAAATCGTCCACGATCAGCACGCGGTCGCCCGGCAGGATATAGTCCTTCGACACCAGCACGGTGTTCGTGTTGCCGTGGGTAAAGGATTCGACCTCGGCGCTGTAAACGCGGTCGGAGAGGTTTTTCGTCTTGCTCTTCTTGGCAAAGACCATCGGGCAGCCGAAGACATAGCCGGTCATGGCCGCGATGGCGATGCCGCTGGCCTCGATCGTCAGCACCTTGGTCACGCCCTCGCCGCCGAAGAGGCGGTGCAGCTCCCGCGCCATCTCATAGAGCAGCGCCGTGTCGATCTGGTGGTTGAGAAAGTTGTCCACCTTCAAAATGCCGCCGGGCAGCACTTTGCCGTCGGACAGGATGCGGTCTTCAAGAAGCTTCATGGCGATATCCTCCACAAAAATATAGTATATGGTCGTGGCAGACGGAACGGGTAAGTGTCGGCCGTGTCGGCGAGAGCGAATTGCGAGAGAATTTGTGGCCTGGCGATGACGTTTTTTCGCAGATGTACTTTGTGTACCTCAAGAAAAAACGGTGAAGCCAGAGCGCAAATTTCTCCGCAAGGCGCCGAAGGCGATATGGCCGACGCTTGCCCCCTATAATACCGAAAAAAGCCCGTCTTAAATTTCAGACAGGCTTGTTTCGGGTAATGTTCAATTACAGCGCGCGCTCAACCTTGCCGCTGCGCAGGCAGCGGGTGCAGACGTAGACGTGCTGAGGAGTGCCGTCGACGATGGCCTTGACGCGCTTCACGTTCGGCTTCCAGGTACGGTTGGAGCGTCTGTGGGAGTGGCTGACCTTGATGCCGAAGGTAACACCCTTGTCACAGAACTGACACTTTGCCATATTTGAAGCACCTCCTTGCTTGTGTTTCGCTGAGTAAACAGCTTTTATATAATAGCAGACCGATCCGGCAAATGCAAGCAAAATTTTCACACTTTTTCCCACCTTTTTGTACGCCTGCACAGCTTGTTGCCGCCCTTTCGGAAAACCACAAGATGTAGAAATTGCCCTTGCCTCCTTCGCGGGACGGGGAAGAAAACGCCCGGATGCGTGTAAATAATCGTTGCCAACGGGAGAAAAAATGAGTACAATATACTATAGAAGAAAATACCCGCCAAGGAGGAAGAGATGAGAAGCAAGTATTCCGTCCCGCTCAAGACCATTGCCAGGGAGCACAATCTTGAGCTCCTGCATGCCGCGAAGGATTATGACAGCGCCAGGATCACGACCTACGACGTCAACCGTCCGGCCATGCAGCTCACCGGCTTTTACAATTACTTCGACCCCCACCGCATCCAGATCATCGGCCGCGTCGAGAGCACCTATCTCGACACGCTGAGCCACGAGGGCCGGCGCGACGCTTTCGAACGCTTCATGCAGTATGACATCGCCGCGCTCGTGATCTGCCACGGCATGCAGCCCTTCCCCGAATGCATGGAGATGGCCGAGAAATATGACCGCACGGTCTTTCTCACCGCCGAGGACACCAGCGAATTCCAGGCGGGCGTCATCTCCTCGCTGCGCAGCCACCTCGCGCCGCGCCAGACGATGCACGGCGTGCTCGTCGAGATCTACGGCGAGGGCGTGCTGCTCACCGGCGACAGCGGCATCGGCAAAAGCGAGACGGCGCTTGAGCTCATCAAGCGCGGCCACCGGCTGATCGCCGACGACGCCGTGCAGATCCGCAAGGTCGGCAAAAACCGGCTGATCGGCGACGCGCCGGAGATGATCCGCTATTACATGGAGCTGCGCGGCATCGGCGTCGTCAACGTGCGCCGGATCTACGGCATCGGCTCCGTCAAGCCGGACAGCGGGATCGACCTCGTCGTCCATCTCGAGCCCTGGCAGGAGGGCAAGGCCTATGACCGTCTCGGCCTCACGAGCGAGACGGAAAACATCCTCGGCGTCGAGGTCCCGCGCGTGACCATCCCGGTCCGCCCCGGACGCAACCTCGCCGTCATTTTGGAGCTGGCCGCGATGAACAACCGCCAGAAGAATCTCGGCTACAACGCCGCCGAGGCGCTGGCCGCCGAGCACGACATGGCCATCGACGCAGGACAGTTCTGATCCTGTTTGAAAGTTGGAGTTTGACATGGAAAACAAGGAAACGCAAGAAGCGAAAGAGACCCCGGCCGTGACGCCGGAGGAAAAAGCGGACCGCTGCCGCGAGAACCTGGAAAAGGCGATCGCCGCCGTGAAACGCGAGCTGCCCGGCATGACGCTGCTGGAAAACGAGCCGATGAGCGCTCACTGCTCGTTCCGGATCGGCGGCCCGGTGCGCGCGCTTGCCGCTCCGGAGGACGTGACGAGCCTCTCGAGGCTGTGCAGCATCCTGAAAGACAACCATATCGCGCCGATGATGCTCGGCAACGGCACGAACATCCTCTTCCCCGACGAGGGGCTCGACCAGCTCTTCCTGGTCTCCACCGAAAAGCTGACGGGGATGTTCCTGCTGCCGGACGGCGCGATCTATGCCGAGGCCGGCGTCTCGCTCTCCAAGCTTGCGAGCTTTGCGAGGCAGAACGAGCTTGCGGGGCTGGAGTTTGCCTCCGGCATCCCGGGCACCGTCGGCGGCGGCACGATCATGAACGCCGGCGCCTACGGCGGCGAGCTCAAGGACGTGATCGAAAGCGTCGTCATCCTGTATGTGCCGGACCAGCGGCTTTATGAGCTGACGAGGGAGCAGTGCGCCTTCGCCTATCGCACGAGCCTGTTCAAGAAGATGGGCGGCTGCCTCGTGCTGAGCGTCGTCTTTCGTCTTGACAAGGGCGACGGCGAGGCCATCGCCGCGAAGATGCGCGAGCTCAATGAACGCCGCCGCGACAAGCAGCCGCTCGACCTGCCCTCGGCGGGCAGCGCCTTCAAGCGGCCGGAGGGCTATTACGCCGCCGCGCTGATCGACGAGGCGGGGCTCAAGGGCTATACCGTCGGCGGCGCGCAGGTGTCGGAAAAGCACGCGGGCTTCGTGGTGAATATCGGCGGGGCGACCTCGCACGACGTCTACGATCTGCTGATGCACGTGCGCGAGACGGTGTGGCGTGAAAAGGGCGTGCAGCTTGAGCCGGAGATCATCATCCTCCCGCCGGACTACCGGCTCGAGGACAACGGCCCCGCCGTGCACCGCAACCATATCACCGTCAATGAGATACCGGAGGACGGAGACAGCCTCCCGCAGTAAAGAGAGAAACAAGCCGGACGGGAACAGGGGATAGAGAATGGAATTTTTGATCATAACCGGGCTGTCCGGCGCGGGCAAGAGCCGCGCCGCCGACGTGCTGGAGGATCTCGACTACTATTGCGTGGACAACATGCCCGTCGCGCTGATCCCCCGCTTTGCGGAGTTCTGCGCGGCGACGCAGGGGCGCTATGAGAAGGTGGCGCTCGTCACCGACGTGCGCGAAAAGGACGGCTTCGGCGAGCTGCTCTCGACGATCGACGAGCTGCGCCGCAGCGACATCACCTGCCGCATCCTGTATATGGACGCCGACATTCCCACGCTGATCCGCCGCTATAAGGAATCGCGCCGCCCCCACCCGCTCGCCGTCCCCGGCGGTACGGTCGAGGACGCGATCCGTCGCGAGACCGAGCTGCTCGCCCCGGTCAAGGAGCGGGCGGACTTCGTCGTCAACACCAAGGGACTGACGCTCGGCCGGCTGCAGAACCGGCTGTTCGAGCTGCTCTGCGGCGGCGAGCGAAAGCGCGCGATCGACGTGACGGTCATGTCCTTCGGCTATAAGCACGGGCTGCCGGCCGAGGCGGATCTCGTCTTCGACGCCCGCTTTCTGCCCAATCCCTTTTATGTGGACGAGCTGAGGGAGAAGAGCGGGCTCGACCTGCCGGTCAAGGAATACGTCTTCTCCTTCCAGCAGACCCGCACCTTTATGGAAAAGCTCGAGGAGATGCTGGAATTCCTGCTGCCGCTGTATATCGAGGAGGGCAAGCTCAGCCTGACGGTGGCCATCGGCTGCACCGGCGGGCGGCACCGCAGCGTCGCGATCGCGACGGCGCTCAACGACCACTTTATCGCCAAGGGTATCCCCTCGATCAACGTCAACCGCGACATCGACAAATAAGGGTGAAGAACCATGTCCTTTTCTTCTGACGCCAAAGCCGAGCTCTGCCGCGCCAAAATCGACAAAAAATGCTGCGCCGTCGCCGAAAGCTACGGCGTGCTGCTCTACTGCAACACCTTTTCCCAGACGGAGATCCGCATCATCACGGCGAGCGCCGACTTTGCCGCCCGCCTGCCGAAGCTCTTCCGCCGCGCCTTTTCCGTCGGCTTTGACGTGCTGCCGGACGAGGAGGCAAAGGGAAAGCGCAGCTTTCTCATCCGCGACAGCGAAAAGCTGAAAAAGATCTTCGACGCCTTCGGCGCCGAATGGGACGGCACGCTGCGCCACCACGTCAACTTCGGCGTGATCGAGGAGGAGTGCGACCGCGTCTCCTTTCTGCGCGGGGCCTTTCTCGCGGGTGGCAGCGTGACCGATCCGGAAAAGCGCTATCATCTCGAGCTCGCGACGCCGCACCACGCTGTCGCGCGCGAGAGCTATTCCGTCCTGCTCGAGCAGGGCTTTACCGCGCGCGAGACTCAGCGCGGCGGCAACCACCTGCTGTATTTCAAGCAGGCCGACACGATCGCGGACTTTTTCACGGCGCTCGGCGCGCCGAGCGCGGCGATGGGCGTGATGACGGCCAAGGTGGAAAAAGAGATGCGCAACACGATCACGCGCCAGATCAACTGCGACAGCGCCAACGCCGACAAGGTCGTCGCCGCCGCGCAGGAGCAGATCGACGCGATCCGCCGCATCGCGAAAGAAATCGGCCTGGACGCGCTGCCCGAGCCGCTCAAGGACGCGGCGCTGCTGCGCATCACCAATCCGGCGGCAAGCCTTTCCGACCTTGCGCAGCTTTCCTACCCCAAGGTGACGAAAAGCTGTCTGAGCCACCGTTTGCGCAAGCTGATGTCTTTGGCCGAGTCCCTGCAGGACTAACGGCCAAAGACAAGTTTCTAGATTTTAGTTTCTAGTGTCTAGGGGACGAAAGACGCGGAAAGCTCTCGTCTTCGACAGCTAGAAACTAGACACTAGAAACTAGATACTATGGAGGAACGCCATGGCCTTTGTTCACTTACATGTTCACAGCGAATATTCCCTGCTCGACGGCGCCTGCCGCACGGACAAGCTGGCCAAGCGCGTCAAGGAGCTGGGGCAAAGCGCCGTCGCGCTCACCGACCACGGTGTGATGTACGGCGCCGTCGCCTTTTACAAGGCCTGCCGCGCCGAGGGGATCAAGCCCATCATCGGCTGCGAGGTCTATGTCGCTCCGCGCAACATGACCGACCGCGAGCACGGCCGCGACAACGACTATTCGCACCTGATACTGCTGTGCAAAAACGAGACGGGCTACCGCAATCTCTGCTACCTTGTCTCGATGTCCTTTACCGACGGCTTTTACATCAAGCCCCGCATCGACTGGACACTGCTCGAAAAGCACACCGAGGGGCTGATCTGCCTCTCCGGCTGTCTTGCCGGCGAGATCCAGCAAAAGCTGATCCACGACGACTATAAGGGCGCGAAGGAGCGGGCGCTCTGGCTGCGCGAACGGTTCGGCGAGGACTTTTATCTCGAGATCCAGGACCACGGCATCCGCGAGGAGCGCATGGCGGCCAACGCCAACTACCGCCTCCACCGCGAGACGGGCATCCCGCTGGTGCTGACGAACGACGCGCATTATCTGGAAAAGTCCGACGCCTATTATCAGGATGTGCTCATGTGCATCCAGATGGGAAAGACCGTGGACGACCCGGTGCGCATGCGCTTTGAGAGCCAGGAGCTGTATCTCAAGAGCGAGGAGGAGATGCGCGCGATCTTCCCCGACTGGCAGGAGGCCGCGGACAACACGGTAAAGATCGCCGAGAAGTGCGATTTCGACTTTGAATTCGGCCACTATCACCTGCCGCGCTTCAAGCTGCCGAAGGGCGAGGCGGACAGCGGCAGCTATCTCAGAAAGCTCTGCGAAAAGGGCTTTCGCGAGCGCTACGGCTCAAGGCCGGAGGTGCACGAGCAGCTGGAGTATGAGCTTGGCGTCATCGAAAAGATGGGCTTTGTCGACTACTTCCTCATCGTGCAGGACTTCATCAACTATGCCAAATCCCAGGACATCCCCGTCGGCCCCGGCCGCGGCAGCGCGGCGGGCAGCGTGGTGTCCTACTGTCTGCATATCACGGACGTCGACCCGATCAAATACAGCCTCTTCTTCGAGCGCTTTTTGAACCCGGAGCGCGTGTCCATGCCGGATATCGACGTGGACTTCTGCGTCAACCGCCGCGGCGAGGTCATCGACTACGTCAACCGCCTCTACGGCTCTGACCACGTCGCCCAGATCGTCACCTTCGGCACGATGGCCGCCCGCATGGCGATCCGCGACGTCGGGCGCGCGCTCGACGTCAGCTATGCCGACACCGACGCCGTCGCCAAGGCGGTGCCCACGGCGCTGAACATGACGATCGACGAGGCGCTGGGGCTGTCGAAGCCGCTGCGCGAGATGTACGATTCCAACGACACGCTCCATCGGCTCATCGACGTGGCCCGCGCGCTCGAGGGCATGCCGCGCCACGCCTCGACCCACGCCGCCGGCGTGGTCATCACCGAAAAGCCGGTGTATGAATACGTCCCGCTGGCGAAGAACGACGAATCTGTCGTCTGCCAGTATCAGATGACGACGCTCGAGGAGCTCGGCCTTCTGAAGATGGACTTCCTCGGGCTGCGCAACCTGACGGTCTTGAAGGACGCGGAGGATCTCGTCCGCCGCCATACGCCGGACTTTCGTATCGACAAGGTGCCGGACGACGACCCCGAGACCTTCCGCATGCTCTCCGAGGGGCACACCTCCGGCGTGTTCCAGCTTGAAAGCACGGGCATGACCGGCGTCTGCACCTCCCTCAAGCCCCAGAGCATCGAGGACATCACGGCCGTCATCGCGCTCTACCGCCCCGGCCCGATGGATTCGATCCCGCGCTTTATCGAATGCTCGGCGCACCCGGAAAAGATCCGCTACAAGCACGAGCTGCTGCGCCCGATTCTGGACGTCACCTACGGCTGTATCGTCTACCAGGAGCAGGTCATCGAGATCTTCCGGCGTCTCGCGGGCTTCTCGCTCGGCCAGGCCGATTTGATCCGCCGCGCGATGAGCAAGAAAAAGCACGCCGTCATCGACGCCGAGCGCGTGGCCTTCGTCCACGGCGACCCGAAGCGGAACATCGCCGGCGCACTGGCAAACGGCGTCAGCGAGGCCGTGGCCAACTCGATCTATGACGAGATCCTGGACTTCGCGAGCTACGCCTTCAACAAGGCGCATGCCGTGAGCTATGCCATCGTGGCTTACCGCACGGCCTATATGAAGCGCCACCACCCGCGCGAGTATATGGCCGCGCTGCTGACGAGCGTGCTTGAAAACAGCGGCAAGGTCGCCGAGTATATCGCCGAGTGCAAGGAAATGGGCATCCGCCTGCTGCCGCCGGACGTGAACGAGTCCGGGCCGAACTTCACCGTCTCGGGCGAGAATATCCGCTTCGGCCTCGTCGCAATCAAGGGCATCGGCTGGGGCGTGATCAACGCCCTCGTCTCCGAGCGGGAGCGCGGCGGCGCCTTCCGCAGCTTTGAGGAGTTCTGCCGCCGCATGGCGGGCGGCGAAATGAACCGCCGCGCGCTTGAAAGCCTGATCCGCGCCGGCGCGTTCGACAGCCTGGGCTATAAGCGCCGCGCGCTGACCCAGATCGCCTCCGCGGTGCTCGACAGCGTCAGCCGCGCGCAGAAGGAGAACATCTCCGGCCAGTTTGACCTCTTCGGCAGCGGCGACGACGGCGACGAGAAGATCGTCTCGATCCCGGTGCCGGAGGTCGAGGAATTTACGAAGCGCGAGCTCATGGCCATGGAGAAGGAGGCGACCGGCCTTTACCTCTCCGGCCACCCGATGGACGAATACCGCGACACCGTGCGGCGCATCGGCGCGGCAAAGATCGGGCCGCTGATGGCCGACTTTGCCCAGAGCGAGGGACAGCACCGCTATGCCGACGGCCAGTACGTCACGCTCGCGGGCGTGATCGCCTCGGCCCGCACGCGCACGACGAAGAACAACAGCCTCATGAGCTATGTCGTGCTCGAGGACGACACCGGCTCGATGGAGCTGATCGTGTTCCAGAAGACGCTCGACACCTGTGGGGCCTATATCCGGGAAAACGAGGCCGTGATCGCCAAGGGGCGCATCAGCGTGCGCGACGAAAAGGAGCCGCAGCTGATGTGCGACGCGATCCGCCCGATCACGGACGCGACGGCCGGCGCGGAGACGGCGCAGGAAAAGCGGGAGCAGAAGCTCTATGTCCGGCTCCCCTCGCGCGACGATCCCCGGATGCGCCATCTCGAGCTGGTGCTGGAGATGTTCCCCGGCGACGGGCAGATGATCATCTGGTGCGAAAAGGAAAAGAAGCGCATCGGCGCGCGCTGCCTCTTCCACCAGGCGCTGCTCGACGAGCTGAAGGAAACGCTTGGCGAGGAAAATGTCGTGATGAAGTGAAGCGCGGCGGCAAAACGGCCGGGCGAGAGAGCGCTCGCCGATCACGCGCACAGATCGGAAACTGCTTCAGCGCCTCTTTTCTCTTGCTTGTCCAAGAGAAAAGAGGCAGAAAAGAGAACGACACAAGGGAGGGGAAGATTGCGATTTCTTCCCCTCCCTTGACTCTCCCTAATTGAAACGACAAAAGCGGGGGCAACCCCGCTTTTGAATCACCCCGACGTTTTTGCAAGACAAGGCTTTTGAGCTTCTTAAGTGGCTTTTGGTTTCCCCTTTACGCACCCCGGAGGGGAGTTTTTTAAGAGGGGGTATCCCCCTCTTGAATCGTTTTAAGGAAGGGGCCCAGGGGAAGGGAAAACGAAATCCCTTCCCCTGGCGTGGTTTCCCTTTTTGTCCATTTTCTCTTTGCACGAGCAAAGAGAAAATGGACACTGACCGGGTTTCATTTCCGCGAACAGCTTGCGGAAAAAGAAAAAAAGCAGAACAAGGCGGGAGCATCGCTCCCGCCTTGCTTTTCGTTGGGTGTGCGCGGTCAGTCGCCGTTGATGAGATCGCCGGCGTTGACGATCACCGCGCCGTCCGAGCCGGACATCATCATCGGCAGCTTGCCGTCCCAGCTCTGGGCGTAGTTGTAGTCGATCAGGTCGCGCGTCAGCGACTCGGAGATCTTGCGGTTTGCCTCCGCCTCCGCGTCGGCGCGGGCGAGGACCTCATAGGCCTCGGCGTCCGCCTGTACCTTCTTGACCTCGGCCGCGGCGTTGGCCTCGATGACGCGCTGCTCGGCCTCGGTCTGGGCCTTGAGCTTGTTTTGCTGCGCCACCTGCTTGGCCTCGACGGCATCGGTGAAGGCGTCGGTGAAGTCCATGTCCTCGATGGAGGTGGACACGACCTCGATGTTATACTGCTCGAGCTTTTCCGACAGGATCAGCTCGATCGCGTTCGCCAGCTCGTCGCGCATGCCGACAAGCTCCTCGGCGGTGTAGCGCGCCGTCGCGACCTTGACGGCCTCGGCGATGTTCGGCGAGACCACGGTGTCGTAGTACGCCACGCCCACGGTGCTGTAAAGCGTCATCGCATCGGCCTTGCGGATCTGATAGTTGATCGTGTAGGCCATATTGACCTCCTGGATGTCCGAGGAGAAGCAGGCGAGCTTGACGGTCTGCTTCTGCACGCGGTTGTCCATCTTCACGACCTGCTGCCAGGGCTTGACCATGTGGACGCCGGCGTCGAGCGTATAGTTCTCGACGTGGCCGAAGGTCGTCACGACGCCGGTGTGGCCGGTGGGGACGGTGGTCACGCACGAGAGGACGATCAGCGCCGCGGCAGCGACGAGACCGACGGCGGAAAAGACGCCGCGCTTCGTGATAAGATACACCACAACGCTTGCCAGGATCACAAAAATCGCCAACATAAAGAAGAACATGGTTTCCATCCTTTCTCTCTTCTGCCGTTTCCGTATGAAACGGCTTTCCTCTTTATGGTTCTAGTATAGCGCCTCTCCCTGCGCCGCACCATGACAAGAGGAGCAAAATAAAGCACGCTATTCCCTTTATAAATGCGGAAAAGGAGTGTATAATGAAAAAAGAAATGAAAAAGCGGGGTGCCGGACATGGGAAGACGCTCGACAAAAGAGGATAAAAACATCTATCAGCGCAGCCGTGAGGCAAAGCGTCTCAGCCGCGAGGCGGCGAGCGAGGCGCTCGTCCACGTCTCGCCGGAGCGGATCGAAAAGATCGAAAGCGGCAAGTCCGCCCCGCACCCGGACGAGGTACTGAGCATGGAAAAAGCCTACCGCGCCCCGGAGCTGAGCAACTATTTCTGCACGCACGAGTGCCCCATCGGCATGAAGTACGAGCCGGAGGCAAGTCTGAAGGAGCTGCCGCACGCAACGGTGGAGCTGCTCGCCGCGCTCGGCGCGCTGGAGGAGGAAAAGGACCGGCTGATCGCCATCGCGGCCGACGCCGCCGTGACGGAGGATGAAAAGGCCGCCTTCGGCGAGATCCGCGAAAAGCTTGCGCGCCTCGAGACGGCGATCCGCACGATGCGTATCTGGATCGAGCACGCGGAGATGTAGTTTTTAGCTTTTTGTGTCCGGAAGGCAAGAAAACAGGGGCTGCAAAGCAGCCCCTGTTTTCATTCTTTTGTTTATTTCAGCTCGTAGAGCTTGGTAAATTTGTCCTCGAGATAATCGAGATAACAGTTCACGTTCAGCCCCTCGCCGGTGATCGCGCGGATCCACTCGTCCGGCGTCGTGAGCGAGGCGATCGAGAACACGTGCTCGGTCAGCCAGTCGCGGAGCCTGAAAAGCTCGCCCGACGCGACGGCCGCGTCCACGTCAAAGTCCTTTTTCATCGCCGCAAGGATCTGCGCGCCGTAGGCGTTGCCCAGCGCATAGGACGGGAAATAGCCGAAATAGACGCTTGACCAGTGCACGTCCTGCAGACAGCCCTGCGCGTCGTCGGGCACGTCGAGCCCGAGATACTCCCTATACTTGGCGTTCCACAGCGCCGGGATCTCGTCGACCGTGATCTCGCCGTTGACAAAGGCCTTTTCCAGCTCGTAGCGGACGAGGATATGCAGACAGTAGCTCAGCTCGTCGGCCTCGGTGCGGATCAGGCTCGGCCGCGCGACATTGACGGCCTCATAGAGCTCGCGCTCGGAGATGTCGTCGAAGATGCCGCCGGACAGCTCGCGGATCTTGGGCGCGACGTAGTGGATAAAGGCCTCGCTGCGCCCGATCAGATTTTCGTAAAAGCGCGAGATCGTCTCGTGCATCGCGTTGGTCATGCGGTCGGCGCCGTGGTTGTCATACAGCTCCTGCGGCTCGTTTTGCATGAACAGGGCGTGGCCGCCCTCGTGCAGCGTCGTAAAGACGTTGGAGATAAAGCTGTCCTCGTGATAGTGCGTCGTCACGCGCACGTCGCAGCGGCCGTAATGGTCGGTAAAGGGGTGCTCGGTCGTCATCAGCACCAGCGCGCTCTGCCGCAGCCCCTCGAGCTCGAGGAGGTATTTCGACATGGCCTCCTGCGCGGGGATCGGCACCGGGCGGGACATAAAGTCCTCGCGGATGGGCTTGCCCTCTTTGACGATCCGCTCGAGAAGCGGCACGATGCGCGCCTTGAGCGCGGCGAAGAACGCGTCGAGCTGTTCGATGCTCCCGCCTTTTTCCATGTCGTCGAGGCAGGTGTCGTAAACCGTCGCCTTGCGCTCGTCGCGCTTTTCCACCACGAGCCGCTGATAGCGGATGAGTTCACCGAGACTGTCGCGGAAGAGCGAAAAATCGTTGGCCTTTTTGGCCTTCAGCCAGGCGCCGTAGGCCTTGTTCGAGGCGAGATCCATCTCATAGTCGAGCCTGGCCGAAATGTTTTTCGTTTTGGCGTAGTCTTCATAGAGATGCTCCACGGCCTTTTTCTGAACGGCCGTCAGCCCCTCGCTGTCCGCGTGCAGCTCCTCGATCAGCGCGCAGTAGCGCGGCGCGTGCGTCAGCTTGTAAAGCCGCTTGCCGAGGATCGCCATGTCCTCTCCTGCCGGCTCGATGCCCTCTTCGGGCGCGCAGCACTCCATATCAAAGCCGACCTTGCCGACGCAGCGGGCATAGGCCTCGATCTCGTCAAGCCGCCGGGACAGTTCTTTCCACTTCTGCTGATTCGTCATATTATCTATCCAATCCTTTCCTTATAGCCTTCCCCCTTGGGGAAGGGGGACCGCGTCAGCGGTGGATGAGGTTTTTCCTTATAGCCTTCCCCGCCTGCGGGAGAGCCTTGCCTCCCCCACCGGGGGAGGCATGCGAAAGCTTCCCGCCTCAGAGGCGGCCTTGGGAGTAGTCGTTCAGCCCGAAAAGTGCTGACACAGATGCCGCACGCAGCAGTTTTCGCACAGCGGCTTTCTTGCGTCGCACACGGCGCGGCCGTGCAGCACCAGACAGTGGCAGAAATCGCTCGACCGCTCCGGAGGCAGGACTTTTCTCAGCTCGCGTTCGATCTTCTCCGGCTCCTTGAGGTCGTCGACCAGCCCCATCCGGTTTGACAGCCGGATGCAGTGGGTGTCCACCACGACCGAGCCCGGCGCGCGGAACACGTCGCCGAGGATCAGATTGGCGGTCTTGCGCCCCACGCCGGGCAGCGCCGTCAGCTCCTCCATCGTACCGGGGACCTTCCCGCCGTGCTTTTCCAGCAGCACCTGCGCACAGGCGACGATGTCGCGCGCCTTGGCGCGGTAAAACCCGCAGGAGTGGACGTATTTCTCCACCTCCTCGACGTCGGCCGCGGCAAAGGCCTCCAGCGTCGGGAAGCGCGCAAAGAGCGCGGGCGTGATCTGGTTGACGCGCTCGTCGGTGCACTGGGCGGCGAGCCGCACGGAAAACAGCAGCTCATAATCCTTGCCGTAATCGAGCGTGCAGCTGGCCTCCGGGTATTCCGCCAGCAGCAGCCGGACGATCTCGTTTATCTGTTCCTGTGTACGCATCTCTCTCATCTCCGCGCATAAAAATCGGCAGGCTCATTATACCGTTGAGCCTGCCGATCCGTCAACCGCCTTACGGGCGGTAAAGCCGCAGAAAGCGCCGCACGCCTTCGACGAGAAAGGAAAAGTTCCGCTCGTCGCATACGGTGTCCCGCGCGGTGTGGATGCGCGACATATAAAGCCCGAGCAGCCGGCTCCTCTGCATCGCCGCCACGCCCACGCCGCAGGGAAAATTCACCTGGTCCGAGGGATAAAAGGCGCCGAGCGGGCCGGTGATGACGGTGCGCTTGTCCGCGGAGGGAGCAAACGCCTCGGCCAGCGCGTCTCCGGCGCGGCGCTTTGCCTTTCCGCTCTGCACAAAGAGGATATCGTCGCCGTCGCTGACGCAGTCAAAGTTGATGAGAAGCCGGTCCTTCATGGCCTTTCTGTGCTGCGAGGCAAAGCGAGACGAGCCGAAAAGGCCGGTCTCCTCGTGGTCGAAAAAGACGAAGGCGCAGCGCGCACGCTCCTCCTCGCTCAGCGTACCGATCAGCTCGCAGAGCATCAGAACGCCGGAGGTGTTGTCGTTCGCGGTGTGCGGATTGGCCGGGCCGAAGAGAAACACATACAGCAGCGCGGCCATCGCCAAAAGCCAGGACAGCATGAACGCAAGCGGCGCGTAAACGCCGAGCCGGATCAGCAGGATCGACAGCAGAGCTGCCAGCGCGAAGAAGGGCAGCAGGATGAGCAGCTGATAGAGCAGATAGATGACGAGGTTTCTCGGCGTGATAAAATTCGGAAAGGGCAGCCGCGCGCAGGTGTCGTAATGCGCGCAGAAAACGACGTCGGCGCTCTCGGGGTCGCCCAGCACCAGATTGCGGCAGCGGGGCAGCCCGCCCTCTTCTATGCGCAGAGCGGGCAGGCGCTCCTGCAGAAAGGCGACGAAGCGTGATTTCTGTTCCTTTGTCTTGCGCACCTGCCAGTCACGCAGGATCTCACGGGAAAGCTCGGTCATGATATGTTCCTCCGAAAGAAAACAGGCCGGAAAAGCTCCGGCCTGTCGGTGTTTTTATCGCGACACGTTGATATAGCCGCCGCACTCGAGCACGGGGATCTCGTTGCCGCCGTAGACGCCGTTGAACTGCCAGTTGGCCTGGACCGGGATCTCGGTGATCTGGCCGGCGGGCGCGGAAACGGTGAAGGTCTGGGAGCCGAGACGGTTGTAGGCCATGCCGGTATCGCCGTAATGGACCTCCGCCGCGGTCAGCGTCACATACTGGCCGCCGACGTTGAAGCCGAGCGGCATCGCACCGGAATCCAGCGCGCCGGAAAGGACGCGGGCCGTCACGGTCACGCTGACCTCATTGGCATTGAGCGTCGTGACGCTCCAATCCACCGCCAGGTCGATGCCGAGACCGTACTGCGACGAGAAGCTTCCCTCGCCCAGCGAGACGCCGTAAACGGGCTCCGGCGTGGGCTCCGGCGTCGGGATCGGCGTGGGTACAGGGGTGGGAACGGGCGTAGGGGCGGGCGTCTGTTTCGGGATCGAGGGCGTCACCTTCGGCTGCGGCGTGATCAGCACGGCCGTAGGCTCCGGCGTGATGACGACGGGGGGCTCGTCAACGGGCTGGATCGTCGCGCCCGCGCCGGCGGGATCGCCAGACTCGGCCGGGTCGCGGCTGACGAACCACGAGGCCACGACAGCCGTTACAAGAAGAAAAACGATGATAAAAAGCACCGCTTTGATTTTTCCGGAATTCATAGGCATCCTCCTCTTGGGGAATCCTCGTATAGACGAATGATAAACAGCATTTCTCCGTAAAGGCGCGCGAAAACACGCCCGCTTTCACAGGGTACTCTTTATTATATCGCACGGCTGCGGAAAAGTCCACGGCCGGAGAAAAAGTTTTATTTTCCTTAAGAAATAGAAATCGGACAAAAAAACCGCTCTCTGACAGATGGTCAGAGAGCGGAAGTAAACAGGCTGATTACAGCTGCTTCTGGGCGTTGATCTTGACGCCGGGGCCCATCGTGGAGGCCGTGACGCAGGAGCGGATATACTGGCCCTTGGCAGTGGCCGGCTTGGCCTTGATGATCGCGGTGATCAGGGCGGAGGAGTTCTCGAAGAGCTTCTCGGCGCCGAAGCTGACCTTGCCGATCGGGCAGTGGATGATGTTGGTCTTGTCCAGACGGTACTCGACCTTACCGGCTTTGGCTTCGCCGATAGCCTGGGCGACGTTGGGGGTAACGGTGCCGGCCTTCGGGGACGGCATCAGGCCCTTCGGTCCGAGGATCTTACCGAGACGGCCGACGGTGCCCATCATCTTGGGGTTGGCGATAACGGTATCGAACTCAAACCAGTTTTCCTTCTGGATCTTCTCAACGAGCTCCATGCCGCCGGCATAGTCGGCGCCGGCCGCGCGGGCCTCTTCGACCTGCTCGGGCGGGCAGAAGCACAGGACGCGGACGGTCTTGCCGGTGCCGTTGGGCAGCACGATGGCGCCGCGGACCTGCTGGTCGGCGTGACGGCCGTCGACGCCGAGCTTGACGTGCAGCTCGACGGTCTCGTCGAACTT
>Ga0247611_10002518_pt1 | contig 29362 bp, 57 predicted proteins | sample 177DNAGHGhighgp2_FD_192422 | JGI IMG/M metagenome (GOLD analysis project Ga0247611, IMG submission 192422) | Sheep rumen microbial communities from Palmerston North, Manawatu-Wanganui, New Zealand - 1770 DNA GHGhigh gp2 | ecosystem: Host-associated > Mammals > Digestive system > Stomach > Rumen... | reverse complement strand
ACCCAGACCGCCTGCCGCCTGGGCAAGTATGAAGCCTGGATCAAGGCGAACAAGATCCCGACCTTGGAAGAGTTCCGGAAGGGGCTGAGGGGCTAAGCCCCTCAGCCCTCGGGCTGAGATGAAAGGAGCGAATGAACATGATGCCCATCACAATCAGTGCCATGACCCTGGAAGAAGCCGAGCTGATGCTCAAGATCCTGGACAAACACCTGCGCCGGGCGTTCAACACCTACGGTGTCAAGCGGTGCAACTCTTGGAATCGCTACGCCAACGATGGAATCCGGGCGCAGATCACCGGGCGAATCAGCCGGGAGATGTGGGAAATCATCAAGCGTCCTGCGATTGACGAAATGGCAAACACCCTGTTGAAGGCAATCAGCTATGAGGTAGTCTTCAGCACAGTGATCGACCTCTGCACAAAAGAGGCTGAAATCTAAGGAAGGGAGCGCAAGCTCCCTTCCTAATCTGAAAGGAGAATGAACATGAACGAATTCACCTACACCTACGAAGTCGAGCGAGTTGATACAATCAACTTTCACGGCTGGATGATTCTTGAATGCTCAGCAGGCATGAAGGAAACAATCTACCAGGATGCCAACTTTGACAATATCAAAGCTTTTATGAACGACCTCGGGGCGAGTTGCTGACTCGCCCCGAACAAATGAAGGAGAAAAAGACAATGAAGTACATCAAAATGAGTTTTGAACAGGTCCAGCGCATGACCGCCCGGCAGGATGGTTATGATGACTTTAATGAGTGGTTAAAAGATACACCGGTTGAAGACCGGGACAGTATTCATGATCTCGTTGAGGTTTTCGATATCGTCAACGTTGACGGTGCAAAAGGTTACACCTTTGAGGATGATAAAGGTCGTTTGTGTATATGGATAAAGTACTGACGGACGTTTTGTCCGTCTTTTTTTTTACGTTAATAGTTCGGTACCGAACTATCCGCGCGAAAAATTTAGGTGTTAGTATATGGAAAATTTAGGTGTTAGTATCAAAAAAATTTAGGTGTTAATATATGGAAAATTTAGGTTTTAACTATGAAAAAATTTAGGTGTTAACTATGAAAAAAATTTAGGTGTTAAACACCCAAACATAACGCTTGACGGTGCAGGCCGGCCGTGGTAGAATAGGGTAGAACAAAGGGAAGGGAGCAACAGAGATGAAGATCGGCGTGATGGGTGGACTGGGTCTGGGCGGCCTGCTGTCATGGGCAATCCTTGGCTTTGGGCCTGGCTCTATAGTATTGCTGGTCCTGGGAGCTGTAGTAGGAGCCTGCGAGCTGGCTGGTGAGAAGCAAGCTGAGAAGCAAGCTGAGAGCTGGCGTAAAAACTATCCAAGCTACAAGTATTAAGAAAGGAAGATAACATGTTTATTACACTATATTATGCCAAAGTATGGTATGAAGGGGTTTGGTCAGGTAAACGTACTGGAGGATATGTTGCATATTTTCATAGTTATGAAGCATGTCAAAAATTTATATATAAGATTATCCCAAAACGTACACAAAAATCATATATTGAACCCACATGGGTTCATTGGGAAATTGTTACAAAAAAACAATATATAAACCGGACTTAATCCGGTTTATTTCATTCTGTTTTTTTAGGTGTTAAACACCCAAAAAGATTTGTTGACGAATTCCCATAACACGCGTATAATGTTGACTAACCCAAGAGGGTAATTTGATTCTAAAAGGAGTAACAATTATGCACATTGAACTCAAGTATTATAATCCCAAAACTGGCTATGTTGGGCACTTTTTCTTTCCGGATCATGAGGTCAAGACCGCCCGCGATTATTTTGATGATGCGGTAAATTGTGGAAATATCATTTTAATTTGGCGTTTAGTTCCGACCGCATGCATTATCGTAAAATAAGGCAGTTCCCATAACCGCCTTATTTCATTTTTGTTTTTAGGTGTTAAACACCTAAACAATGATGTTGACAGTATCCCGAAACTATGGTATTCTTGTATCAGAAAAAGGGAAGGTCACCCACCAAACCGAAGGAGAATGTACAATGGCTAACCTGACTTCCGTAGAAATCATCAAACTGAACAATGGATACTATGTCGAAAAGCGCCGGGGACCGAACTGCACCAGGGAATACTGCAAGAGCATGAAAGCCGCGACCGCGCTGAAAAAGAAATGGGAAGGGAAGGCGTAAGCCTTCCCATTTCATTTTAAAATTTAGGTGTTAAACACCTAAATATAAACCTTGACAATATCCCAAAACCATGCTATACTTATACCATCAAAGGAAGGGAGATTAAAACAATGATTAACATCCGCACGATCCGTAAACTCAAGGACAATGATGGCCTGACTCTGAAATATGGTCGGATTATCACGTACAAAACTGGTTGGCAGGTTGCTGACTATGGCGTTGAGCTGAAAACAGCTGAAGAAGCTATCAAAGCTGTGCGGCGTATGGGCGGCAATTGCGGCGTTTGGTATGCAGATGGTATCTACTATATCGACCATTCTTTCCGGATCACCACAAAACGGGAAGCATTAGCAATCGGCCGCGAACATGGTCAAATTTCAATCTACGGTTGGAAACTTCAGCGGCTTGCATATTGCTAATAAAATGCCCCGAAACCGGGGCATTTTCTTTTATCATAATATTTAGGTGTTAAACACCTAAATATTTACTTGACAAAACACTACCCAAAATGTTATAATTCCTTTGGAACCAAGGAACAAAGGATAAAAGAAAGAGAGGAAAACAAAATGAAAACTATCGTAAGAGCTACCGTAATAGTCGAAGATACCTTCCTGAGAATTCAGCGCCTGCATGATATGGGCACATTCTTTAGACTGGAAGAAGAAACCAAAATAGGTCATGATGCCGCTGACTTTATCGAAAAAATTAAAGTTGTTGGCAACTTGATTGACTGTCATCGTTTTATTGACGATGATGATCTTAAAGAAAAGACATGCGCGACATATGAATATATTGCCTAAGGCCTTCGGGCCTTATAAGATTTAGGTGTTAAACACCTAATTTTCCCTCTTGCAATTTATCCAAAAGTATGATATTCTATACTTGCCCGAAGGGGATAGAGATAAGAAAGAGAGGAAATGAACAATGAAGAAGTACATGTCGGTTACCGTAACTATCTGTGAGGGCTCTTCTATCCATGGCGCACGGCTTTACTACTCTGATGATGAGCTGGGGCTGGAAATTGCTACCATCATTTCCTATGAAGAAGGAATGAAACAGCTGCGCCAGCTGGAAAAGCGCCTGGGCAAGCTTGCTCAGATGACAATCAATCGGTTTGATCGGAAAATTGCTTACAAGGAATTGCATGGATACCTTGACCGGGAGTAATCCCGGTTTTCATATTTTAGGTGTTAAACACCTAAAATAAAAACTTGACATAATAATCAATTTATGTTAATATAAACTTGTCCAAAGGGACTAAATAAAATAAAAAGGGAGAGTTACTATAATGAAAAGTACTACAAAAATTATCGTAATCGTTATCGCTATCGCTCTTATGAGCATGTTTTTCCTGCCTATCATGGGAGAAGCTGAAACTCAGGATGACGAATTCTATTTTCGGTCTACAATAGTAATTGATTGGAAGATTGAAGATGACCATTTGATTGTCCTTTGCCAAGATAAAGAAGGCAATCAGTGGGAGTTTTATGAGTATGAAAACTTCTGGGATGAAGGTGATATTTGCCTGTTGAAAATGTGGAACAATAGCGATGATATCACACAGCATGAAATTATTGAAACTTATTATGATGGGCATATGCGATTCATCGAAGCGGTTGAATGGCTATATGGAATCAAATCTGAAAAGACAGTTTAACAAACTGTCTTTATTCATTTAGGTGTTAAACACCTAAAATATAATGTTGACATATAGCAAAGGGTATGCTAATATATAATTGTCCTAAGGGACAAGAAATAAAAGAAAGAGGTAAGGTAACATGGCACGGTATCTGTATAGCAAGGCGGTAGCAGGACACGAATATGCTCAGGCGCAGGAAAACTTTTTCGATGACGGTACGGTTCAGCTCCAGTCCTATCGGACAATCATTATTGAAATCAATCCGGAAGGCTGGCTCATGTGCACTGGTACGTATAGCATGACCACCATTAAGCACATCGGCTGGTTCATGCGGGAACGTGGTTTTTCCTACTACCTGGCAAAACAGCTGTACCTGGACAACAAAGAGTTCAACATCCACACCGGGGAAATCCGGGACCGGGTTTAACCCGGTCTTTTTTTATTTAAGGCTTTTAGGTGTTAAACACCTAAAAGTAACACTTGCATTATTTCTTATCTTATGATAATATGTATATGTCGAAAGGAGGAAGGGAAAGTGATTCCACCGGACTGAGATGCCATAGGCAGTAGGAACGGCTACTGACAGGCTTACGTTATAGGTGCCGTTATCACCCCTCGTCAGTGCCCACCGCAGGCTTTCCGAAGTCTATTGGGCTGCCCAAGCTGGCGTTGATATGTGGGGCAAGAGCGGATTGATCACCCGCTCTTTTTTCAAATGTATAATTTAGGTGTTAAACACCTAAACTTATATATTGACATATGATAAGGCATATAGTAATATATAATTGTAAGATGAAAGGAGATAGAACAATGCGGTACATCGTAGAATATTTTATGTTTGATCCTCTGTTTGATGCTAGCGAATATACTGGTGAAGATATCCGATACGAGGAACGTTTTAACAACTATCCTGATGCATTAAAGTTTAGTTGCGAGCAAATTCAAGAAGATTTCTGTCACGCGCTATATCTAAGTGAACTTGATCGTGATGGTAAACTTTCTAAGGATACCGAACCCATCTTATCCTATTGCCCATAACCGGGCAATATTATTTTAGGTGTTAAACACCTAACTCTTTCTCTTGACTTATCTGACATATATGATATAATAAACTTGTCCGAAGGGACAATAAAGAAAAGGAGATTAGAACAATGTACCTATTCTATGCAGATCGACTCGGATATATCCCTATGGGAAATGACGGCCAGATGCTTGTACCAAAGTCTATTCGGTCTCGCCGTGCCCTGCTGAAGCTGGCTAATAGCTGGCTGGGTAAAAGAGCAGGTCGGATATACCTTATGAACAGCTGGACGCAGAAAATGAGCGAGCTGGGACCTCGCGCGTTTGAAGAGTATATCGCAAGATACGGTGAAGTCCTTATCTCCCAGTAAGAATTAGGCGATAGGCAACTATCGCCTATAATTTCAATTTACTTTTAGGTGTTAAACACCTAATATTTACCGTTGACATTATAATCCCATTACTATATAATATACTTGAAAGGGGAGATACAAATGTGGTGGTTAATTGAATATTCTATGTGGTCGCCGGAAATAGAAGATTATGAAACCAGTACTATTGACTATGATGATTGGGCAACAGTATTGGATTTCTTCTATAACACTATCAAAAGTGGTCTTTGCGGTGGCATGACCGTTACCGCTATGCTGGGCGAATATCCGAGTGATACCGAGCATCCCTATGTACTCAACTACTGCCCCTAATGGGGCTTTATATATTTAGGTGTTAAACACCTAATTATACTTCTTTACAAACTATTATTTTTATGTTATACTACAATTGTTCCAAGGGAAGATAAGAAAGGAAGGAAAAACATGAAAAAGACTTATATCAGCATCAGTATTACCTACTACAATAGCACCAAAGTTAATATTCAGCCAGATGTCCGCTACTATCGTGATGATAGTGTCCATCCCGTAGTTTCCACCACTAACAAGCTGACTGTGAATGAAGCTAATCAGTTAATGTGGGAGCTGGTCAAACTGGGCGCGGAAAACTCCTATATCTCCAATATGTTCAACAATGCAATTAGCGAGCGCCGGGTCGTCTTCTGGGGCTTCCTCTAAGATAGACTTTGATCTATCGTCCGCCCTATTAGTTAGGGCGGACATTTTCTTTTATAGATTTAGGTGTTAAACACCTAATCATAACTATTGCTTTTTTCTTGCAGATATGATAATATAATCATGCGGAAAGGAAATACCGCAGAAAGAAAATAAAAAAGAAGGTAAAGTACAATGACGATGACAATCGAGAAAAGTCTGAAAGATTTCAAGTTCTGGTCTGGTGCCGCAACTAACGCCGCCCTGCTGACAGATGAAGAGCTGGACGAACTTGAGCGCCAGCTGGAAGAAATGATTGGCGATGAAGAACCCTGGAGTACCACCGAAGTCAATGACTGGATGTGGTTCGACTTCGAGGATATCTGCCGTGAATGGCTCGGACTTGACCCCGAAGAGGTCTACGCAAGAAAGAAAGAAGAGTGATTTCCTGATGTACGTAAACCGTCCACCGCCTGCTATGCCCCAATTGGGGCATAAAAAGAAAATTTTTGATAGCGTCTAAAAGGGCTGGGCAGTTTCCCGCCATGTAAGCTGATAGGTCACCCAACGACCTGAGAAGATTGGGAAGAGATCAAAGGAGCGACTCTATATGCTTAGAACACGTTCTCCCACTTGATAGTCTGATAATAATGAAATGAGTAGTATATATATTCGCCACCGGCCACTCACCTCTTCCGGTGGCGAATTTCATTTGAATATTTTAGGTGTTAAACACCTAACTATAAGACTTGAAATTATCCCATAATATGATATAATATAAACATGAAAGGGAGGTTAAGCAAATGAACGAGCAGATGAGTTACCATGTAGCGATTGAGCGCAAAAACCGAGTAGAAAACATCATCAAGGAAATCGGTATCGGTCAGATTATCAAAGAAAGATATGTCGGCTACGGAATCGGCGGTCAGCCTGGGCGCTATCTGTGTATCACAGATACCGGAGTGACTATCATCAAAACCGAAGATAAGCAAAAAATCATCACCATGTATGTTACTACGCAGAAAGAGCTGGTAATGGTATATGGTGGTACGAAAAAGATTCCGCCCTTTTTGAAGAAAAAGGTAGACCATAATCAGAGTAAGTTTACGGAAGGTGGTAAAACGGTATGGAAAAACTGAAAAGAATGTTCGAGAACAAAAGAAACTATGCCAACGATCGTCGTAGGCTGAATCGTAAGTTAAAGAAAGCTGGTATCGACTTTGAATGGCATCATTTATTTGATGGATACCAATGGACATTCCCTAGTTCAGCGTATCCCGATGGTGATGCAGTAATTCATTTCGGTTCTTATGGACATTCCCATGGTCATTTTGAAACCATGGCAATTGGACCAGAAGATGATTGTATTGAACGTACTGCCGAAGAACTTATTGAATTACTCACAAAACACGAGTAATTCCCTTTTAAATTATTTAGGTGTTAAACACCTAATAACTATTATTGACAATTATAGAACTCTATGTTATACTCTAAACATGAAAGGAGTTGAGACTATGAAAAAGTCTTGGAAAATCTTCATTCTCGTGGTGGTTCTCGCAGTAGCACTGTTTGTTACTGCCGGGTGCGAAAGTTACTACAAAACAGGTAACCGCATCACAGGCGGTAAAGATGTGCAGACATTCACCTATGCCTATGTGGTGTTGGGCGGACAGGAAATCGTCAGAGGTGCCATTACTCAGTGGCGCGATTATGACAATAGTGATGTAGTACAGGTACTTATTAACGGTAAGTTTTATCTGACACATTACACTAATGTTGTTCTGATTGCCGATCCGGAACAGGGCGCACTGAGTTACGGTGATGTTAGTTGGCACGGCGTTGACGAATAACTACCAAAGATGAACGAGCGATCGTTCATCTTTTTATAACTTAGGTGTTAAACACCTAATTTTATACTTTGACAAAATTGTAATTTCATTATATAATACCAATATAAGGAGGGAGTAACATGGGAAAGAAAAAGAAACCAAAACCCAAAACTTGGATTGAAGTATTTCAATCGGAACGTAAAGAATTTCCGCAAGGTTACTGCGTAACTAAAATTATTCCAGATAAACGCAGAAAACCGCCGAAGCATAAGGGAAAAGAGTTTGATGAATGATGCGCTATTATGTATGTTTACATAGGCAAGAAAAACGATATTGGAAGAATCGTAAAACTTACAAGAAATCACGGCATCAGCGCCCTCTGAAACGAGCAATTGAGAAACAATCGAAGCATAAGGGAAAGGAATAGGAATAATGGATGAAAATCCTCATGCCATGAATGTTAGGTGTTAAACACCTAAACAATCTTATTGACATTTTCCATCACTTATAGTAATATATAATTGTTCCAAGGGAACAATGAAAGGAGAGATTGAGATGGGTATTCTGTATGTGGTCAAGGAATTCGGACGGTATCACTTCTTTAAGACCGAAGAAGAGCGTACCGCTTTTCTGGAGAGTCTGACCGAATGGGAACGCAAGTTTGCGGAAACCTATGAATCTCGCTTTGGGAAGGTGAGCTAAATGACAAGCCGCACCTACTACCTGCCGAAGAATCGTATCGCTATTATGGTTCTTAATCGCATCGTAAGAAAATACGAATGTAGTATTGGGGATATTCGTAAGATAAACGATACTCTTCGTGTCCCCATTACTTGCAAGGACAATGATGTTAAGAACATCGAACAGGTCTTGCGGACTTATCACATGATAGGAGAATGAAAATGGATTTTATGCAACGTTGGAGAGAAGAAGAAGAACAGAAGCGTGAACAGAAACAGAAACTGGCAGATCAGATCGGACAGTTTATTGGCGCCCTTGTCGCCATCTTTATCCCGCCACTTCTGTCCTCCCTCCCTATTCTGTGGGGATACAACACTCTTTCCCATTTTATTGCGCTCCCGGAAGTAACATATGGAGAAATGCTCTTTCTCGTATGGGGAGTCCGCACTTTGGCGAAATTCTTCAAGAGGGGATAATATCCCCTTTATTTTATTAGGTGTTAAACACCTAATTAATAAATGGGCATTATGCCCATTATCTCCACAGAAGCAAAGATTCCAATACTTCTTTTCCTTTTTCTGAAATCAAATAGTTCTGTCTATCTGCATCCACTTGTTTCAGAAATTCTCTCTGCTTGATGGTGATACGCCGGGGAAGGAAGAACATTAATCCCACATCACCATAGGTAATCTGAGAAATACGAACCCAACCATTCTCATAGAGAATATCATCCGCATGATATTTATCATCAGTTAGGTTATATTTCTTAACAAGTTTACTTGCCATATCAAGATGGGCATAGCCATCGCATGAAACTAAAAGTCCTTCCGGAGAAAGCCAACCGACATACTTATTCATTTTTTTCTTCTTCTCCAGCATATAAAACAAATTCAGATGAACTTATTTTGGCATACATATTATACCATCCATCTAAATATTCAAAAATTTCCAAATAAGCATCTCCCTTACTACAGGTTGATGTTATTATTCTGTGATGCGGTTGTACATACCCTAATGCCCATCGTGTTAAATAAAATAAGATTTTTTGACGAGGATATTCTTCATAAGAATCAACAATAGATAGTATTCCATTGATCAAGTTAATTTCTACTGGTTTTTCTATAAGAGCAATAATACCCTTAATAATTGTTTCCGCTTCTTCTGAAGGTTCACCATCTGACCAACGAGCAAACCAAGCATAAAGAGTAATACCTTTATTCTTAATAAAGGAAAGTTTTTCTTCCCATGATTTCTCACTCATTATAAGCGCCCTCCCAATCATATACTTCCACAATATCATAAAAAGTAACTGTGCGATAGGTTGTAATCTCAATCTCATCCATATCGCATCCCTCACTTTCATTTATATTATACTATATTATTTATCAAATATCAATATACTTCTTTAGGTGTTAAACACCTAAATAAACCCATTGACATTTTCCTAAAAGTGAGTATAATTATAATTGTTCCGAGGGACACCAAGGAACAAAAGAAAATTCGCAGAACGGCACTGCGATTCTCAATGCCGTATTGAAAGGAGTTCTTATGAAGAAGAACGATGTACTGTCCACGATTCTCGCCATCGAAGGTGCGCAGATGGCACGCCAGAACAACACCAACTTTGTGGTCATCCCCTCTGATGAGGGCTATGTGAAGGTCGCCGTGGGCGTTGCTCTGGCGAAGGACACCAAGACCGCAAAGGCTTTCAACGCCGAAGCGGCGATCGCTGACTACAAGGCGTGGGAAGCTGAAAGCAAACTGCGGGATGAGCAGAAAGCGAACAAGCCCGCCAAGACGAAGGCTGTCAATACTGATGCTCAGGCTCGGCGTGATGCTCTGGACAATACGATTGCCGATCTGGCAGAGATCGACAATGCTACCGCTACCGACATTCTGACCGCTCTGAACGGCAAGGTTCCCAGCAATGTGACGGTCATGGCAGTCGGCTCGAGCGCCATGCGCCTGGTGGACAAGGGCGTACTGAAAGTTACCCTGGATGCCAAGGGCAAGAAGCATTACACCAAGGCGTGATGCTTCCTTCCTACCGCCACTTCGGTGGCGGTTTTCCTTTTATGTATATTTAGGTGTTAAACACCTAAATTAAATTCTTGACTTTTTATATAATTTATAATATAATACAATTGTCGAAAGGAAAGGAGCGATTTGATGAAAGGTTGGATTTACTTCGACATGGATGGTACTCTGAACAAGTTCTATGAAGTGCCGGATTGGCTTCCTAAACTTCGTGCGTTTGACCCCTCCCCTTACGTAGAAGCAAAGGTTATGCTCAACATGAGCCTGCTTGCCCGCTATCTGAATCAGCTTCAGAAGCTGGGCTGGAAAATTGGCATCATTAGTTGGCGCTCAAAGGTTTCCAATGACACCTATGACCGTCAGGTAGATGAAGCCAAATATGATTGGCTCAACTTCCACCTTCGTTCCGTAAAGTTTGATGCTACACACATCATTCCTTATGGTATCGCAAAAGAGAATTACAAAGAAAACGATGATGATGTTCTCTTTGACGATTCTGACCCCATTCGTGTGGGGTGGGGAAACAATGCGTATCCACCGGAACAGATTCTCTCCGTCCTCAAGACACTCATTGATGAGGGTTAATCCCTCATCTAATAGATTTAGGTGTTAAACACCTAAAGGTATCGGTTGACTTTTTCTCCATTATTTGATATACTACCATTGTCCGAAGGGAATGGACAAGATTGATAAATGAAAGGAAATGAAGAAATGAAGGTATCTACGAATTTTTCCATCACTAAGCGGAACGCCGACAATGCGTTTTATGGTGAGAGGAATGGCAGTCCCTATGTGATTGAGAACTCTGATTCTCACTATACGGAATATGAAGGTTTCTATTCCGTTATGCGCTCTACTCCCTATTCTGATCGTGAAAATGCTCTGAATGAACTGCTCCGTGAAAACCGCTATCCCAACGTGTTTGCTTCGTTTGCGGTAGGGGCTGGGTCTGCTCCTGTTGTCAACACGCTGACGAGCAAGGAACTGCTGATGCGTGGTATCAAGAATCTGATGAACTTCTTCACGGAGTTCTCCTTCACTCCTTCCTTCCGGTTCACGAACACTTTTGCGTTCATGGCGAACCGTGACACCAAATCCGCTATTGAGTATGTGACCAACTATTTTGCTCTGATGGATTCTTCCTATGCAAAAGATGTTGCGAACAAACTCAAGAGCGCCGAGTTCAAACAGATTGTCGAAGATATCGCACAGTACGGCACTCCCTCTTCCGTCATTAACTCTCGTTTCAAGGTCTATTTTGGGCCTGCCGGAACAGGAAAGACTACCATTGCACAGGAAGAAAGTGATAACCGTTGTATCGTGTGCAACTCTTCCATGTTGCCGTCCGATTTGATGGAAGATTTTATCTTCAAAGATGGCAATCCGGACTTCAATCCGTCCCTTCTGTGGGATTGCATGGAACAGGGCAAAACCATCGTTCTCGATGAAATCAATCTGTTGCCGTTCGATTCCCTTCGGTTTTTACAGGGCATTGTGGATGGTAAGAGTGAGTTCTACTATAAGAACCGCCCTGTTCACATCCATGATGGTTTCCAGATCATCGGAACGATGAACCTCTCTATCGGTGGCATGGTGTACGGTTTGCCCGAACCGTTGGTTGACCGTTGCTCCGAAGCAAAGGAATTTAACCTTACTGCCGAGCAGTTGGCAAAAGCCATCGTGGGGTGGGGTGAAGGGGAATAATCCCCTTCACTTTTCCCCCAAGCATAATTAGGTGTTAAACACCTAAAGGTAGGATTTGACTTTTTTACTATTATCTGATATACTATCATTGTCCTAAAGAGGACGGAAAGAGAGGACTTGAAATGGAACTGACTTATGCGAACTGCGAACGGATTGTTAATACCCTTCCTATTGGCTATTATGCCGGACGGAGAATTGGTATTTCTGTTAGCAAAACCGAAAAAACTTCATGCTATAATCCCATGTCTGATAGTATTACTATCTCTTATCCTATCATTGCGGAGCGTATGAAGAATGTCAAGGATGGTTCCTGTGATGAAGAAGAAGCTGTCCGGTCTATGCTTTATCACGAAGTAAGCCATGCCATTCTCACTCCCAACCGTCTTAGAAACGAGAGTTTCGTAAACATCTTTGAAGATGAACGGATTGAATCCATCTTCCGTAATTACTATCAAGGTGTAGACTTCCGCAAGCAGTTGTTTGATGTTCATGGTGGCACAATTCCGCAAGCAAGAGATGCTGATGGTGCTTTCTTCAATGCCGTTCGTTTTGGTTTGGGCGGTGCTGATATTCAGAATAAGATTAACAAAGTTATGAAAGACTATCTTAATCTGAACAGGAACGGCAGTTATAATGACTGTTGGTATTACTATGAAGCAATTGCCAAATTGTATGATGAAATCACCAAAGAATACCGTAAAAATCCGCAGAACTTTCAGCCACAGGCAGGGCAGGGACAGAAACAGGAAGGACAGAACGGAAAACAGAAGTCCTTTGATCGCCTTGCCGAAGGGCAGAACGGAAAACAGGGTCAGGGACAGGGACAATCTGAAAACGGTAATAAAGAGAATAACAACAATGCCAACGGCGTTGGACAGGGACAGAAACAGGAAAAAGAAGGACAAGGTGCTTCTTCCAACTCCTACGACCCTAATGGGGATGGTGGTCGTGGTTTCGGACAGGAACTTTCTGTTCAGAAAGTCCGTGAACTTATCGAAGATAGTATGAAGGAAAAGATTCCTCTTTCGCGGGAAGATCAGCAGAAACTCGATGAGTTCCGCAAAACCGCCGAAATGATTATCGGCAACTTCAATAAGAAAAACTCCGGCGGTAGCGGTATCAATGCCTATTCTGGTGTATTCAATCCGAGAGCAGTTGCAAGGAAAGATTACCGTTACTTTGAACGAGCAATGACTACACAGGGCAACAATAAGTTTGGCACTTGCCATCTTAACCTTATCATTGACCGTTCCGGTTCTTTCGGTCACAATGCTCCCTTGGCAAATGGTATCATTTCCGTCTTGTCCGAGATCGAGCGCAAAAATCGGAATTTCACAATGGATGTTGCATTTATCAATGATGACTTCCATAAATGTACAAGCGTAGATGATAGATTTCTTAAAACATGCGGAGCAAATGATATTCCGGATGATATGAAAGAAATCCTCATGGACATGCAGAAGCGCAATACTTGCAATTACAATATTGTTTTGTTCGATGGTGATGCTCTTTGTGATGGTTGGGATCATCACAAAAAGACCCCCCAGGAACTGTTCGCTTCCTTCGATATGCGTCAAACTACACTCATTACCGACCCGGACAACAAACGGTATATGCAACCGCCTTTCAGTAGCGCAAAGGTTGTAGTGACAAAAAACTACAATAAAGAACTGATTGACAACGTTATCCATGCGTTAACTATCGCCTTTGGTTAATATTAGGGGAGTTAATCTCCCCTAACTTTTTTTGAAATATGATTTAGGTGTTAAACACCTAAATAATAAAATTGACATAATGCCACCTTTATGGTATACTACGTATGAAATAAGAGAAGGACAACTCTTTAAACCGAAGGAGCGAATGATTTGGCTAACGTAATTGTTCTTGACACTGAAACGACAGGGCTTGATAAACCATTCTGCTATGATTGCTCATGGGTCATTCTTGATACTGATTCAAGAGAAATTCTTGACTTCCGAGCAAATGTAGTGGAACAGATTTGGCACAATCTCGCATTGTTTGAAAGTGCATACTACAAAGAAAAGCGGCAAAAGTACATCGAAATGATGCGTAAGCATGAAGCGACAATGGACAAGTGGGGATATATTATGCGGAAACTTTCGCAAGATATCCGCAATTATAATGTTGAAGCGGTTTATGCGTACAATTCCGACTTCGATGATAGGACTATTGCATACAACTGCGAATGGTTTAAATGCAACAATCCTCTTGAAAGTACCCCTATATATGATATTTGGGGATATGCAAGCGAATTTATAATCAGTACGCAAGCATATAAAGACTTTTGCGAAACTCATTCACGATTTACCGATACAGGCAACTATAAAGGTAGCGCCGAAGTGGTTTATCAGTTTCTTACAAACAATCCGGACTTTATCGAAGAACATATGGGATTGTTTGATTCGGAAATTGAGTCCGCAATCCTTTGCGCTTGTATTGACCGTGGTGGTTTGTGGTCAACGGCATATAACGTAACAAAAATTATTCCTCGCCCTGTTCCGCACCCCTTCACGATTAGAGTTGATGGAGCAGATATCTATTCCGGTTCATATTTTAAGAAATATGTCCGCAATGGTCTTTACCATTTCAAAACAAAATAAAGAGGTGGGACAGAATTGTCCCACCCCTCTTTCCATCCCATAATTAGGTGTTCAACACCTAAAATCTATTCTTGACTTTTATATAGAAATAGTATATACTATAACCATCGAAGGGAGATGATTCGAATGAAGTACGCCTATGGAATGTACGGTGGAAAGTTCATGCCCTTCCATAAAGGTCACTTGCACTGTGTTGAAAAGGCACTTGAAGTGTGCGACAAGTTGTATCTGATACTGTTCTACAATGGTGAACAGGAAGAAGCAATCATTCAGTCGTTCGCACAGAGAGCAAGTGGTGGTGAATATGGATGGTTGAAACTAACCCCGGAAGAACGGTGGAAAACCGTTCAAAAAGTTGCTTCTCAATTCAATGGTAGAGTAATTCCTCTGAAAGTTGATGTAGCGACTTGCCGTGATGAAAACGGCAGAGAAGATTGGGATAAGGAAACACCCCTTGTTCTCAATGCTTGCAATCAAGGCAGATTTGATGTTGTTTTTGGGAGCGAAGAAGAGTATCGCCCCTACTTCAAAAAATCTTACCCTTGGGCAGAGTACCATATCATTGACAAGGAACGCAATGAAGTTCCTATCAGCGCAACAAAAATCCGTAACATGAACGAAGAAGAAGCGAAAGGATGGATGATTTAATGAAACTGTATCTCAAGGATAGCTTTAAGAGCCTCAAGTGGTATGAGTGGGTAATGGCAATCATTATGGTGGTTATTGCCGCTTATGCAATGGTCAATGCCTTTGTTAATCCCACGGTCGGTGGTAATCCCGCATGGCTTACCATTATTAACTTTGTATCCGCTATTTGCGGTGTGGTATGCATTTTCTTCTGTGCGAAAGCAAACATTGCCAATTACATCTTTGGTATTATCAATACCCTTGTGTATGCGGTATATCTGTTCTATTGGAAGATTTACGGTACATTTGCCCTTGAAATGCTTTTCTATCTGCCAACAAATATTACCGGATGGTATTTTTGGGTAAAGCATCGTGATAATGACGATAAGAAACTGACAATGGCGAAGAAACTGAATTGGAAACAGAACGTTCTATGTATCGGTCTTGTCGGCGGTATGACGATTCTGTATCATGCCATTCTTGTTCGTATCGGTGGTAACGTTGCTTGGCTTGATGCCATGACCGTTGCAATCGGTCTTGTTGCAACCGCCCTCCAGATGCTTCGGTATCGTGAGCAATATGTATGGTGGTTGGTTACGGATGTGGTTGCGGTTGCTATGTATATTCAGCACTTCGACCCTGTGTATCTTACGAAAAAAAGCATTTATCTGATTATGGCAATCATTGGTCTGTATAATTGGGTTATGCTTCAGCGTAAGAATAAAACGAACGAGTAAGGGCTTCGCCCTTACTCTTTTTTTAGTTGTATTTAGGTGTTAAACACCTAAGTTTGCCCATTGACTTTTGGTGAATTTTGAGTATAATAATAATTGTCAGAGGGAGCAAGGAAACAGAAATCCAACACTCCATTGGCTCAACAGAAACAAGGCTTTTGACTTCGGAATAAAGAGGAGTAAAGTCCGAAGAAACCTCTTGACAAAATCCCAAAACTGTGGTATAATAACCACGAAAGATAAAGAGAAGGAAAACTCTTAAACACCGGAAAGGAGATTTGCTATGAAGAAAGCGAATCTGGTTGACCTCATTTCCATCCTCAAGGGCGAGGAAGTTGCTGACGAGCGCAAGACGGAGATTCTGAAGGATCTCGAAGAGGAACAGGCGAAGGGTGCGGTTAAGTCCGAAGCCACTCGTCAGGCTTATGCCGAACTGAAGACCCAGGTCTTCGATATTCTGAAGCGTGAAGGTCGGGAAATGACCGCTAACGATCTTGCGGTCGAAACTGGCGCGTCTATCAACAAGATCGCCTATGGCTTCAGCCGTCTGTGGGGTGCGGAAGTCGTTACCAACGATACCGTTTCTCCGAAGACCTACCGCCTGCCGGAGTAAGCGACCCACCGCCCATCAGCAGATGGGCGGTTTCTTCGTAGACGACTTAGGTGTTAAACACCTAAAATTGTATACAAAATTTTTTCTTGACATTTTTCAAAAATTATGATATAATATAACAGCAGAAAGGGGTAGGAGATTATGATGATATTTGCAATTATATACGCTTCTCTTATATTCGTTGGTCTTATTATAACATCATATTGTAATATGACATATAAAGAAAAAGAAGAAGAAGAGTGGCAAAAATTACAAGAGCAAAAACGCATTGCATCTCTTAAAATCGTTAGATGTAAAACTTGCGGTGCCCCTGTACATATAACGCAAAAATGTTCTTACTGTAATCATCAAAATTAGTACTTGACAACACGCCCAAAGTGTGATACAATGTGATCGTAGAAAGGAGAGGTTATTATGGCGAATAAAGCAAGTCTTGAAACTAAACTTCGGAAAGATTTTCTTGCGAAAATTGTCAATCTTGTTGAAAACGATATGGGCACTGATGCGCTTGATGTTAGTGCAAGCGAGATTGCAATTCCGGTTGTGAACGATGCCGGAGATGAAACGTTCATTCTCGTTAAGGTTTCTGTTCCTCGTGGCACTCGCAATGGAAATGGTGGATATATTCCCTATGACGGATATGCCGCTCACCAGGAATATATTGAAGAACAGGAATCCAAGGCACAGGAAAAGGCGGCGAAAAAAGCCATGAAAGATGCCGAAAAAAACAAAAGCAAGAAAAAAGAGGATGAAGATGAGGATGAGGAATAATCCTCATCCCTTTTGTCCCTTAGGTGTTAAACACCTAAACTATTATATTGACTAATTTATTATATTCTGCTATACTCTTTCTGTAGAAAGGGGTTATAGGTATGATAAATGTTGATAAGTTAACAAAACATATTAATGATCTGCAATCATTATTACCAAATTATATATTTCAAAGATTACTTTGTTTATTATCAGACTATTCTAATGATAATACATTCTATTACTTCTTCTATCATATACATGAAATTGCAATGCAACATGAATCTGGTATTCAGTATCTTTTAAAAGAAAATGATAATGAACATACAATAACTCCTGTTGTGGAATTACTCGACCTTCTCGATGGCTATATAATTCATACAGAATTTATGTGGACAGAAAATCAGATACCGGGATGGACGATATATGTACTTGAGGAAGGAGCAAAATAATGACTAAACTTCAAGCAATCAGACAGTTTTGTCATATCATATGTGGCGAACCAATTGTCATTGCCATGAGGAGAGATGAAGAGAATAATTGGAAAATGGATTTGAATACAGAAAATAAATCCCCTCGTCTTATTATTCCTTCTAATATCTATGCCCCCTCTACAAAAGAGGATAAACAATTCCGTCAGAACTTTATCGAGCGTTGCCCTCTTGCAAGAGGATTTAGTAATATCACGCTTACTCTCTTGCATGAGTGCGGTCATTGGATGACACGTTCCGTTTGGGATTCATTTGAATATGATAAATGGGATAAGAAAACAACCGACCAAATTGAGTATATGAAAATTCCGTGGGAACTTCTCGCAACAGATTGGGCAATTTGTTGGTTGAATTGTCCCGCAAATCGTCAACTCGCAAAAGACTTTGAGCGCGATTACTTCGGCTATTGATAGCCGAGTTTACTTAGGTGTTAAACACCTAAAGGTACTTATTGACTTTTACGCAAAAATGAGTATAATAATAATTGTCAAGAGGACAGCGATGGTGCTTCAGCCCGAACACTGTATAAAAACTTTTACTGCAAAGTAAAAAACCTCTTGACAAACCGCCCATTATATGATATACTGTGTATGAAAAGTGAAGGATACACTATAAAACCGGAAAGGAAAAAGGTATGAAGATTGATGTACGGATGACCCCTGATGAATTGCAGAATGTCGTAGATGCCGTGGCAGAAGCCGGTGATCAGCGCAACTACTACGTTGATGACACCATCCTCATGGAACTGCTCGAAATCGTGGATGCCGCTCTGACCTCTATGGGTATCAACATCGTTGAAGATGAAGATGATGATGATGAACCCAATGAGATGGAGTTCGACTGCGAAGGTGATTGCGCCAACTGCGAGAACCCTTGTCCGGAAGAAGAGGAAGATGAAGAAGAAGAAGAAGAGTCTATCGAAGATCGGCTCTTCACTCTCGATGATGGTCGTACCGCCATCAGCGCCGAAGATGCCAATAAGATCATGGATGAAATGTGTCTGTATTGCATCAATGTGCATGGCTTCCCGGTTGAAGTCGCCGTTGAAATTGCAAAAGACGCTTTCATTCAGCTCAGCGAAGACTATGGCATTGATGTCGTAGTTGGAGAAGAGGAAGAGGAAGAGGAAGAGGAAGAAGATGAAGATGAAGAAACCTCTACCGACACCACGCAGTATACGATCACGCCCAAAGGTGAGTTCGTTCTGAATCTAATGGAATCCGGTGTTCCCTTTGAACTGGCAACAATCATTGCGGATTCCATTTTCAAGGAATAATCGTGGCGAGCAATCGCCACCCTTTTAGCTTAGGTGTTAAACACCTAAATATCAATATTGACTTTTTTCTTATATATGCTATAATGTATATGTACCAAAGAGAAAGGAAAGTGATTCGAATGGCTAATATCAGTAAAACGATTGTTGACAAAGATTTGAGAGAGCGTGTGTTCGATGACATTTTTGATACTACTGATGGGAATTATGCCAAAATCAATGACCGTCAGTATGGTTGTATTCTGACCGATTTGAATGGTCATCAGCGGTATGTACGCATCGGTGCAATTGTTGCCGAAGAGCGTGATGATATGACCGCAGAAGAACTGATGCAGTCCGAGATTGATGCCTATAATGCCAAACAGGAAGCAAAGGCAGAAAAGGCACAGAAGAAAGCAAAGAAAATTGCTTCTGATACTGCAAAGCGTGAAGCGAAAGGAGAAGAAAAATGATGGATTATTCTTGCCCTAAATGTTCATCTCAAGATTATGAAATTGATGATTATTGGGATGATTTTGATGACGAAGGCGGCGTCCAATCTTGGAATTGTACGTGCCGTAAGTGTAAAATTAAATTCAAAATTTTCCGTTCCTATGAATGTATCAACGTAAGTATTCAAGAAGATAAGGAGGAAGAAAAATGATTTTAAGTGGTTTTGCCGAAACGATTCTTCGGTGGGTGCTGTCTTGTGCCTTTGCTATTATTGTCCTGTGCGCAAGTGGTTACTTTTTCTACCATGGTTTCAGTGAAATTATTGAACGATTCCAGGGTGATTATTTATACTCTTCCTATCTTATGGGAATTGTATCAATAGCTTTTGGAATAATTATCCTTATTATAGGAGCATTATTCGTTGGCGTTACAAACCCTGTTCTGTACAATTATATTATTGTACCTGCCCCTACAACAGTATAAAGAACAGGTAGGACTTTTGTCCTACCTTATTTCTTTAGGTGTTCAACACCTAAAGCTTTCTATTGACTTTCTATAGTATAACTGTTATACTTATACCGAAAGTGAGGGATTCGTATGATCGGTTATGTGCTTATGTATAAAGGCGAATACATTGGAGTATATAAAACTCATTCTAAGGCTATCTTCAAAGTACTTCAACTTTGTAAAGAAGATAACTCTATCATGCGCAATTTTGAGCATCTTAAGAAACAAGAAAGATTACTCAAAAAGAATGGGACATTAAAAGCAAACGAAGGACTTACCTTCTTTAAATATATTACCTATATTTATGCTGATTCTTATGAAATTGAAGCATTTGAAATGGAGTGATGATAGAATGTTGCTTTCTGATGTTGTAAAAGAATATACAGATATCCTTAACCATTTCTATATAAATAACAACGTTCCACCCTCTATATGCGCACACTTCTGTACTCTCCTCGCAGATCAATTTAATGATTCCAATATTCACTATTTTCATGACTGTCTTTGGCGCTTGATTGTAAAGAGTAAATCAACATGGCCTATTAATAAAGAAGAAGATATAGATCAATTAAATGGTTCTTTAGAAATTTTAGATTTACTTGAAGGATATTTCTTTACCGCTGAAAAAATAATGACAAATAATAGTTATGTATCTGCGTGTTGGGAACTTCATCTAATTCCACGGGATGATTAACATCATCCTAACTGCTTAGGTGTTGAACACCTAAAACTAAGTGTTGACTTTTTCCCATAATGTGATATAATAAGATTGTTCCAAGAGGAATAGAAAGGATTTAAAAAATGACAAATAATTTAAAGCGTTTAGTTAAAGCCCTTAAAAGCACTGGTCTTAACGTAGGAGTATGTGATGATTGGGACGAAGAACACTATCTTATAACTATTTCTAATCCCAAGCAGGATGATGATTATCTCGAACTGTGTTTCAATAAAAAGACAGGAAGATATGCTTCTTATGTCAATGGTTCATATTTTGTACAGGCTTAAAGGAGAAAGAGAAAATGCGAACACTTAAGAATTGGTTCGGCATTGAAACCCCTTACCGCTTTGAATGGAATGACCTTCGATGCGGAATTACTATCCTTAATGTAATTCTGATTATGCTCTTTGGCTTGCAGGTATCATGGTTCGGACTTGCGGTTGCGCTCTTCGGCGTATGTAAAGACCTCTCTCAACATCGACACATCAATGATATTCTAATGCATTGCTCAAGCGTAGTTCTCAATATTTATTTCCTTTCTCTCCTCTATGGCGGTTAAACCGCCATTATGTACTTAGGTGTTCAACACCTAAATTAAATACTTGATTCTTATTAAAATTATGTTATAATATAATTGTTCTAAGGGATGAGGACTTCCAAGACCACACATCAGCGGATTTCCTACATCGACGTTAGACTGGGGTGGTTTGAGGCAGTCCTTCCGCCGAGCTAATGAAAAAGGGAGTTGCTGACGCTTGGTTGCGGTGGGCGAAGCCGGTTCTAAACAGGTAGAACCAAAATCGGAGCCATCATAAGGGGAGTGTGTGTTGCCCTTGTGGAAATTAGGTACGACTAAAGTACCTAATTTCAATTTTCATTATTTAGGTGTTCAACACCTAAAATAAACAATTGACTTTTTCTAAATTTGTGATATACTATAATTGTTCCAAGGGGAAACGGAAACACACCGGACAAGGGCTTAAGACCTCTACGGTGGAATAGTAGATCATATGATTGAAGCTTCGTTCCTAAGGAAAAGTGGTACTGACGAGTGCCCATTTGCAGAATACCATTCGGCGCTTTTGCACTGCGTTATCAAAAAGAGAAGTCGCACAACCTTGCGAGGCGAGGAAGTAGGTAGAGGTTGGTAGGTAAGCTACCGTGTAGCAAGGTATTGAGAAGTAAGTTTAAGGTATAACTAATCCGCTCTAAAGGGATAAAAACCTTTTCTCACATGGCCATCCGAGTTAGCTTCACCGGATGTAAATCAATTCGAAGCAGAGCAATCCACCAACTCTTATTTGTAGGTGGTCTGTCCGGTGCCAGAGGGGAAATACGTATTACCCAAGCACCGTGTATCGCAGATAGGACAAACGGCTAAGTTGCGTGGCTCATAACCACCGAGGAACAGGTTCGACTCCTGTATCTGCGCCTAACCAACTTATCAAGATGGACCCGAGAAGGGCAATGGTGAATAATCTAACCATTAATAGTTTATCTGGCCAGTAGACAAACCAGGTGAGATGAAGTTGGCGTATGAGGGAAGTGGTCCACGACACGGACTAACTAACAGCTCTGAGCCGTAAGAGCATAAATAATTCGGCTACTTTGCTATCTTAGGTGTTAAACACCTAACTAATAATATTGACATTTCGCAAAGTTATGCTATAATATAATTGTTCAAGGGCGAACCCGTAAGACGCGTTAATCCGGCTTTAGCCTTGACTATTCTGCGCCACGGAATAGAAAAACTAATGGCAGTCCTAAGTAGGTAGTGGTTGAAAACGCACATTAAATGCGCCGGTAGCCGGTGATGCGGGCAAACCGGGCAGCCTACCTACTTAGGTGTTAAACACCTATATTTACTTATTGACATTTTCTTATAATATGATATAATATCATTGTCAGGAGGGCAAGGAACACCCACCCCGAGGATGTATAGCCGAGTACGTGAGAACTGCAGTGAATCGTACAAAGGAGCGTGTTTCAGTGCTGAAGTCCTCTCATCCATAGATGAAACTTTAACTCCGACCCACAAGAGTTTTTAAAGGGCTTCCAGTGTGGTTAAACAACATAAACCCTTTTCCAGCGAGAGGTTACCGATATGGTTGACTCGGTGTAATAGGGAACCATAGACCTCTCCTCTCTTTTTATAATATATTAGGTGTTAAACACCTAATAAATAAATCCTTCGGATTATATCCGAAGGATTCTTTTTATATAATCATACAGAAAATCGTACCACGATTTCTGATACTGATAGAAGGACTCTACGGTAATGCGATGAGTAAACTTTCCATTCTTCATCAGCAGTAGGTGCGGCTCCACATCACAACCCTTACCACCCTGAAAAATAGTCTTGCCTTCTTCATGGATATAACCAAGGATATTCTCATCGGTTAATCTACCACTATATTCTTCACCGCCAAATGCAATTTCATTTGTGGCAAGATTATGGTACATCAATCTCTTTACTACAATTCTTTTCATTCGTTTTCTCCTGTCATTTTCTCAACGAATTCTTCAATACGGCGAATTGCTTCGCCATCTTCGGTATAGAATTGTACTCCGGCATCCTCAAGCAACTGTCCCAGGCGCAAATCCGGTACTTTTTCCCATGCTTTCTTCAACCGCTCACAGTATGCACCGATACGATACGGATTTCTCATACTATCCCTTCCTTTCACTAACATTATATTATATTTTTACATAAAAGTCAATTCATAAATTTAGGTGTTCAACACCTAACTATAATTGGGCACGTTAGCACGCAACCCATTCATTTACCATTTTTCTAAAGCCAACATCTGTATCACACAAACGACACAATTCTTCGTAGCTTTCTTTACTTACAATTTCCCACTCTCCAGCACAATACATTTGAGGGAGCGCATATTGATGTAATTTTATATGGCAAATATCTTCATAGGTACTCAGTAGTTGCCGCCGCACTTCACATACTCCGCCAAGAATAGCAAAGGGAGTATGTGTTCTATACATATACATTCGTTTGCCAATATCTTCGGAGCGTCCAATCTTAACAGCATATACTTCTTTGCCATCAACAATGGTCATTGTTTTCATAAAATAAAGCCCACAAATATGGTCAGAAGTTTTAACATTTGAGGAAAAGTCATGTGGCTCTAATTCTTCTTGCGACTCAACAAGTATAAAATCTTTCGGTTCATCTTTAGGTTTCCGCTTTAGCCATCCAAACAGTTTCATAATATTCCTTTCTGGTTTGTAGAGTGGTTCCTTCTCTTTACTATATATAGTATATCATATATATGTATTATGTCAATAAATAATTTTAGGTGTTCAACACCTAAATAAGAAAGTAAGGCTTTCGCCTTACCAAGAGATAGTTACTCTACGACCTTTACAATACCGATTTTGATAAGAATACTTACCCTTGTATGTTCGATAGTCGCAGACAGTGCCAATTGTAATCTTATATTCATGATCGGCAAGAATGTTTTTAATCGTGGAAAAAGATAAAATACCAGGCACTTTGGTATATTCGTCATCATATGTTAATTGATAACAATGACCATTGGCATCTACTTCTGTGAAATCCACTGAAAGGGAGCTACGTCCATCTTCTGCGGCTTCTTCAATTTGCCTTGACAGAGTAGAGTGACAAAATTGGCGTGCTTGAGTTTCAGCTTGCAGATTTAAAGCTTCTTGGGCTTTTCTTTTTTCTTCTTCTCGTGCAATTCGTACCTGTTCTGCTTTTTCACTCATGTCTTTCGCATACACCATAATTAAATCCTTTCTGGTTTATAAGTGTGTCCTTCACTATCTACACTTATATTATACACATATAATAATAAATGTCAAGTTAATATTTTAGGTGTTCAACACCTAAGTCAAGTACTTGACAAAATCCCATTTTTATGCTTCTCTCATTGTATACAGTATACAGGATACAGTATACTGTATTTTTTTTATGCCTTTGTGTCTATACGCCATAACGCCACGCCTGCCTCGCAATACTCCCACGATTTCTCTAAGCTCCTAATTTTATCCATGATATAAGCTGCGAAGCTGGAATAAGCTGGACGCTTCGCCTGGATACGACTTGGGGTGGGAACTGAGAATCCTTGTAAAGCTGGGAGTCTTACAAAATCACACCCACGGAACTTCAGCCCTCCAAAAGCTGCGCTATCCTCGTCTCCATCGAGAATGCAAAAAGCTGCTCGCAAGCTGACTTATCGTAGATGTGTAAAATTGGAGACGACTTTCGCGCACCTTTTGCGTATAATTTTCGAGGCGCAGTCAAACATTTGACTTTTATTAAAAATTCTATTATAATTAAATGGGAATAATAAATTTTCGCGCATAAGCTGGAACTTAATATTTGACTTTCGCGCAATTTTCATGTATAATATATATGTAAGAAGGAGGAAAGAAAGTATGAGAGCGAAGTTTGTATATGTAGTGGTTGGCGAAGATAAGCTGGGCCGTATCAAAGATTGGTACGCTGCTTGTGGTTCTCTGTCCCGCGCAATGGAGCTGGTCGCAGAAGCATGCGCTGAATCTACCGATCCTGATATAAAATATACTTGGTATTCTCCCATGATGGAAGAAGAAGCTGATGAAGAAGAATAAATTAATTATTCAACTTTATTCATCTAATACTTGACTTTTCAACAAAATTCTGATATAATATTCTTGATGAAAAGGAAAAGAAATAAATTACTATTTCTTATTCTTATTCATAAAATAACAGAAACAAATACTTGACAAAAGTTGAAATTTCTGTTATAATAATTACAGAAAGAAAGAGAACACCAGTTCTCTCCAAGGCAGAATGCAACTGCTTTATAAAATGAACTCACTGAGAGCCGCGAGTGTTATAGCGGCACCTAAAATTTGTCGCAGTTTGCGGTCTGCCGTAAATTACAAAACCGTTTGTACAGAGGAGGAAAATATGAAGATTTTCGAACTCAAGAACCTAATCGCTGGTATCGAAGGCGCCGTTAATGGCCGCCAGAACAAGACCAATTTCGTCATCGTTCCTTGTGAAGATGGTATCGTAAAGATTTCCACTACCGTGGCAATCGACAAGGATACTAAGACCCATAAGGCATTCAATGTTGAAGCCGCTACCGCAGAATATCGTGCATGGGAAAAAGAAGTAGCGCTAAAGGCTGCTGAGCGTGCAAACAAGCCCGCTAAGCCCGCTGCTGGTCCCAATCCGGAAGCAGAAGCTCGTCGTCAGGCACTCGACGCGCAGATCGCTGGGCTTCCCGCATTTGAAGGCTTCACCGCAACCGATATCATGAATGCACTCAAGGGCCAGCTTGCTGACAACGTAACCGTAATGGCTATCGGTTCCAGCGCTGGACGACTAGTAGATGCCGGCGTTCTTACCATGGAGACTCGTAAGGACGAGAAGAATCCAAAGGGTAAGAAGTATTACTCCAAGGCGTAAATTACTACCCTTCAATGGGGAGAAGGCCTCCTAAAAAATCTAATCATATCTCCTTCTCCCCTATCTTCTAATTATTTCAGAAAATTAAACAAGTCAATACTTGACTTTTTGTTGAAATTCTGTTATAATATATATGTAAGAGGGAAACAAAGTTCACCGTTTTCACCCGTTCCCTCTTACACTTGGGGCGCTCCGTCAGCGAAAGGCTGGCGGAGTTTTTTTATTTATACTAAAATTGTATACAGTATCCACGCGCGATTTTAATATTATATTTATATTTATAATTACATTTATAATTATATTTATATTCATATTTATATTTATATATATTTATAAATATATATTTATATATATTTATATCTATATTTATATTAATTATATATTATATATATATTACCCCATTATATCATATCATAAAATCGCGCAAAAGTCAAAAAAAAAAATTTTTTTCTAAAATTGTATACTGTATACAAGACGCATCCAAAAACATACGGCCGCGCGCACCACTAAAAAAAAATTATCCCCCTTTTCAGCCGCATTTGATAAAAATATCAACTGTGACTGATTTGGGGTATTAGCTGTATCAGTCACAAAAGCCGTACTCTATCACGACTCTGTTCCTCGATGAAACATTATACATAAAGACGTTAATTGGAGAGCCAACTTATCTCAGAATCCCCCTTATCAGACGCAAATGCTATATATATATCAAACGCGACCGATAAGGGTGAATTTGGATACGTCCGTGTGAAAATCTATACGTAGTCAAATACTTGACAAGCTGTAATTTTTTGTGATAAAATAGAAAAAACGGAGAAAAAATGCAATTTCATTTCGTTTTCATTAATTATTTGACATATTGCTGAAATTAGCGCACACTCCCATATCCTACCCCTACCTTCCCTGGATGTCTCGATTATCATCGGGAACATCAGTGGACACCTTCTCGTCGAAAACCTACCCTATTACTTATATTATTATATTATTTCTTTTTCTAGCTTAGATGTTTATTTTAGTGAGAGTGCATTATGATAATTATTTTTGGAGTTGATAAAAAGATGGCATTTATTATTGATACGTATAATAAGATGGATTAGTGGGATTAGGAACATGCGGAATATGTTTTTGAGATTAATGGAAATTGGTATGCCATCAAGAGGGTTAAGTTAGAGTGGGGATTTCCTGTATTACCTATGCGGCTAGAAGAGGAGAAAAAGGTCGAATGGTTTAGGGTATATGAGAGTATGGATGAAGCATTAGGATTTGTTTTTTAGTTGAAAACATTGAATTAAGCGCGAACAGGTACAAAATGTGGGCATCTTGTTATTAGAAATCCCAAAACCTCAAACTACATTTAGTATCCATCGGCAGATTGGGCGAGCGCAGCGAGACCAAGCGCCGAAAAAGAACGGAGAGAGTGGCTAGGACGCCGAAGGCGGCCTAGACAACGAACGCAGTGTCTCCTATATTTAGGAAGAGTAAGGCATTTGTGCCTGATATGGATACAATTTCATTTTAATTTAGATTAGTGCGGCCGAACCCATGGACTGACCGCGCAGATCCCGAAACTTCATATCTTTAATGTCAAATAGCTGGGCTTCGCGCAATTATTTGACATTTTTTTAATTTTATAGTATAATTTAAGTGAAGAAAGGAAGATAGATATGGAAGAAGAATTACGCAAATATCCACTTTTTTTTAAGCACACTCAACAAGATGTATATTGGATTGCACGTCTTATACATAAGAATCCTGGCGTAGAATATTTTGTTAATATTATAGAAAAGGCCATTAAATGCGCAAATGATATTATGCTAGGTTTTAGTATTAAAAATACGCAAAAAACTGAACTAGAATTTTTTGAATTAATTAATGGTAATGGATATGAAGTTGAAATAGAACCTAGACCTTTTGCTTCTAGAATACATATAAGAATTAAAATAATACAAGAGGATAAATAATATGAATGTAAATGCAGTAGATGAATTTCATAATTATCCTAATTTCTTTCGTTATATCCAAATGGACCATACCTGGATTGCTAACTTTATATATGAAAATCCTGAAGTAATTAATTTAGTTAAACAAATAAATCGTTATATTGATGAAGAAGCTTCTTCAATAACAATTAAATTTCGTACTACTAAATGGCTTGTATTTGAAGAATTTCTTTCACTTCTAGAGAACAATGGATATGAAACCCATTATAGTCGTTTTTGTTTACCAGATGAAGATAGGGTAGATATAAAAATTATATTACCAAAAGGATTAAGTGAAAAACAATGAATGTAAATGAAATTGCTTTTAAGGAATATTTTAATAAAATCTATAAACGTTTGGAAACTGATCGCGCGCGGATAGCAGATATTATTGAGGAAGATCCTGAATTAACTGATCTTGCAGAAAGATTAGAATATGAACTAGAAAAGGGCCATGATGAATGGGCATCAGAAGTAAATGAATCTTATAATCTTAAAATTATTGAACTTCTAGATCTATTAGATGGGAATGGATTTAAGGTTCAATATAATATAGATTATACATTTATTTATATTAGTGCGGTGGATAAAAATGAAAACTAATTTTGAATATGCACAATTATTTTATAAGCAAGTAAAGATAAATCCATCATACTTTACCACTTTTATGCGCTATGCCATAGAAGTGGGACGCTGCTTAGATGAAAAAATGCCATGCTACTTTAACTATAGTGAACCTTCAAATAAATTAAAAGAATTCTTAGATCTAATAGATGGAAATGGATTTGAGATAAAATATTATGAAGAAGAAAAGATAGTAGGTATTAATGCAATAAATTAATATTTGACTTTGGTGAAAAAATATGGTATATTTTTAATATAGGAAAATATACCTTATTTTTGTATGGAGGTGTATATGAATTGAGGGAACACGAACAAATAAAAGAATTCGCGGTTGAGGATATTATTTAGCTGGTACGTAAGACGGACTTATCCGACTTAAATACTTTTCTAGTATTGAATGGTGGCACTGGTGTAGGCAAAACAACCGCA
>Ga0247611_10002517_pt1 | contig 29365 bp, 22 predicted proteins | sample 177DNAGHGhighgp2_FD_192422 | JGI IMG/M metagenome (GOLD analysis project Ga0247611, IMG submission 192422) | Sheep rumen microbial communities from Palmerston North, Manawatu-Wanganui, New Zealand - 1770 DNA GHGhigh gp2 | ecosystem: Host-associated > Mammals > Digestive system > Stomach > Rumen... | reverse complement strand
CAAAACGACCCACAAATGCAAAACGATAAGTTCTCCATCAAGAAAAGAATCAAGAGTTTCGGCTACGCTTTTGCCGGACTGCGTGTCCTGTTTCGCGAAGAGCACAACGCCTGGATTCACGCCTTTGCAGCCGTCTGCGTTATCATTGCGGGATTCCTCTTCCGCATCTCGGCCTACGAATGGATAGCCGTCACCATTGTCATCGGTATGGTTCTCTCCGCCGAGGCTGTCAATTCATCCCTTGAGCGCACCGCCGACTTCGTCAAAGCCGAACGCGACGACCGCAAGAGGGACATCAAAGACCTGGGAGCCGCCGCTGTGTTGCTGACAGCCATCGCCGCCGCCATTGTGGGGCTCATCATCTTCCTCCCCAAGATTATTGACCTGTTTGCATCCTGAACAGAAATACGAACCGAGCCACTTCGTAAAATAATTATTTCTGTTCACAATAAAAGGCCCCAATTCGCGTTAGTAAAAAAAGAAGTTATTATCATAGCGGAACATGTCAGACAATTTAAAACGCCCATTCTGGACCAGAATAATTGCATTGCTAATGCCCGAATACTACCTTGCCCTTCGTCTTGACAAAAAGATTACCGGCAAGGATTTCATCAGTCTGTTTGTCAAAAACCTACTCTTCTTTGCCTTCTGCACGCTCCTCATTATCCTGACAGAAATCTTCATCACCAACAACTTTAATTCCCGTGTAATTCTCCCCTATATCCTTTCCGACATCCTGCTGGCGCTCCTCTTCGCCTTCCTCCAAATACTCTGGATAAAATTCCGCCAACGAGACCGGGCGCATTTCAATCAATATAAGAACAACAACTAATCCTCCTCTTTCCTTTATGAAACATTCCTTTTTTGCACTCCTTGCTGCAGCCCTTCTGGGTCGTTTCAATCCCAACCCCGACACCCCTGACAAAAAGCGGGACCCCAAACCTGCCCAACAAACCGAGATGAAAGCTTTCAATGTGCAAAAGGAATTTGCAGAGAATGGCTTCACCTTCTTTACCGAGAACCTTATCCTCTGCAGTGGCGACACCACCGTCAACAACGCCATGACCATCGGCTGGGGCTCCATTGGCAACTACCTCGGCCACAACCGTCCCACCGTCACCGTCTACGTGGCTCCCGCCCGCTACACATACGAGTTCATGGAGCGCTACCCCCGTTTCACCATTATGCACTTCTCCGACCCCAAGATAGCCAAGTATCTCGGCTCGCACAGTGGCCGCGACGGCGACAAAGCTGCCGCCCTTGGTCTCCACGTCGCCTACACCAAGCATGGCACCCCCTACTACACTGAGGCCGATCTGGTCATAGAGTGCGAGACCATGACCGCCTGGCACCAGACCCCGACCGATTTCCGCAACGACACCCCCAAGAAGTGGTACGCCGACTTCAGTGCCGGTGTCCATGCCATCTACATCGGCGAAGTCATCGGAGCCTGGAAACGATAACCCCTATCCAACCCTAATGCAATGAACATATCTGTCTTCTGCGGAGCCACGCTCCCTCGCAACCCCGAATACATCAACGCAGCACATCAACTGGGCATCCTCCTTGCCCAGCACGGCCACACACTCCTCTATGGTGGCAGTAACCTCGGCCTCATGGGTGTCGTCAGCAGTGCCTCTCTCGAGAGGGGCGGACACGTGGTAGGAGTCATCCCCTCCTTCTTTTCCGAGGAAATCATCCTCTCCCAACCCGTCAGCGAACTGGTGCGTGTCGCCACCATTGCCGAGCGGAAAGAGTATCTTATCGCCCACAGCGATGCCTTCATTGCCCTTCCCGGCGGCATCGGCACCATCGACGAGACCTTTGAAGTTCTTGTAGCCAACCAGCTGGGGCTGTGCAGCAAACCTATGGGCCTGCTCAACACCCTCGGTTTCTTCAACCCGCAATACGACATGCTCCGCCGGATGGAAGCGGACGGCCTCTACAACCTCACCGATGCCCGATACCTCATCATAGACGACCAACCCGAAAGCCTCCTTCAGATGCTTGCCGCCTTTGTACCCCTCCCCAACGACGGCCCCGTAGCCCGTCGCCTCCGCACAAAAGCCTAACCCTGCCCAATGGCACAAAGCTATCTCCTTACCAAATCCAAATACATCCGTGGCCTGCAATGCGACCGCGCATTATGGCTTGATGTCTACAATCCCAAACTGGCCCGCTACACCGCTGAGCAAATGCGCCGTTTCGACCATGGACGTGAGTTTGAATACGCTTTCAAAGACACCTTCCCCGACGGCATCGACATCAGTGCCGAACTCAAACGCAACACCGACGCCTACCCTATCATGACTGCACAATTATTAAACCAAGAGGAAGAAGTAAACCTCTTCGAGGCGGGCTTTCTCTATAACGATGTCCTCGTCCTTGCCGATGTAGTCCACCGCCACCCCGACGGCACCCTCGACATCTACGAGGTCAAATCCGGCTCCACACTCAGCGAGACCTACAAACGGGACGCCGCCCTCCAGCATTACGTCATCGCCCACTGCTGGGAGGTAAACAAGTTCTGTGTGGTGTATAATGGGATGTCCGACCGGTCGGACAGGTCGGACAGGTCGGACAATTTCAAGGTTGTTGACCTTACCGACGAGCTGGCCGCCAAGCACTCCGAAATAGAAAACAATATAGCTTTGATGAAAGAAATCCTCCAACACGGCGAACCTGCCACCCCCACAGGCCAGCACTGCCTCGAGCCTTACGCCTGCCCTTACCAGCACTACTGCGCCCAAGGCATCCGCCAAATGTCGCTTTTCTGAATCAACGCCACAGACTGGCCACAGCCTCGTCATAGCGGCGCAGCGACCCGCTCTTCATAATAGTTTTGTATTGCTTCTTGTCCGGCAACACCGTCTGATACTCCCAGAAGGCATGCAGCCGAGCCAATATCTGGCTGTCGCCCTGCAACGCCGACACGGTATGGGCATATATCCTCGCATGCATTTCGCGCACCACAGCAAGCGGCTCCCGACCCGACAACAGCCAAGGCCGTGCCAACAAACCCCGTCCCATCATCACCCCTTTCAGCTTCGGCCACCGCTGCATCACCGATTGTACATCTTCCAGCGAAAGCAAATCACCATTATACACCACCCGCTGGGTACACGCCTCCACAAACGCACCGAAAGCCTCCCTGTCCGCGACTCCCTTATATTGTTGTCTCCCGATGCGGGGATGCATTGTCACATGCGCCAGCGGCATTGCATTCAACACAGGCAACAGCCGCAGGCACTCGCCGGCATCCTCCTGACCGAGGCGCATCTTCACCGAAAAAATCATCTCGTCACGCTGTCCCATCTCTTCTGCCATCTCGGCCAGACGCTCCTCCTGCATCAGCAATCCGCACCCCCTGCCGGCCTTCACCTGCATGGGGAAGGGGCATCCCATGTTCAAGTCTATCCTATTCCAGCCTGCCGCCTGCACAGCGTCGCACAGCCGGGCAAACTCATCCCTGTCCCTGGCTATAATCTGTGGCACAGTGGCCACACCCTCATTGCGCCGGAAATCGATGTCGCGCAAATCCTTTTTGCGTACCTCACCGCCCTCCAACCGCACAAAAGGGGTGTAATACTCATCCACCCCTCCTGCCACCTCGCAATGCGCACGCCTGTATTCACAGTCGGTATAACCTTGCAGCGGAGCAAAGGCAACGTATGGCATCACGGCATCGGGCATCAGAACGAGTAGCGCACATGCAGCAGCACCTGCCAAGCCGAGAGGAGGTCGCTGTACACATTCCACTTGGGTTTGTTGAAGGTATATACACCGTCCTTGTATTCCAGAACGGTCTGGCTGGTAAGCTGCTTGTAGGTCCCCCACTCGCTGTTGAGCAGATTGGCCACATTGTTGATGTCGGCACCCACCTCGAGCGTGGTTCGGCGACCGTTCACATCGAAATAAAACTCCTGGCACACCTTCAGGTCAAGGCGGTTATGCCACGGCGTCGGCATGGCGCCGCGCTTGGTGTACTCACCCCTGTGACGGCTCAGATAAGCATCGTTGGCAATAAACGCGCCATAGTCGGCACGGTTCTCCACACTGCTGAAAGGCATCCCCTCCAGCTCCTCTTCGGTGGGCACATATAGAAGACGCGAGGCGTTGATACCACCCACATTGTTCATCAGATACGAACAGCGGGCATAGCCGACACTGTTCTCCATCCCGATGTTATACCCTTCGTAGAACAACCCCAGCCGTGTAGCCGTGCGACGGCCTTCGAACAGTGTATAGTTGGCCGAAGCTATCAGCCTGTGCGGCGCCACATAGGCGGTAAAGCCCAGCTCGGGACAGTTGTCGCCGTCCACTGTGCTGGTTTGCGACAGAGTATACACAGCGTCGCCGCCGCCATCCGACACCGACAGCGAAGAGCTATAGGTATAGGCAGCCATTACGTCCAGTCCAAAGCCGAAATGTTTCTGAAGCTGTGCCACCACCGACAGGTATCGGCCATGCAATCCATCAACGTTGTGGAGCCGGTAGCCCGACATGCCATTGGCCACACTCTCCTGTTGGTAAGCCACGCGTCCACGCGGCTCGCCGGGCAGGTGCAGCGAATCGCCCGGCACGTAGCCAAGCGTGGTCGACGCCACCTCGTTGTAGTTGTACGACAGGATGCCCTCCACGGTACCTTTCACGTCCCAGGGCAGTTTGACATCCAACGCCAGCGAACTCTTCCAACTGGTGGGCATCTTCAGGTTCTTGTCCAGAATCACCGGACTTGAAGGCAGCGCCATGTTTCCACCGCCGGGAACACTGTTTACAATCTCCTCGCGGCTGGGGCTGAACGGCACGACGGGGTTCTGGGTCTGCGTGTTGGCAACATATTGGTACAACATGACATTAGAGTTGGATATGGCATTCACCAACCACACATTAGGTATACGGCCAGTGAAAAGCCCTGTGCCGCCGCGCAGCACCACCTTGCGGTTGCGGGTCACATCCCAGTTGAACCCCACACGGGGCGACACATTCACCTGCAAGCGGGGCATGTCGCCGGGGTTCAACCCGTCGAAGGTGCTGCCGGGATGTTCAGCCACAAACTGCGCAAAACCGGCATGGTGGTTGTCGTTGGCGAAGCGGATAACTGGCACCTCCAGTCTTAGTCCTGCCGTCAGCTTAAAGTAGCGGCTGAACTCCATCTCGTCCTGTGCATAAAGCGAGGGCTGGAGATAATTGAACACATACTCTGGCAGGGCCATGCGGTCCTCTTGATTGGCAAAAGCCACCATGAACAGCACCGGGTTACGCTTGTTGACAAAGCTGTCCCACGAGTCGAACACATACCATCCCGCGCCGCCGGGCATATACACATTGCGAATATTGCTGTACTCGAACTGCATGCCAGCCACCATCGTGTGGATGCCGGAAGTGTATGTCAACTCATCGGTCACATTGAACGTGCTGACGCTGTTGGCTGTCATATAGGTGAAGGGGTCCAGTCCGAAGGTGGTATAGGAGGCATACTTGCGACTGCCGTCGCTACTGGTGTAGGGCTCAAGAATGTCCACAGTGGGGAACAGGTCGCCGTAATGGCTGCGCGGCTCGTTCTGATACGACCAGGTGACACGCAGATTGTTGTTCCCATTGCCGCCCCACAGACGGCTGCCCAGCTCTGCCGCCACCGACGTGAAATCCTGATTCTTAGAAAAACGAGCCGACTCGAACATCATCGAATAGTTCGACAGGCGCCCCTCGGAATAGCGGTTGAACGAATACCGCTTGCCGTCGACAAAGAAAGCCGTGTTGGTGCCGCCTATGCTGCTCATCGAGTTCGACGCATCGACCGTGGTGGTGTGCGTATGGCTGAACCTGACATTGAATTTGTTGTTGCTGTTTATAATCCAGTCCAGACGGGCAAGAAAGCGATAGTCGGAGGCATCGACCGAATAGTTCTGATAGCGTCCGGGGTCATATCCGTATTCCTTTATCAAATAATTCCTGATACTGTCCATGCGGCCCACCGTGGGACGGTTGTAGCCGTTGCCGCCCCAGGCGGCATTGCTGTCGGCACGTGCCTGAGCCGATGCACCGGGCACTTTCTCGGGCGTATACTCTGCATTCAGGAAGAAGAACAGCTTGTCCTTGATGATGGGACCGCTCAACGTAAAGCCCGCAACGTTGTTCAACGTATTGCTCTGCGGCAGAGCCACGTCGCCAAGATGCCGCCCCCTCAGCCAGCTGCTGTTGTAATAATCATACAGCGAGGCATGCCACTCGTTGCCACCCTGCTTGGTGACCATATTGATGGCTCCACCCTTAAAGCCGCTATGCCTAACATCGAAGGGGGTGATACTGACCGAAATCTGGTCGATGGCGTCGAGCGAGAGCGGATTACCCCCGGCCGGAAGGCTGGAACCTATGCCGAAAGCATTGTTGAACGAGGCGCCGTCCACCGTCACCGACGAGCTGCGGTAGTCGCCGCCGCCCACCATGAAGCCCCTGGAGGTGCTGATGCTCTGCGGCGTGAGCCGCATCACATCGTACAGACTGCGACTGGCGGTAGGGGTGGCCATGAGGACGGAATTGGTGATATTTGTCGAGGCCCCCGAGTTCTGCACATTCATATTGGAATGCGTGGCCTGGTCCACAACCACTATCTCGTCCAACGAGGTGCTCGTCATCTTCAGTTCAAAATCCAACACCACACGGTCGCCCAGCGGAGCCGTCACATCACTCATCACCACCGTACGATAGCCCATCAGCTCAACCCTTATATTGTAAGGGCCTCCAGCCACCACCCCATTGATACGGTAACTGCCCTTGGCATTGGTGAAACCGTGGTACTGCATCCCCGTGGGCACATATACCGCGGTGACGATGGCATCGGCCAACGGACCGTTCTCGTCGCTTACACTGCCCACAATAGACGATGTGGTGGTCTGTGCCCCTGCGGGCAACGAAATCAATAATCCCACAAAGAGTGCCAAAATGGCTCCTACTCTACTTTTCATAACGATTCTAATGCAACAATAAATGTCTATAAAATACTATATAACAATTAATTACTTATCCAACCCATACCATGGGCGAGGTACAAAGGTACAAAAAATAAACTACACCACTGCAAGCGATTCGGGAATTAACTATTATTAAAAATCTTTTGCAATTCTCAGCACAACGCTGTTCCTTCGTTCAATCTTGGATTCTTCATGCCACGTTACAGCCTCGTTTTCCGTTATAGTAACGGATAACGAGCCTGTAACGATCCTTGATCGAGCGGATATTGAACGACGTTAGTAGGACAAAAAAAACGTCATCGAAGTCGCGCTCCGATGACGTTGTAACTGATATGCCGCGATGCGACAGCCTATCAATAGACGGGGAAGGCTATCTCGCGTTCGATGACTTGGTAAGCCACGTTGTTGCGATAGATGGTCTGGCGCACCCAGTTGTCGTCCTCGTCGTACTCGAAGACGTAGCTGTGCTTCCAGTTGAGGTGCTCGTCGTAGTTGAACGAGGAGAGCTCGATGAGGTTGTCGTGGTCGTCGTAGTAATAGGTGGTGAGGGCCACGAGGAAATCGTCGGCATCATAGAAACGCCACTCGATGCGGTTGCCGTGGCTGTCGTACTTGTAGAGGTAACGCTGCATCAGCTCGCCGTCGCGGTCGTAGAATTCCATCTCGGTGTTGTTGCCGGCATCGTCGTATTTGTATACGCGCTTCTCGGTCATGGTGCCGTCGGGGGCAAAGCTCTGCTCTTCGACAAGGCGGTTGTTCTCATAGCGCGAGGTCTCTTTCTTGGTCATGTGGTCGCCCATAAAGACGGTGCGCTCGATGCGGTTGCCGTTCTTATCGTTGAGATAGGCGGTGCGGCCGGTGAGCTCCTTGGCGCGGTTGTACTCGTTCCAACCCAAGGCATAGCCGTGGACGTCGAAGTAATAGGAATACCAGGTGTATTCGCCGTCCTTGGTGCGGTATTTGTCCTGGAAATTGCCGCGTTTGTCGAAAGTGATGGAATCGATGCAAACAAGCTGACGGCCACCGTTGCGGCCACCGTGGATGTCGTAGGTGTATTCTATCACATAGACGGCATTTCCGTTGATGCCCATCTCCTGACGGGACGATTTGCGGGGTTTATTACCGGCAAAAGCACTGCCAGCGACCAGCAATACCAACGATAAAACAATGTATTTCTTCATGTTACGAATTATTATACAATATAAAAGTCGTTGCAAAGATACAAATTTTTCTTTACATAAAACGTGCTTGTTTATAAAATATTGCGTGGAACAGCCTTTTTCTTATTCCACAAGCCACGTACACCGGTTTGTTGTTGTTTCATGACAGCGCTGACCGGCACAGTTTTTTATTGCTCCTTGGCCTCCCTCTTCCTTGTCCAGAAAAAGAAGATGGCGGTGGCAAGCAGCGTGATGGCGGCGCCGATGGTGTAGCCGAGCCAGCGTGGGATGACGCCCCCCAGGCCCTCTTTTTCGGCAACGAACAGGAAGCAGCCTGTGACCATGGTCATGAACATGGCTGGGAGAAGGGTGAGGATGTAGGGCTTGCGCTTGAGGAAGAGATAGACGGTGATGGTCCATAGGGTGACAGTGGCCAGCACCTGGTTGCTCCAAGCAAAGTAGCGCCAGATGACGTCGAAGCCTTTCGCGTCGATAAGGGAGTAGACCAGCACAGCGGCAGTGATGGCAAAGATGGGCAGCGCGACGAGCAGACGGTTTTTAATAGGTTTCTGGTCGAAGTGGAGGAAGTCGGCCACGATTAGACGTGCGGAACGCAGGGCGGTGTCGCCGCTGGTGATGGCGGCGGAGATGACGCCCAACACACAGATGACAGCGATGACCTTGGGGAACCATGTATTGGCGATGACGCCCACCATGGCGTTGCCGCCCAAGGTGGCACCGGTCTCAGGATTGACGGTGAGTTGCTGCAGCTGGGGGTCATGGTAGAAGACCGTGGCGGCAGCGGCCCAGATGAGGGCTACCACGCCTTCGGTAATCATGGCACCGTAGAAAACGGGGCGCGCCTGACGCTCGTTGGTCATGCAGCGCGCCATAAGAGGCGACTGGGTGGCATGGAAACCGCTGATGGCACCGCAGGCGATGCTGATGAACATCATGGGGAAGATGGGGTTGTGGGCAGCATCGGGATGCTGGTTCTGGAGGCCGTCCCAAAGCTCGGGCAGCGGCGGCTGGTAAACGACGAAGGCAATGAGGATGGCCACGGCCATGCCGAGCAGCAGGAATCCGAAGATGGGATAGATTTTGCCGATGAGCTTGTCGATGGGCAACAGCGTGGCGATGAGATAATAGGCAAAGATGATGCCCACCCAAAGGAAGATGTTCCAGTCGGGGGTGAAGTTGCTGTTGAGAAGCACAGCCGGTGTATTGACAAAGACGGCTCCGACAAGAATCATCAGGAACACCGTGAAGAAGCGCATGAACTGCTTGGGGCCGTTGCCGAGATAAGCTCCGTGAATCTCCGGCAGCGAGGCTCCGTCCCTGCGGATGGAGATAAACCCTGCAATAAAGTCATGGACAGCACCCGCAAAGATGCTGCCGAAGACTATCCACAGAAAAGAGGCCGAGCCGAACTGGGCACCCATAATGGCTCCGCAGATGGGACCGACACCGGCAATGTTCAAAAACTGGATAAGGTAGATGCGCCACGGCTTCATCGGCACATAGTCCACACCGTCGGGGTGCGCCACTGCAGGAGTTGCCCGCTTCGGATCCACCACCAAAATTCGCTCGATAATCTTGGAATACACCAAATAACCAAGCACTAAAAGCACTATTGCAATAAGAAAAGTAACCATAACTTAATCTTTTTTCGGGTTGCAAAGATACGATTTTTTTTTTAAAATTTCTATTTTCATAATTCAAATCCCAATTTTTCTTCGTATCGTTTGCCAAACGAAATCAAATTAATCATTTTACTATGGAAAAATCATTATTTATTGTCGCAATGGCAGTTATCATGGCCACTGGAGCCTCTGCCCAAGAAACAAAAAAACCAACCAAAAGACAGTTCACCATCAACACCCGTGCATGGTCATCCAACTATTGGTCCACCCTGCTCTACAACATCGCACGCGATGCTGTGACCTATCTTGTCTTCGACAACAATCCCGCATCCCCGAACAATTGGTATAGACTTGCACAATCCAAATAGGCAGTAAGGGATATCAATTTGGATTTGTTCAATTTGCGTATGTTGAGAAAGTAAATATTCGCATGCCCCTTTTAATAAAATCCTCGTTTTTCGAAAAAAAATATTAATTTTGCATAGTCAATACATAAAACTAACAGAAGATGAAAAAGACCTTATTAATTGTAATCATGACAGTTCTGCTGACAGCAGGTGCTTCGGCGCAGACAACGAGAAAACAATTCACATTCAACACACGCACATGGTCGACCAACTATTGGACCACGCTTTTGTACAATCTGGCCCACAGTGCGGTTGTCCACTTTGCCTTCGACGGCAACTCCACCGATTCGTTGATTGTAGAGTCCATCCTGCCCAGTTCCGACCTGGTGTTCCCGATAGGCATGGCAAAAGCCGGCTTTGAGGCACCGATGCACGACATCTACGGACCTTACCACCGTGCATTCAGCAACCCGTTCAAACGGATAGGCGACTACGGTATCGGCTTGGACATGTCGTGGAAACCCGTGAGCATCGGAATCTATGCCGGTGCCTATTTCAAGAGCCAGGAGATATGCTTCATGCCGAACGACGAGAGCCTGCGCGGGTTCTATTTCCAGCCGCGTGCCGGACTGGTGCTGGGCGGCAAAGAACACGCCCTTGAGGCCGGCGTGTTCTATGACAAAGTGATAGGCTGCGGCGGCACCTGGGAAGCCCGCAACATAGAGATGCTGCAGAGCGGTTGGGGCCTCGACTTCGCCCTGAGCCGCACCGTGGCCAAAGGCCGCCACAAAACCATGCTCATGTTCTCCATGCCCCTGCACAACTTTTTCAACACCGCCTATGCCGACGGCTCGTTGAAAAACGTGCACCGCCGCGTGGGCTACATCATGCTCACCCACCGCGTAGTGCTCTAATCAGCCCTGCCCAACCCTGTTGGCGCAAGCCGCCAACACGTCAAGCAATAGCAAGCCCGGAACCGCATAGGCAGTTCCGGGCTTGCTTTTTTTATTGTATCCATGCATTTGGCCCCACGAGGTCAGGCTCTTATCGTAAGTGACAATGTCCTCTTTTTTGCAATTTGCAACTGGTTAATTATGAATCGGAGTACTCGGAGTGTTCTGAATAATCAGAGGTTTGTTGGGTTGGTCGGTGGTGGGTAAGTTGGGGAAATCTGATTATTCGAATGGTTCTGAGACGGTTGGATTCATTGGTTGTTTCGGTAGTTTATACGACTTTGGTACATACGTTCTTTTATGCCTCCCTCTTTCACGAAACGGGTTTGCATTGTGACCAGCAACTTGTGAAGCATGTATATCGCCTGATGTATGAGCGTGATGCAGAGGTTGGCTATTTCTTCATCGTTCATGCGCTGTATGGTGGCGGCATACTCTTTCTTGATTTCCTCACTACGTGCATATTGTCGCATCTTCTCATAGCGCGGATGAAGAGGCCCCCACTGCTGCATGTTTCGCACCCTGAGGTAATCCTCGTAGTCGTCGAGCAGTTCTTCCAGACTGGCTTTGGCCACATTGGTCAGTTTGATTTCCGTCTCGCTTGATGTAGCAGCGGCTTGATTGCCCTCCGCTATATTCTGTTTGCCGCTGCGTGCGGCCTGAACCATCTGGTCCACGGTGCGGTCGCCTTTAGACAGGTAGTGCTGTGTGAAATAGTAGGTGATGTCGTAGACCATCTCGGTGACTTGATAGACACGGAGGTTTCGATAATGGCCATGCTTTGGGAGGAAGGTGACTGGGGAGGTCTGAGGGTTCTGAGTATTCGGAGTACTCGGAATATTCTGAATAATCGGAGAACTCTGAGTACTCTGATTACTCTGAGTATTCTGAGTACTCTGATTACTCTGAGGGCTCTGAGTACTCTGAGTGCTCTTGGGGGTTGGGGTGTTCTGAGTATCCTGGTTCATGGGGAGGCTTTTTCTTCACAGCTCCACTTCTTGGCGGAATTCGGGGATTTCCACGCGGTTCCAACCCACTTCGTTTAGGGTGTCGCGGAAATGCTCTTGTGTGGCGGCTTCGCCATGAACAAGGAAGATTTTCTTCAGGCGGCGCTTCTCCTGGCATCCGATGTAGTTGATCATCTCGCTGTAGTCGCCGTGACCGGAGAGGGACTCGATGCGGCGCAGCTCGGCACGCACCTCATATAGGTGGCCAAAGATGGAGACGGTCTTGTCGCCCCGCATGATGCGAGCCCCAAGGGTCTTGGGTTCGCAGTATCCCACACAAAGGATGGTTGTTGTGGGGTCGTCGATATGATTGGCGAGATGGTGCTTCACCCGGCCTGCTTCCATCATGCCCGAGGCGGAGATGATGACACAGGGTTTATGTCGGACATTCAAGGCCTTTGAGGCCTCGACGGACTGGATATACTGCAGGCGGTCGAACCCAAAGGGGTCGGGGTCTTTCTTCATGTATTGGAGGATGGAGGGGCCGAAGCACTCGGTATGGAGACGCATGATGTTGGTGGCCGAGACACTCAGGGGACTGTCGACGAACACATCGATGTCGGGCAGCAGGTCGGCGGTCTCGAGGCGGTCGAGGGCATAAATAATCTCCTGTGCACGTCCCACAGCGAAAGAGGGAATGATGAGCTTGCCTTTCTTCTTGGTGCAGGTGTCCAACACAGCCATCAGCAGTTCCTGCTCGGCATCCTCGATGGTCGTGTGCAGACGGTCACCGTAGGTGGATTCCATTATCAGATAATCCACTTGCGGGAATGGTTCGGGGTCCTTCAGAATGCGCTTGTTGTAACGTCCTATGTCACCAGTGAATCCCAGTTTGATGGTGCGACGGCCGTCTTTGATTTCAAGATACACACAACTGCTGCCGAGGATATGTCCGGCATCGAAAAACTCGACGGTCACCTCGCCTTCGATATTGAACTGCTTGTGATAAGGCACGCTGATGAAGCAGCTCATGCACTCTTGTGCATCCTTCTCGGTGTAGATGGGCTCCACCGGGGGCAAATTCTGGTCCTTGCGTTTCTTGTTGAACGTGTGGGTATCGGCCTCCTGGATACGTCCGGCGTCGGCCAGCATGATGGCGCAGAGGTCGCGCGTGGCGGGAGTGCACAGCACGGTGCCACGGAAGCCCTCCTTATAAATATAGGGAATCAAACCCGAATGGTCGATATGGGCATGCGAAAGAATCAGGTAATCAATCTCGGCAGGGTCGAAGCCGAGGTCGCGGTTCATGGCATCGGTCTCCAGTCCCTTGCCTTGGTACATGCCGCAGTCGAGCAAAATATTCAATCCCTTTTTTGTTGTGATAAGGTGCTTGCTGCCGGTCACTTCCCTGGCGGCACCCATGAATTTCAGTTTCATATCTATAGTGTATTTCTATGTTTCAACTCAATAATAATCATTACCATACAGCCTCACACCCCGTTCTGGGCGGGAGACAACAACAAAGCAAAGATACACTTTTTTTTTCAAATTGAAACAATCCACTCATCCCTCCGGAGCGTGAGAAAACTCGTTCATTCGAAAAAAATGCGTATTTTTGTAATGCCGAAAGGGGAGCGGAACTCCGCACAACCCACTATATATTAGCAAATAATACTAACACGATATGGCACTGAAAAGAGTAATGGTACTGACCGGGGGCGGCGACTGCCCCGGCCTCAACGCCGTCATCCGCGGCATCGTAAAACGGGCCTCTCAAGAGAAAGACTGGGAGGTGATAGGCTGCATCGAGTCCTTCAACGGTGTGCTGCGCGAGCCCACCGAGATTGTCGAACTGAACGAGAAAGCGGTCGAGGGCCTCCAGATACAGGGAGGCACCATCCTCGGCACCACCAACAAGGGCGGCCCCTTTGCCTGGCCCGTGCGCCAGCAGGACGGCACATGGACCACCGTCGACCGCAGCGACGAGATGATACGCAAACTGCGTTACATGGGTGTCGACGCTGTCATCAACATCGGAGGCGACGGTTCCCAGCGCATCTCCTTGGGTCTGGCACAGAAAGGTCTCAACATCGTGGGCGTGCCAAAGACCATCGACAACGACCTCTCCTCCACCGACTACACCTTCGGTTTCCAGACCGCCGTGCAGATATGCACCGAGGCTATCGACAAGCTGGTGACCACCGCTGCCAGCCACAACCGCGTCTTCATCATGGAGGTGATGGGGCGTGATGCCGGCTGGATTGCCCTGCACTGTGCCATCGCTGGTGGCGCCGACGTCTGCATCATTCCCGAAATCCCCTATGACATCAACAAGATAAAGGAGAAGATAGAGCAGCGCTACAACAAACGCCATGGCTACTGCATCATCGTGGTGGCCGAAGGAGCCAAACCCAAAGGCGGCACCGCCGTAGGCACTGAAAGCAGCGAAGTGGGCTACCAGCACATACGCCTCGGCGGCATAGGCCACCAGTTGGCTGCCGACCTCAAAGCCGCCGGAGTGGAGCACGACATCCGCTGCACCATCCTCGGCCATCTGCAACGCGGCGGCACACCCGTTGCCTTCGACCGCATCTTGGCCTCCCAATTCGGCGTCCGCGCCATGGAGGAGGTCATCAACGGCAACTACGGCCAGATGGTGGCCTACCGCCACCCCGACATCGTCGCCGTGCCCCTCGAAGAGGCCGTCCGTGCCCAGAACCTCGTCGATCCCAACGGCAGCCTTGTCCACACCGCCAAAGGCCTCGGCATCGAGTTCGGTCAGAGCGACCCCTGCTGATACATTATTATTCACACAACGAATACTCATTGAAGATAATATCATGAAAACAATGAAACTCATCCTTGCCGCGACCATCGTGGCACTGACCGCAGCCGGTTGCTGCTCGAAGAGCAACGCCCCCAAGACGCTGGTGCTGTATTATTCACTGACAGGCAAAACCAAAGCCGTGGCCGAAGAGATAGCCAATCGCCTCGGTGCCGACATCGAGGAGATTGTCTGCGTCAACCCTTACGACACCAACTTCCAAGCCTGCATCCAACGCTGCATGCAAGAGCGTGAGCAAGGTGTACTCCCCGACATCCAGCCCGTAAAAGCCGACCTCAACCAATATGATGTCATCTTCATCGGCTACCCCGTCTGGTTCGGCACATACGCACCGCCCATCGCCAAATACCTTCTTATCGAAGACCTCAGCGGCAAGAAGGTGGTTCCCTTCTGTACCTTTGGCAGTGGTGGCCTGGAATCAAGCATTGCCGACCTCAAAGCCGAAGAGCCCTATGCCGAAATCCTGCCCGGCTACGGTGTCCGCGCCGCCCGCATGGATGCCATGCCCAAGGAGGTGGAGCAATTCCTGATTGCCGGAGGCTTCATCAAGGGCGAATACACGCCGCTTGCGGACTTCCCCGAACAACATGAAGTGTCCGCTGAAGAGGCCGCCATCTTCGACGCTGCCGTCGACGGCTATCCCATGATACATGCCCAATCCGTCACCGTAGCCTCCCGTGCCCTGCCCAACGGCTCCGAATACCTCTTCACCGCCGAGAACCTTCCCCGCGAGGACAAGCCCGACATGCCTGCCAGTAAGATGCAGGTCTATGTCACCGTCGCCGACGGCCAAGCACCTGTCTTCACCAAGGTCATCCGCTAAAATCACCATTGTCCGCAACACCTATTTATCCCACCTGCCTCAGCAACCTCTCCTTCCTCGCCCCCGCCCAGTTGGTCGACGGAGAATCCTTTTCGAGTGTTATGATGAGCCATCACGAGTTGAGAAATCTGGTGTTCGAGTACAATAGCACACGCCCGGCCAGCACCAACGGTCTCCTCTCAACCAGCAATTCCACCCCTATCTACTACACCATTGAAAACACCACAATGATTGTCTACACCCCCGCTGCCCAAATGTACGCCAATCCCGATTGCGCTTATATGTTCTTTGAGACCTTTGGCGGCAATGTAGAACAAATTGATTTTGGCACAGGCTTCAACACTGCAAATGTAACCACAATGTCCAACATGTTCGGTGGTTGCACCAACCTCACAAGTTTGGATATTTCAAGTTTCAACACTGCAAATGTGACCGACATGTCGTACATGTTTTCCTATTGTCGAAACCTTGGAAGCTTAAACCTTTCAAACCTCAACCTTCAGTCCGTCACAACCATAGTAGGAATGTTTAGTCGCTGTGGCGTCCAGACGCTGAACCTTTCAGGTGCTACCACATCTTCTGCCCTGGACAATGCCACCAGCATGTTTAATTACTGCGAAAACTTGTCCGGCACACTCGATCTTTCCGGAATCGAACTGAGTACAATCACCTGGTGGAACAAAATTGACATCTTCGGCAACACTGCAACAAACGGCTCATTAACCGTCCTGTGCACACAAAATACCTATAACGCACTCAATGACGGGCACAATTATGACTATGGCTTTGCAGGCAACAACCATATCACACTTCAGGTGGTTGAATAAAAAGCCTACAGGTTTCACGGTGCAAGCCGCACACCTACAAAGAACGCTGCAAGGGTTGGCTTGCAGCGTTCTTTCTTTTTACAGCCAAAGAGGGCTTCCAAAAAAAGATTTTGCCCAATTGAGAAAAATAATGTATATTTGCATTTTGCATGCAACTATGCAATATGTCGCGTAAGCGATGTATTGTCAGCATGTTATATAGATACTTAGGACATAAAAACAATAATAATGGAACCTAAAAAAATAAAATCAGCCCTCATCTCCGTCTACTACAAAGACGGTCTTGAAGACATCGTCAAAGCCCTCGACCGCCAAGGCGTCACCATTTATTCCACCGGCGGCACACAGAAATTCATCCAAGAACTCGGCATCGAACCCGTCGCCGTTGAATCCCTGACTGGCTATCCCTCCATCCTCGGAGGCCGTGTCAAAACGCTTCACCCCAAAGTCTTCGGCGGTATCCTCAGCCGTCGCGACATGTACTCCGACGGAGAGCAACTGGCACAATACGAAATCCCCGAAATAGACCTCGTCATCGTCGACCTCTACCCCTTCGAGGCCACTGTGGCCAGCGGTGCCCCCGAGCAGGATATCATTGAGAAGATTGACATCGGCGGCATCTCCCTCATCCGTGCCGCCGCCAAGAACTTCAAGGACGTGGTCATCGTCCCCGCCGTTAACCACTATGCCGAGTTCCTCCAGCTCTACACCGAGCAGGACGGTGCCACCACCCTCGAACAGCGCCGCCACTTCGCCGCCTACGCCTTCAACGTCAGCTCCCACTACGACACCGCCATTTTCAACTACTTCAACCAGCAGGAGCAGATACCCGCCTTCAAACTCAGCGGCACCCAGGCCAATCCCCTGCGCTATGGCGAGAACCCCCACCAAAAAGGCTGCTACTACGGCAACCTCGACGCCTGCTTCACCAAACTCAACGGAAAAGAAATATCATATAACAACATCGGCGACATCGACGCAGCCTGTGCACTGATCGACGACTACGCCGACACCACCTTCGCCATCCTCAAGCACAACAACGCCTGCGGCCTCGCCACCCGTCCCACCCTGCTCCAAGCCTGGATCGACGCCCTGGCCGGCGACCCCGTCTCCGCCTTCGGCGGCGTGCTGGTCACCAACCGCACCATCACCAAAGAGGTGGCCGACGAAATGCACAAAATCTTCTTCGAAGTGTGCATCGCTCCCGACTTCGACGATGAGGCACTGACCATACTCCGAGGCAAGAAGAACCGCATCATCCTCAAGCGCAACGCTTTCAAGATGAGTCCGCAGATATTCCGCAACGCCCTCGACGGCATCCTTGTGCAGGACCGCGACACCGTAGTCCCCACCGCCGCCGACATGGCCAAGAGTGTCACCTCCACCCCCATCACCCCGCAGCAGGCTGCCGACCTTGCCTTCGCCACCATCCTTGTCAAACACACCAAAAGCAACGCCATCGTCCTCGCCAAGAACGGCCAGCTCTGTGCCAGTGGCACCGGCCAGACCTCGCGCGTCGACGCCCTGCGCCAAGCCATTGCCAAAGCCCAGTCCTTCGGCTTCGACCTCAACGGTGCTGTCATGGCCAGCGACGCCTTCTTCCCCTTTGCCGACTGCGTAGAGATTGCCCACCAAGCCGGCATCGTCGCCGTGGCACACCCTGGTGGCTCCATCCACGACCAAGACTCCATAGACTACTGCGAGAAAAACCACATGGGCATGGTCATCACCGGCTACAGGCATTTCAAACACTAAATGAAACTTTTTCACCCTTTTTGCGTATAATCACACATCATCATAAACAAGAAAAAAACAGATTAGTATAAATGGGTTTATTTTCATTCTTTAACAAAGAGGTAGCAATGGACCTTGGCACCGCCAACTCCATTGTCATCCACAACGACCAGGTAGTCGTCGACGAACCCTCCATCGTGGCCGTCGACCGCAACAACAACCGCATCATCGCCGTCGGTAAACGCGCACAGATGATGGCCGGCAAGACCGACAACAAAAACATCGAGACCGTCCGTCCACTGCGCGGCGGCGTCATCGCCGACTTCGAGATGGCTCAGCACCTCATCCGCGAGCTTATCGGCATGACCAACATCAACCGCTCTTTCATGCCTCCTTCGCTGCGCATGGTCATCTGCATCCCCTCCGGCATCACCAATGTCGAGGAACGCGCCGTGCGTGAAAGCGCCGAACAAGCCGGAGCCAAGGAAATCCGCATGATCCATGAACCCATGGCTGCAGCCATAGGTATCGGCATCGACGTCCTCGAACCCGAAGGCCACATGATTGTCGACATCGGAGGCGGCACCGCAGAAATCGCCGTCATCTCCCTCGGCGGCATCGTCTGCAACAACTCCATCCGTGTTGCCGGCGACGAGTTCAACGAAAACGTCGTTGAGTATATGCGCAAACAGCACAACATGGTCATTGGTGAGCGCACTGCCGAGCAGGTGAAAATCAAAGTCGGCGCCGCCGTAAGCGAACTCGACGAACCCCCTGAGGACTATCCAACCCTGGGTCGCGACCTCCTCACCGGACTGCCCAAGGAAATCTCCGTCAACTACAAGGAGATTGCCCACGCCCTCGACAAATCCATTGCCCGCATCGAGCAGGCCATCCTCGACACCCTCTCGGCCACCCCGCCGGAGTTGGCTGCCGACATCTACCGTACCGGTATCTATCTGGCCGGCGGCGGCTCGCTGCTCCGCGGCCTCGACCAGCGCATCTCTTCCAAGACCAAACTGCAGGTCCACATTGCCGAAGACCCCCTGCGCGCCGTGGCTCGCGGCACCGGCATCGCGCTGAAGAACTTCTCCAAGTTCTCCTTCCTCATCCGCTAACAACACCTTTTTATTCATCCAATAAAGCCACGCACTGCCGGCACGCAGTGTGTGGTTTTTTTTCGTCCCCACGCCCTTGAGACATCGCCGCCAAGAAGCTGACAGTGGAATGGTCTATTTCGAGTCTACATCACCCCCAATGACCGATTTGAGTTGGAATCTCCATGGAAACCATCGTTTTCCCTGTTGACAGATTTGGGCTAAATCAAGCGTTTGAAAAATGAAGTGCAAGGTTTTTTGGGCAGAATATAATATTTTTTCGTATCTTTGCAGATTGGATTCTTTGTGCCGATTTGGCGCAAAGGGTTATTAATGTGCACAATAACAACGAAAGAAAAACACATATATAGGTCAAATGAGTTATAAAGAGTACAAACAGCTAAACATGACCCAGATTGGCGAAGAGATTCGCAAGTTTTGGGAAGAGAACGAGACTTTTGAGAAAGGGCAGAAGCTTGCCGAGGGGCATCCCTCGTTCGTATTCTACGACGGTCCCCCGTCGGCCAACGGGAAACCGGGCATCCACCATGTGATGGCCCGCACGATAAAGGACGTGTTCTGTCGCTACAAAGCGCAGAAGGGTTATTTCGTGGACCGCAAGGCTGGCTGGGACACCCACGGGCTGCCTGTGGAACTGGGCGTGGAAAAGAAGCTGGGCATCACCAAGGAGGATATAGGCAAGAAGATAAGCGTTGACGACTACAACCATGCTTGCCGTACCGAAGTGCTGCAGTACAAAGACCTGTGGGACGAACTGACCAAACAGATGGGCTACTGGGTGGATCTGAAACACCCTTACATCACTTTCGAGAACGAGTATATCGAGACCCTTTGGTACCTGCTGAAAATGCTTTACGACAAGGGACTGCTGTATAAAGGCTACACTATCCAGCCCTTCAGTCCCGCCGCCGGCACCGGCTTGTCGAGCCATGAGCTGAACCTGCCGGGCTGCTACCGCGACGTGAAGGACACCACCTGCGTGGTCATGTTCAGGATTTTGTCGGACCTGTCAGACTTGTCGGACGGGTCGGACAAGTCGGGTGTTCCCACTTACGCCATTGCTTGGACTACCACTCCGTGGACACTGCCATCGAACACCGCGTTGTGTGTGGGCCCCACCATCGACTATGTGCTGGTGAAGACCACCCATCCCTACAGCGGCGAGGCATGCAATATCATAATGGCCAAGCCTCTGTTCGGCAACTTCTTTACCGAAGGCGAACCCGACGAGAAGTCGAAACTGCTGCACGGACACGTGATTGCTGAGTGCAAAGGCACTGCCTTGGAGGGATTGGCCTATGAGCAGCTCATCCCCTGGGTGAAGCCGACCGTGGTGAATACTGCTGAGCAGACCCACCGTACCGCCGAGCAAGGCGAGGCTTTCCGCATTATATTGGGCGACTATGTCACCACCGAAGACGGTACAGGTATCGTTCATATCGCCCCCACCTTCGGTGCCGACGACGCCCGCGTGGCCAAGAAAGCCGGCATCGCAGACCTGTTGATGTACGACCGCGACGGCAAGCAAGCACCCATGGTGGACCGCACCGGCAAGTTCTGGGCCTTGGAAGACCTCGACCCCGAATGGGTGAAAGAGAATGTGGACACTGCCACCTATGGACAGTATGCCGCCAAGTTTGTGAAGAACGCCTATGACCCCACCAAGGGCGAAAAAGACATGAGTCTGGACGTGGAGCTGGTGATTATGCTGAAGGAGCAAGGCAAGCTGTTCAAGAGCGAGAAGCACACCCACAGCTATCCCCACTGCTGGCGCACGGACAAGCCCGTGCTCTACTACCCGTTGGACAGCTGGTTTATCCGCACCACGGCCATGCGCGACCGCATGATAGAACTGAACAAGACCATCAACTGGAAGCCCGAAGCCACCGGCACAGGCCGTTTTGGCAACTGGTTGGAAAACATAGTGGACTGGAATCTGAGCCGCAGCCGCTATTGGGGCACCCCCCTGCCCATCTGGCGCACCGAGGACGGCAAAGAGGAAATCTGCATCGGCAGCATAGAGGAGTTGCGCAAGGAGATTGACAAGGCTGTGGATGCCGGTTTCATGAAAGACAACCCCTACCGGAAAGAGACATTCGACCTGCACAGACCCTACATCGACGATGTGGTGCTGGTGTCGCCCACCGGCAGGAAGATGATGCGCGAACCCGACTTGATTGACGTTTGGTTTGACAGCGGTGCCATGCCCTATGCCCAAATTCATTACATGGGAGAGGAGCTGAAAGAAAGCCAGTTCCCGGCAGACTTCATCGCCGAAGGCGTAGACCAGACCCGTGGTTGGTTCTACACCCTGCATGCCATAGCCACCATGTGTTTCGACAGCGTGGCATTCAAGAACGTCATCAGCAACGGACTGGTGCTCGACAAGAACGGCAACAAGATGTCCAAGCGCTTGGGCAACGGTGTGGACCCCTTCGAGACACTGAGCAAGCAGGGACCCGATGCCACCCGCTGGTATATGATTACCAACAGCCAGCCTTGGGACAACCTGAAGTTCGACATTGAAGGTGTCGACGAGGTACGCCGCAAGCTGTTCGGCACCCTGTACAACACTTACAGTTTCTTTGCCCTGTATGCCAATATCGACGGCTTTGAATACAAAGAGGCTGAGCTGCCGTTTGCCGAGCGTCCCGAAATAGACCGTTGGATACTGAGTGAGCTGAACACCCTGGTGAAGAATGTGGACGAGGCCTTTGCCGACTACGAGCCCACCAAGGCTGGACGTGCAATACAGGAATTTGTGGATGCCAACCTGAGCAACTGGTATGTGCGTCTCAGCCGCCGCCGTTTCTGGAAAGGCGAAATGACCGACGACAAAATTTCGGCCTACCAAACACTGTACACCTGCTTAGAGACGCTGGCACGCCTGATGTCGCCTATCGCCCCCTTCTTCAGCGAACGAATGTTCCAAGACCTGAACAACGTCACCCACCGCATCGCTGCCGAGTCGGTACACCATGTGGCTTTCCCCGAGGTACACGAAGAGATGATAGACAAAGCTCTTGAGGAACGCATGCAACTGGCACAGCGCATCTGCTCCATGGGCCTCTCGCTCCGCAAGAAGAGCAATCTGCGTGTACGCCAGCCCTTGGCCAAGATAATGCTGCCCGTGCAAAGCGAGACCTTCCACCAACAGGTAGAGCGTGTACAGCACCTCATCTGCTCTGAGCTAAACATCAAAGAGATAGAGTTCCTTGCACCCGACAACGACATCCTTGTCAAGCGCATCAAACCCAACTTCAAGACCCTGGGACCCCGCTACGGCAAAATCATGAAGGCCATCAGTGCCCAGATACAAGACTTCTCCCAGCAGCAGATCAACGCCCTCGAGGCCGCCGGCCGCTGCGAGTTGACCGTAGAGGGACAACCCGTGGAAATACTGCTCAGCGATGTGGAGATTGCCACACAGGACATCCCCGGCTGGGTGGTGGCCAACGAGGGCAGCCTGACAGTAGCCCTTGACATCACCGTCAGCGAAGAGCTGAAGGCCGAGGGCATTGCCCGCGAGCTGGTGAACCGCATCCAGAACATCCGCAAGGAGGGCTTTGAGGTGACCGACCGCATCACCATCAAGCTGCAAAGCGGCGAATGGGACGAGGCGGTAAAACGCCACATGGACTATATCTGCTCCGAGACCCTCTGCACCCGCCTGCAACTACTGCCCACAGTAGAGAACGGCACCACTATCGAAATCATCGAAGGCATCAACACCAATATTGCCGTAGCAAAAAGCCTTTGACACAAAGGTATATCATACATCCAACATAGAAAAGACATGGAGAATATCATCGACACAATCAAGCACCTTGCCAGCGACTACAAAGAAGAGGCTGTAGGCTGGCGGCGTCACCTGCACCGGCACCCTGAACTTAGCCAACAGGAGTTCGGCACGATGGCTTTCGTGGCCGAAAGGCTAAAAGAAATGGGGCTGGAACCCAAGACGGGTATTGGCAAGACGGGCGTGATGGCGATGATTCGCGGGGGCAAGAACCCCGACGGCTATTGTGTGGCCCTTCGTGCCGACTACGATGCGCTCCCCCTCACCGAGGCAACAGGGCTTCCCTTTGCATCGGAGAATCCCGGCGTGATGCATGCTTGCGGCCACGATATGCACACCAGCTCGCTGCTGTGTGCCGCAAAGATACTCACCACCATCCGCGAAAAGCTGGAGGGAAGCATCATGCTTATCTTCGAGCCTTCGGAGGAAATGTACCCTGGCGGTGCCCGCATGATGATGGACGACGGCTTGTTTGACAAGGTGATGCCCAACGAAATCTATTCGTTCCACTGCCTGCCTGAGATGGACTACGGCCACATCGGCATGAAAAAAGGTCGCTACATGGCCTCGACCGATGAATTGTACTGGACCATCAAAGGCAAAGGGGGACACGGAGCCACTCCCCACATGAGTGTCGACCCCATCCTTATCGCCTCGCATATTGTGGTGGCCTTGCAGCAAATAGTGAGCCGCAACGCTGCACCCATGATGCCCACCGTGTTGAGCTTCGGCAAGTTCATCGGCGAAGGTCGCACCAACATCATTCCAGACGAGGTGAAGATGGAGGGTATCATCCGCACCTTCGACCCCCAATGGCGGCTCGACTGCCACGAGAAGATACGGAAGATAAGCTGCGGCATTGCTGAGAGCATGGGCGGAGAATGCGACCTGTTCATCGACTACGGTTATCCTCCCGTCATCAACGACGATGCCTGCACCCAGCAGGTGCATGACAACGGAGTGGCATTTCTGGGAGAAGAGCATGTTGAATGGCTCGACCTGCGCATGACGGCAGAGGACTTCGCCTTCTTTGCACAGAAGATACCTGCATGCTACTACCGAATAGGCATCCATATCCCCGGCACCCCATACAGCAATCTGCACCGTCCCGACCTAATGGTTGACGAGCGTTCCATTGAACTTGCCGGAGGATTTGTAGCTTACAATGCTTTCTCTGCGCTTAGAAACAAGATTAAACAGAATCCTTCATGAGTACTGAGGCGATAGATACCACCAAAGAACTGGGCACCAGGAATATCCGTTCCTTGTTGTGGAAATATGCCTTGCCCGCTGTGGTGACACAGATTATTGCCACAGTATATAATCTGGTCGACAGCATATTTCTGGGACACACCGAAAACGGACCCTTAATCCTTGCCGCTTTGGCCATCACCCTCCCCATCATGAACATCATCCATGCTTTTGGGTCGCTGGTGGGAGCCGGAGCCTCGGCACGCATGAGCATCGTTCTGGGACGAAAAGATGTCCGCTGGGCAGAAAAGATTCTGGGCAACAGTGTACACCTCACCTTCTTCTTTGGCGCCCTGTTCCTTACAGCCGGATACCTGTTCATGAGGCCCATCCTTTCTATGTTCGGCGCCTCTGCCACCACAATAGCATTCGCACAGGAATATCTGGATATCGTACTTCCCGGTATGTTCCTCACCACGCTCACCTTCAACCTGTCAGGATTGATACGTGCTTCGGGCTACGCATCTAAATCGATGTGGATACAAGTCAGCGGAGCACTGCTGAACATAGCCCTCGACGCCCTCTTCATCGTTGGGTTGGGCTGGGGTATCCGTGGAGGTGCCTGGGCAACGACCATCGCCATGGCCTTCTCGGCAGGGTTGGCCGTGATGCACTTCCTCAACCCCAAATCGTTCATCCGCTTCAAACGCCACTGCTGGGAGCCCAAGATGTATATTGTCAAGAATATCCTTGCCATCGGCATCAGCCCCTTCTCTATGAACGTGGCGGCATGTGCTGTGGTGGCACTGCTCAACTCGCAGTTAATCCACTACGGAGGTGACTTGGCCGTCAGTGCCTACGGCGTGGTGAACCGTGTGGCGATGCTGGTAGTGATGATACTGCTGGGCATCTGCCAAGGGATGCAGCCCATAGCCGGATACAACTACGGCGCCGGGAACAACCTACGGTTGAAGCATGTATACATGTTATCGTTGAAATGGAATGTCGGGATTGGCGTTGTAGGAATGCTTTTGGCATTGATTATCCCCCGTCTGCTGGTGATGATGATGAGCGACAACGAACAGCTTATCTCCATCTCCATCCCTGCCATGCGCTACCTGCTTGTGATGGCACCGCTGATTGGCTTCACCATCACAAACTCGCAATTCTTCCAGTCCATCGACAAACCATGGATAGCCATCGTCACCAGTCTCTCACGCCAAGTCATCTTCCTCATCCCAATGATGTATTTAGTACCTCTGCTGTATATGCGACTGGGAGGCGACGGATTGTCGGGGGTATGGTGCAGTTGCACCGTCAGCGACCTGCTGGGAGCTGTACTCTCGGGCTGGCTGCTCCTCTCGCAACGCAAAGTATTCGTACCCGGATACATTCCACCTGAACGTAAGCCCCGCAAAGAACGCGGCCCATCGGGGACTACCATACAATAAACTAACAATAACACCATGATGAAAAACCATTGCCAACATAGCATTGCCAAAATTCTGCTGTTCCAAGCCTTACTTTGCCTTAGCCTTACGGGATGGTCGCAGGGCGACAGTCGCAGAGTGCTTTTTATCGGAAACAGCTACACCGAGGTCAATAATCTTCCTTTACTAGTACAGAGCGCAGCCGAGAGCGCAGGAGACCGGGTGGAATACGAAAGCAACACCCCTGGGGGCTGTACATTCCAGCAGCACTGTACCAACCATTCGATGGACTTGATACGAGAAGGCGGCTGGGACATTGTGGTGCTGCAAGAACAGAGTCAGCTGCCATCCTTCCCCCAGTACCAAGTGGAGCAGGAATGCTTCCCCTATGCCCAGCGGCTTATCGACTCGGTATATGCATGCAACGAGAACGGCGAAGCCATGCTCTATATGACCTGGGGCCGCGAGAACGGCGACCAGCAGAATGCGACGGCTTTTCCTCCCCTCGGCACCTATGAAGGCATGGACAGCCTGTTGTACGAACGCTACATGTATATGGGTCGCACCTACGACGCCTCTATCTGCCCCGTAGGGCGTGTGTGGCGACATCTTCGCACCTACCACCGCGACATCCAGCTCTATTCCGGCGATGGCAGCCATCCTTCTCTTGCAGGCAGCTATGCCGCTGCATGTTCCTTCTACTCTCTCATCTTCCGCAAGTCGCCGCTGCTTATCTCATACAATCCCGGGTTGGACGAGACTGCAGCAGCCATCATACGCGATGCCGTGAAAATGGTGGTGTACGACACCATCGACTTTTGGCTGCGTCAATGCCCAGCCGACACCGTCATCAACGACACCATACCCCAGGACACCACACAGACCGACACCGTCATCAACGACACCACACAGACCGATACTACCACGGGAATCAACTTCCAATTCCCGGAACAAAAAACACAAATCACCGTCTACCCCAATCCTGCCACTACCCAAGCCACCATCGTTGTAGAGGGGCCTGCCCATTATTTCGATGCGGTGCTCTACGATATGAACGGCCGCCGACTGCGGAGCTGCAAGCTAAACCAAGCCACATCGGTCATTGATATGCAAGACCTTGCGCCTGGCATTTACCTTCTCTCCATCCTATCCCGTTCCGACACTCGTACAATCCGGCTTGTCAAACAATAACCCACCATGAAGAAGATTCTCTTCGGACTCACCTTGATGCTCATGTGCCTGACCCCTGTCGTGGCACAACAGCCCGTTGTCTCCCCCACCTCATCTGGGCGTCCAAGCGTGGGACTTGCCTTGAGTGGCGGAGGCGCCAAAGGGGCTGCCCACATCGGAGTGCTCAAATACCTTGAGGAAATCGGCATCCCCATAGACTGTGTGGCAGGGACAAGCATGGGATCCATCATCGGGGGGCTCTACTCCTTAGGCTACACTCCCGACGAGATGGCACAATTGATTGCCGAGATGGACTGGTCGCTATATATGAGCAACTATGTCGACCGCTACTATCAATCGTCCACCATCAGAGCCCGCCGCAGTACCTACCTCTTTTCCGTACCTTTCGGAGCAGGTGACTTCGAAGAGAAGTCATTCAACATCCTCTCCACCCTGCCCAGCGGTGTCATCAATGGCGCCAGTCTCATCAATCTGTTCAGCCAATTAAGCATCGGATACAACGACTCCATCGACTTCCGCCAGCTACCCATCCCATTCTGCTGCGTCGCCACCAACATCTTGACAGGCGACTCCGTCATCCTCGACCATGGTTGTTTCCCTAAAGCCATCCGTGCAAGCATGGCCATTCCCGGCGTATTCTCGCCAGTGGAGTGGAACGGGCAGCTGCTGGCCGACGGCGGAATGGTGAATAACTTCCCCGTAGACCTATGCCTGAATATGGGGGCAGACTATGTCATAGGCATAGAGCTGAACGAAGAGCTGAGGACGAGTCCCGAAGACATGAAATCACTGCCACAACAGCTATCGCAATACCTCAGCATCGCTGTGCAGAACAACCGCAACGAGAACCGCCAGCTATGTGACATCTACATGCATCCCGACATCACAGGATACAACATGCTCAGCTTCTCAAAAAGCGCTATCGACACCATGGTAATGCGTGGCTATGAATGTGCCAAGTCTCACCATAACGAGCTGATGCAGCTAAAAAAGAGCTTAGAGGCCTACGGCCCCTGCCATAAAGAGCTGAAAGCTCCACGCGTAAAGGCTATCGCACCGACCGACACCATCTGGCTCACCAACGTGCTGTACAAAGGCGTGCTCCAATCCGATGCGCACTGGCTCATCAGCAAAGGCGGTCTGAAAGATGGCACACTCACCACCCTCAACGACATCAAGGACGCTATCGGCATACTGATGGGGACAGAAGCCTACTCGAGCATCACATACAACATATACCCCGACAAAGAACAGCCAGTTGACGGCCATTCGCATGACTCCTACAGGCTCATCATCACCTTCGAACCCGCAGAGCCCCACCTCCTCTCCCTCGGATTCAGATACGACACCCAGGAGAAAGCCGCCCTGCTGCTACACCTGGGCATCAACGAGCAGAAACTCTCAGGATTCAAACTGGCCTTGGATGCCAACCTCAACTACAACATACGCATAGGCGGAAAGGTGTCGTGGTGCAACATGGGACTTGGCGACGTGAACTTTGCCTACCGCTACCATAACAGCACCATGAGCCTCGGCTCGCTCGACACTGCTTCGTTCTCTGTTTGGCGTGTAAACCATCATAATTTCAGCCTCTACTTCTCCGAGTTCCACCTGCGCGACTTCACTTTCGCCTTTGGATTGGACGAAGACCTTTACTCCAACCAAAGTAGTTTCTCACTGGCCAATGTGTTGTACGACGGCATATTCCATTTCGACCTTTCCCGCGGCTTCTTTGGGGCATTCTTCCACAGTGTCTTCGACAATCTCGACAATGCCTATTTCGCCACACGTGGATGGTACTGCCACGCCGACCTGGGTTGGCATATCGACAACAAGTATCTATTCAACCAGTGGGACCTCGGATTCCTCGACATGAATGTCTCCGCCCAGACTTACTTATCGGCATCGCCCAAACTGACCTTTATCCCACAGGTGACTGCTCGCATGATACTTGGTAAAAACTCGGGCTGGTATGACAATATTGTAGGAGGCACTGTTCCCGGCCGCTACCTTGACCACCAACTGGCCTTTATCGGTTTGGTAAGGACCATACACATCGACGACCTTGCCGCCATAGCCCGTTTGGACATCCGTTACCAGCTCACCTCAAAACTATACCTGTATCTGATGTCGAATGTTCTATACACGTCGGACTGGCCCGAGCCATCCTTCAACGGCCACCATTTCAAATTCGGGGCAGCATTCCGCACTGCATATAACAGTCCCATCGGTCCCCTGTCGCTGGATGTGAACTGGAACAACTTTACTCGCCGCATCGGGTTGTACATGAACATCGGATATGTCTTTTAACCGAAAAACACTCGCCATGATATACAATACCTTCGCCATCCCCGCCACTGCCGACAGTTACCTTGCCGTCAGC
>Ga0247611_10002516_pt1 | contig 29382 bp, 22 predicted proteins | sample 177DNAGHGhighgp2_FD_192422 | JGI IMG/M metagenome (GOLD analysis project Ga0247611, IMG submission 192422) | Sheep rumen microbial communities from Palmerston North, Manawatu-Wanganui, New Zealand - 1770 DNA GHGhigh gp2 | ecosystem: Host-associated > Mammals > Digestive system > Stomach > Rumen... | reverse complement strand
TGTGGACTCTTCACTAGAATGGCTGCCAAAGTCTCGGCATTCACCATGTTGCAGTATTTCAATCTTATCAATCATAGGCCCATCGGGCAAGTTAAATATGCATTATTTTAATTCAACCAACGAGTATTATATCTAATGTTACAGCAGCTGCAACGGTGATGTTGCAGCTGTTGTGGTATCATGAAATCGGTGGCGTGAGCAAAAAAGTGGGGCAAAATTTGGAGGATTCAAATAAGGTGTCTATCTTTGCAGCCAGAAATAGAAAAGACTATGGCTATATGGAGGACAATGGTATAGATATCCGATGGATTCAACGCTTGGAAAACTATCAGAAGGCCTTGATAAAACTAACTCAAGCTGTTAATATTATGGATTCCAGGAAGAATGAGGGTGGTGAGCTGGATGAGTTGCTGAAAGAAGGACTTATCCAACGATTTGAGTATACGCATGAACTGGCATGGAATGTGATGAAGGATTATGCCGAATACCAAGGCTATACGGACATCAGAGGCTCACGTGATGCCATCCGCAAGGCACTGGAAATGGGACTCATCGATGATGCCCGATGGATGGAGACAATTGGCGACCGGAACCTCACTTCCCACAATTATGATGATGAGACAGCTGAAGAAGTCTATTTGACCATAGTCGATACATATTATCCTCTTTTCAAGAAGTTTGAACAAATGATGCTGTCGCTACGGCAACAATAGGCCTAAGAACTATGGCATATGGATTGACGGACACAGAGATGGGCAAACTTTTGCAAGTATTCGCTGCGAACGAGCGAATCGACGAGGTCGTGCTGTATGGCTCGCGTGCCAAGGGAACCTACAAGCCTTTTTCTGATGTTGATATTACGTTGGTGGGTGATGCGTTGTCGCGACAGGATCTCAATCGTCTTTCACTCGCCATCGATGATCTCCTGCTCCCTTATCAATTTGACATATCCCTCTTCAGTCACCTTCGTAACCAAGCACTCACAGACCACATCCGTAGAAGGGGAAAACGGCTATTCAAGAGAGAACACGGAAAAAGGTCTGTTGTAGTTTGAGTCGTTGGTAGGTGAGTGGGCTCGCAGGGTAGTGACGCCCTGTCCTTTTAACTGGAAACCTGTTCACCCATAGGAGACTTCGTCGTTGATTATAGGCCCATAATCATACCCTCTTAACTGCATAAGCGGATCTTCGACGTGGAATCTGTGTTTCACGCCGTGAAACACAGATTTCATGGACGGGAAACACGCATTCACCGCCGTGAAACCTAAAATGTCATTCTTGATGTGAATTAGAACCATCACTCCTCACTCCTCACTCCTCCACGACGCGTTTTCCCGGTTTCTTCAATTTGATATAATTTGAGAGATTTGTATCAATAAAAAGTGGTTGAAAATTTGGAGGGGTGAGTGAAAGGCGTTATCTTTGCAGCGCAAAACAAAGGAAAAAAGAGACATCATCATGAGTCAAGAAGCACTCAACAGTCTGCGCGACTATCTTCTCGTAACGCTCCAACCCAGTGACATGTATTGGCTGGGAGAGATACTTATTGCGCACTCCCAAGGTCATGACGAACCTTTCAAGCCATACACGAGGGAAGAGATCAATGGCATGATTGACGAAGCCGAACGCCAGTTCGAAGCCGGCGCCTATCATGACGATGACGAAGTGTTCGGCCGTCTGTACAAGAAATTCGGCTTGAAGGAGGAAGAACTTACAGAGGCTGTATGAGAGTCATCTGGTCTGAACTCGCTGAAGCGCAGCTGGAACGTTCCATCGCTTTCGTCTCTATTTTGTGGGGCGAAGCCACGGGGCAGCAACTGCTTCGCGAGAGTCGTCGTATCAGCCGTCTGCTCGCACTTCATCCCCGCTTGGGACATCCGGAGCCGTTGTTGGCAGAGAGGCCTCAGGGGTATCGTAGTATTGTCATCGGCCGATACAATAAGCTCATCTACTTTATTACAGAGAAGGAGGTGCGCATTGCGGCCCTTTGGGACACCCGTCGAGCACCGGAGGCTCTGACCGATGAAGTGGGATAGAAACAGTTCAAGACAACGCACTCCCCACTGCAGGACTGCTTGGGGGGCGTAGGACAAAAACCTAAAAAACACCACTCATGATGGCTGAAGCCTACGGCTCATCGTACTGTGCTTTTGGTCTTGTGCCTGCAAGCAAGCTTTCGCACAGACCACAAGCACATTACGGTTTCATTCTGAAACTCAGCCATCATGGTGGCAAAAACACCGCACTTCGTGCTAAAAAACAATCTCATGTTTGATATTAAAGGTAAGTTATCAGCGTACAGCAGGACAAGTTTTTTATGTTTTTGCCATAGGATGAGCCGACCCGTAGGGTGGTGATGCCCCTGTCCTTTTATCTGTGAGCTTGCTCACAAGGAAAGGGAGAGGTGCAGCGCCGAGGACTCATAGAGTCCCGCTCATCCCATGGTGTTTTTATGGTTTTTGTGTTCATCTGTGTCATCTGTGCGATCTGTGAGAGATTATCCCCTCTCCGTTAACGTCATTTAACGTCCCTCGCTACCCCTCATCTTCAAATAATCCGTACCTTTGTGGCGCAAACAACTATCGAAGCAAAGATGTGCACGGTAACACTATCATACGATCCTAATAACGTACTTGCTCAGCAGAGCCTTTCTGCCTTGCTCGCTACGGGGCAGTTCATTGTTGATAAGGATATAGATATAGATGACTCCGATCCTTGGCTCTACGAAGAAGACGGCGATTTGCCGATTCCCTTAGACAGGAACCTGTCTTTGGATGAATTAGAGAACTTAGTGGTAGCCGACATCAGATCTATCTGTGGCGTGAAAGATGCAGTATAGGTACGAAGTGAGGCCAAAGGCCTCGCGTAAGGTTTGGAGCTTTTACAGGCATGTCGCGTTGAAGTTTAGACATACCTTCGACACGGAAGATATGGTGAGGAATGCCAAGAGAGCCATAAGGAACATGGGACTCATCGAGCAGTCCCTCCTCCGCCGCAAGCCCACCATCGAACGATGGCAAAAGGCGGGATGGCACATGGCAAATGCTGGCAAATGGTACTACGCCTACACCATCAGCGGCGACACCATCACGATCGAAGATGCCTGCCACGAGCAGAACATGCACTAATGCTGATTGATGCAAGTTTCGGGCGTAGCACAAAAACCTAAAAAACACCACTCATGATGGCTGAAGCCTACGGCTCATCGTACTGTGCTTTTGGTCTTGAGCCTGCAAGCAAGCTTTCGCACAGACCAAAACCACATTATGGTTTCATCATGAAACTCAGCCATCATGGTGGCAAAAACACCGCACTTCGTGCTAAAAAACAATCTCATGTTTGATATTAAAGGTAAGTTATCAGCGTACAGCAGGACAAGTTTTTTATGTTTTTGCCATGGGATGAGCCGACCCGTAGGGTGGTGATGCCCCTGTCCTTTTATCTGTGAGCTCGCTCACAAGGAAAGGGAGAGGTGCAGCGCCGAGGACTCATAGAGTCCCGCTTATCCCATGGTGTTTTTATGGTTTTTGTGTTCATCTGTGTCATCTGTGCGATCTGTGAGAGATTATCCCCTCTCCGTTAACGTCATTTAACGCAGTTACGAGCTTCTTGCGTTCAAATAATCCGTACCTTTGTGGCGCAAATTATGCTAAGAGATATGAATGCAATGTCGCTAAATAACCTCTGGTCCTATCTGCAGGGCTTATCTCTGTCGGCAAGCAACAAGAGATGGCTTGCTGAGCATCTGTATGAGGCTGCCGAGGCAGAGACGACACAGCAAGAAACGTTACAGAAGGCACGCGCCCTGACTGAAGAGCAACTGCAAGTTATGGAGCAAGAAGAATTCCTCTCCCCAGAGGATCTGAAACTCTTGCTTTACAGAACTGTGGACAATATATACAGTCAGGTATGAAGTACATTGTTCGTAATCAATGCACGAGAAACATTGTTGACTTCTATCGACACGTTGCAATGAAATATAAGCATACGTATTCCGAATATTTGATGCTGAAGAACATTGACGATGCTGTTGACCCGATGTTTCAAATCGAGCAGTCCCTCCTCCGTCGCAAGCCCACCCTCGAACGATGGCAAAAGGCAGGATGGCACATGGCAAATGCTGGCAAATGGTACTACGCCTACACCATCAGCGGCGACACCATCACGATCGAAGATGCCTGCCACGAGCAGAACATGCACTGATGATTGAAGAATGAAGAGTGAAGAATTGATGCAAGTTTCGGGCGTCGCACAAAAAACTAAAAACACCACTCATGATGGCTGAAGCCTACGGCTCATCGTACTGTGCTTTTGGTCTTGTGCCTGCAAGCAAGTTTTCGCACAGACCACAAGCACATTACGGTTTCATTCTGAAACTCAGCCATCATGGTGGCAAAAACACCGCACTTCGTGCTAAAAAACAATCTCATGTTTGATATTAAAGGTAAGTTATCAGCGTACCGCAGGACAAGTTTTTTATGTTTTTGCCATGGGATGAGCTGACCCGTAGGGTGGTGATGCCCCTGTCCTTTTATCTGGGAGCTTGCTCACAAGGAAAGGGAGAGGTGCAGCACCAAGGACTCGTAGAGTCCCGCTCATCCCATGGTGTTTTTATGGTTTTCTTCTTCATCTGTGCCATCTGTGTGCACTTAGTTGATTAAATCTGCTGCATGTCGTGGAGGTGCTTGTAGTAGCCTCCCTGCTGGATGAGCTGTTCGTGGGTGCCCTGTTCGACGATCTGTCCTTCGTGGAGGACGTAGATTTCGTCGGCGTTCTTGATGGTGGACAGGCGGTGGGCGATGGCGATGGTGGTGCGTGTACGCATGAGTCGCTCGAGGGCTTCCTGTACGAGTCGCTCGCTCTCGGTGTCGAGGGCGCTGGTGGCTTCGTCAAGGATTAGGATGGGCGGGTTCTTGAGGATGGCACGGGCTATGGAGATGCGCTGGCGCTGACCGCCGCTGAGACGGCAGCCGCGGTCGCCGACGTACGTGTCGTAGCCGTGCTCGCTCTGGAGGATGAACTCGTGAGCATTGGCGATCTTGGCTGCTTCGACGACCTGTTCCATCGTGGCGTTCTCGACGCCGAAGGCTATATTATTGAAGAAGGTATCGTTGAAGAGGATGGCTTCCTGGTTGACGTTGCCGATGAGGGCGCGCAGGTCGTGGAGGCGGAAGTTCTTGACGTTGATGCCGTCGATGAGGATCTCGCCACCGGTGACATCATGGTAGCGCGGCACGAGATCGACCAGCGTGCTCTTGCCGGAGCCCGACTGTCCGACGAGGGCGATGGTTTTGCCTTTGGGTACGACGAGGTTGACGCCGTGGATGACCTCGACGGGGCTGTTAGAGTAGGAGAAATGGACGTCGCGGAACTCGATGGCCTCGCTGATGCCTTTGACGGCTACGGGATGCTCGGGTTCGTGGATGGGATTCTCGGCGTTGAGGATCTTGTCGATGCGCTCCATGGAGGCGAGGCCTTTGGGGATCTCGTAGCTGGTCTTCGAGAGCTCTTTCATCGGTGCGACGACGCTGTAGAGGATGATCATGTAGAAGATGAACGTCGGGGCGTCGATGGGCGACTTGTTGGCGAAGATGAGGGAGCCGCCGAACCACAGGACGAAAACGATGATGCAGGTGCCGAGGAACTCACTCATGGGATGTGCCAGGGCCTGGCGGATGGCGACGCGGCTGCTGGCGTTGCGGTATTGGTTGTTGACGGTGCGGAAGCGGGCGAGCATCTTGTCTTCGGCGATGAAGGCCTTAATGATGCGTAGGCCGCCCAGCATCTCGTCTAACTGCGCCATCGTCTCGCTCCACTTCGACTGTGCAAAGAGGCTCTTGGCCTTGAGCTTGCGCCCGATGAGTCCCATGATCCAGATGAGGCCGGGCACGACGAGCACGGTGAAGAGCGTCATTTGCCACGACACGATGAGGAGGGTGGCGAAGTAGAAAATGATGAGGATGGGATCCTTGATGAGCATGTTCAGGGACGAGGTGATGGAGGTTTCCACCTCGCTGACGTCGCCGCTCATGCGCGCTATGATGTCGCCGCGCCGTTCGTCGGTGACGAAGGCGAGGGGAAGATGCAAGACCTTGTCATAGACCATGATCCGGATATCGCGGACGACACCGGTGCGCAGGGGCACCATGACGGCGGTCGAGGCGAAGTAGCAGGCGGTCTTGAAGAAGGTGGCGAGGCAGAGGATGAGGCCAATGATGAGCAGCGTGGTCTGATGGCCGTACTGGCCGATGAGCACCGACGTGTAGTAGTAGAGGTTGTTGATGGCGATTTCTTTGATGCCGTCCCATTGCCAGGGCTGGAAGGTGTAGGCGCTGGTGTCCAAGCCGAAGAGCATCTGCAGCATGGGGATAACGCCCATGAAGGAGAACACGTTGAGCACGGCCGACAGTAGGTTGGCGACGACGGCTCCGATCATATAGTGCTTGTAGGGTAGCGCGAAGCGGCGCAGTACTTTCCAAAAATCTTTCATGTTTCTTATTTCCTTCCGAAGTCAGCGGGGATCTCTCCCCAGTTGTCGGTGTCCCATTTGATGAGCGGGTAGGGGACTCCGTTCTGTTGCAGCCAGACCTCGGCACGACGTACGAGGTCGAGGAGGGGTTGGTTCTCGGGGGTGGGTGCCAGCGTGGTCTTGGCTTTACGTTTGTTGACCCAGATGATGGCCGTGCGCGAGTCGCTATAGACGGGCATCGACACCCCTTTCTGCTTCATCAGCGCCATGGCATGAACGATAGCCAGGAATTCGCCGATATTGTTGGTGCCGTGCACGGGACCGTAGTGGAAGATCTGCTTGCCCGACGGCAGGTGTATGCCCCGGTATTCCATGGGGCCGGGATTGCCGGAGCAGGCGGCATCGACACAGAGGGCCTGGTTAGACCCACCCCCCTGCCCCTCCCTGTGAGGGAGGGGAGTAATTACCTGTGCTATTGGTTGATCAGCCATATTTTGTTTACAAAGATTCAAATCTTGAAGGTGACCGCTCCCTTTTTACATCCTCTCCGGCACCTCGATGCCCAGCAGGCCCATGCCTGTCTTGATGACCTTGGCGACGGCTTCGCAGAGGGCGAGTCGTATGGCGCGCTTCTGCTCGTCGGGCTCCTTCAGGATCTGGAAGTCGTGGTAGAAGCCGTTGAACTCCTTGGCCAGGTCGTAGCAGTAGTTGGCGATGACGCTGACGTTGTAGTCGCTGCCGGCCTGTGCTACTGATGAGCCAAAGGAGGCGAGACGCTGGATGAGGGAGATCTCCTTCTCGGAGAGAGCGGCCCCCCCTACAGCCCCCGAGGGGGCTCCTTCTGCTTTCCTGAGGATGCTGCGGATGCGGGCATACGTGTACTGGATGAACGGACCCGTGTTGCCGTTGAAGTCGATGCTCTCTTCGGGATTGAAGAGCATATTCTTGCGGGCATCCACCTTGAGGATGAAGTATTTGAGGGCTCCGAGGCCTACGATGCGTGCAATAGAACGCCCCTCTTCGTCTCCCCCCGTGGGGGGGAGAGTTTCATATCCTCTTGTATCCATTTGTTCTCCTGAGGGTAAGGCGTCCTCCCCCCCACGGGGGGAGTTAGAGAGGGGCCTTTGTTGCCATTTCTCATACGCATCCTCAATCATTTTCTCGATCAAGTCGTCGGCATCGACCACCGTTCCTTCACGGCTCTTCATCTTGCCGTTGGGCAGCTCCACCATGCCGTAGGAGAAGTGGACGAGATCCTTGCCCCACTTGAAGCCCAGCTTGTCGAGTAAGATGCTGAGCACCTGGAAGTGGTAGTTCTGCTCGTTGCCCACGACGTAGATCATCTTGTCGATGGGGTAGTCCTGGAAGCGTAGCTTGGCCGTGCCGATGTCCTGCGTCATATAGACGCTGGTGCCGTCGGCGCGCAGCAGCAGTTTCTCGTCGAGGCCCTCCTTGGTGAGGTCGGCCCACACGGAGCCGTCGTCGCGGCGATAGAAGAATCCTTTGTCCAAGCCTTCCATGACCTTCTCCTTGCCTTCGAGGTAGGTCTGGCTCTCGTAGTAGATCTTGTCGAAGCCCACGCCCAATGCCTTGTAGGTCTCGTCGAAGCCGGCATAGACCCAGTCGTTCATGCGTTTCCACAGTGCGCGCACCTCGGGGTCGTTCTGCTCCCATTTCACGAGCATGGCGCGAGCCTCGTTCATGAGCGGGCTCTCCTTCTCGGCGCGTTCCTTGGCGGCTTCTTCGTCCATGCCCTCGGCCATGAACTTATCCATCAGCTCCTTGCGCTCGGCACGGAAATGCTGGTCGAAGGCGACGTAGTACTTGCCGATGAGGTGGTCGCCCTTCATGCCTGTGCTCTCGGGCGTCTCGCCGTTGCCCCATTTGAGCCATGCGAGCATCGACTTGCAGATGTGAATGCCTCGGTCGTTGACGATGTTCGTCTTCACGACACGGTTGCCGTTGGCCTCCATCACCTGAGCCAGTGCCCAGCCCAGGAGATTGTTGCGTACATGCCCGAGGTGGAGGGGTTTGTTGGTATTGGGCGACGAGTACTCGATCATCACCAGCGGCGACGCGTCGGTGACGGGCTTGAGTCCGTAGCGCTCGTCCCCTTGGATGTCGGTCAGCAGGTTGACCCAGCAGGCGTCGGCGATGACCATGTTGAGGAAGCCCTTGATGACGTTGAAGCGTGCTACCACGTCGGACAGGTTATCAACGAGATACTGTCCGATCTCCTGCGCCGTGTCCTCGGGTTTCTTGCGGCTCATCTTGAGGAAGGGGAAGACGACGAGCGTCAGATGGCCCTCAAACTCTTTCTTCGTAGCGCTCAGTTGCACCATGCTTTCGGGCACTTCCTGCCCGTATAACGATTGGATGGCGGCCTGGATGGCAGCCGCGAGTTTTGACTCGATATTCATACCTTATTAAATATATATATAGAAATTCGGCTGCAAAGGTAGGCAAAATTTACGACTTTCGACCGTTGAATGATGAGATTTAGATGGCTGTTTGGCGTTTTTTATGTCCCTTTTACGATTTTAAGCACAAAAAAGAAGTCACCCGCTGAGGTGACTTCCCTTTTTGTGTGTTTCAAATCTGTCGATTACTGAATCGCAGCGTCGAGTTCAGCACCAGCCTTGAACTTGGCCAGCTTCTTAGCGGCGATATTGATGACAGCCTTGTTTTGGGGATTGATGCCCGTGCGAGCTCCGCGCTCTGAAACGGCAAATGTACCGAAACCAATGAGGGCGACTTTTTCACCAGCCTTGAGAGCCTCGGTGATAGCTTCAATCGTTGCTTCGAGAGCCTTCTTGGCATCTGCTTTCGTCAAGCCGGCTTTTGCGGCGATGGCGTTTGTCAAATCTGTTTTGTTCATGTGTTAAATTATTAAAGGGGTTAAAAAACTATTCTTTTATAGGGTTAAGACGCTTAAAATGTGCGATTCGTGTCGCAAATATATAGAAAGATTGAGTTCCGACCAAGTTTTTAAGCAAAAAAGAGCCCTTTTATGTCATTTTTCTGCGTTTTTAGGCTTTATTCCCCTCAAAAATGCCTACTTTTGCGCCCTAAAACTGAAAATATAGACATCGTTATGAGTTTCAATATGCCTCCTGTGACCAAGAATCTCATCATCATCAACATCTTGATGCTTCTTGGCAAGTACGTAGCCGCCCGCTATGGCATCGATTTCGATGACCTGCTGGGCTTGCATTTCTTCCTAGCTTCCGACTTCCGCCTCTACCAGTTCTTCACATATATGTTCGTGCATGGCGGTTTCGAGCACCTCTTCTTCAATATGTTTGCGGTGTGGATGTTCGGCCGCATCATGGAGCAGGTGATGGGTTCGCGCCGCTTCCTCTTCTACTATGTCGTGTGCGGCCTGGGTGCCGGCCTGGTGCAGGAGGGCGTGCAGTACGTCGAATACCTCTACAGCGGCCTGCAGGCTTACGACTCGGTGAACTTCGAGGGGTTGAGTATGCCCATGGAGGCCTACCTCAACCGCTGGACGACGGTCGGCGCTTCCGGTGCCGTCTATGGCATCCTGCTGAGCTTCGGCATGACATTCCCCGAGGAGAAGATGTTCATCATCCCCTTCCCCTTCCCCATCAAGGCCAAGTGGTTCGTGATCGGCTATGCCGTCATCGAACTGCTCAGTGCCCTGGGCAACCGTGGCGACGGCATTGCTCACATGGCTCACCTTGGCGGTATGCTCTTCGGCCTGGCACTCATCCTCTATTGGCGCAAGCATGGCGACGGCAACAACCATTTCTTCGGTGGCGACAACTATCGGGGCTTCGGTGGCAACGACAACTATTTCACCCGCTACGAGGACGTGAGCGACCGCGCTTCCAAGCCCAGCCTCTGGCAGCGCACGAAGCAGTGGTTTGCCGACCGTCGCAAGCCCAAGATGAAGGTGCACACGGGCGGCGCCAAGCACGCCGACGACATGGCGTGGCGTCAGCAGAAGAAAGAGCGCGAAGAGGAAATCGACCGCATCCTTGCCAAGGTGAAGCAGGGAGGCTACGAGAGTCTGTCGGCCGAGGAGAAGAAGAAACTGTTTGATGCCAGCAACTCATGAAGTTCATCAAGACCTTCTTCGTGCAACTGTTCACGGGCGCTAACGTGGCAACGATCCTGTTGCTGTGGCTCTCGTGCGCCGTCACCTATCTGTCGCCTGTCGATCACCCTCGGCTGGGACTGCTGTCGCTGCTGTTCCCCATCTTCCTCCTGGTCAACGTCCTGTTCGTCGTCTTCTGGCTGATATTCAAGTTCAAGCGCGCATGGATTCCCTTGGTCGGCCTGCTCTGCTGCTTCAGCTTTGCCCGCGACTATTTCCCCGTGAACTGGCCTGCCGCCCCTGCCGACAGCACGCTGAGCGTCCTGACCTACAATACACATGACTATGGCGGCAAAAGCGCTGATTACGACGACGGCACGAATCCGATCGTGAATTATCTCCTGGCCTCCGATGCCGACATCATCTGTCTGCAGGAGAGTCCCCGCCGCGGCACTTTCCTTCAGCAGCTGGAGGATGCCGGCTACGCTTGTGCCCACATCAAGCAGTTCGTCCTCTGCTCCCGCCTGCCTATCCTGTCCTACGACACGCTGGCGCTGTCGGCTCATTCCGCCCATTGCATGCGGTCGTACCTGCTCGACGGCACCGACACGGTCATGGTCATCAACGTGCATCTCCAGAGCAATCAACTCTCGCCGGCCGTCAAGAGCGCTTACGTCGATGCCATTGCCAAGCACGAACGCGATTCCATACGCAAGGGCTTGGAGCCTGTCGTGGTTCTTCTAACCGAGGCTTCGCCCGTCCGCTCACGCCAGATCGATAGCATCCAGACCGTCGTCGATGAGTGGCTGCCGCGACCCGTCATCGTCTGTGGTGACTTCAACGACACCCCCGTCTCGTATTCCCTGCGTGTGCTGACGTCCAAGCTGCGTAGTGCTTTCCGCGAGAGCGGGCAGGGATTAGGTTACACTTTTCATGAGAAAGGATTCCCTGTACGGATAGATCATATCCTTTTCAGCGGCGACCGTTGGAAAAGTTACAAGAGCACCGTTTGTGACACTTTAGAATACTCCGATCACTTCCCAATAAGCACAAAATTGGGCAAATATAGACCTTAAAGCATCAAAAAACGGGTAAAAAGCCAAATATTTGCCACTTTATCATCGCTCTTCCACAAAAATTGCGTATATTTGCGCGCTATTTTGCGAAGAATGGCCTAAGACAAGCAAAAACAATAAACTCAAATAACCAATTAATCAAAATGCAAAACAAAGGAATTGTAAAAACTTTTGCCGTCCTCCTGGCACTGGTTTGCATCTTCTACCTCAGCTTCTCGTTCGTCACGAACTACCACGAGAACAAAGCTGCGAAGATTGCCGCCGTTGAGGGCGAAACAGCGGGTCAGCACTATCTCGACTCGCTACTGAACGAACCAGTGTATTTCAACGTATGGACGCTGAAGGAATGCCGCGAGATGGGTATCGGCCTCGGCCTCGACCTCAAGGGCGGTATGAACGTGATTCTCGAAGTGTCGGTGCCCGACGTCGTCAAGGCACTCGCCGACCACAAAGAGGATGCCAACTTCAACCAGGCCGTTGAACAGGCCACGAAAGAGGCCAAGCAGGGCCAGGGCGACTTTATCTCATTGTTTGTCAAGGACTACAAGGCGATTGCTCCCAACAGCAATCTCGCCGAACTCTTCGCAACGCAGCAGCTCCGCGGCAAGGTGAACACCAAGAGCACCGACCGCGAGGTGGAGCGCGTGCTCCGCGAGGAAGTCAAGGCTGCCATCGACAACTCGTTCAATGTCATCCGTACACGTATCGACCGCTTCGGCGTCGTGCAGCCCAACATCCAGGCCCTCGAGGGTCAGGAAGGCCGCATCATGGTTGAGCTTCCTGGTATCAAGGAGCCCGACCGCGTCCGCAAGCTCCTCCAGGGTTCTGCCAACCTCGAGTTCTGGGAGACCTATACCACCGCTGAGGCTGTGCCTTTCCTCATTCAGCTCGATACCAAGCTGGCTGCTGCTGGCGTAGAGAACGGCGAAGTCGATTCCCTGCAGATGGCTGTCGAAGCTGCCAAGAAGGCTATCCAGATGGATCTTCCCGAAGGCTACACCGCTGACGTCGCCGCCACCATCGTCAATGGCAACGATTCTGTCATCGCTGACGACGAACTGGCCAACATCGCCAAGAAAGGCGATGCCGAGAACGCTGTCATGTCAGCTGCAGAGCGCGAGAAGGCTATCAAGGCGAACCCCCTGTTGTCGCGCCTCCAGATCCTCAATCAGGACAACGGCGCCTGCGTAGGTTATGCCAACAAGCGTGATATCGAGGCCCTCGAAGCACTATTCAATTCGCCCGAGGCCAAGGCTGTTCTTCCCGCCGACATGAAGCTCCTCTGGGGTGTCAAGGGTATCGACAAGAACGAAGAAGTCTTCGAGCTCTATGCCATCAAGGTCACCGAGCGCAATGGACGTGCTCCCCTCGAAGGTGATGTCGTCACCGACGCCAAGGATGAGTACGACAACAACGGCCGTCCCTGCGTTAGCATGCAGATGAACGTCGAAGGTGCTCGTCGCTGGGCTGCCCTGACAAAGGCTAATGTCCACCGTCCCATCGCCATCGTGCTTGACAACTATGTCTATAGCGCACCTAACGTGCAGAACGAGATCACGGGCGGCAACAGCCAGATTACAGGTCACTTCACTCCGGAGGACACCCGCGACCTGGCCAACGTGCTGAAGTCCGGTAAGATGCCCGCTCCCGCCAACATCGTCAGCGATGAGATCGTAGGTCCTACCCTCGGTCAGGAGTCCATCCGCCAGGGTATGTGGAGTATGCTCCTCGCCTTCATCGCCCTGATGCTCTACATGGTAGCCATGTACGGCTTCCGCCCCGGCATGGTCGCCAACTGCGCCCTGCTGCTCAACCTCTTCTTCACCCTCGGCATCCTCACCAGCTTCCAGGCCGCACTGACCATGAGCGGTATCGCCGGTATGGTGCTGACGCTCGGTATGGCCGTTGACGCCAACGTGCTCATCTTCGAGCGCACCAAGGAGGAGATGCGCAGCGGCAAGGCCGTGCGCCAGGCCCTCAGCGCCGGCTATAGCAATGCCTTCAGCGCCATCATCGACTCCAACGTCACCAGCGTCCTCACAGGTATCATCCTCTACTACTTCGGTACAGGTCCTATCCGCGGCTTCGCTACCACCTACATCATCGGTATCATCATCTCGTTCTTCACCGCTGTATATCTCACGCGCGTAGTGTTCGACGGCCGCATGGCCAAGGACAAGTGGCTCGACCTGACCTTCACGACGAAGCTCAGCGAGAAGTTCCTCTCCAACACCAACTTCAACTTCATGGGCTCCTACAAGCGCTCCTTCGCCATCTTCGGTGCCATCGCCGTCATCTCCATCGGCTCATGGATCGCCCGCGGCTTCTCGCAGAGCATCGACTTCACCGGCGGCCGCAACTTCGTCGTCCTCTTCGAGAACGAAGTGCAGCCCGAGACCGTGCGCGGCCTCCTCGCCGAAGCGTTCCCCGAGAGCAACACGACGGCCATCGCACTCGGCACCGAGGGCAAGACCATCCGCATCTCCACCAACTACCGCATCGAAGAAGACGGTGCTGAAGTAGACAGCGAGATCGAGGCCAAGCTCTTCGACGTCCTCAAGCGGGGCGGCCTCCTCAGCGCCGACCTCGACGAGCAGACCTTCATCAACCGCGACGAGCGCGCCGGAGGCTCCATCATCAGTTCGCAGAAGGTGGGACCGTCCATCGCTGCTGACATCACCCGCGGTGCCATCATCTCCGTCATCCTGGCCATGATCGTCATCTTCGTGTACATCCTCGTCCGCTTCCGCAACGTCGCCTTCTCCGTAGGTGCTATCACGGCTCTGGCTGTCGATACCATCTTCATCCTCGGTATGTTCTCCCTCTGCTGGGGTTGGATGCCCTTCTCGCTCGAGATCGACCAGACGTTCATCGGCGCCCTGCTGACCTGTATCGGTTACTCCATCAACGATAAGGTGGTTGTCTTCGACCGTATCCGTGAGAACCTCGGCCTCTATCCCAAGCGCGACAAGCAGCTGCTCTTCAACCAGTCGCTGAACGCTACCCTGACGCGTACCATCAACACGTCCGTCTCCACGTTCATCGTCCTGCTGTTCATCTTCGTCTTCGGTGGTGCCAGCATCAAGAGCTTCGCCTTCGCCATGATCCTCGGTGTCATCATCGGCACCCTGACCTCCATGTTCATCGCTGCTCCCACAGCTTACCTGATCATGGGTCGCAAGATCAAGGAAGAGGAGGCTGAATAATCCTTCTGCTTACACCTTATTATATATACAGCTGCGTCGTGAATCCTCACGGCGCAGCTTTTTTTGTGCCCGCAACGAAGCGTCGCATATCACTTTTCCACCCCCTTCTTGAGGTCGAAATAATTAGGGTGTTGATTATTAGCCTTTTCTGAAAAAGCTGAGGCATGAAATTTTCCATGGGGTAAGTGATACAACATACGAAAAAACGCCGTACCTTTGCCGCAGATTTCAATCATTAGTCATGAAAACCGTTCTGAAGATCCTATTGCTCACCCTCGTGTGGCTGACGATGGCGTGCCGTTCCGACCGCGCCGCTGCTCCTTCGCGTGATGCCCGCAGCTGCTACGAGCAGGCCCTCGAGGCCTTCGATCAGGACAGCGTGCGTATAGGCGAGCAATTGCTCAACGAGGCTGTCAGCCGTGCGCAACACGAGAAGGACAACCACACCCTCTATCTCGCTCAGCTGCGCCTGGCCGAATCTCTCGCGTGGGGCAACAGCGCCGAGGCGCTCGCCATGGCCAAGCAAGCCTTGGAGAGCTATCAGCAGAAGCCCGACAGCCCGCGCAACCTCATCATCATATTAGATTATATAGGTACGTACGCGAGCCAGGTCGCTTTCAACGGCAATGAGCACTACGACGAAGCCCTCGACTATGCGCGCCGTGCCTACGACCTCGCCGTAGCCTCGCAGGACACCCTCGGCACGGAACTCGTGAGCCAGACCCTCACGAGTCTCGCCAACATCCATTGGGCCATGGACGCGTACGGCGAGGCGCTGCGCTATGCCCGCGAGGCCGCCGCTTGTGCCCCCGATCATCTCAAACTCGGCGCACAGCAGGTGCTGGCGCGCTGCCTTGTCAGTTGCGACTCGTTGGCCGAGGCCGAAGCGGTCTATCGTGCCATGCAGCCGGGCGACGACCTGCAGGCGGCATACATCGTGCAGAGCAACCTCGCCAAGCTTGCCCTGCGGCGCAGCGATACCGAGAGCGCCGAGGAGGCTATCGACGAAGCCTTCGGTCATGCCGAAGACCTCTACTTCAAAGCCCTGCAACAGAAGGACGACTACTACCAGAATGCCCTTGTGCAGGAACGCGAGAACGAGCGTCTGCGCTACAAGACCGTCCTCCATCGCCGTATGCTATGGGGCGGCGTCGCGCTGCTTCTCATCCTGTTGGTGGCTACGCTGTTGGTCATCCGTGCCGAGAAAGCCAAACGAAAGCATCAGATGCGCCTGCGTCAGCAGGAACGCCTCATCCACCAGCAGCAGCTCATCCGCCACGAGAACGAACTACGGATGCGCGACGGTACCATAGCCTTCCTGCAGGACTTCATCCTTCAGCGCACTGAGGTCATACAGAAGGTCGGCAAGGCGGACAAACGGCATATCGCCATCAGCCCGCACGAATGGGAGGAGATGGAACGAACGCTCGATGCCATCGACGGCAACCGCATCGCCTACCTACGGCAGCACTATCCCGCGCTCAAGGAGGAGGACATACAGCTCTGCATCCTCATCCGCCTGCGCCTCACCAACCGAGCCATCGGCAACATTTATGGGCTCACCATCTCAGCCGTGCAGCACCGCAAGCAGAAGCTCAAGAAGGAAGTCTTCGGCGAGGACGACCCCGACACACCCTTCGAACTCGTCATCGAGAGAATACAAGACGAATCATTAACCAATAAACAATAAATTACGATGAAACGGACATTTTTTACATTTTTCTTCCTGCTCGCATGCACCGTTTGTATGCAGGCTTACGACATTGCCGTCGAGAATGCAGACGGTGTGACTATCTATTACAACTACATCAATGATGGACAGGAGGACGTTTCATGCTCGATTTCTTATAAAGGTAAAATCACCGAAGATGATGGGAGCGTCTTTGTGAGTGCCGATGTCGAGTTTGGTGCTGATGTCACCTCGACGCTTGTGGCTCTTGTTCCAGGTAACTTAACCGATGAGGTCAAAGCCGCCATCATTGCTGGTGAGTATGCGAACATTGTTGAGATTTCCGAGAATGGTCAAGTAAAGTTCCCTGCAACGGATATGTATGACGGAACATATACCTTTGTTGTAGTTACCTTCCTCAATGGTCAGGCAAAGAACATCGCAACCGACACATTTAAATATGTAGTTGTTAATCCCGTATGGAAATCCCTCGGTTGGTGTAAGTACACTGAGGACTGTCTTGGCCCGATCTACCGTTTTGATGACGATGATCCCCTCAACTATGTCTGTACCTACGAGGTTGAAATACAGGAGGACGAGAATCACCCAGGTCTATACCGCTTGGTGAATCCGTATGGAGAAGTCTATCCGTTTAACGATCCTGGTGACTGGGATGCTAGCCACGACTACTATATGGAAATCAATGCCTGCGATCCTGAAGGAGTATTCATTGAAGCTCAAGAAATGGGACTTAATTGGGGGCATGGCGAATTCACGATCTGTAGCTTGGGCGCTTACAATTTAGAAAAAGGAACTACTTTTGATGAAGTAAAAGCCAGCGGTGTTATGGGAAATCTCGAAAACGGCATCATAACCTTCCCTAAAAATGGGCTTCTTGCGAAAATCGGAGATCGTGGCTGGTATTATGGAAATACTACTGCTTCTTTCAAAATTGTCCTCCCAGACACCACGCATCAAGAAGAGCCCACTTACTATCGTCATTTCATTGAAGAAGGGAAAGTGTGGAAGGTCGGTGATGATGTGTGGGACTATAACAATACCGCTCATCGTATTAAGTATTGTTATTTTGATGGCGATACGGTCATTTCTGGACGCAAGTGCACGATGATGTGGTGTCGTCACGAGAAACAGAACCATCAACCGAGCATAGAATTTATGGGGTCTTTGTACGAAAACGCGGGGCGCGTTTATCTCGTCTTAGGTGGAACAAGAGAATTCAAATTAATCTATGACTTTGCATCCAAGGAAGGTCAATACTTTGAGTTATATGACCACGCGGATCAAATAGATTTCGATATCATTCAAGCGACAATCAAAAAACGATTCACATTGATCAATGACCATTACAAAGGTCCATGCTATACCGTAATCCTCAAAAAACCTTGGGGAGATACGATTTTTCAGGATGTAGAAGAGACGTGGATGGGTGGTGTTGGTAGCCAATATCTTCCATTAGATAATTGCGCATTACATTATGGTGACAACAATATGCTTATGTCCTGCACTGTCGGCGATGAAGTGCTTTATTACAACCGCAACATCATTGATGGCGTGACTCCTGACCCTTCCGAGGTTAAGAAGAACACGATTGACTTCACGCATGTCGTGAAGACGAGGCCGAAGGCACCGAGGAGAGGCGAATCTGCCGAGATTACGGATGATACGGAAGAAACGGAAAGCCTGACGGGTGAGTACTCGATGAAGGAGCTCTTTGTGAACTTCAAGCCGTTGGCAGGTCCTTATGTCATCACAATCTGTAATGAAAGCGGCACAGAGGTCTATCGCAAGGAGGTGCAGACGAGTAATGTGGTGGGACTCAACACAGATATATCTAGTTATGCCCTGGGCGAATACACGATAACGGTGGAGAACGATGAGGAGGCTTATACCGCCGAGTTCAAAATTGATGAGGAGACGGGGATAAAAAGACCCGCCCCCGACCCCTCTCGTGATGGAGGGGAGAAGGCTGGCGCGTGGTATGACCTCAGCGGTCGCAAGCTCTATACTCCCTCCCCTGAGGAGGGTCGGAGTGGGCTCTCTCGTACACTTCCAAAGGGTATCTATATCCGTGATGGACGCAAGGTTGTAGTGAGATAAAACTATCATATCTTTGCCGCAGATTTCAATAATAAGTCGTAGAAACAGGATTCTAACTCATAAAAACGATACGATTATGAAACGAATGAAACTATGCTCAGCTCTTGTGGTGCTCAGCCTCATCACGACCAACGTCTATGCTTACGACATTGCCGTCGTGAATGCAAATGGCGTGACTATCTATTACAACTACATTAATGATGGACAGGAGTTGGAGGTAACGTATAAACCTGACAATTTCTGGGACAATGCTGACACCTATACGGACAATGTTATCATCCCTAGTGAGGTAACCTTTTTGGATAGAACTCGAAAGGTGACGAGTATCGGAGAGTATGCGTTTTCCTTTTGCTCCAGCCTAGCATCTGTGGTCATTCCTAGCAGCGTAATGAACATCGGAAAGGCTGCGTTTACACAATGTTATAGAATGACCTCCGTGGCCATTGGCAACAGCGTAAGGGCCATTGGCAGTTCCGCGTTCTTTGGTTGTAGCAACCTGACCACTTTAACTATCCCTGCCAGCGTAACCTGCATTGGAGAAAGAGCATTCGGTGGTTGCAACAGCCTGACCTCTTTGACCATTCCTGTCAGCGTTACGAGCATTGGAAAAAATGCATTCTCTGGTTGCAGCGGCCTGACTTCCGTGACAATCCCAGAAGGTGTGACGAGCATAGAGGAGGCCACCTTCGAAAACTGTTTCGGTCTGACATTCGTTGCCATTCCCGACAAGGTACAGCGTATTGGAGATAATGCTTTCAAATACTGTGTTGGCTTGGACTCCGTGTCACTTGGGGAAAGCGTTATCGATATAGGGAATTATGCGTTTATTGGATGTAAACGTATGGAGTATATTACGATTCCTAATAGTGTGGAGACGATTGGAAATCAAGCATTCGCCGAGTGCGTTGGTTTAACTTCCTTATCCATTCCTGATAACGTAAAATCAATAGGGGCTTACGCGTTTATGAACTGTGAAGGTCTGTGGGACGTTACCATCGGTGAGGGCGTGTCGTCTATTGGGGAGTCCACGTTTTTAGGTTGCTATTGCCTATCTCAATTGACCATTGGCCACAATGTGACGAGTATTGGTCCGTCTGCGTTCTGGGGTTGCACATCCCTCCGCTCATTAACCATTCCCCACAATGTGAGGAGCATAGGACCAAGAGCTTTCGAAAATTGCAATTTAAGCGTTGTTACCTCATTGATTAAGAATCCTTTTGCGATTGAAGGAAAGGATTCTGACAATAGGCCTTTCAGTGAATATACTTTTAACAATGCCACGCTATATGTGCCCCTCGGCTCCATCGACAAGTATAGAGCCACGGAGGGATGGAAGGACTTCGCTCAAATCCTGACGGTGCATGGTCTGGAGTATGACTATCGTCCCTTCATCGAGCGGGCAAAGGTGTGGCGCACGGGCATCCCGAATCCCGACGGCGAGGGTTACAGCCAGATGTACCATTACATCTTTTGTCCTTATCCTCCCGATACGTTGATCAATGGCCAGAGATGTACGTTGATGGGCCGATGCCGACTGGTGGATTATGGCGACGGGTGTTATGGGGAATTGGACACCGTTTATGTCGGCGCTTTGTATGAAAAGGACCGCCAGGTGTTCTGTGCTTATCCCGGCAGCCAGGAGCTGGTCCTTCACTACGACTTTGCTTCTCCCGTCGGTTCTGTGGTCAGCATTGGCGGCAATGAACTCGCCATTGTCAGCAAGGAATCTGTTCAGGGTGAGAACTACAAGGGCGAGAGTGTTTATCTTCAATCCGAGGATCATGTCGTCTGTTGGCAGGAAGGCATTGGCAATAGGTACGCTCCGATGGAGAACCTCCACGGCCTTCATCCGGCGAGCGCGAGCGACGAGGTACTTATTTCCTGCTCCGTGGGCGACGAGGTGCTCTATTACAACGGTTCCCCATTTGCTGCAGGCAATGAAGTCAAGAAGAATACGATTGACTTCACGCACGTCGTGAAGACGAGGCCGAAGGCACCGAGGAGAGGTGCGGTTAGCGAGAGCGAGGACGATGAGCTCTTGACGGGTGAGTACTCGCTTAATAATCTATTCCTGAACTTCAAGAACTTAACGGGAGTGTTTGTCGTCACCATTCGTAATGCCAGCGGCACGGAAGTCTATCGCAAGGAAGTGCAGACAAACAATGTCGTTGCCATCAACACAGACATTTCGACCTATCCCAAGGGCAGTTATACCATCACGGTGGAGAACGAAGAAGAGGCGTATTCTGCGGAATTCTTAATTAGTGATGAGGACGGACTCAGTCCAATAATGACGAATGACGAATTACGAATTACGCATGATGAGGCTGGCGCGGTGTACAACCTCAATGGTCAGCGACTGACAAAGCCACAGCGGGGCGTGAACATCGTTAACGGCCATAAGGTGGTGGTGAAGTGAAAACAGATTGATTAACCTCTAAAGATATACAACGATGAAACGATTCGGCTTTTTTATCATGATGTACCTGCTCGCGAGCTTCGGAGCGGGAGCACAAGGATTCACCATCAAGGGTACCGTTGTAGACCAGGATGGCAAGCCTGTTGCAGGAGCAAAGGTTTCGTTTGAGGGACGAGCCTCCGTTTTAGCTACAACTACCGATGAAGAGGGTCTATGGCAAATGACCATAGAAGAGCGTTCTTCGCAAGAAGTACGGTTCAAAGTTGAAGCTGATGATTATCCAAGCTATGTCATAACCGCTCCATTCCTTAATGGCGCTATGTCCAATATCAATGTTGAGCTTTTCAATACACTCATCTACAAGGCAGGCGAACAATCAACAATCTTTCTTATGGAAGCCCCTGATCCTTCATGGGGACGTTATTATCGCCTCGACCGCGTTGATGGGAGCAAACTCATCTTTGAAAGAGAGTTAACCCCGACAGGTGCTACTCCTTACATATTCTTTGCCAATGAAGATTTACGTATTGATCTTAGAGGCAGAGCCAAACAGGGCGCAGGGAGAGCTTTTAGTATAGATAATATCTCATTTACAGGTAGTTTAAATGTTTGGGAAGAGGTTGAATATACGGGCACCATGTGTTGGCTTATTCCAGATCATTCTATTTCCATGAGACAAGACCCATTCCCCATGTATGTTTATCCTATGCACGCCGTCCTATATTGGTTGCGTAGTGATTATCCTTATACCGCTGACGAAGTATCCCTCGTCTTCCACGATGCTGAATCGACGAACTATCATCCCTTCGTGGAGCAGGGCAAGCATTGGTGTGTACATGGATTCAATATGGGTTCAAGCCACACTGTTACCGACTATTATTTTTCCAATGAAGACGAAGCTGAGACGATAGACGGTCATACTTATTTAAAGATGTACGCGAAGACGGGAGAGGAGACAACACTGGTCGGCTTGTTCCGCGAAGAGGACCATCGCGTGTACCTCTATAATAAAGATGCAGGCAGAGAATGCCTGACCTACGACTTCTCGCTTCAGGAAGACGATGAGTTTACGCCCGAATACGGCGACTTCTCTCATGGCAAAGTGACGAAGGTCTCGTATAAGGAAGTCAATGGAGAGCAACTAAAAGTTCTCACTATTGCAACCAGCAACGGGACGGATGTGGAATGGATTGAAGGTGTTGGTGTCAATGCGGCTTTCGGGCCTTCGCCCTTAGAAGGGATGTATTCAATACACGAGCCTAATTCGTGGGGGTACCGTACCGCTTACGTCCTTTATGACAACTCCCTTGAACCCAACTTCTACCTGCCCTTCTCTTTCGGGTTAAACTACAATGGTTGGTGGGGCCAGCAGCCTCAAACGGTCAAGGTTGAAGCTGAAGATATGCATTCTGGTTTAGGTCTTCATTACATCCTATTGCCAGATCCAGAGCACGATTGCTATGCACTCCATGTCTATGGTGATACCATCTGGAGCAACAGCCCCAATCGCTACGTCTATTGTGTGGAGGACAAATCGACTCATACGCTTAAGCTCCAATTTGAGGAATTAGAGCCGAGCGTTGGTGGAACAGGAAGGTATCATATCAATCTGTCTTTCCCCTTCTTCTTGTCTGGGAACCGTTACGTCGTCGTAGATGAGCAGGGCGAGCATGCAGTGCCCGTATGGCAAGAGCCATCCGACGATTATCGTCCCTTCATCGAGGAGGGGAAAGTGTGGAAAGTGGGTCATACTGTCGATTATCCTGGATGGTTTGACAAAGCAATGGCATTAGAATACTTCTATTTCGATGGTGACACAATCGTAGGTGACCGGCAGTGCAAGAAGATGATGCGCAGGGAAGAGTATGCTAACCATGAAACAAGGACAACGTTCGTCGGCGCACTATACGAAGACAACCGCTGCGTCTATTACGTCCTACCCCATAGCACCGACATTGTAATTCTCTATGACTTCGGTTCTCCTTTGGGCACCGTGTTTGACTATTATGCCACAGAAACGAAAGTAATGACGAAAGGCTATATCAAGGAGAGAGTAGTCTGTGAAGACGAGACATTCCATGGGTGGACAAGTATTATCACATATTACGATAACCGAGACCAAATATTCATCGACTATGACCCTGTAAATATCATCTGGCGTGAAGGAGTAGGATTTAAGGGGCTATATAATCACCAAGAGGCATTTTTGGAAGGTGGCTCTAGAGAACTGATGTCCTGTACAGTCGGCGACGAAGTCTTATATTACGATCCTTCGTTGATAGATTGTGTCACACCAGATGATGGCGGCGAGGTCAAGAAGAATACGATTGATTTCATGCATACCGTGAAGACGAGGCCGAAGGCACCGAGGAGAGGTGGAGTCAACGAGACTGGGGACGACGAGCCTTTGACGGGCGAGTACTCGCTTAAGGAGCTGTTTGTGAACTTCAAGCCATTGGCTGGCCCGTATGTCATCACCATCTGCAACGACAGCGGCACAGAGGTTTATCGAAAAGAAGTGCAGACGAGCAATGTCATTGGACTGAATACGGATATCTCAGACTATGAGAAGGGTGAGTACACCATCACGGTCGAGAACGAAGAGGAGGCTTATACGGCCGAGTTCAAAATTGATGAGGAGACGGGGATAAAAAGACCCACCCCCGACCCCTCCCGTGATGGAGGGGAGAAGGCTGGCGCGATGTATGACCTCAGCGGGCGCCGTATTGCAAACAACTCGTCCGCTCGTCAACTTGTCCACTCGTCAACTCTACCGAAGGGCATCTACATTCGTGGCGGCAGAAAGGTTGTGGTGAAGTGATAGTTGGGTGAACCGTGGAGAGAACGTGGGCTGTATATCTGGCCTGTTGCCTTGCGCTGTTGAGCGTCGGGGTGAACGCTGCTGTCGTCGAGGGCGACTCCAGTTATGCGCCTGCGAATGCGCTGACTTTATGGTACCTGCAACCTGCGGAGAGCCGCGAGGTCAGCAATGCGTGGATGGACTACTACCTGCCATTGGGCAACGGACAGATCGGGGCAATGGTGGCGGGCGGTGTGAACAGCGAGGTCGTGCAGCTCAACGAAAAGACCTTGTGGACGGGCAGCAGCGACGAGTTCGGCAATTATCAGAACCTCGGGTATCTCTACGTCGATGACCTCGCCACGAAACGGGCGGTCACGGACTACCACTTCGCGCTGGATCTCACGCGGGCGGTTGCCGACGTGGCATGGAAGGCGGGGCGCATACGTTATCAGAGAGCGTACATCTGCAGCCGGCCCGCGCATTGCCTGGTCGTACACATGACGGCTACCGAAGCAGCGCTGAAGCAGTGCATACGGCTGAAGGGCACTCATGGCGAAGAGGTGACCTATGCCGACAAGACGGCGACGATGCTCACCGCCTTGCAGAAGGTCAAGGCGGCAACCGTCATGACGGTAAGTGCGGATGACGGGGCTTCGGTGGAGGCCACCGAAGAGGGCATTATTGTTGACAAAGCCAGGGAGTTGACCATCGTCGTGGCGGCGGCATCGAACTACGACCACAAGACGTCGGGATATGTAAACGTAACCGACGACTACGTCCAACAAGCACGTCTGAGCGCCAGCTCAGCGTGTGCAAAAGGCTGGGAGCGGTTGCTCCTCGATCACGAGGACGACTATAGCAGCCTGTTCTCGCGGATGACCCTGACGCTGAATGAGGCTGACACGAGCCTGCCGACGGATGAGCTGATCCGGAAAGGCGAAGAGGCCTCGGAGGGTGAACGAATGGCGATGGCGCAGACCCTTTTCGCCTATGGACGCTACTTGCTGATCGCCTCGTCCCGCGATGGTGCCGTGCCGACCAACCTGCAAGGGATATGGTGCAACAGCAACACACCACCCTGGCACGGCAGCATACACACCAACATCAACGTCGAGATGAACTACTGGCCGGCTGAAACGACCAATCTGACCGAGACGGCAATGCCCCTGATTGAATGGGTTTATGCGGGAGCGATGGAGCAGCCCTATTGGAGGACATACACGGCGAAGATGACGGGCATCACGGAGGGCTGGGTTTGTTCATGGCCCAACAATCCGTTAGGCTACACCGACGCGTGGCGACCCGATCATTCCTACTGCGCCTCATCCGCTTGGCTCTGCTGGCACCTTTGGCAGCATTATCTCTTCACACAGGACGTGAACTTCCTGCGCGATAAGGCTTTGCCTGTGATGATCAGCTGCATCGACTTCTGGATGAAGAGGCTCGTTCGCGACAACGACGGCACATGGGTCTGTCCGCAGGAATGGAGCCCTGAACAAGGACCGTTGGACAACGGCACGGCACATACCCAGCAATGCGTGTGGAACGTGTTCGACTGTACGCTCAAGGCCGTCGGCATCGTCGGACGGCAGGCGGCAGGGCTGACCGCGAGCCGTCTCACAGCCATCCAGGAGAAGTTCCGCACGCTGGACAAAGGCATACACACGGAGATCTACGACGGGAAATATGGCACCGAAGTCAATGGCGTCACAAAAGGCAGCGTCCTCCTGCGGGAATGGAAGCACCATCCCTATTCCGCGGCAACAGAGCAGGACCATCGCCACGTTTCGCACCTGATGTGCCTCTATCCTTTCGACCTCTTAGAGGGTGATACGACCCTGTTGGCTGCGGTGAGGAACAGTATGCTGTTGCGAGGCGCGAAGAGCACGGGATGGTCTATGGCTTGGAAGCTATGCCTCTGGGCAAGGATGGGCGACGGTGAACGAGCCTATAACGAGCTTACCGTAGCACTGAAGCATGCACGTTCATACGGCGTGAGCACAAATCCCCAGTACTCTGGTGTCTATTACAACTTCTTCTCGGCTCATCCGCCTTTCCAGATTGACGGTAATTTCGGCATGACAGCGGGCATTGCTGAGATGCTCGTCCAGAGTCATGGTCAGACGCTGCGCCTGCTGCCCGCAGTGCCCGAGGCGTGGAAGGCTGGAGGGACGGTGCGCGGCATGAAGGCCGAAGGGGGCTTCGACGTTGACGTGGAATGGGAAGGCGATGAGGCTCGTGCCACCATTTGCTCGCTGGCCGGACAACCGTTTCGTATGCAATGCAGAAGGGGTGACTTATGTGAAGTCTATGATGCTGATGACCAATTGATCGCCAGCAACGAAGGGCATGGACGCATTCTCTCTATCGAGACGGCCGTCGGCGACCGCTTTTCCGTGACGATCCTCAGGAACAGTCAGCATGACCTCGACGATGAGGATCCCACTTCCCACCCGTCGTCCACCCCTGTCATCTATGACCTCTCCGGTCGTCGCTTGTCTGCGCCGCCCACCCACGGCATATACATTCGTGATGGCCGAAAGGTGGTGGTGAAATGACATAACGATTTGAAAACACCCGAATCACATCTGTTCACATCTTATCGTATCTTTGCCCATGTTCTTGCCCTTCCGTTGTAATACCTTTGCAGCGTTATGGCAAAGAACAATGAATTGACCTGTTCCGCACTGGAGCAGGAACTGGCTGCAAAGGTCAGCGAACTGGATGCCTGGCACGAGGTGCGAGAGCAACAGATGGTGGACATCACCTTGAATCGGATTGCCGACGGGGTGATTTCCAAGGGTACGGACATCATGGCTTTGATGGCCCATAAAAGTAGTTGGCAGCAAGGCGTACACGAGATCGTAACAAAAGAGATCCTGCGCTCTGCCGATGGTCGGCTTTGGTGTCGGGAGTATGTAGAGAAGCTGAAGAGCGAGCAACGGGTGATGGTCTATACGGGCTCTCACTGGGAGGCCGTGGACTTTCAGCAGTTCAAGGATTTCGTGAGTATGTGCGCCGAGCGGTGCGGTGTGCCGGAATCGCAGCGCATGACTCCAAGCTTCATGACGAAGCTGTTTGAGGGCGTGGCCTTCAATGTCGCACAACGCCGGAATCAGATGATTCCTCATGACGAGGTGTGGCTGAACCTGCGGAACGGCACGCTGGTGGTGAAGGCCGACGGCAGTGTTTCGCTTCGCGGTCATCGTAAGGAGGACCTGTTCACGTACACGCTGAACTACGCCTACATCGCTGAGGCCGAGTGCCCACTGTGGCACCAGTTCCTCGACCGCGTGCTGCCGGAACAGGAATCACAGCAGGTGCTCGCCGAATTTATCGGCTACTGCCTGATGAAGGATCATCGTCTGGAAAAGATGCTCTGGCTGTATGGCGAGGGGTTGAATGGCAAGTCGGTGACGTTGGAGGTCATTGAGGCCTTGCTGGGGTCGATGAACGTCAGTTCCCTCAGCCTCAGCGAACTGACAAACGATGACGTGAAACGCGCGAACATCGAACACAAGAAGCTGAACATCAGTCACGAGAGCGGCAAGGATGTCAACCCCAACGTGCTGAAGCAGCTGACTTCGGGTGAGCGCGTGAGCATCAAACATCTGTATGTTGATCCGCGTGAGACGAATGACTACGGTAAGTTCATCGCGGCGTTCAATGAGCTGCCTCGGGCCGAAAACACCTTTGGCTTCTTCCGCCGAATCATCATCTTGCCTTACGAAGTCACTATCCCCAAGGATGAGATTGACCGGCAGCTCACGTCGAAGCTGAAGCAGGAGCTGGCAGGCATCCTCAACTGGGTGCTTGCATCGCTCCCTAAGCTTATGACCGATAACGAGTTCACGACAAGTGCCAACTGCGAGAAAGCCCTTGAGCGCTACCGCCTGCAATCGGACAGCGTGCGGCTGTTCGTCATGGAAATGTGTAACCATTCCGAGACCACGATGAAAGCGTCGGAGGTGTTCAACGCCTACCGCAGCTACTGTTGTTCGTCGTCGTTGAAGCCACTTGGCAAGCAGCGCTTCTACGGGCGTATGGAGAACTTGGGTTACAGCCGTGACAGCTACGCAAAAATTGACTACTACCAACTCCGATTAAACGCAGAATGATGAACAGGCGACGTGAACACTTTGATACAGACCGCCTTAAGGCCATTTCCATTACAGGGGTGGCGCGGCGGTTGGGGGTTGAACTGCAACGGGCGGGCTCATCATACAAGGCACGATGTCCCTGGCACGATGACCATCATCCTTCGTTGCATTTCGATGAGCGAACAGGTAAGAACCATTGCAAATGCTTTGCCTGCGGCAAGGGTGGCGATGTCATCGCATACGTCATGCAGGAGGAGAGCTGGACGTTTCAGGAGGCTTGCCTATGGCTGTCGCAGCAGTATGGAATCAGCACGCTGCCGTCTAACAGCAACACGCCCCACCCCAAGGAGCGCCCGAAAGACGAGGCGCCAAGCTACACCTACATCCCGCATGAGATGCTTGATGAACTGATCTCCGCAGAGGACTCCCTGTGCCGTTGTCTCAAACTGATGTTCCAGCCGGAAGCCGTGGATTGGGTGGCCGGGGAATATGCTATCGGCTGCTATGCGACGAAAGGCTACGACGATTACACCATCTTCCCCAGCATCGATGTCGAAGGGCGCGTATGCAATCTGAAGATACAACATTACAACACCGAGCGCTTCTCACCCCGATTTGCACATAGCGATCCTGGCTCATGCCGATGGTTGGGCACGATATGGGCAAGTGAAGGTCGTCTGCCGAAAGGGGCGCGCTTCAAATCGGACTGTCTGTTCGGCGAACATCTGTTGCCTCGCTATCCCAACCATAAGGTTGCCCTCGTGGAGAGCCCTAAGAATGTGCTTTTCGGAGCCTTGGCTCACCCGCAGATGCTCTGGGTTGCAACGGGCAATAAGGGTCAGCTCAAACGTCAGGTGCTACAGCCCCTCCGAGGCCGCGACGTCATTGTCATCCCTGATTGCGATGCTGTGGAGGAATGGACTGCCACTATCGCCTCCATGAGCGATTTGGCCAACTTTACCGTCAGCGATTTCTGTCAGCGGATGGCTCCGGCAGGAGAGACGAAGTACGACATCGCCGACTACCTGCAAGATCTGCATCCGCCCATGCCGTTCTGAGTATTTCTGAGCATTATTTTGGGTTTTTGACGGCCGTCTGCCGAGCGCTAAATGCCTCACAGACGGCTGTTTACATATCTATTTTTGGGTTTTTGTACTATTTTTTGCAAAAAAGTTCTAACTCATCTCTCTATTTTCTTTTTTTTAGAGAAATAGTAGTCAAAAACCCAAAATAAGGCACCTTTCTTATTGGATAACAGCGACTTACAAGAGTATGTCCATCTTTCAAAAACCCAAAAAGTAAAAGGCTTGTATACACAATCAGCCAGGCACAAAAAGTACTACTTTTGTACCCGAAAGCCGAATGTGCAGGTGCGCAGGAAGCAACTGAGGAGAATGTGCACTGCCTCAGGAAGAGATTAAAGCAAGTGTGTACAACATCAGTAAACTTAGGTAACAAAGTGT